>Ga0265292_1000321_pt1 | contig 77701 bp, 79 predicted proteins | sample Munlanlewell296A_FD_189080 | JGI IMG/M metagenome (GOLD analysis project Ga0265292, IMG submission 189080) | Leachate microbial communities from a municipal landfill in Southern Ontario, Canada - Leachate well 296A | ecosystem: Engineered > Solid waste > Landfill > Unclassified | place: Canada...
CCTGTGTGCCTAGGTAGACTATATAGGGATGGTGCTGAACGGCCCGGGAAAGACGCACTATAATTGCCCAATATAAATGAATTCCAGGATAGGTTTTAGCCGATGATAGATGTCCCGCCAGGCTTCAGCCATAGGTCTTTATAAAGTAGGTTTTAGGCACGAATTAATTATAACATGCCTTTTCTCCTAACCTTCTTTTAGCGCTGATTGCTTTTTGGCCGCATAAAGTTTAGTATTACACCACCATGACCAAAGAGTCACCCGCCCCTTTTGGCAAAAACGCCGAGATTTTGATCGCCAATAAGCAGCTGGGCAAACCCGCGCTCCATGATCCGGTCATTATTTCGCGCTTGTTCAAGCGCATCACCAACAAAACCTTGAAAAACATCCGCCCGGACCAGCGCCGGGTCATTACCCGCCCTTTCCGTCCCGGCAGTGAAGCCCACACTATTAATATCGTCAATCGCCTCCTGGCGCTGGACGAACCCAAGGTTAAAGTACTGCTCCAGCAAACCCTCCAAGAGTTTGCGCACCGCCACAAGAATATTAAGTCTGTCTTGCTGAATAATTACCAGCGGATCGCCGGATACATTCAGGAGCCGGCGGCGCTATCAGACGAAAGAAAGCTCTTGCTCGGCTCTTGTTTTACGATGGAATACTCGATCGAATCGGCCGCCCTGTTCAATCCTTCGATCGTCATCTATCCCAAGCAGAACCAGATAAAGAAGGGGCAAACGCGCGTTATTTTTAGCTTCCGCGCGACCGGCGAAGGCCATATCTCCTCGATCGTTTTCCGCAGCGCCCTGATCGACCGGGATAATTCAATATTTCTGGAGCCGGTCAGCCCATTTATAGGCACACCCGAGATCGTCTTGAACGCAACCTACGACCGGGAACTTTTTAAGGCCAAACTGGAGGAGATGGGCCAGTTCAGCGAAGCGGCTAAGGCCATCCACCAGCCTTTACCGGCCAGCTTCACGCCGGACGAAATGAATCGGGCGATCAACGGCGTCCGTGACAGCGGCACCTTTACCCCCGCCGACCTGGATGACACCATCGGCCACATCCGCTGGCTGACGGAATCCAATTATGAGGTCTTTTTCCCGCACGGGCAGTTGATCTCGGAACGGGTGATCTTTCCCCTGTCGCAAAATGAAAGCAATGGGGTGGAAGACGCGCGCTTTGTCCGCTTTGTGGATGAGGACGGCAGCATCACCTACTACGCGACCTATACCGCCTATAACGGCCGGGGAATCCTGCCGCAATTGATCGAAACCAAGGACTTCCACCGTTTTAAGGTCTCGACCCTGAACGGCCCCATGGCCCGCAACAAAGGAATGGCCCTTTTCCCGCGCAAGATCAACGGACAATATGCCATGATCACGCGGACCGACGGGGAAAGCCTCTACTTAAGTTATTCCAATAATATCCATTTCTGGTATGAAGGGGTAAAAATCGAAACGCCGGCCAACAGCTGGGAGCTGGTCCAGATCGGCAATTGCGGCTCACCGCTCGAAACCAAAAAAGGGTGGATCATGCTGACGCACGGCGTGGGGCCGATGCGTAAATACTGCATCGGCGTGGCGCTTTTGGACCTGAAAGATCCCTCGAAGATCATCGGGCGGCTCACAGAGCCGCTGCTTATGCCGCGGGAAGAAGAGCGCGAAGGCTACGTGCCGAACGTGGTCTACAGCTGCGGCTCCATCATCCTCAACGGCGAATTGATCATCCCTTACGCCATTTCCGACTCGGAATCGCACGTGGCCAGCATCCCGGTGGACGAACTGCTGGAGAAACTGCTGAAGAAGCGCTAAGCCGCAAACAGCAGATTGTATCCTTTAATAACGCTGTCGCAAACCATCTGGGTTAAATTCTTAAAATCCCCCAGATCTCCCTTGCTTAACGCCAGGTAATACTTATACCTGTCCTCTATTTCGATGATCGCCGGCGGATATCCTCGGCTTAAAAGCTGGGTGTTCATGATGATACGGCCGACGCGCCCGTTCCCATCAAAAAACGGGTGGATACTTTCGAATTCATAATGATCACGGCTGATCTTTCTTATTATCTCTTTGCCATAATTATTCAAATCCTTGGCTAAAAAGCGCATTTTTAGCGGAACCAGTTGAGCCGCAGGTAGCGGTTTTTCCGTGTTCGTCAGATTAACATACCCGGTGCGGTATTTACCGGGAAGTTTATTGTTAAAATTATACATGACGATCGAATGGATCTTAAGAATAAAATCCTCCGTGATCTTAAAGCCAGGCTTAATAACCTCCAGCATATATAGCAAGGCATTGTGATGGTTAACCGCTTCTAAAACCTCAAATAATTCCTTCCCTTTCACTTTTTTCCCTTCTACCGCCATGGCTGTTTCTTTTAAGGTCATACGGCTGCCTTCTATCGCGTTTGAATTGTAAGTCATTGATATGAAGAATTTTTCTCTTATCAGGGGATCTTTTTTCAGGAGCTTGATCGGATCAGGAATATTTTTCCTTATCTTTTCAACCCAATCGGTAATATCAATATGCGCTTTAAAAAGCTCGTCAATATCTTTTGATTGGGAAGAATGGGGATTTACCCCTTTATCAAGCCACCGGTAAACGGTCTTATAGCTAACTTCAAGCGCTTTGGCCAGTTCGCTCCGGTTAAGGCCCGCTTCTTTTATCAGCCTGTTTAATTTATCTTTATCGCTGATCGTGTATTTCGGCATATATAATATTATAGGACATATGTCCTATAATATCAATGGCTATTATTGGGCCATATGTCCTATCGCGAGCCGGGCCTTTTAAGCCACACTGGCGAGCTCATATTCTTCGATCATGGCCAGCAGCGCCATGAGAAAAGAAACGGTGCTCTCGCCGCCCTGGTTCAGACTGACCCCCTCCGGCAGCAAGCCGTCGGCGCACCCCTTGGTCTCGTGATCGTACAAAGACATCCCCATGTCGTTCTCACCAAGGAACCAGCCGAAGGCCTGGCGCATCTTCTTTAAATATTCTTTATCTCCGGTCACCCGGTAAGCCGACTGATAAGCCAGGACCATGGCTGCGGCATCAATGGGCTGCTGGTCATATTTGGCCTTGACCCCGCCTCTTTTATACCAGCCGCGGGAGCCGACGATCGACAGTCGTCCATTGTGAGTAATTGTCTTTTCTAAGAACTCTAATGTTTCCTGGGCAACCTTTAAGTATTTTTCCTCGCGGAGAATGGAATAGGTCTGGAACAGGGCCATCGGCATGATCCCGTTATCGTAACAGATGATATCCTCGAACCAGCGCCAATTGTCGTCCGAAACATCTTTGTACAGATCCAATAAATAGTCGGCGCATTCACGCAGTTTGGCGGTCACGCTCTCATCCCCTTGGTAACAGCGCAGATAGGAGACCAACCCCAGCATGGCCAGGGCTTTGCCGCGCAGGTTCAAGCCGTGGACGTGAGGCAAGGCCTTCTGGAAACACTCATAAGCCAGGGAGCGATAGGCATTGCGCGGCGGCCGCCAGATGATATAGCCGAGCGCCCAGAGCGCCCGGCCGACCGCGTCGTCTGACCCGGTCTCGTCCAGGAAGTGGCGCTGGTAATCAATAAAATTACGGAAGCGCCCGTCGGGGGTTTGCATAAAATGGGTAAAGCTGAAATAGGTGGAGATCAGCTCCTTGGCGTCCTCGCCGCGCAAAAGGAAAAAAGCCCAGGCGCACAACATCAGCGCGCGGGAGTTGTCATCCAGGCAATAACCGGTCTGCCGGTCGGGGACGATATACTTGGCATGCTGGATCAGCCCCGTATCATCGGTCAAACGCTTTAAGTGCGCCAGGTCAAAGGGCGGTTCGCGCAACAGCAGGGCGGGGGTTTTTAGCGTTAACGATCTTTTGGTCGCGGTGGCCGCTGTTTGCTTGAATATTCCCAGATACTTTTCCGCGACTTTTTCCCAACGCATCTGCCGCCCAAATTTATAGGTTTTATCGCGCAGCAGTTTTAACGTCGCCTGGTTCGACAACAGGTCGCGCAGGGCCGCGGCCAGCGCCGCGCTGTCCCCAAAGTTGATCAATCGTCCCCGGCCTTCGGCCAGCAGCTCTTTGGCGTGCCAGTAAGGGGTAGAGATGATGGCGGTCCCCGCCCCGACCGCATAGGAGAGCGTCCCGCTGACGATTTGGGCCTCATTCAAATAAGGGGTAATATATATGTCCGCCGCCATCAGCCAGGCATAGAGCTCCTCCAGGCTGACAAAACGGTCATCAAAGATCACCTGCTCCTGCAGACCCAGCTTATCAACCAGCGCGATCAGTCCCGCCCGGTATTTTTCGCCATATTCCTTCAGGACGTTGGGGTGGGTTTTTCCCAGCACGATATAAATTAATTTAGGAAAGTCCTGGACCAGCTTGGGGAGAGCGTTTATGACCGTCTCGATCCCTTTGTTCGGGCTAAGCAATCCAAAGGTCAACAGGGTCTGTTTCCCTTCCACCTGGAAACGTTTTTTGTAGTGGCCGTTATCCAGCGAGGAAAAATCGGGCGTGCCGTGATAAAGGGTCCTGATCTTCTCGGCCGGCACGGCGTAAACATCCTGCAATAAAGTAACGGCCAGTTTACTCATCACCACCAGATAATTGGCCCGCTGAGCCATCTCCTGGATGATCTTTTTCTGGTTGGGGGTCGGATTTTTGAGCACCGTGTGCAGGACCACGACCACCGGCACGCTAAGGCTGGAGATCAGGGAGAGGATGTAAATGCCATCCCAGCCGCCGTAGATCCCGTATTCGTGCTGGACGCAGACCACATCGGCATTACTGGCATTGATAAAATTGGCCGCTTCAAAATAATCTTTCTGTTGGGTTTGCCGCAGAGTGAAGGCCACTCGACGCGGATAAGCGTAGCCTTGGTCGGTGTCGTTGACGGCGAGCGCGAAGACATTCGACCGGGGAGAGAGGAGTTTAGCGGTCGCCTCGCACAGATCGGTCGTAAAAGTGGCGATCCCGCACAGGCGCGGGGAATAATTACCGACAAAAGCGATATTGAGCTTCGGTTTCAACATAACCTCTAACTTTACCCGTTATCGTTCAGAGTTGCAACCTGCCTGCTCCGGGGAGCGCCGCTCGAGAATAGCGGAAGCAGAAGAAAAGAAACGGGGACCAACCCGTTTAAAGTATCCATGTTCCCTTTAAAAAGAATTAGGTCCCCGCTTTTGCTACAGAGCGATCGGCTGGCAAACTGAGAGACTGATACCCTTGGAAGTGACGGTGTTCGAGCGGACAACACTGTATCCGATCTCAAATCCGGTCTTCCCTAATCCCAGGCCTAAGTCAGCAGTGATGCCAAAGTAGACATCGCCGCCGATCTTACCGCTGGTCTTCCCGTTGCCGTAGACAACGTAGTTCAATCCGCCGGTAAGGTAGCTCTCTTGACCACCCATCCACTGCGGCAAGTTGATAACGCCGCCGCCGTAGACTGGGACAGCCTTTAAGCCTCCTCCGCCCATGACATAACCTGTACCAACCTTGAACTTCACGGCATTGGCCGACAGGCCAACCATGGGCCCAAGACCGATAAAGTCATCCAACACCAGGTTGCCCATCGCCCCGATGGAACCGGAGAGCGATCCCTTTCCAGTGCTGATATACAGACCGGAGAGAGAAGTGTTGAGCCCCATTCCGAACAATCCAGCGGAAGCGGCCGGCTTAACGACGACCGGAGCTGGCGGAACAGGAGCGACTGCCTGTGGTGGCGGTGGTGGCGCGACTTCCAGCGAAGCTTTCAGCTTGTTCCAGCGAGCCAGGGTCGCGGATTTTTCGCCTTTCAGCATAGTGACTTTTGCACTCTGCTTAGCCTTCCGCGCTTTGATGATCTTTGCGTCGATCACCTTCAGATAATCCCTAACCGCTTGCTTTTCCTCATCGATCGTCCGGCCAAAAGCAACGCTGGAGACTGAAGCCATGAAGGCCATGACCACAAATAATATAATAACTTTCTTCATTAATTTTCACCTCCTTTTTGTTTAGATTTTAACCCAAGTAAATTATAGCCCTGACAACTGCAATGTCAAGCCCAATCAAGGGGACATTCTGGCCGAAGGCGCGGGTTTTAATGTTTAATGCTTGCGGCCGCGGCCTTCATTTTTCCTGCCCTGCCCTTTCAACTGCCCGCCCTGCTTTTTCGACTGCCCGTAATTATTTTTCCACTCCCCGTAATTGATGTGCCGCTCATTCTTATAGACCGTACGGTAATTCTTCGGCACTTTGAACAAATATCCGGGAACATAGCTGCGTTGCACGATCCCCCACGGCCCCCGGTACTGGCTTGACCGGTACCAGCGATCGCCTCGCGGCGACCACCAGTAACCGTTATAGAAAAAGACGTCAAAACTGACACCCGGCACAAAATAGATGCCGGTCTGCGGCATCATGACCACCGCCGGAGGCGCCGACACGACTATAGGCGGCGGACCTATATTAACGTTGACATTGACCTCCGCCTGGGCCGTTGCCGCGAGCCCGATAACCAGGAGCGCGAAGATCAAAACAGGTCCAAATAAACCGCCAAGACTTTTACTCATGTTCATCCCCCCTTAAAAGAAATATCCCGCCTGAAACTGCAGTCGGCCGGACTTGACCACGTCTATACCAACTTCCAGGAACAAAGGAGTCACCTCGAGGAACCGTTCAAAAACAAGGGAAATATATGGGCCGGCCGACGTCTGATCGCCCAGATATCCCACCAAGCCGCCGCTCATAAACATCGGGGAGCCGCCCCTTATATTGGTCAGGAACCATTTTCCGCCAACAAAGAGAATACCCGGCGTATTTGACGTATTGGCTTCAAAACCAAATCTTAACGCCGCTCCGTTCGTGAGGCCGCTTTCCGCCATTAGCCCCAGCGCCACGCCGTCCCTTATCCCGCCGATAACAGCCGGTTGAAACGCTAGACTGCTCGATCCCAAAAGAAGGACCATAAACGCGACCACGGAAATTATCTTGTTTTTCATATTCTCTCCTTATTAACTATATAAACTATATTATGTAAAGTATGCGCCGCGTCCCTGGCCTGTCAAGCCCTTACCTAAAGTTTGGGGCGGGGGGGGGCGTACTCGACGATCTTATCCCGGCTCTTGGCGCCGCGAATGATCGTTAAGGCCGAACGTTTGACGCCAAGATGCTCCGCCAGAAATTCGAGCAAGGCCTTATTGGCCTTCCCCTCGATGGCCGGCGCGGTCAGGTAAACTTTGAGGCGGCCGGGTTCCTCTACCGCTTTATTCCGTTTGGCGTTGGGGACGACCCGAATATTTAACCGCATTACATTCCGGGGAGCTGCAAGCCGCCGGTCAGCTTCGACATCTTTTTGGCCATGTCTTCTTTGGCGGTTTTCAGGCCGCGATTGACCGCGTCTTTGACCGATGATTCGATCCGGCGCTGATCGGTCATTTCCGCGGGAATAGACAGTTCCCTGATCTCCATCTCGCCGTTGATCACGACTTTAACGCCGTTCGCTTCGGACTCATACCTGGCCCGTGACATTTCGTCTTTCAACTGCTTCGCCTGTTTCATCATCTCCGCCATTTTTCCTAATTTACCAAAGTCCATATTTTCTCCTCCTTCGTTACCCCGGGGGCCAGTTAAAATCCCGCCCGCCGAGCAAGTGAACGTGTAAATGGTCGACCGCCTGGCCGGCGGCGCGGCCGTTATTGATGACCGTCCGGAACCCTTTTGCCACCAGACCTTTCTCCCTGGCCAGTTGATTAACTATCCGGAAAACCTCGGCCAGGATAGCATGGTCCGTGACACTGGCCAGCGCCGAAATATGTTCTTTGGGGATGACCAGGATATGGGTCGGCGCCTGCGGCGCGATATCGTTGAAGGCCAGCACTTTATCGTCTTCGTAAACCACACTGGCCGGGACCTGTTTGCCAACTATTTTGCAAAAGAGACAGTCAGGCATGCTAATAGCTCACTTTCAGCTCGACGATCCGGTGGTTGCCGGAGTCGGCAACGTACAATTTTCCCTGGTTCCCAACGCATAAGCCGATCGGGTTATTGAATTCGCCCCGCCCCAGCCCTTTCCGGCCAAAAGAGAGGACAAATTTACCCTGCCGGGTAAAAACCGCGATCCGGTTATTACCGCTATCGCTGATGTAGATCAACTTATTATCCAGCGCGATCCCCTGCGGCAGCAAGAGCTCGCCCGGCCCGCTCCCGCCCCGGCCGAACGAGAAGAGCGGGCGGCCGTCATCCGAGAACTTCTGGACCCGGTTGTTCCCGGTATCAACGACAAAGACGCTTCGGTCACGGTCAACAGCGACATCGGTCGGGCGGTTAAGGAAGCCCGGCCCGACGCCGAACCCGCCGATCAAACCGAGGAAATTTCCCGACTCATCAAACTTGAGGATCCGGTCATTGCCGCTGTCGGCGACATAAAAGTTCCCCAGCGGATCAACGTCGAGCCCGGCCGGGTCTTGCAGGAGGCGGTAACCGTATTCGCCGGTCGCCACGTAGTTAAGGAAGTTGCCGCGGATATCGAAGAGCTGGACCCGGTCGTTATCCTTCTCGGCGACATAAAGGCGGTAATTAAAGTCGACCGCGATCCCGGTCGGAGTGTTGAATTTGCCGGCCTCCGCGCCAAAGCCGCCGAATTGGGAGACGAACCCGCCACTCCTATCGAGCCGCTCCACCCGATTATTCCCGGTATCGGTGATGAACATATCCCCCAGTCCTGTTTCCAGATTGCCGACCAGCGGCACCTTAACATCCTGGGGGAAATAGAATTGCCGTTCGCCCGAACCAGGGAGGCCGTAATCCCGCGAGTATTCAACGGTCGGATTGATGACCTCGGTCGTCGTGGGCAATTCCCCCATCGCCAGGACTCCGGAACAGAGAACGACCACTCCAACCAGCGCGAGCAACTTTCTCATCCCAGCAACTCCTTTATTTTGGCTGCGATATCGCCGCTCCGGAGGAGGCTTTCACCGACCAGGAGCCCGGAGACCCCTTTCGCCCGCAAACTACTGGCCTCTTCACCCGTTTTGATCCCGCTTTCGGCAATGACGACCCGCGCCCGCAATTCCGGGAACTTGTCCAGCAAGCGGTGGCTGGTTTGGAGGTCAACGGCTAGCGTGTCCAAATCGCGGTTGTTCAGGCCAATGATCTCGGCGTCGGACTTCAGCGCCCGCTCCACTTCAGGCTCGTCATGGGCCTCGACCAAACAGCTTAGCTGAAGGGTGCGGGCCAGGTCAAGATATTCCGCTAATTGAGCGTCGGAGAGCAACCGGACGATCAGGAGGATGGCATCGGCCCCGGCGACCCTCGACTCATAGATCTGCGCGGCATCGATAATAAAGTCCTTGCGCAGGACCGGGATAGTGGTCGGGTCTTTCACCTCTTTCAAATGCCCGAGCTTTCCCCCAAAATACTTTTCATCGGTCAGGACCGAGAGCGCCCCCGCCCCCGCTTCTTCATACTGCTTGGCCAGGAAGACCGGTTCGAATTTTTCGACGATGACACCGGCCGACGGTGAGGCTTTTTTCACTTCGGCGATCAAGGCAAATTTACCCCGGCCAAACGGCCGGGCAAAGTCGCGCGGCGGGGGGAGGGCCTGGCAGGCTTTTTTGACTTTCTCGACGTTCAGGTGGGCCTGGAGGGCCGCCACTTCACGATGTTTACTAGCCACGATCTCTGCAAGGAGCATAGTGTTATAATACTAACATGACAGCTACCCCCTATCAACACACTCCGGTCATGGCCCGAGAGGTCGTGGAACTCCTCGCCCCAGCCGACGGCAAAACGATCGTTGATTGCACCCTGGGCGGCGGGGGACATACTTACAACCTCAAACTTCAAACTTCAAACCTCAAAATCATTGGGTTTGACCAAGATACGGAGGCGATCACAGCCGCCAAAGAGAAGCTAAAACAGTTCGACGGCATCACTTATATTCACGACAACTTCTCCCAGCTCAAGAAATACCTGAAAGAGCCGGTCGACGGCTTCCTCTTCGATCTCGGGGTCTCTTCTTACCAGATCAACACGCCGGCCCGCGGTTTTAGCCTGCAGCATGACGGGCCGCTCGACATGCGGATGGACCCGGGCGGGGCGATGACCGCGGCCGACCTAGCCAATCATTATTCGCTCGAGGAGCTGACCCAGATCATCGGGGAATACGGGGAAGAACGGTTTGCCGGCCGGATCGCCCGGTCGATCGTCAAATCCCGCCCGCTCTCGACCACCGGCCAATTAAAAGAGCTGATAGAAAAAGCGATCCCGACCTGGCGCAAACGCGAATCGGTCACCCGGGTCTTCCAGGGACTTCGGATCGCGGTCAATGACGAGCTGAATGTGCTAAAGTCCGCCCTATCCGATTCAATCGCCCTGTTAAAACCGGGCGGCCGGATCGTCGTCATCGCCTACCATTCGCTGGAGGACCGGATCGCCAAACACACTTTCCGCGAGGCCGCCCAAGATGGTAAACTTAAAGTGTTGACCAAAAGACCACTGGCCGCGACTGAAGCGGAAAGAGAGGAGAACCCGCGCGCCCGGAGCGCCAAACTGCGGGCCGCCGAAAAGTTATGAACCGAAATAAAGATTTCCGCCTGGCTGTTTCGACCCTCCTCGTCTTTCTTTTGCTCGCCGGGGTCCACCTCTTCATTTACGCCCAGAACATCAACCTGACCTACCGGATCAACGACCAAAAGATCAAGCTGAACGAGACGATCAGCCGCCGGCGCCAGCTCGACAGCCAGGCCGCCCGGGGCGAGGACCTGCCGCTGATCGAAAAGAAAGCCCAGGCGCTCGGCCTGGTCTATCCCGAAAAGGTCCATTACATCATCGTCTCCCGCGAAGCCGGCGTGTTATAATCCTGGTTATGGTACGCGTACGTTTTGCCCCTTCGCCCACCGGCAATCTGCACATCGGCGGCGCCCGCACCGCCCTTTTCAACTGGCTCTTCGCCCGCCACCACGGGGGGAAGTTCATCCTCCGGATCGAGGATACGGACCAGGAACGCTCGACCGCCGAAGCGGTCAAGGCGATCCTCCACGGGCTGGACTGGCTCGGGCTGGACTGGGACGAAGGGCCGAGTGTCGCCGGTCCTCACGGCCCCTACTACCAGACCGAACGGCTCGCCCTGCACCAAAAACATGCCGATCAGTTAGTCAAAGAGGGCAAAGCTTACTATTGCTTTTGTACGCCCGAGGAGCTGAAGAAAAAACGGGAAGAGGCTGAAGCACGCAAAGAAGCGCCGCGCTATGACGGCCACTGCCGCAAGCTCGCCGAAGACGAGATCAAGCAAAAACTGGCCGCCGGCCAACCGCGCGTCATCCGTTTCCTGATGACCCCGGTCGGGGAGACGGTCGTTGATGATATGGTCCGCGGCCCGGTCACCTTCAAGAACGAGGTGCTCGATGATTTCGTCATCTTGAAGTCCGACGGTTTTCCGACCTATAACTTCGCCTGCGTCATTGACGACCACCTGATGGAGATCTCCCACGTCATCCGCGGTGATGACCACCTCTCCAACACCCCGCGACAGATCTTGCTCTACCAGGCATTCGGCTGGAGCCTCCCTCGCTTTGCCCATATCCCGATGATCCTCGGCAGGGACCGGGCCAGGCTGTCCAAGCGCCACGGGGCGACCTCGGTCGTCGACTATGGCGCGATGGGTTATCTCCCCGAAGCGATGCTCAATTACATCGCCAAGCTCGGCTGGGGACATGGCGACCAAGAGGTCTTCACCCGCCTGGAGCTGATCGAAAAGTTCGGGCTCGACGGCGTCACCAAGAACCCGGCAATTTTCGATCTGGACAAGCTCAACTGGCTCAACGGCCAGTATATCCGGAAGATCTTACCCGAGCGGCTGGTCGATCTCTGCGAAGGGCTGCTGCTCGACGCCTACGGCAAAATTGAATTAGAGTATCTGAAAAAAGTTGTCCTCGTTTTCCAGGACCGGCTCGTCCTGATCAAGGATATCGTCGAGTTATCGTCCTACTTTTTCCGGGACGAATTTGACTATGACCCGAAAGGGGTCGAGAAGCACTTTAAAACACCGCACGCCAAGCAAATCCTGACCACGCTAAAAGGGCGCCTGGAAAAACTCGAGCCGTTCACCAAAGAAAACATCGAGCCGATCTTTAAAGGTTTAGCCGAGGAAATGAAGGTTAAACTCGGAGTAATAATCCACCCCTGCCGCCTCGCCCTCTCCGGCCGCTCCGAAACCCCGCCGATGTATGATGTGGTGGAGATAATCGGAAAAGAAAAGGTCATTGCCAGACTAGCAAAGGCTATCGCTACGCTGCCGTCTTAACCTCAAACCTCCAACATCCAACTTCAAAACAAAAGGCAATTAACAAATCATAAATACCAAAATATTTAGTATTTAATTTTTGATATTTTGGATTTGTTTTGAAGTTTGAGGTTTGAAGTTGGATGTTAGGCCGTCGCTCTATCGAACGCTCTGCAAGGCCTTTGTCCACCAGGCCATCTGGTCGAGAAAAGTGTTCGCGAACGGCTTCATCGGCTCAAAGAGAGCGTTAAAGTCCCCCTCTTTTTGGGCCAACCCCGCCCGAAAGATATCGATCGGGACCTGCAAGGCCGCTTCGATCGGGACCAGCCGGAGTTCGATCGCCACCTGCCGCAACTGCTGGACCGAGCGCGTCCCCATGGCACTGCCATAGCTGACAAAACCGACCGGTTTCTTCCCCCACTCGACGGCGACCGTATCGAGCGCGTTTTTCAGCACTCCCGGATAACCGTGATTGTATTCCGGGGTCACTATAATGTAGCCGTCCCCTTCTCCGATCTTGTTCGCCCACCGTTTGGCGATCTCGCTGGAATAATTTCCCTTGAGCATCGCCGGCGGAAGCGCTTCGTCATAGAAAGGAAGGGGGTAATCGCGCAGATCGAGGAGTTCAAATTCAAAATCAGTCCTCGTCTTGGCCAGCTCGAATAACCAACGGGCCGGTTTCTCGCTGAAGCGGTTCTGTCTGGTGCTTCCCATGATGATCTGTATTTTCATAGTGCCCGGATTATACCTAACGCCATTCAATGTTGCAACAACAAGGGGTATAATGTGGGCCATGAACAATAATTCCCCGTCAACCGGACAGCTCGGCCGCAAAACCATTGGGCTTCTGCTGAATTTTCAAAAGAACGAGATCAGCGAGCATCTTATTTACGCTCGGCTTTCCGCCTTGGCCAAGACCGACAACAATCGTTCAATTATTGCTAAAATATCCGCCGACGAGCTCCGGCATTATAATGTATATAAAAGCTACACCAAACAGGATGTTAAACCGAACCGTTTTAAAATCTGGTGGTATCTTTTCCTCGCCCGGATATTTGGCATCACTTTTAGTATCAAGCTGATGGAGAACGGCGAAAAAGGGGCGCAGGAAGTTTATCGGCGGATGATCGGCATTCTTCCCGAGATCGAGCAGATAATCAAGGACGAGAGCGGTCACGAGAACGAGCTGGTCAAGCTGATCGACGAGGAGAAGCTGAAATATATCGGCGCGGTGGTGCTGGGGATGAATGACGCGCTGGTCGAGCTGACCGGCACCCTCGCCGGCCTGACCTTTGCCCTGCAGAACGGAAAACTAGTCGGCGTCGCCGGGCTGATCACCGGCGTCGCGGCCGCGCTCTCCATGGCCGCTTCGGAATATCTCTCCGCCAAGGTCGACGGCCACATGAACCCCCTCCGGGCGTCGTTTTACACCGGGCTGACCTATTTTATCGTCGTCTCTTTTCTCGTCCTCCCATTCTTATTGCTGAATAGCCCATTCATCGCTATCCTCTTCACGCTTCTGACCGCCGTCATCATGATCGGGCTCTTTAATTATTATTATTCGGTGGTCAAAGAGGTGGCCTTCCCCCGCCGCTTCGCCGAAATGCTGGCCATAAGTCTCGGTGTCGCCTTTTTAAGCTTCGTGATCGGCTTGATCATTAGGCAGTTCTTGGGAATAGATGTCTAAAAGGAGGCTTTAACATGGCAATTGATCTCGTTTGCGGCATGACGGTAGACGAAAAGACGGCTAAATGGATCGCGGAATATAAAGGGCAAAAGTACTATTTTTGTAATAAGCCCGATATGGAAGCGTTCAAGAAGGAGCCGGAGAAGTATATTTCGAAGACCGAATAAAAGAAATAAAAGTATGGATAAAAGAACTAAACGTTTCATAGTTTTGGCCGGCGCCAATGGCACAGGCAAAACAACTGTGGCGAATGAATTGCTTAAAGAATATTCGCTTGAATTCTTGAATGCTGACCTGATCGCGATTAAAGCCAAAAGCAGAATAAGTGCGGGAAAAATGTTCATTAAAATAATGGACAAAGCGATCGATAGAAAAGCGTCCATCGCGGCAGAGTCCACCCTATCAGGCAGCTCTCTTGCAAAAACGGTCAAAAAAGTTAAAAGACTTGGTTATCGCGTTTCAATTATATATATTTTTGTGGATAATCCCAAAGTCGCGCTCGAGCGGATAAAAGTCAGGGTAGAAGCCGGGGGCCACGATGTTCCAAAAGAGGATGTTATTAGGCGATTTTATCGAAGCAAAGAGAATTTTTGGCGTATCTATAAAGATATTGCGGATGAATGGACAATACTCTATAATGGCATGGAGAGGCTTGTTCCAGTGGCCGCCGGAGGAAAGTCGGGCTTTGAGATCATGGATGACAGCCTGTTCAATCTTTTTAAAAAGGGCAAATAACCAATGACAAGCAAAACTCTTGAATTTTTCCTCGAAATGCTCCGAATTGGTAATCGCGCGGTTAAAATAGCTCAAGATAAGAACCGCAAAAAAGGCATTGCTAACGTTTACGTGAAGCATGAAAAGATCTACTTTGAACTGCCCAACGGGAAAATAACCACAGTCAGCCCCTTTTGATAAAAGCAGCTTTTTAACCAGTTTAAGGAGGTAGTATTTCTATGCCAAGCGCGGAAATTACCGGACCGAAGATCGAGAGTGTGGAACTAAAGCGGGCGCTGGTCAAGGAAGTGACGGATGCGATGGAAAAGGCTTATAAATTCCCTCGCCAGGCCTACGTCGTCACGATCACCGAAACCTCGCCGGAGAATGTGGGAGTTGGCGGGGTTTTGATAGCGGATAGGCAGAAGAAGTAGGGAAGTCATTAGCTAGGACGATTAACCTCGTCTGCTGTATGACTGTCGATGAAGGTGGTTGGAATACGTAATTAGTCTTGAATACTCTCTGCGTACTTATGCGTTTTCTTTTCACACATATCACTTTGATGTATAATAACAATAAAGGGGCTTCAACATGGCATCATTAGCTGAAATTTCCACAGAAGCGGAAGAAATAGCTTGTAAATATAACCCCGATGGCTTATCACCCTTCCCCTTTGAGAATATTCTACAAGACAAATCAGATCTAAAAATACTTGATTCCTATAAATTGCCTGAAAATGTGTCTGGCGCGATTGTTTTAAATAATGATGTTAATAAATATTTAATATTAGTAAATAAACAAAAGCCAGTTACTAGACAATATTTTACTACCGCGCATGAAATTGGTCATTATTTTCTACATAAAGAACAAATCAAAAGCAGCAACATTATTGTTGATTATGAAGATTTACTCGATAGCAATAGCGCCCTCTTTAGAGCGGATTCTATAACAACTAATCAGATTGAAAGAGAAGCAAACAATTTTGCCGCAGTACTTCTTATGCCGGAGAAATTAGTGCGAACAGTGTGGGCAAAACTCAATAACATAGAAGAATGCGCGAAAGTTTTTAATGTTTCTGTAATAGCAATGAGCATCCGATTGGGGAAGTTGGGCCTGGCAATATAATAATGGCTAAATTAAACGATAGTAAGATCAATGATCTCATAAAACAATATGCTACTGAATTAATAGGAACATCGCATATAAGGATTCCTAGTTATGGCATTAAACCCGAACCCGTCGAAGATAAGGCAGCTTATCGGCACAAAGAGCTTGAGAACGAATCTTTTGCGCAAGATATTCATCTTAAAAGGATAACACTTATTATATTGTTTTGTTTTCTAGCCATAGAAACAATCGTGGTTTTTGTTTTTACTGGCCTCCAGGCAACAAAACTATTTATTCTTGAGGAGTGGAGCTTTAAGCTACTACTTATTTCCACAATTGTTCAAATTACTATTATGCTAAACGTTGCCGTTAAACATTTATTCCCTAATAAATAATCGTCACAATTTAATATTTTCTTCCCCTCCATTTAAATGTTCGATAAGAGGCTAATGTTACAGATACAGATAATATTCATATTTTCTGTGTTTCACACTGTCACCGAAAACCCGCCGGAGAATGTCGGGGTTGGCGGAGAGCTAATATCTGATAGAGGTAAGAAGTAATCCCCCGCTGTCTGGACCCAAACATATAAAAACATCAAATTATGCGGCGTCGCAGACTCTATTTAATAAAAGCAATTTAGTAATATACCTACTGTTTATATGAAGAAGCGCTTATGATATTTTCCATATATTATTATATGCCTCGTCTGCCATAATATTCGTTCTTTCTCCTATTGTTTCCCCATTCCATATTTTGGTTTTTTCCAAATATTCATCTAAAGGATATTTGCTTTTTTTAAGCATTTTTACTTTATCCTTGAAGCTTTTACTTTTCAGTTGCTCGCTATTTGCCTCTTTAGTAACCAAAATTAAATTCCCCAACTTGCCACATACTTGTTCAGGTAAGCCATCAGAAATCAAGCGCTGAGAAGCGAGGTGCTCAATTGTTGTCTTTTCCTTATCTATTGGCAATGCATTAAAATAGTTGATATGGTATTTTGTTAATATATATTTTACAATCTGCTTCTGCTTAGTCATTGATTCAGTATAATATATTTCATTAAAAGCAATTCTAAATTCATCTATACTGGGGATTCTTTCCCTCAATTTCGCCTTAAAGTCGCGGAGCAATCTGACCTTCTCTTCTGATGTTTTGGCGTTATCAACATCTATTGCCGCCTTAACATACATAGCAGATATTCCGCCTGATGAGCGCGTTGAAGTTACCGCAGTAAAAATAAAATGAAAATTCTCTATTGCTGTAAATATATCTTGAACGTTTTTTATTTTCAAACTTTTTGCTCGATATGAACGCAGGACTGATAATATCAGGGGCACTTGTTGCTTTACTTTAAATACTTGCAACGCATTTAAAGAAGCTTTTATTGCGCCCTCTTCTTGGCTCCATTTTATGTAACCAGTCTCATGTATTTGGCGATAATAATCTGCATTAAGATAAAGATCATCCAAGAATGCTTGAACTTCAGGCCCTTTAATTACTAACCTAATCTCCTTAAAAAGCATTTTTGATGGCAAATAGCTATATTTTGAAAGCCAATAGTGATGAATATAGGTATCAACATCTATTTCCGCAGACGATCCATTGATAACATCTTTTATCTTTTCCCAGGTCATTTTTGCGCTATCAACATCTGTTGTCTCTGGCCTAATATTTTTTGTAATAAAGTTCCTAAGTAAATCCGATATTGTTAAATCTTTACCTCTTGTATTTAGAGTTTCAAATATGATGTATGCGTCATCCTCTTGTTTTAGCTTAATAAATATCAGTTTTAGAGATAATATTTTATCTCTAATAGAAGTCAGCAACTTCTCAATTTCTGACTTGCATCTTTCCGCTCCCATAGAAGGGGTACCCTTAACTGCCACGATTGAATCGCGTATCAATTTGGTCAATAGTTCGTAAGCATTTTTAATATTAATTTCTTCCGGCTTAACGGAAATGGGTTCGCCGCTGCTTTTATACTTAAGAATGTTTTCTTGAAAATAAGGGTATGAGGTTTCGGTCTTCAAAACAAATTGTTTTTGATTTTTGTTGTTTACTTTTTCTATAATATTTTGAGTACCGAGGGCGTACTCATTAAACGATTCTTCCTCAAATACGTTACGCAATGCACAAAGCAACATTATAATTGAAGTCAGGCGCTGTTGCCCATCAACAACATTCAAATATCCATTATTGCCTGGGAACACCACCATTGATCCAATAAAATAATCGTCATTAGACTTTCTATCAGCGATCGAATCATTCCAAAAATCCATAATATTTTCTTGATCCCAAGAATAAGGCCTTTGGAATCTTGGAATGCAATAATAATTTGATGCCAATAACTCATCGACGGTCTTATCAATTGATTTAATTTCCATTGTATTACTCCTTATTTAAATTAGGACTGTGCCACTACAATCTGTCCAACAGGCCAAATCTTCTATGCAACTTCTACCCCCTTAAATACTTCCTCGTTCCACCCATCCAACCGTCTGTGCAAACAGGACCCGTTGATTCGAGTTCAACTTCAACTTTTCAGCCAAAGCCCCCTTCTGACAGTTATGGAACCAGGCCGTTAGACCTTGCGAGGCGGCGTAGGCGGCAAGGTTTCCCGCGATCCAGCCGGTATCAACATAATAATACGACTTTTGGACCTCCTCGTCCTTCAACCCCGGCTCCATATACCCCTTCGAATGGGTCAATTTATCGAGATCGACCACGTAAATGATCCGCGCCGGAGCGTTGGCGCCGAGATTCCCCTGCCCTTTATTGATCGCCAGAGGACGGAGGTCGCCGGAGACGACTGGAGTGAGCTGATGTGGGATCGCTTCATAGAGATAAACCCCGTCTTCCAGCGCGACATAAAGGTCGATCTCCTGCGAGTTGCTCGCCGAGCCGGCCGTTCGCCCGGGAATGCCAAAAGGACCTTTTTTCCGGTTAACGCCATCTGCCGCCCAGGGGAGATTGGATAGGAGCTGGAGGGAAAGCTTTTTGCCGCTGATCTCGCGAACCGTCTTTCTTGCTTTCAGCGCCGCCAGGACGCTTTTTTTACCGAGCTCCTTGGGAGCGGGAAGCTTGATCATAAATACTCGCAAAGATAAGCGGCGTCCGCGATGACTTTCACCTGGAATTTTGAATTGGCCGGGACCTCGAACTTAGAGTCCTCGGAAAAGACCTGCCAATCGTTCTTTCCGGGGAGTTTAACGGTCATCGAACCCGAAATGACGTTCATTCTTTCCTTGCCCTCGGTCCCGAACTCGTAATCGCCGGTCTCCATCACGCCGACCGTCTCCCGGCCATCGAGCGAATTGATCGTCAGCGATTTGACCTGACCGCCAAAATATTCATTTACCTTGACCATGTTTTGCTCCTTAACTAAAAAAGATCATCTGCAACCCGATCACCAGGAGATACGCCCCAAACATCTTTTTAAGGAAGGCATCGGGCAAGGGTTGGGCGAAGTGGGCGCCGATGTAGCCGCCGATCAGGAAACCGAGCGCCATCAACAGCGCGAACTTCCAGTTAATATTTCCCGCCTGGTGGTACTTCAGCACAGCCAAAATACCGACCGGTAACAGTAAAGCAGCCAGCGAGGTTCCCTGGGCCATGTGCTGGGTCATACTATAGAGGAGGACGAGAGCGGGGATCAGGATCGTCGCCCCGCCGACACCGAGGAGGCCGCTTAGCGTCCCGGCCGCCAGGCCGACGGCGATCAGGCCCGCCAATTCCATTTTACTTTAGAAGTTCCCGGACAAACTGGCTGACGATCTTGCCGTCCGCCCCCGGGGCCTTGGCCAGGACCGCCTTCATGACGTTCCCCATCTCTTTGATCGAAACAGCGCCAGTCTCCGTGATCGCTTGTTGCACCAACCCTTTGATCTCGTCCGGGGTTAGCTCTTTGGGGAGATACGACTGGACGATCGCCAGCTCTTTCTCCGCTTGGGCAACTTCGACCGCGCGGCCGACTTTCTTAAACTCCTCGATCGACTCCTTGATATCCTTGCCGTACTTGGTCACGATCTTGATCACGTCCGCTTCCGGCAGATCGCCGCGGGCGTTAACGTAGAGGACCTTGCTCTTCATCATCCGGATAACGGAGAGACGGAGCTCGTCCCTGGCCTTCATCGCGGCGATCAGATCGGCATTAAGCTTGGCAAATAATTCAGCCACCTTGTTTTCCTCCTTGACCCCAATTTTCTTTCGGAATATCTTCCAGCACGACAATGACCACCTCGGGCGGGCATTTAACCGTCTCGCAAACCGTCTTGGTCACGTTCTCGATCAGTTTCTTTTTCAGCTCGGCGTCCCGCCCGGCCCATAAACTTATTTTGACTATCGGCATGAAGAAATTATAGCATATGTTATAATAAAAAAATGATGCACGGGCCGAAACAGCTTTCGCTTGACCCCTATCCCCCGTCCCCTTCCCCCTTAATAAGGGGGAAGGGGAGAGAGGGGTTAGGGGTAATGACTTTGCTCTGCTTAATCCTCCTCGCCTCAACAGCTCGAGCCGACCTGGCCGCTCGCGTCCAGCGGCTGACCGCCCCTTACGGTAATAAGGTCGGTTTTACTTTCCTCGACCTCAAAAGCGGCCGGCAGTTAAGCGTTAACGGCTCCCGGGAATATCCCGCCGCTTCGGTCGCCAAGGTCCCGGTCATGGCTTGCGCCCTTCATCTCTCCGACCTGGGCCAGCTCAACCTTAAAAAGAAGGTCCTCTTTCGGGAGAGCGACAAGCTCGAGGGGGCCGGCGTCCTCCGCTGGATCCCCGCCGGCCAGGAATATACCCTCTGGAACCTGCTCCGGCTAATGATCACTCTCTCCGACAATACGGCGACCCGCCTCGCTGTTTTGTCGGTCGGCACGACCGAGATCAATTCATATGTAAAAGAGCTCGGCCTGCGCCAAACCCGGGTCATCGACCCGACCATGCTGGTCGAACCGCCGGCCACGAATAATAATCTGACCACCCCCGACGAAATGGCGAAAGTCGTCGCCGCGATCTATTGCCGCCGCGGGTTTACCAAAGGGGCGGCCAAACAGATGATCACCTGGATGAATTACCAGCGCTACCGCTGGGGGATCTGGCGCGGCGTCCCCCCCGGGACCTACGTCGCCAATAAAACCGGCCAGCTGGAGGGGATCCTGAACGACGTCGGGATCGTTTACACCAAAAAAGGGGATTATATTCTCTCGATCTTTACCTGGGGTTTCCCGAAAGTTCGCGAAGCGCGAATCTTAATTAATGAGCTCTCCCGCGCGGCTTATGAAGAATATACCGGCGAAAAAGTGCTCGATCCCCGACCGGCGAAACGGGCGGCTATCGTCAGGCGCAACGGACGCCCGGTGAAAAAAACTGCGCTCAAAAGGAGAGCCTTCAAGAAGCGAACGATCAAACGACCCTCAGTGCGCCGCACAGCGGCAAAGCCCCGGGCGCGCCGTCACCATCCGGCCCGCAAACAAATCGGCTGAAACTTTTTTGCCCAGCCTGACGATAATAAGGCATGTCAGGTCAACTTATTCACGTTTCGTCATTATGCCGGGCCCTGCCCGCCCGCAACAGCGAATTCTCCAGGGTCAGGGAGGCTATCAACCGCAACCAGGGTCGGATGATGGCGGTGGTTCACCCCTGGTTTTCCGACCTGCACATTTATGATCAAGAATCCCCGCCCAGCGGGATCATCAGGCGGATCGGGAAAGCCGTCAGCGAATTGTACCGTGAAGAAAATTTGTATGACTCCATCAGGATCGATATCCCGCGACCGGTCTATCTCAATTATTGCGACCGCGTCAGGACGAGATTGGAAACTCTCGATTGGCCGCTTTTGATCTTGATCGGACGGGGCGACGAGGCCGCCACCAGGGCGAGATTGAGCTCGATCAAGCTAAGATCGCGCTTGGCCATCGAGGTGCCGACCAGAAAAAATGATCCCGAACCCGACTGGCCGGACGAGCCGGACTCGGCGACTGCCTGGTCGAGGCTGACCGAAGCTGTCAGCCGGCTCGGCGTCTTCAAGTTGTGGGTCATGGGCGAGCTTGGCTATGTTAATGGAAAACAAAAGCGGGCAGGCTGTGTTTTTGGAGCGATGGAACTGCTTGATCAGCGAGGGATCACTGTCAGAACCGATCCGGAACTGATCTTTCCGGGGACCGACTGGTGTTCCGGAGATTAGGAGCTAGAGGGCAGCGATGATCGCGTCAGCCATCTGTGAAGTCCCGACAGCTGTTGGGTCGTTCCGGTCGGGTTTCAAGTCATAAGTTACGCTCTTCCCCTCGGCGATAACGTTAGCCACCGCGGCATCCAAGCGTTGCGCGGCTTCTTTCTCCCCCAGATAATTAAGCATCAGCACGGCGGACAAGATCATCGCCACCGGATTGACTTTGTTCTGGCCGGTATATTTCGGCGCGGAACCGTGGATCGCTTCAAAGACGGCGATCCCCTCGCCTAAATTTGCCCCCGGGGCGATCCCCAGGCCGCCGATCAGGCCGGCGCAAAGGTCGGACAAGATGTCGCCGTAGAGGTTCGGCAGGCAGAGGACATCGTAGAGCTCCGGTTTTTGGACCAACTGCATACACATATTGTCGATCAGCCGCTCTTCATACTCGATCTTCCCCGCGTACTCCTTGGCCACTTCCTGGGCCGCCTTGAAGAAGAGCCCGTCGGTGAATTTCATGATGTTCGCTTTGGAAATAGCGGTAACTTTTTTGCGGCCGTGCTTGACGGCGTATTCAAACGCAAACTTGGCAATCCGTTTGGACCCGCTAATCGAGATCGGCTTGATGGAAATCCCCGAATCGGGCTTGATCTTCTTTTTGGCGAGCTTTTCGATCTCCGCGATCAAAGTTTTAGTCTCGGGCTTCCCCTCTTCAAATTCAATGCCGGCATAGAGGTCTTCGGTGTTTTCTCTGACGATGACCAGATCGATGTCGGCGTATCTTGAGCGGACCCCTTTATAAGACCTGGTGGGCCGTAAACAGGCGTAAAGATCAAGTTCCTTGCGGATGGCGACATTGACCGAGCGGAAACCGGTCCCGATCGGCGTGGTCAGCGGTCCCTTGAGGGCAACCTTGTTCTTCCGGATCGAAGCTAATGTGGATTCCGGCAGAGGCGTCCCGTATTTACCGATGACATCGGCCCCCGCTTCGGCGATCTCCCAGTCGATCTTGACCCCGGTCGCGTCAACACAGCGCCGCGCCGCGTCCGAAACTTCCGGCCCGATCCCGTCGCCGGGAATTAAAGTTATCTTGTAAACCATGTGAAATTTCCCTGCCTTTTGTCGATAATATTATAACAGATCAGCTAATAAATCAAACCGGAGATAGCCAGAAGGATAAAAATGAATATAGGTAAAATATTTTTAAGACAATTTGCCGCTCCGGCCTCAATTGCTTTGGCGGCGGCAGGCTGTTCCCCATCAACTATTTCCAGGCCTGATTATCAACCGAAGGCACAGATGTCGGGAAGCGGAGTTGTTTTATCCGGCTCGTTGCCTCAAATATTTCGCCAACTAATTGAAAACCAAAAAATCTTATTTACAAATTGTGGGCCCAAAACACTTTTTTCCCCTTCTGGTAAAAATTTTATATATTGTTGGAAATTAGCTCGAGATATTACAATAATTGCGGAAAATAATAGGAGAATAACTTTTCGAACGGGAACAGAAATGCGCTTCCATGGGCCTTTATTGCCATCAAACAATTCGATTTCGCATGATTTTGATAATGCTGAATTAAAGGGGGAATTGGCATTCGACATCTCTTTGCCTATAGCTGGCAATTCCCTGGCCATAAAAACCGGAGAGGCAGTATATTGGTCCGCTAAGAATGGAATTTCCGGAATCATCAGGTTGCCCCTTGAAGATCAAACATTTAATATTAACCAACAAAAAATAATTTTTAAAGGATACACAGAATTTTATTACACTGAACCATTATCTAACTTATCAGGGACATTAGCGCAGAACGCAGATATTTTAATTAATAACCAGAGAGTTCCATTTAAAGGCGGAGAATTTTTTCAAGTTATTCTTTCGGGTTATTTTGGAACATTAGCAGGAGATACGGAACTTGTAATTAACGGCCAGAGAATCTCTTTTAAGGGCGGAAAAAATACTTTTGTGGATTCTTCCGGCTGTGAAGGGACGTTAGCAAAGGACACGGAACTTATAATTAATAATCAGAAAGTTATTTTTAAGGATGGGACCGGCATTGAAATTAGAAAAAGTGGCGTTCCAGTGAAGGGGACCCTTCTTTCCGACGCAAATATTGATGGGAGATGGTACCAGGGGGACAAAGAGATCCGCCTCTATCCCTCCGGCCGTGTCAAAAAAGGAATCCTGGCGCGACCCATTAACGAGGCTGGCTTCGCCTTTGGAGCGGGGCAAACCATCTGCTGCGCAGAGGATGGCAGGTTGGAAATAAACTGGCAGCCGCTTTTCCCAAATTCAAAAATGCTTGTTCCTATGATGTGTGCTATTAATTATTATTCTGGGACAGACTACTCTGTGACAGAATCTACCTTGGTTAAAGGGCTAATGATCCCGGTGGAGGAAATCCTGGGGGATATTCCCGATTGGGAAAAACTTGTTCCAAAGCAACAAGCTAAAGTAAAACTTGCTCTGCCGCGCAACGCAAGACCAATAAAAACCGAAATAAAGCTGACCGATCTCACCCGCACGCTTCAAAGACAAAAAGAATTGTACCTTCCTCCAAATACAGTTCGTATATCTTTTGACCGTAAAGGGAATCCCGCTCATATAGAGGTCGTTGAAGATCTAATAATCGAGGGGCAAATAACAATTTTAAAAGGTGGTCTCGGGTCTGCTCTTCCGTTTGAAGTTATCCCGCCCGTTTTTCGTAGAATCCTATTCTCAAAAATGGATGAAATATTGATCCAAGCAAATCCTTCCTACAAATAATCTTCTAATCTTCGGAATAATTCTTTTTAGATATTTTCATATGCCCTTCGTGTTCTTTGTGTCTTCGTGTCTTTGTGGTAAAATTAGTAAGATTTAACCACCAAGTCACAAAGGCACGAAGTTCACAAAGATGAAAAACCTTAAAAGCAAAAAGATCGCTGTTCTTTGCGGCGGACGTTCGGGAGAGAGAGAAGTCTCCCTCCGCTCGGGCAAGCGGGTTTTTGAATCGCTGAAGAAACAGAAATTCAACGTCACGATGTTCGATCTCTCCGACGACCTCGTCACCCAGTTGAAGAAAAAGAAGATCGACCTCGTCTATATCGCCCTCCATGGCAAATACGGCGAGGACGGGACGGTCCAGGGCCTGCTCGAGATCGCCAATATCCCCTACACCGGCTCCAAAGTGCTGGCGTCAGCCCTGGCCATGAACAAGCTGGCGGCAAAAAAAATCCTTGAAGCCTCGGGGCTCCCTACCCCGCGCTATTTTGAGATCGACTCGAATTCCGAGGTCCGGCCGCAAGCCGACAAGCTCAAACGGGTCTTCCCCTTTCCGCTCGTCGTCAAACCGGTCTCCGAGGGATCAAGTCTTGGCGTCTCGCTGGTCAAAAAAGAGGACGACCTGGAGCGGGTCCTCGCCAAGACCGTCCATGATTATCATCACGTTTTTGTCGAGGAATTCATCAAGGGACGCGAGATCACGGTCGGCGTGATCGGCCGGGAGGACGACCTGCAGGCCCTGCCGGTCCTCGAGCTCGTTCCGCGCCATGACTTCTACGACTTTGAGGCCAAATACACTTCGGGATTGACCGAATTTATTCTCCCGGCCCGGCTGCCTAAACCGCTTTATAAGCGGGTCCAGGAGATCGCCCTCGCCGCCCACCGCGCCCTCGGTTGTTACGGCGTTTCGCGGGTCGACATGATCGTTTCCCGCGACCATATTCCCTACGTCACCGAGCTCAATTCTATCCCGGGGATGACCGAGCAGTCCGACCTGCCGGCCGAAGCCAAAGCGGCCGGCCTCTCCTTCGACGAATTGGTGGTCAAGATACTTGAAAGCGCGTACTAAAAAAAAGCGCTCGTTCCGCTTTAAACTTTTCCTCTTCCTGGCCGGAGCCGTTCTGTTTAGCCTGGCTACATATTATATCCTGGCCCTGCCGATCTGGCGGATCCAGGATGTCGTCGTCAACGGCGCCAATCTCCTCTCCGCCGAGGAGGTCCGCGACCTCTCCGGCGTCCCCGTGGCCGAGAACCTCTTTCTGACCAGCTTCGCCCGGGTCCGCGACAACTTGAAAAAGATCACCGCCATCAAGGAGTTCCATATCTACCGGATCCCGCCGGCCACCGTCCTGATCCGGATCAGTGAACGCCGGCCCTTTGCCGTCCTCCTCCTCAACGGCCGCTCGGCGATCATCGACCGCGAGGGATACATCCTGAACCGTAGCGCCAACCTGACCTTCAACATCCCGAAGATGACGGAACTGCCGGTCTTCTCCGCCCGGGGGACAGCCGAAGGGGAACAGGTCGATCCCCGGGCCGCCGAGCTGGCCGGCCAGGTGATCGGTGAGCTCTCCCCCATGCTTGGCGCCCGCAATCTCCATGCCGAGATCAGCGATTACGAAAAGATCAATTTTCTCCTCGACGACCTCCTCCGCGTCAAGCTCGGCCGCAATGAAGAGATCAAGCGGAAGCTGGCGGTCTTTCGAGCGCTCCTCCCGGCGGTCGAGGGAAACTGGCCGGCGGTAGAGTATATCGACGTCCGCTATCCCGATAATCCCGTCATAAAATATAAGTAAGTCCGGACAGTTGATTTTATCGGAACCTGTGTTAAAATAAAGGGACAATGCACTCAGCAAATAACGGCCAGGGTTTCGCGACGATCAAAGTTTTCGGCGTCGGCGGCGGCGGGACCAACGCGGTCAACCGGATGATCAGCGGCGGCGTCAAGGGCGTTGAATTCTGGGGTTGTAATACCGACCTGCAGGCGCTTAATGTCTCCCTGGCCGACCATAAGCTGCAACTCGGACTGAAGCTGACTCGCGGCTTAGGGGCCGGCTCGAACCCCGAAGTCGGCCAGAAAGCGGCCGAAGAGAGCCGCGACGACATCCGCCTCGCCCTGGAAGGGGCCGATATGGTCTTCCTGACCGCCGGCATGGGAGGAGGCACCGGCACCGGCGCTTCGCCGGTCATCGCCGAGATCGCCAAAGAGCTCGGCTGCCTGACCGTCGGCGTCGTGACCAAGCCGTTCCGTTTTGAGGGACCGGTCCGCATTTCCCAGGCGGAATCGGGGATCGCCCTCCTCAAGGAAAAAGTCGACGCCCTCATTGTCATTCCCAACGACAAGCTTTTGCAAGTAGTCGAGAGAAAAACCTCCATTATCGAGGCCTTTAAGATCGCCGATGACGTCCTCCGCCAGGGGGTCAAAGGGATCTCCGACCTGATCATCGTGCCGGGGCTCATCAACCTGGACTTCGCCGACGTCCGGACCATCATGTTCGAGGCCGGCTCCGCGATGATGGGGATCGGCACCGGCTCCGGCGAGAATCGCGCCACCGAAGCGGCCGAAGCGGCCATCTCCTCCCCGCTCCTGGAAGAGACGATCACCGGCGCCAAAGGGATCATCTTCAACGTCACCGGCGGTTCCGACCTCACCCTCTACGAGGTCAACGAAGCGGCCGAGGTCATCTACAACGCCGGCGACCCCGATGCCAACATCATCTTCGGCGCGACCATTGACGAAAAACTGCAGGGTGACGTGGTCGTCACGGTCATCGCCACCGGCTTTAAACCGACCGCCAATCGCGAGCGGGAAGCGCTCCCCTTCCGCCATGGGGCGCGGGTCGGCCAGGCCGCGAACAGCCCGGCCCCGGCCGCGGGGAAAGATAATACCTTCGACCTGCCGCCGTTCATGCGCTAATGGAAGCTTTTTTCTTCCCGTTCCTTAAATCGGTCGTCGCCCTCTTCATCATCACCGATTCGCCCGGGAACCTCCCCTTTTTCCTCGGCCTGACCGAAGGGGAAACGCTGGCCAACAAGCGCCGGATATTTGCCAACGCCATCCTGACCGGTTTTATTTTACTGATCGTTTTTGTGGCGGTCGGCCTGGGGATACTGGAGCTCTTCAACGTCACCCTCAACGACTTCAAGATCGCCGGCGGGATACTCCTCCTCTGGATCGCTATCGAGATCATGATGCGCGGGCGGATCAACGTGGAACACAAGGAAGATATCGGGGTCGTGCCGCTCGGCTGTCCTCTCCTCGTCGGCCCCGGGGCGATCACCACTGCGCTGGTCCTGTTGAAGTTATACGGTTACGCGGTCGTCTTGAGCTCAATCGTCGCTTGCTTCGCCCTGATCTGGCTGGTCCTCCATTACGCCGACGCGATCTATAAAATATTGGGGAAAAACGGCTCGCTGATCCTGACGAAAATAGCTTCTATCCTCATCGCGGCGATCGCCGTGCAGTTCATCCGCGAAGGCATCCTGGCGATCTTCCGCCCCTAACGGCTGACTTTTTCGTAGATCTTGGCGGTCAAACCGAGACTGCTGAAGGTCCGGAAAGAATTCTCCCGCACTTCACCCGCTTCCAGCTTCGACGAGAGGAACGCCTTCCAGCGCAAGGTAGCGTCATCGATCACTTCGGCCTGGTACGGGCTGCCGGGATCAAGCTCGACCGCCAGAAAATACTGGCCGTTGCGGAAAAGCTCGTCCTCACCCAGGACCGGATCGGTCAGGACCGGAGCGTTCCAATCCCAAAAATGGAAAGCAAGCCCCTCGGGATTAAGGTACTGGAGATTGATCGAAGCGGCGAGCGCGTGCCGTGGCGCCACCCCCAGCTTAAAGAAATGGAGGACCTGGAGCATTTTTTCTCCCGGCCGGGAGGGGGCGTATGATTTAACCAACAACGGCAGTGAGACCAAGGCCGGGACCAGTGCGACCACCGCCAGCAAGCGAGCGTACTTTGGCCAGCGTTCGGCAACATGGAAGACCGCCGCCGCCCCGACCAGGAAAATGAACGGCAGAATAATGTACATGAGTTGCGGCGCCTTCCCCCCGATGGTCAGCGTCAACAGGAGGATGACCGTCCAGATGAAAGTATACAGCTTGTTGACCTGGCGGTAGCCGCGGGCGGCCAGCGGGCAGACCAGCGCGATCAGCAGAAGCAACCCGATCCAGGGCGAGAACGAGACCTGGGTCAGGATGATCTTCGGGTAATAGATCAAGGCCTGGCCCATACCGAGGCTCGGCTCCCCGCCGCCATAACGGAAGAGCGCCTGCAGCAGGAGCATGATCTTACGCGAGAAAGAGGCGGTCAGGAACCAGGTGGCGATAAAGACCAGCAAAACCCCCAAGATGATCAACTTCCGGTACATCCACCAGAGAAAATGGAGCGCCGACTTTTCCCCCTCCCGGCTCAACTTGACCCCCTGAACGAACAGCGGCTCAAGCTTCATAAGGGTCGCGACCACAAAAGCCGGGATCATCAGATAAGCGTAGAGATAGTTGGTATAGATCGAGAGGCCGATCAGGACGCCGAGGATCAAGTATTCGTAAGCGAGCTTCCGCTCTTCGCAAATGGAATAAAAATAAAAGACCGCCAAAAAGATCAGCGCCCCCAACCCTTCGAGCGTGTTCTGGGTCGAGTAAAGGAGCATCAAGGGAGAAGTGAGGGCCAGGCCGACCGCTAAGACGCCGATCTCCCAGCCGCGCTTCTCCGAAAAGCGGAGTGCCGAGAAGTACATTAAAAGGAGCGTCGCCCCAAATATCACCAGGCTAAGAAAACGGGTCGTGACGTAACTGACGCCAAGAGTAAGGTAGACGAGGGCCAAAACCCAGGAGTGTAAGAAAGGCCAGTACATCTGGCGTTGGGTGTCATACCAGAAAGCGCCCAGGTCGGCCGCCTTGATATCTTTGTTGATCCAGAGCGCGTAGAGCGCGTGTTGGGCCTCTTCACGGCTAAAACTATCTCCCCCCAACACCTGGGTCAAGAAGAGACACCCGCCTCCCACCAAGAACAATAAAAGGACCGCGACCAAACCTTTTTGCCAACCGGCTGTTTGCATCGTGCGTATTATATTATACCCTCCTCACCTTTACAATACTTCTCTCGTGCGGTAAACTAACTTTCGCCATGTTTACCGTGAAAAAAGGCGCCGCCGAAATAATCCAGCGGCTAAAAACCGGCGGTTTCCGGGCTTACCTGGTCGGCGGATCGTTGCGCGATCTCCTGCTGGGGAAAACCCCGGAAGAATGGGACATCACAACTAACGCCCGGCCGGCCGAAGTGACCGCGCTCTTTCCAAAAGTCATCCCGACCGGGATCCTTTACGGCACGGTCACGGTCCTCCTGCCGGACGGCCCCTACGAAGTGACGACCTTTCGGGCCGATGAAAAATATGTCGATGGCCGCCACCCCTCGAACGTCCGTTTTACCAACGACCTCCAGGCCGACCTGGCCCGGCGCGATTTCACCGTCAACGCCCTGGCCTATGACCCGGAAACGAAGGAACTATTCGATGACTTTGCCGGCCAGGCAGATCTAAATATGAAAATCATTCGCGCTGTCGGCGACCCGCTCGCCCGCTTTTCAGAAGACGGTCTCCGTCCGGTCCGCGCCTGCCGCTTCGCGGCAACCCTTGGCTTTACGATCGACGGGCCAACCTTCGACGCTATCCGGCCAACCTTAGCCGTAGTGCGCCAGGTCGCGCCGGAACGGCTCCACGATGAGCTGGTCAAACTGCTGAAAGCGGAGAAGCCCTCCCTCGGCCTGGAATATATGAGAGAGAGTGGACTGCTCGACCTGATCTTGCCGGAGCTGGCCACCTGTTATGGTGTCGCCCAGCCGCCGGAGTATCATAAGTACGACGTCTACTGGCACTCACTCTATGCCTGTGACGCCGCGCCAAAAAACAACCTGACGGTCAGGCTGGCCGCCCTCCTTCACGATATCGGTAAACCGGCCTGCAAGGTTGACGACACTTTTTATCGCCACGACCAGACCGGCGCGGAACTGGCCGCCACTTTCCTGCGGCGGCTAAAGTTCAGTAACGCCGAGAGCGGAGCGGTCGTTAACCTCATCACCAACCATATGTTCAACTACGAGTCCGGCTGGAGCGACGCGGCGGTCCGCCGCTTTATCCGCCGGGCCGGGCTGGACAATCTCCCCAACCTCTTCGCCCTCCGCCGGGCGGATACGGCCGCCATGGAACAGGAACTTGGGGCGGCTTATCTTAACGAGTTGCAGGGCCGGATCGACCGGATAGTGGCTGATGAGAACGCCCTCCACGTTGCTGACCTGAAAATCGACGGCCAAGCGATCATGCTCGCCTTGAATATTCCGCCCGGGCCAAAAGTCGGGCAAATACTCAACGCCCTGCTCGAAAAGGTCCTCGACGACCCGCAACTCAACGACCGCGAAACGCTCCTCAAAATGATCAAGGCCGATGCGTAAGTATCTCCTATTAATTTCCGCTGTCTACTGTCTACTGTCTACTGTCTCGTATGCTGATCTGGCGACGATCGATCGGCTCGACCACATGCGCGATCGCGGGTACGACTATCTCGACATCTACACCAGCGGCTGGACAACGGGGCGCGGACTGCTTTTGGAAAATAAGCTCTATATCGATTTCCCCGAGACCCGGCTGGCGAAAAACTTGACGGTAAAGCATAAGCCGTCGAAACGGGTCCTGAATATCCAGGCCACGCAGAAGAACGCGCGGACCGCCCGGGTCATTATTACCCTGAAACGGGAGATCGATTACGATTTGGTCAATGTTTTCGGCCGCGGCAAAGCGGTCGTGGAGATCGGCGACCGGGCCGATGGGGCGACAGCCAAACAATTCGCTTGGGAATCGGCCAACGCCCGAAAGCGGGCCTCCCCGCTCAAACCGCGCAAATTTACCCCGGCCCCCAGCCCTCCCGCGGAAAAAGTTAGCCAGCCCCGATCACTGCAGGGCAGAACGGTCATCCTCGATCCCGGCCACGGCGGAGATGACCCCGGCGCGTCCTCCTGCGACGGCCAGCCGGAAAAGAAGCTGACCCTAGCGACCGCCCAGGAGACGGCCGAACTGCTGCGCGCGGCGGGGGCAACGGTCTACTTGACCCGTGACGAGGACCGGCGTTCGAACCTCTCGGATGTCGTTGAGTTCGCTAACCGGAGCCGCGCTGACATTTTCCTCTCCATCCATTATAATTCAACTTATAATCGCGGCATCGCCGGGACGGAAAGCTATTACTACAATCCGGGGAGCCGTCAGTTCGCGGAAAAGATGCACGAGGCGTTGGTCCGCGGGCTCGACCGGAAAGACCGGGGGCTCCATCGGGTTAAGTTCTATACGGTCAACCATACCCGGATGCCGGCGGTTTTACTCGAGCCGGCTTATCTCTCCAACGGCGATGAGTCTAGCTTGGCCAACTCCGCCGCTTTCCGGTCAAAAGTCGCGGCCAGTATCATGAAAGGGGTTAAAAACTATTTCGGAAGTAACACTGATTAAAAAAGTGGCCGCCGAGCGGATCGCGCCCAAAGCGGCCGATAAACCGGAGACCAAAAAAGTTACCCCGGCCTCGCCGATCGGGATCTTTGATTCAGGAGTGGGCGGGTTGACCGTCTTGCGCGAGATCATCCGCCAACTGCCGCACGAGGATGTCGTCTACCTGGCCGATACCGCCCGCCTCCCCTACGGCGGCCGCTCGCCCGAAGAGATCGTCAAGTTCAACGAAGAGATCATCCCATATTTAATAGGCGAAGGGGTCAAGCTGATCGTCATGGCCTGCGGCACCTCCTCGGCCATCGCCTATCCGGTCCTGAAAGATAAATATAAGGTCCACTTGGTCAGCTTGGTCGAGCCGGGAGCGCGCTCCGCCCTGGCCGCGACCCGGAGCCGGGTCATCGGCCTCTTCGCCACGGCTGGCACCGTCAATTCCCACGCCTACCAGACCATGCTCCACTCGCTCGACAACGACGTAGTCGTCCACGCCCGCGCCTGTCCCCTCTTTGTCCCGCTGATCGAAGGTGGCTTTATTGAGGCGGAGGAGACCAGGAAGGTCGTCAAAGAGTATCTCAAACCACTGCTCAAGGAAAATATCGACACCTTGATCCTCGGCTGTACCCACTACCCCCACCTGGCCCGGGTCATCCAGGAAATAGCCGGCCCAAACGTCACCCTGGTCGACCCGGCCGCGGCAACCGTCCTCGAGACAAAGAAACTGCTCGATAAAGCGGGGACCATTAAAGATAATTCCCACCAGCCAAAATACGATTATCTCGTCACCGGCTCCCCGATCCAGTTCCAGGACCTCGGCTCCCGCCTTCTTGGAAAACCAATCAACCGCGTCCGTCAAGTAGTGTTATAATACAGTTGTTTGAAGTTTGATGTTGGAGATTTGAGGTTGTTTTATGTATGAATTAATGGTCGAAGACAGTTTTGACGCCGCTCACGCGCTACGGGGCTATGAGGGTTCCTGCGAAAATCTCCATGGGCACACCTGGAAAGTCCAGGTCTTTCTCAAGGGGAACAAACTCAACAAGATCGGCTTGTTCGAAGATTTCCGGAACATCAAACAACGGTTAAGGATGGTGCTCAATGCCTTTGATCATAAATTGATCAACGACATCCCGCCGTTCGACAAAAAGAACCCGACGTCAGAGCACCTGGCCGAAACCATTTACAAGCAGATGAAAAAGAGCTTTAAACGCCTGGCCAAAGTTACGGTCTGGGAGTCACCAACAACCAATGCCACCTACTCTTAATTTTACCAAAATGCACGGCCTCGGCAACGACTTCGTCTTAATTGACAGCCGGAAAACCGACTTGGCCGGCGTCGACTTGAAAGATCTGGCCGCCAAGCTCTGTGACCGGCATTTTGGCGTCGGGGCCGACGGCCTGCTGATCGTCTGGCCGTCAAAGATCGCCCATTACCGGATGCAGGTCATCAATTCCGACGGCAGTGAAGCCGAAATGTGCGGCAACGGGATCCGCTGTTTCGCCCGATATGTCTATGAAACTGACCAACTGAAAGAAGAAGTGATCTCGGTCGAAACCCTCGCCGGGACCCTGTTGCCGGCCGTGATCTTGGAGAATGGCCGCTTGATCGCTGTTGAAGTCGACATGGGCTTACCCAAGGATGAGGGGGAAGTCAAACTGCACGGCAAAACCTTCCGCCAGATCTCGATGGGGAACCCCCACGCCGTAACCTTCGTCAACGACTTCAACGAGATCGACCTGGGAGAGCTCGGGCCGTTGATCGAGCATAACGGCCACTTCCCCAACCGGACCAATGTCGAGTTTGTTAAAGTGCTCGGTCAGGATAAGATCGAAGTGGTCGTTTGGGAACGGGGCGCGGGAGAAACACTGGCTTGCGGCACGGGCGCCTGCGCCGCGGTCGTCGCCGCCGTCCTGGCCGGCCAGACCGGCCGGCGGGTACTGGTCCAGCTCCCCGGCGGGAACCTCGATATCGAATGGGCCGAAGATAATCATGTCCTGATGCGCGGCCCGGCGGAAAAAGTGTTTGAAGGAAAGTATTCTCTGTAACCCAGCCGCTTGCGACTAAACCTACTGCTATCATCCACGAAAGAACCACTTTAAATGAAATAATCCTTTCAATTTGTCGATATATATAGAGAGAAGATCTGATATAGATAGGGTTAAGAATCTCTTTATGAACACATCAAGAATTGGAATGTCCGTTAGATATATGTACCGTCGAATCGGTCAGGCACTGCTTTTGTCTTCCGCGCTGGCCGGTTGCGGAACGACTTTTAGGATCAATCAAGCAAATTGGGGGCCGCGAATTGATTCGGTTGGAACAGAAGAATCCATTCTTTCTTCGATAAGCAGAAACTGGCACGAGTACGAACGCCTGGATGAACAACAAAAAACCGACCACGAGATCGCCCTGGCGGCAATAAGTCAAAATCGAGAAGCTTTTCACCTTTTTCCAAATAAATTAAAATCGGACAAGAATTTCCTTTGTGCTTGTTTTGAGGCGAATCCCAGCGTTTACCCAATGATCCCCTCCCCACCGACGGAAATGACGGACAAATATAATAAGCTTGCTTCTGATCTGGGCCAACTGGGCATCATTCACGGCGAGAGATTCATTAATTTAAGTATCAAGGAAATCCAGGAAATAATAAATAACCGGACTGATCTAACGCCGGATGGCAGACGCTTGGCAGTTATAGTCTTCCCGGATAAGGATGGGAATGGAGCCTTTAAAAAGCCTCCAATCGCGGAGCTGATGGAAAGAGGCTACCGAGTCGTTTATTATGAAATTAAGCAAGATAATGAGCTGATCCAGGCTGTTACAGAAAACGGACAACGCCAAAAGATCGATCTACTGTTCATTGGCGGACATGGGGACAGAACTCATGTTGCTTTTGGCGGAGCGGATCCAGCCAAGGGCCTGAAGTCATACGATGAATCATTGTATCTCGACCTTTCCGATCTCGCTAAGTTGCGGCCGTTAACAGGTTACTTAAAGGACAAAGAAAGCGTTATTATTCTTTACAGTTGCTCGACCGGCGAAGGCATGGATAAAGAGACCAATATAGCTAATATGCTTAAAATTATTTTCTCAAAAAGTTATATCTACTCTCCCACGATTTCTGTCGAGCTGGACTCGCTGTTTTTTGATGAAAATAATAGGGTGGACGGCGCATTATGGAAAGCCCCGTCAAGTGAATACCCTAAGGCAATTAATGTTTGGGGTGTTGGCATCATTAAAACTTACATGATCTCTCCCCATTGACCTAACTCCTGATGCGCGGCCCGTTAATTGACACAATAGTACAACATCTTGTACAATTGACACATTACCAACAAGAGGAGTAAGTCATGAAAAACAAATTAAAAGAAACAACTATCCCCATCTCCGAGGCCAGGGCTGATTTGCCGGGGATTGTGGGAAAAGTCAAGAAGTTTCATAACCACTATTTTATTACCCGCCGGGGCAAGACCGAAGCAGTTATCATGAGCGCGGAAGAGTTTGAGGGCTGGGGTGAAACCCTGGATATCCTTTCAAATTCAGCGGAAATGAGCGCTTTAACCAGAGCGGAAAAGCAGATGAAACAGGGGAAAGGCAAAAGCCTGAATGAGATCGTCGAGGGGAAATAGTACAGAAAGCGAAATGAAAAACATGAGATTTGGATTCTTTATATACGACATAGAAAGGATGTTTACAGATGAGGAGAGCCAAACGCCTTGATTTAATCCCGCCCTACCTTTTCGTCAAGATCGAAGAGAAAAAGGACGAGTTGGTTAAAAAAGGCGTTGACGTTATCGACTTCGGCATCGGCGACCCGGACCTGCCGACCCCGGCGCATATCATAAAAAGAATGCGCGAGGTCCTCGACACCAAAGAAGCGTCCAATTACCCGACCTCGAAAGGTGAGCCTGCTTTCCGCCAAGCGGTAGCCGATTGGTACAAGCAACGCTTTAACGTTGACCTTGATCCGGGAAGTGAGGTCTGCTGTTTGATCGGCTCAAAAGAAGGTTTAGCTCATCTCCCCCTATGTTTCATCGATCCGGGTGACGTCGCCCTCATCCCGGACCCCTCCTACCCGGTCTACAAGATATGCACTACCCTGGCCGGCGGTGAACCGTACCTGTTGCCGCTGACCGCGGAGAATAAATTCATCCCCGACCTGGATAAGATCCCGGCTGACGTGCTGAAAAAAGCTAAACTGTTTTTTATTAACTACCCTAATAACCCGACCGGAGCGGTTTGCGACCGGGTATTCCTGGAGAAAGCGGTCGCTTTTGCCAAGCAGAACGACCTATTATTGGTCTCCGACCTCGCCTACTCCGAAATGGGTTACGACGGCTACAGGCCCAACAGCGTCCTCGAAATTCCCGGCGCCAAAGATGTGGCGATCGAGTTCCATTCGCTCTCGAAGACTTATAACATGACCGGCTGGCGGATCGGTATGGCCGTTGGCAATAAAGGGGCAGTCGGGGCACTGGCGACGATCAAGTCAAACCTCGACAGCGGCGCTTTCAAGGCGGTCCAGTTCGCGGCCATCGAAGCTTTATCCGGCCCGCAAAACTCCGTCGCTGACAACCGCAAAGTCTTTGAGGAAAGGCGGAATGTTTTGATCGACGGTTTAAATTCGCTCGGTTGGAAGCTAGCGCGGCCAAAAGCAACCTTCTACATGTGGGTCCCGGTCCCCAAAGGTGAAACCTCGGCCTCATTCACCGAAAAGCTGCTCGATAAATGCGGCATCCTGGTCGTTCCGGGTAGTGGTTATGGTAAAGCCGGTGAGGGTTATATCCGGATGGCGATCACTTTACCGAAAGAGCGGATCGCCGAAGCGATTGAACGGATAAAAAAGGCCGGCATCAGCTTCTAATCCTTTATTCCCCCAACAAAAAACCCCGGAACAGGCTCCGGGGTTCGTTTGTTCGACAGTCGGAAAAGGTATGGCGTTCTCTTCCATATATATATCGGCAGGTTTAGCCGGGAATTTCACTTTATTTTTCTTAATAATACTTCAACAAATACTGGGAGCCGCGATAATCGGCGCGGATGTTTTCCGGCAGGAGAAAAACGTGAAAAGCGGTTTCACGTTTCGGCGCGACCGTCGTTCCGCCATTGGCGATCACCGGCAGCTCCAGCTCCGCTAGACTGATCTCCGACAGAGTCATCCGGGCATTTTTGGCGATCAGCATGTTCAGCCGTCTTTCGGCTTCCTTGTAATCGGCAAAATCGATACCGGTCAAATCATGAAGGGTCAGAATCTCCTTGAGCCAGGGCGCCTTTTTGAACTGCTCGATAAGCTCGGCATCCAGAGCCACTCTTTGAGCGATTAAAAATCGGTAATTTCTTTCAAAACGGGCGCTGCGGAACGGACCGGTCATGACCGCTTCTTCACACTTCACTTTACACTTCCCCGCGGCATCGACCTCGACCCTGAAGACTTCGATCTTAACTTCCTGGGGGCGGCCGGACGCTCCAGGCCCCATGGCATAACAAAGCCCTCGCCCTTTAAACATGCCTTCCGGTCTGATGCGGCCAATCAAATTAGTTCTATCCACAAATAATCACTCCCAATTAATGATCTATCTTTTTATCTGCGGTAATCTCCGGGAATTTCACTTTGTCCGTTAATTGCATTATAATGAATTTATGGAAATCCTGATCGCCGGACATTCCGGTTTTTGCGAGGGGGTTGAGCGGGCCTTTAAGATCGCCGTTGATACCGCGAAGGCCGGCCAGCCGGTCTTTATGCTCGGCAATCTCGTCCACAACAAGCAGGTGGTCGAGAAACTGAAAAACCAGGGGGTTAAAACCGTCTCCTCCGTGGCCGAAATACCCGCCAACAGCCGCGGCAGCCTGCTGATCTCCGCCCACGGCGTGGCACCCGAGATTTACCAGGAGGCTGAAAGCAAAAAACTGAAGATCATTGATACCACCTGCCCCTGGGTAAAAAAAGCTCAAAAGATCGCCCGGGAGCTGGCGGCCGAAGGCCGTCCGGTGATCATCGTCGGCGATAAAGGACACCCGGAAGTCGAAGCGCTGGTCGGTTGGAGCGGCGGCCGGGGAATAGTGGTCGAACAAACCGCCGAGCTTGATAAATTGGCGCTTAACCCGGGCGATAAAGTCGGGATCATCGCCCAAACCACCCAGGCGGAAAAACATTTTAGCGCCATGGTCACAGCGCTAAAGAATAAACTCAAAGATGTCAAAGAATTTGACACGATCTGCGGCGCTACTTCCAAACGCCAGGCGGCGGCAATCGAACTGGCCAGGCAAGTCAACCTCATGCTGGTCATCGGCGACAGCATGAGCGCCAACACCAAACGGCTGACGGAGCTTTGTTCGGAAACCGGCACCACCACGCATCAGATCGAAACCGCCGCGGGGCTGGATAAAAACTGGTTAACTGGAAAAAAGAAGGTCGGCGTTACGGCCGGAGCCTCCACCCCGGAATGGGTGATCGCGGAAGTGATCGAGAAACTAAAAAGTAGAGGCGGTCTTTAGACCGCCATTCCCATTTTGGCGACCTAAAGGTCGCCGCTACAATTCATCTTCCGGCTCCTTAAGCACCCGCCAGAAGCAGTAGAGATTGAGGCCGATGATCAAGCCCCAGGAGGCCGCTATAAATACCCAGCCAAAAATATTCATTCGATCTCCCCTGCCTTTTTCTTCCGGTACCAGGCGATCCGGACCAGAAAGGCGATCGCCGCGAAGAGGAGCACTAAGCCCAGCCTGGTAGCCAGCACGTAAGGACGGTTGGCTTCCGGCACACCGTGCATCATGATCACCGGCCAGCCTTGTTGCCAGAACCATGAGCCAAGAATAAGGAAGAGGAAGGCCGGGGTGACGTACTTAATGATCGGGCGGTAGAAGCCGGGGATCGTCATTTCCGCGCCGCGATGCATCTCGTCCCACGCCTTGTCCATCCCAAAGACCCAAACGAACAAGACCGTTTCGATCGTGCCGAAGAGGACCAGCGCGAAGGTCCCGCCCCAGAAATCGAGCTCATCAACCACCCCATTCGCCAGGAAAAAGATCGGGAATTGGCAGAGCAAGAATAAGATCGCGCCCAGTCTCAAGACCGCCCGTTTCCGGGCCAGGTCAAACTCGTCGGAAATAAAGGCGACTGCCGGCTCGGCCAGCGAGACCGACGAAGTGATCCCCGCCAGAAAAAGGAGGACGAACCAGAGGAGCGCGAAGATGGCGCCAAACTGGAGCTGGCCAAAGATCAGCGGCATCGTCACAAAGCCGAGGTTAAAAGCGCCGCTGGCCGCCGCTTGCGCTGCTCCGGCCGCTCCCAGGAAAACGAACGCCGCCGGGATAACGATCGAACCGCCCAAGACGACCTCGGCCAACTCGTTAGTTGACGCGGCGGTCAGCCCGGAGAGGACGACATCATCACCGTGCTTCAGGTAACTGGCATAGGTCAGAATAACCCCGATCCCGACGCTTAAAGTAAAAAAGATCTGTCCCGCCGCCGCCATCCAGACCTTGGCGCTCCACAGGACCGACCAATCAGGGTTCCAGAGAAAACCCAGCCCGTCCACGATATGTGGGATCATCATGATCCGACCCGCCAAGATGATGCCGAAAAGGAACAAGATCGGCAGGGCGATCTTGCAAAGCAATTCGATCCCGCCTCGTACGCCGCGGTAGAGAAAATAAAAATTAAGCGCGAAAGTTATCAGGAAAAAGGCGTAGGCGGTCCAGAGGTTGCTGCCGGGGGCCAGTCCCTGATAGGCGGCCAAGAATCCTTTCATCGCCTCCGGGGTGACCGTGGCCAACAGTTGTCCGGTCAGGGCAAAAAAGGCATAGCCGAGCAACCACGATTCAATGTAGGTGTAATAGATAAAGATGACGACCGGACCAAATATCCCGATCACTCCCAGATATTTGACGATCCGGTGCTGGGAGAGCCGGTTGAGGATGAACGGAGCGCTCCCGTGACCGAACAATCCGCCGTGGCGGCCGATCGCCCACTCGATCCACATCAAGGGGATGCCGAGCAAGAGAAAAGAGATAAAGTAGGGGATCATAAAAGCGCCGCCGCCGTTCTGCGCCGCCTGGACCGGGAAACGGAGAAAATTACCGAGCCCGACCGCCGAACCGGCCACGGCCATTATTATCCCGAGTTTCGTCCCCCACTGCGGCCGCGATTTACCTTCCGCCATTGTGTTGCTATAATACATCTGGACAATGACTTTTTCAATATATCATCGGACGCTGGCCGGTTTTCTTTTGCTCCTGGCGCTGGCGGCGCCGGCCGGCGCCGAACAATTGACCCGGGTCCGCCTCGGCTATTTCCCGGACAAGATCAGGATCGTCCTTGATTTTGACGCCACTTTTACTTATTCGCTCGATGAATCGAAAGAAAAGATCATCATCAACCTCCCCAAGGTCGAGGCGTCCGGAGACATCCAGAATTATATCGAGATCAGCGACCTGATCGTCCGCTACCTCGAGGTTGAGCGGGAGAGTGAGGGGCTCAAGATCTCGATCCCCCTGACCGAGCCGATCCCCTACAATATTTTTTATCTCAACGACTCCCCGCGGCTGGTCATCGATTTCAACCGGGATTTTACCAATCTCCTTTCGGGCGGGACGGTCATCGACGGGGTGGAATGGCTCAAGGCCTCGAAAGGGACCCAGAACGGCCGGATCACGGCCAACATCTTGAAAATCGACCTGAACAAGGCGGAAGTCTCCCCCGCCCTCGCCCGCAAAGACAAGCCGAACCTCTTCGACTCGTTCATTAACGTCTTCAATCCGTGGAAGACGGCCGATCCCGACAAGCATTTCTTCCGCGCCCGGGTCAGCTCAATCGCCGAAGACCAGGGGGCGGTCGCCGCGGTCAACGGGACCTACTTTGCCTACACCGGCAAGCCGCTCGGCACCCTGCTGGTCAACAAGGAGCTGGTCGCCACCCCGATCCACGACCGGACCGCCTTGATCCTGACCGACGACCATCAGGCGATCATCGATAACATCCTGCTCGATTGCTACTTCCGGGCCCCCAACGGCGTGCGCTACAACATCACCGGGGTCAACCAAGGTCGCGGCAAAGAAGCGGTCGTCCTCTACACTCCGGCCTGGGGCGAGAGGACCGGCACCGGCCGTGACGGCCTGGAACTGACCGTCGTCGGCAATGTCGTCCGGGACGTCCTGGTCGGCAATTCGGCTATTCCACCCGACGGTTATATCATCTCGCTGAGCGGGCCGGCGGTCCAGTTCCTGACCGACAATGTCCAAACCGGTAACAAGCTCGATGTCCATATCAAGGTCATCCCCTACTCCACCTCACCGGGGACGATCAATGACCTGATCTCGGGGGGGCCGCGCCTGGTCAAGAACGGGCTCGTCTACGTTTCTAAAAATGAGGAACAATTCAAGTCGGATATAGCCAAAGGACGCGCCGCTCGCACGGCGGTCGGGGTGACCAAAGAGAATAAATTACTGCTGGTAACGGTCGACGGTCTCCCCCGGCAAAAAGAGGCGCGCGATGACAAGAGCAGTATCGGGATGACCCTGGAGGAATTGGCGGAGTTTATGATCAACCTGGGGGCGGTCGAGGCGATGAACCTCGACGGCGGCGGCTCGACCACCATGTGGATCGACGGGCGGGTGGTGAACCGACCGGCTAACGGCGGCGAGACCGCCGTCAGCAACGCCCTGGTCGTCCGCCCCCGCTAATTAGCGGGACCGCTAATAGCGGAGCCGCTAATTGACCGCGCTGGCCTGCGGCGCCCCGGTGCTGTCGCTGAAATATTCTTTGAATTCTTCGGACAGCGGCACTACCCCGTCCCAGCGCCTCACAATGTCGCTCCCCCGCTCGATCACGGTCGAGGGGATCTTGGTCACGCTGTAAAAAGCCCCTTCCGCCATCCCGTCGACAGTCTCCATGTCAAAGAACGCCAGCTTGATCTGCGCCGGGTCAATGTTCCAGCGGCTGAAAAATGTCTCGAACTTCTTCATCGTCGTCTTGCAAAACTCGCAGCCTGGTTTGCCAAAAACTTTAATTTCCATGATCTAGACCTCCTTGGTTTTATGACGGTCGCGCAACTCGGCGATCTTTCCCTTGTTCCACCCCGGGATCCGCGAAAAATAGCCGGTGATCCGGGTGATCCCTTCGATCTCGCCAGAGGAACAGTACGGGCAGCGCTCGTGCAGGCCGCGGGCCGTCCGGCCGCAGTCCGAACAGGCGGTAAATTCCGGCGAGAAGGCGATCTGCGCGCTCTCGGTCTGCCGGAAGGTCTTGATGACAAAATTGGCGACCGACTCGGCGCTCGGCCGGCTCTCTCCCAGCCAGACGTGGGTCAGCGCCCCGGCATCGATCAGCGGGTGGAACAACCCTTCCTGTTTGACCCGGTCGATCGCGTTCATCGGCACGGCAACGTTAAAGTAAGTTGAGTTGGTGTAATAGATCTCCGACGTCCCCGGTTTACCTTTAATGACCGACTCCGCCTGCCGCGGAAAATGCTCCAGGTCGAGCCGGGCAAAACGGTAGGCAGTTGATTCGGCCGGGGTCTGTTCCAAGACGAAATGGAGGTCGTACTTTTCCGACAGTTCCTGGCATTTTACTTTCATGAAGGCGATGATCTTGAGCCCCAGCTTGAGCGCTTCGTTGTCCGCGTGCAGTTCCCGGCCCAAATGGTATTGGACCATCTCGTTCAGGCCCAGGATGCCGACCAGATGGGTGACCCGGCGCAGGCGGAGATAGGTCTCGCCGTCGCGCTTCGTCGCCAGGAGGGAGAGCGGCCCGTTCGGCCCCTCGCGCAGCAACTCTTCCACGAAGTCCCGTTTCTCCCGGTGCGCCTGGCAGGCGACCTCCAGCTTCTCACCGATGACCTGGAACAGTTTGGCGTCATCCTTTTCGGCCAGGTAAGCGATCCGCGGCAGATTGACGGTCACGTTCTGGATGGCCGAATAGCGCATCCGCCACGGCTCTTTCGCGTCCTGGAGGTCGGAGTAGTCCAGTTTAAAGGAGAGCCGGCAGCATTCCGAGATCTTGGCCGTTTCGCCCCGGTCAAAAACAAAATAAGTGTTCCCTTTTTCCGCCGCCACTTCGCAGATCAACTTTAGAAATTCCTCATGACCGGGAGTAAGAAAGAATTTCTCGGTCAGGTGGACCAGCGGTTTGGGGAAGAAGAACGGGCGCCCCGCCCCATCACCTTCGAGATAGACCTCAAACATCGCCGTGGCAAAGGCTTGCGCCGGCAACAGGTAATCGGCGTATTTTTTACCGGTATATTCCCCGCCGGGACCGATCGCCGGAACAGCTTCAAAATGTTTCGGCACTTCCCAGTAGATGTTCAGATCGGAAAATAAGCCCTGCCCGCCGCGGGCCACGGCCACCGAAGCGAAATCGTAGATCAGCTTGCGGGCCAGTTTTTTGACCGCTTCAGGAGTAAGGCCTTCCAGGTAAGGGGCGAGAAAAAGGTTGACCGCGTCCCAACCGATCGCCCCGGCAAAAAAACCGTGGAGGGCGACCGAGAACTTGACCAACTGGGAGATCAGTTCGTCCGCGTCTTGGGCCGGTTTTTCCGTTCGTCCGGCGTCCGGCAGGTCGAGACCGAACTTTTTAATGTACTCGAGCGACTGGCCGCTGCAGTAGGGCCGGTCGGAAAAGCCGAGATCGTGGAGATGGATCTCGCCCGACATGTGGGCGTCGGCCACCGGCAGGGAAAAGACATTGAGCAAGGCGAACTCTTTCTTGATGTTCTCGGCCAGGGTCAGGTTGGTCGCTTCCGGCGAATGAGGGGTGTTGGCATTCTCTTTATTCTTGTGAAAGATGATCCGGCGGACGTCGTAGACCGGCACGCCGAGCCGGGTATGTTTGCGCCGGGCGTCCTCCAAGCCGTACTCCAGCAGCTTGACGTCGACCAGCTCGCGGACCAGCGGCGCGGTAATGTTCTTGACCGACATCGCCTTGATCTGCTTCTCCACCTCGATGGCGATGATCCCGGCGATCTCCCGGTTGAGCCCGGTCTCGAGGCTCAAGGCCTCGACGATCCGCTCCCGGTCCCAGGCGACGATGTCGTCGGTCGAGGTCCGGACAAAGATTGACAGGTCGGTCGCCTCTTCGGCCGCCGGGTCCGGCGCGCGGCTAATGGTGGCTAAAGTGCTCATTGTTCCGGTACCTGTCTTTGAGTTCGCCGATCTTCCCCTTGTTCCAGCCGGTGATCCGGGAGAAATAGCCGGTGATCCGAGTGATCCCCTCAATATCGCCGGATTGGCAGTGCGGGCAGGTTTCGCGCAGGCCGCGGGTGATCCGGCCGCAGGCGTTGCAGGAAGTGAACTCCGGAGAGAAAGCGATCTGGGCGTTCTCGGTGTGGCGGAAGGTCTTGACGACGAAATTGGCGATCGATTCGGCGCTCGGCTTGCTCTCGCCCAGCCAGACGTGGGTCAGCGCGCCGGCATCGATCAGCGGATGGAAGAGCCCTTCCTGCTTCACCCGTTCGACCGGGTTCATCGGCACGGAAACATTGAAGTAGGTCGAGTTGGTATAGTAGATCTCGTTGCTTCCCTTCACGCCCTTAACGACGCGCTCGGAAAACTTGGGATAATGCTCACGGTCCAGCTTGGCAAAGCGGTAGGCGGTCGACTCGGCCGGGGTCTGCTCCAGGACAAAGTGCATATTGTAGCGCTTGGTCAGCTCTTCGCACTTGAGCCTCATGAAGGAGATGACCTTGAGACCGAATTTCAACGCCTCCGTGTTTTCGTGCAATTCCCGGCCGAGATGCGCCTGGACCAGCTCGTTCAGCCCGAGGATCCCGACCAGGTAACTGACGCGCCACATCCTAAGATACGGCTGGCCGTCGCGCTGCATGGTCAGCAGCGAGAGCGGGCCCTTCTGGCCGGCCGCCAGGATGTCACAGATGAACTTCTTTTTCTGGATATGGGCGCGGGCGACCATCTCCAGCGACTGGTCGATCATTTCGAACAGCCGGCTGGTCGAACCGCTCGCCTTGAAGGCCAGGCGCGGCAGGTTGATCGTCACGTTCTGCAGCGCCGAGTAGCGCATCCGCCACGGCTCTTTAGCGTCGTCGAGGTCGGACTGCTCCAGCTTGAAAGAGAGGCGGCAGCATTCGGATATTTTGGCCGTATCGCCGCGATCGAAGACAAAATAGGTGTTCCCCATGTCGGCCGCGACCGCCGAGATATGGTTGAGGAACTCTTCGTGGCGCGACGTTTTGAAGAACTTTTCCGTTATGTGGACGAGCGGCTTGGGGAAGAAGAAGGGGCGCCCCGAACCGTCGCCTTTGGCATAGACGTCAAACAGCGCCCAGGCAAAGCGCTGCGACTCGCCGAGATAATCACCGTATTTCTTACCGGTGTACTCTCCCCCCGGGCCGATCGCCGGGACATCTTCAAAATGTTTCGGCACTTCCCAGTAAATGTTGATATCGGAGAAGATCGCCTGTCCGCCGCGGGCCACCGCCTGCTGGCTGTACTCGTAGATCATCATCTGGGCGATCTGTTTGATCTCGGCATCGGACATGCCGGTGAGGAATGGGGCGAAAAATAGATTGACCGCGTCCCAGCCGATCGCTCCGGCAAAGACCCCCTGAAGGGCCGCGGAGAACTTGACCATCTGAGCGAGGAGGACCTCGGCATGCTTGGCCGGTTTGGCGATCGCCAGGGCATTGGGCAGGTCGAGGCCGAACTTCTTGACGTATTCAACCGACTGGCCGCTGCAATACGGCCGGTCGATAAAGCCGAGGTCGTGGAGATGGAGGTCGCCGCGCATATGGGCGTCGGCGATATCCTGGGTGAAAACATCAAGCAGGGCGAACTCTTTCTTGATATTCTCGGCCAGGGTCAGGTTGGTCGCTTCCGGCCCGTGGGGGACGTTGGCGTTCTCCTTGTTCGGGTTAAAGATGATATTTCTTACATCATATAGGGGAGAACCGAGCCGGGTGTGCCGGCGGCGCGCCTCTTCCAGGCCGAACTCGAGTAACTTCACGTCAACCAACTCTCGAATAAGAGGCGACGTAACGTTCTTGAGCTTCAGCCCCTTGAGCTGGGCCTCGACCTCGATCCCGATTTCCTCGGCCAGTTCCCGGTTCAGTTCCGTCTCGCGCACCAGCGCGTCGACGATCTTCCCCCGGTCCCACCCGACAATGTCGTCACCTGAAGTCCTCACGAACAAGGCCTGGTCGGTCGAATCGGTCCTCTTTTCCTGATCTGCTAATAATTGGGTCATTTTATGCCTCCTAACTTGCCGTTAATTCTTTTACTTCTTTTAAAAACTCCGAAACATGCTCGAACTTCCGGTAGACCGAAGCAAAGCGGATGTAGGCGACCTTGTCGTGGGCCTGAAGCCGCTCCATCAGCCAATCCCCGATCTTCGAACTCATCACTTCCCGCCCCGCTTCGCGGTGGAGCTCCCGCTCCAATTCATCGACCAGCGCCTCGATCGTCTCGGCCGAGACCGGCCGTTTCTCGCAGGCGCGCAGGAGGCCTTTGATCAGCTTCTCCCGGCTAAACTGCTCGCGCCGGCCGTCGCGCTTAATCACCAGCAAAGGCCGCTCTTCTATCCTCTCGTAAGAGGTAAAACGGCCGCGACAGGAGCCGCACTCGCGCCGGCGGCGGATCGTCTCACCGTCATCGGTTTCGCGCGATTCCAGCACCTTATCTTCAACATTATCACAGAACGGGCATTTCATACATTTAGGGTGGAGGTAAAATCTAACACACCACACCTGGTGTGTCAACACCTTTTTTTCCCTTAATTGGGAAGGGTTTCGCCGGTTTTTACGTCGTGGCCGTGGGAGAAATCCGAGGCTTTAAGCGCTTTGCCTGCCGCCAACTGGAGCTGTTTTATCAGGATATTCCCCTCTCCGGTGGCGACGATAAAGCCCTCACCCTTCAACAACGAAACGATCGTCCCCGGCAAATGGGCCGCGGTCGAAAGATCAAGGCCGGCCAGCTCTGAAACGAGCAACTTTAATCTCTGCCCGTGGAAAAAAGTGTGGGCCGCCGGCCAGGGGTAGAGCCCTCTGATCCGGTCATGGATCTCGCGGGCGCTTTTTTTCCAATCGATCTCGCCGCTCTCCTTGGTTAGCGTCGGCGCGTAAGTGGCGGCGGCCTCATCTTGCGGTTCGCCCGGGGCCCTACCGTCGGCGATCGCCGGCAATGTTTTAACTAGCAATTCCTCGCCCGCCGTGAACAGCCGAGCCGAGAGGGTGGCCGCGTTGTCGTTGTCTTCGATAACCACCGGTTGCTGGGCGAGGATCGGTCCGGTATCAAGGCCGGCGGTCAGGCGAAAGATCGTCAGCCCGGTCACTTTCTCCCCTTTGAGCAGGGCCCACTGGATCGGCGCCGCACCACGGTACTTGGGTAAGAGCGAAGCGTGGAGATTGATAAACCCGTGCCGGGGAATATCAAGGACGGTTTGCGGCAGGATCTGCCCGTAGGCAACGACGATCGCCAGGTCCGGTTTAAGGTTCATCAGCCAAGCCTGAAAGTCAGGGTTAGACTTAACCCGCTCCGGTTGAGAGAGCGGCCACTTATGCTGGAGGGCCAGCTCTTTGACCGGAGAAAATGCCGACTTGAGCCCCCGCCCCTTCGGCCTGTCGGGCTGGGTCACCACGCCGACTATTTCGACCCCCCTGGCGGGTAAGGACGCCAATATCTTTGCCGCCGGCTCAGGCGTGCCGAAAAAGACTATCTTCAAATCAGTTCCTCTTTCTTCTCATTGCGGCGCGGCACATATTTAATAGTTGCTGGGTTTTTGACCCGGTCGATAAAGACGAACCCGTCCAGGTGGTCGATCTCGTGCTGGAAAACGGTCGCCAGCAACCCTTCCGCCGTCACGACGATCTCCTGGCCGTCGCGGTCGAGCCCCCGAACCTCGACCTCGGCGGCCCGCTCGACCGGCGCTTCCACGCCAGGCAAGGAGAGACAACCTTCGGTAAAAATTTGGTGGCCGGACTTTTTCAGTAGCTCCGGATTGACCAGGGCGATCGGCCCGGGACCGACATCGACCACGATCACTCTCAAACTCTTCCCCACCTGGGGAGCCGCCAAGCCGACCCCGGGTGCTAAGTGCATGATCAAGGTCATCTCATCGATCAATTTAACGATCGCCGGGGTGAGCTTCTTGACCGGCTTCGCCTTCAGGCGGAGTTTTGGATTGGGGAACTTTAATATTTTCCGGGCCATGAAAACATTATACTCCTGACCGGCCAATCAGAGCAATCCCGCCGGGTCGACGTCAACCGTCACCCGGACTTCTTCCGGGACGGCTAATTTGGCCAGCGACTCCCGGACCGCCTGCCGGAGAACGACGAGGTCGGCCCCTTTTAACAATAAACGGAAACGCCACTCGCCGCGCAGCCGCTCGATCGGCGCCGCGGCTGGCCCGAGCACTCCCCCGGAGAGCCGCTTCCGTAAAAAAGCGGTCAACTCTTCGGCTATTCCGGCCGCCGCCTCTTTTTCTTTGGCGCTGACAATGATCGCGACCAAATGGGAGAAGGGGGGATATAAAAGCTCGTGCCGGTTGGCCAACTCCTGTTCGTAGAACTCCCGGTAATTATGTTTGGCCGCCGCCTGGATGGCGTAATGGCCGGGATTATAACTCTGGATGATAACCTTACCCGGAAGGTGATGCCGCCCAGCCCGTCCGGCCACCTGGGTCAAGAGCTGGAAAGTGTGTTCCGAGGCGCGAAAATCAGGGAGGTGCAGGGCAGTATCAGCCGAGACGACGCCGATCAGCGTAACCTTGGCGATATCGAGTCCCTTGGCGACCATCTGCGTCCCGATCAGGATATCGGCCTGGCCGGAAGCGAAAGTGGCAAAGAAAGCGTCGTGCGAGCCGCGCGGGCCGGTCGTGTCGCGGTCGTAACGGAGGAGCCGCGCCGCCGGAAAAAGCTTGGCCACTTCTTCTTCGATCCGCTGGGTCCCCGAACCGAAATAACGGAGGGTTCCGCTGTTACAGCGCGGACAGAGCGGCGGCGTTTCGCGGCTGTAGTCACAGCGGCCGCAGCGGAGCCGGCGGTCATTGGTATGGTAGACAAGCGCCACCGAGCAGTGCGGGCATTCCAAAGTTAAGCCGCACTCGCGGCAGATGACAAAAGTAAAATAGCCGAGCCGGTTCAGGAAGAGGATCGCCTGCTCGCCGTTAGCCAGGGTCTTGGCCAGTTCATTTTTTAACACGGCGGAGAGGAGCCCGAAATTTTTCCGCTTCATCTCTTCACGCAGATCAACCACTTCGACCGGCGGGAGGGGCCGGTCATCGATCCGCCGCGGCAGCTCGAGCCGCTCGATCTCTCCGGTTTCAGAACGGTAGAAAGTTTCCAGGGACGGGGTCGCCGAGCCGAGAATAACGACCGCGCCGTGTATCTCCGCCAGTTTTTCGGCCGCTGCGCGGGCCTGGTAGCGCGGGCTTTTATCCGACTTGTAACTGTTCTCGTACTCTTCGTCGAGGATGATCAGGCCGATATCCGGCAAAGGAGCGAAGAGCGCCGAGCGGGCCCCCAGGACAATGGGTGCTTCGCCGGCGGCGACCCGCGCCCAGGTCAGGCGCCGCTCTTTGAGGGTCAGTTCGCTGTGGATGACCGCGATCCCGTCGCCAAAACGAGCGCAGAAACGCTCGACCAGTTGCGGCGTCAAGGCGATCTCGGGAACGAGGGTGATCGTCCCCCGCCCTTGCTTCAAGGCGGCCTCGATCGCCCGGAGATAAACTTCTGTTTTTCCCGACCCGGTCACCCCAAAAAGGAGGAACTTTTCGGTTTTACCAGCGGCGATCGCCTCATTGATCTTAGCAACTGCGTTAGCTTGCGCCGGAGTCAACTCGAACCCCGATCCACGAACCACGATCCCCGATCCCCTCTTCGCCTCCGTTGCCTTCCGCCCCTTCCCGCTCTTTAACATCCCCGGCGGTAGCAGCAACTTCAAAGCGGTCACAAAAAAGGAGAAATAATATTCCGCCAGCCACTGGGCAAAGGCGAGCGCTTTCTCGCTGAAGAGAGGGTTTCCTTCGGCCACTTTAACAATCTCTTTCAGATTGGGAAACTCACTTTTTTCTACGAAGCCGATAACATAACCGACCTCCTGCCGCCGGCCAAAGGGGATGACGACCTGTGAACCGAGCTTGATCGTTTCGCGCAGCTGGTCCGGAACGAGGTAGTGGTAGGGCTTGTCGATCTCGCTGGTCACGATAGAGAGGACAACTTCGGCGATCATGTCGGCATTATAACATTATTCAGCCCTCTTCCCATTTGCAGACCCCTAACCCCTCTTCTCCCCTTCCCCCTTAATAAGGGGGAAGGGGATGGGGGATAGGGGTAAAGGAAGGTCTATTGAAGGCGGTTCTACAAAACTAATGCCCGCAGCTGCCGCAGGTGCCCGAGCCGCAGGAGGAACAACCGCTGCCGTGGCTGGACTGTCCACCACCAACGCTAGCAAAGGTGTGAAAAACTCTTTGGGTATTAGCTGAATGACAAAATTCACATTTAACAGCGGGTTTTTCATTCATCCCGTGTTTAACTTCGGTGGTCTGGCCGCACTGATTACACTTATAATCGTAGAATGGCATCGAGTATCCTGTGGGCGATCTCTTTTTTGGCCATTTCCGGCAACTCTTGCACTCCGCCGGACCGGTCGAGCAAAGTAACTTTAGAGCGGTCCGCCTCGAAGGCGGCCACGTCGTTAACGACGATCAGGTCAAGGTTTTTCCCGTCAAGTTTTTCCCGGGCGTTGTCCAAATGCTGGTCCGTCTCCGCCGCGAAACCGACCAGGCAGGTCCCGTTCTTCCGCTTGGCCAGCTCTCCCAGGATATCGGTCGTTCTCGCCAATTCTAAAGTGTAGGTAGGTTTATCCTTCTTCAGCTTCTGCCAGAAGGTTATTTTCGGGCGATAATCGGCCACCGCGGCCGCCATGACAATGACATTTTGCCCGGACATATGCTCTTTGACCGCCGCCAGCATCTCCTTGGCGCTCTCCACCTCGACCACCTTGACCCCAGTTGGCGCGTTTAGGGAAACCGGGCCGGAGACTAACACGACTTCCGCTCCGCGCGCTCTGGCCGCTTCGGCCAGGGCATAACCCATCTTGCCCGACGAGCGATTAGAAATATAGCGGACTGGGTCGATCGATTCCCTCGTCCCGCCGGCCGTCACCAGGAACCGCTTCCCAGCCAGATCCTGCGCTACCGGTCGGACCGGTTGCGCAGCCGGAGCTGGCGTCTTCGCAGGCAAACTTCCGATCAACCCGACCACTTTTTCCACTATCTCGGCCGGCTCCGACATCTTGCCGATATCTTCCACCCCGCAGGCTAACTTCCCCTCGAGCGGCCCAATAAACTCATAACCGAGCGAAGTTAATTTTTTAACATTCTCTATGACGAGCGGGTTGCGCCACATTTCGCCGTTCATCGCCGGAGCAATGATCTTTTTCCCGGTGGCGGCCAGGACAAAAGTGGTCAAGGCGTCGTCGGCAATCCCGTGGGCGATCTTGCCGATGACATTAGCCGTGCAGGGGGCAACAATGATCGCATCCGCCCGCTGGGCGAGAGCAATATGGGGAACCGGGGAAGCAGCCACTTCCTCCGCAAAGAGGTCGGTAATGACCGGATTAGTGGAGAGAGTGCGGAAGGTCAACGGGGCGACAAGCTTGGTCGCTTCCTTGGTCATTACGACCCAAACCTCGGCCCCCAGCTTGGTCAAGCGCGAGACCAGCTCGCACGACTTGTAAGCCGCGATGCCGCCGGTCACGCCAACGATAATGGTCTTTCCGTTTAACATGATTTGGTTCCCCCTCTCCCTCTGGGAGAGGGGTTAGGGGTGAGGGCTGGAGGCTGCTTCTTTACTTTTTCTTCTTTTCTTTCTTCTTGGCTGGGGCGGCCTTTTTCGGCGCCTTGGCCAAGCGTCCCAAGTCGGCCGGGGCGTCTTCATCGTCCCTGACCAGCAGTTCCTGGGCCTTTTTGATCGGCCCGGTCAGGACTTTGATCTTGATCTTGTCAGCGGCGATCTCGCGCAAGGCGGTGATCACCGGGTTGGTCGGGTCAAAATTATCGATGTAGGGGAGTGATCCTTCCGCCACCTGTTTGGCGCGGCCGGCGGCCGCGTTCACCAGTAAAAATTTATTCTTCGCCTTGGTCAGTAAGTTGTCGATGGATAATTCAGTCAATTTAATAACGTCCTTTCTTTTTCAACATTAATAATGGCCTTGATCTTTTCCGAGGCCGATTCAACTTTGTCGTTGACCACGATGTAATCGTACTTTTCCATCACCTGGAGCTCGGCAATGGCCGCCCGCAATCGGTAATTGACCACCTCCTCATCCTCGGTCTTCCGTTTTTTCAGGCGGAAGGCCAGGATGTCGACCGACGGCGGGATCAGGAAAATGAAGACCGCGGCCGCCTTCAGTTTCCCTTCTTCGACGAAACGCTTGATCGAGGCCGCCCCCTGGACATCGACTTCCAGCACGACGGTCTCGCCCTTGGCCAGTTGCTCGTCGATTAACTTGCGCGGCGTGCCGTAATAACTGCCGTGCACCTTGGCCCATTCGAGGAACCGGTCCTGTTTGACGCGAGCGTCAAACTCCTCCTGGGTCACAAAGAAATAATGCTGGCCGTGTGTTTCGCCCGGCCGCGGCACCCGGGTAGTCGAGGAGATCGACATCGTCAGGTCGGGGTTAGTTTTCAGCAACCGCCGCACGACCGTGGACTTTCCAACCCCGGAAGGGCCGGAAATAACCACCAGTAAACCCCGTTTCCGCCTGGCTCTTTTTGGCATTAACATAATGATTTTAGCACACCTTGCTTGACAATTCAACCTCCCGTGCTAAAATCAGTCCACATTTTTCTAGGAGGTATATTATGAAAAAGGCGATCTCTGTGTTCATGTTCCTATTGCTCTGTGTTTCACTCTCCCAGGCCCAAATGCTGATCGGCGGACGGGCGGCCGGCATGGGCGGCGCCGGCGTGGCCTCAACCGACGATATCTCCGCAGCTTATTATAACCCGGCCGCGCTGATGAGAAGCGAAGTACTCCTTACTGATATTAAAGTTGATCTCGGCGCCTCTTATTCCGACCTCACCAGCCTTTCCAACGCTCTCACTAATGCCTCCAGTCCGGCCAAGTTCATGCTGGATAATTATGCAAGTAACTTGAATTTCAACGGCAACCTCTCCGGACTCGTTGGCATCAACCTCCGAAAGATCGGCTTGAGCGTCATACCAATCTTTTCTGCCCAGGTTGCAAAACCGGCTAATTCATTCAATGGCTATGTAATTGCGGGTGGCCATTATGACGGAGTACTGACCCTGGGTTCGACTTTCTCGGTCCCTTACCTGCCGGCTGCGCTTGATGTCGGCGTTAATCTCAAATCGTTGAACGGCGTGGCAGGACAGATAACTGCCGTCGCAGGCACCCCGCCGACCACCGGCTCGGGCAACCAGGATTACGGGACCGGCTCGGGCACAGGATTTGACCTGGGCGTTTTGACATCTTTTGACGTTCCTTTTGTTTCAAAGGTCGCGGTCGGCGCGACTATGCGCAACCTCTCTTCGAGTTACACGTTAAAAATGACCAGACAGGTCGCTACCATGGATGCTACAGCTGGCACGACCACGCTGGGCCCGGTTCAAAACCTGCCCGACCAGATCGTTAACCTGGACAGCTCAACCGCTATCGGCGCCTATGCGACCATTCCGGTCGTCGGGGTTGGTGTCGCGGCCGATATCGAAATAACCAAGACCGATACCAATACTCACCTCGGCCTTGAATATCCCCTGCTTTTCGGCGTGATCGTCTTGAGGGCCGGCCTTGCTTCCGGGCCGAACCTTTCTTTGACGACGGTCGGCGCCGAAGTCAATCTGAAAATTCTTAGATTAGGGCTTGTCACAATCGCTGATGCAAAAAACACCGGCTTAACCAATACGGTCGCTGACATTACGTTCGGATTGTAAAGGAGATAGAAAATGCAAAAAAGTTTTGTTACCCTAGGTTTGATCGCGCTTTCCGGGTTAATGCTCCTGACCGGCTGCCAGACAGCCACGTCCCCGGCCGCCACCTCGATCCCAACCACAGCCGCGGCTCAAAGTATTGGTCTTCTCTGTAAAGATGGCCTGGCGATCGATAACGGCATCATAGGGATATTTTCTTCCGCCCTCTCTGCCAACGGGGTCAAAGCGGCCACGGTCACCGACATCACCTACGGTTCGGACGGCTGGTGGTCGGCAACCAACACCTACACCACAGAAGCAGGGGGAGTGCTCTATAGTTTTGACTATTCCTATAAGTTTCGGGTTTGGAACAGCGCCGGCACAGAGATTGTCACGCAAGGCGCCCTTGACGCTGCGGACGATACTAATATCAGCACGCTCGAGATGGTGGTGACCTTCGCCTACGGCTCTGGCAGCACGACCAGCACCTATAAGTTCGGGCTTAGCACCAGCGACCCAATGACAATTTCCGGGTATGGTTCAACCAGCAAGACCATCGACGGCACCATCTCCTATGCCGGCAGCTACAACTCGGAAAGTTATGAGGTCACGATCACTTATAACACCCTGACCATGAGCAGCAGCGGTTACCCGTCAGGCTCGGTCACCTGGGAGATGAAGACCAACGGCACCACTGTTTATGCCGGCACGATCACCTACGACGGCACCAGATACGCCACCTGCACCTTCAGCACCGGCGGATCAGGTAGCTACACAATAGACCTGCTAGACGGCTCAGTTTCTTAACTCGCTTCTCTCGTTATTTAAAGCAAGGCGGCCCGGAGGCCGCCTTGCTTTTTTCTCGTCTATCCTCTATATTTAAAGCATGTGGCAGCTCTGGGGAACGCTCGCCTGCGCGGCTTTTGGCGGCTCGATCTTCCTCCATTATTTAAAGAATTTCTTATTAAAAGAGGAAGCTACCCTGACCTTCGATTGGGACGGGGTGATCGAGCGCGCCCTCATCGCCTATTGTTTTGCCACGGGGCGCTGGCTTTGGGCCGTCCCACTGATCATCATCGTCAAGATCATTTACCGCCTCGCCCTCCTCGGTTTTTCCTCCCGCTGGTTGCGGAGTAACGAGCCGGGAGCCGTCAGCCAAAAAGTCAATCTGAAGACCGAACTGGCGCTCGACCTTTTCCTCTCCCCGCTTTTTGCCATTGTCGTCGGGGTCGTCTTTTAATGAAACGGGCCGGACTGCTCTCTCTCCTCCTCGTTCTGGTCGGCCTGACCTGCGGCTTCTCGGTCAAGGATTGGGGCCGTTCTGTTTATGACGGGATAAAAACCGAAGCGGAAAAAAGTTTTTCCGCCATGTTCAACACGCCGGTCAAGATCGAGAGCGCCGGCGGCATCATCGTCGGCCGGATCGAGCTGAACGGCGTCACGATCTCCGGTCTCGGCCGGGCCGAACAGATCGTCCTGACCTATAACCCGCTCAAGTACGCCTTCTACAAGGGAGACATGGTCCCGGCGCTGACCAAGCTGACCGTCGTTAACGGTAATTTTAAGATCGTCCGCGATCGCCACGGCAACTTGAGCTTGAGTTCCCTCCTGCCAGCCGGCGATAAAAAAGAACCGGCCGCGCCGGCCTTCCACGGCTGGCTCATCATCAAGGATTGCCGCGCCGCTTACCGGGACGAGCGCGGTTGGCAGTTGGAACCGCGCCGTTTTGAGTTGCCGGCCGAGAAGCTGAACGGGTGGATTGACCTGCGCGGGACCGACCGCGTCAAGTTCAGGCTTTCTGGGAACATACCGGAAAAAGCCAAGGTGAATGGCCAGTTCGACCTCCAGACGAAGGCTTTCGAACTGAACGTCGAAGCGGCTGACATCGCCGTCGCCAAATGGGCCAACTATACCGTCCCGCTCCCCCAGCTGAAAGCGATCGACGGCCGGGCCGATGTCAAACTCCAGCTGACCCAGGCGAAAACGCCCGGCTGGCCGGTCGCCCTGACCGGTGAGTTCATTTTCCGGGATGGGGCCGCGGAACTTTTCGGCTACAAGCTCCAGGCCTTGAACGGCGGGCTCTTTATCGCTGACGCCAGTCTCGGCTGCCGGGACCTGCGCGCCGACCTGAACGGGATACCGGTCACCCTGAACGGCCGTTTTTACGATTTCCAGAAGCTTAAGCTCGACTTAAATGTCGGCCTGGAGCGCGCCGACCTGAAACGGGTCGCCGCCTTGCTCCCGGCCGGCCGGGGGGTTGATCTTACCGGCCAGATCTCCGGCCAGATCAAAATTTCCGGCACTGTCGCCGCCCCGGCGGTAGACGGGCTGGTCAAGGTCGCCAATGGCTCGCTCTATGGGCAGGAATTCAGCGGGCCGCTTGGCCTGTCCTACCAAGATAAAACGCTCGGAGTTAAGTGCGACGCGTTGAACCTCTATCACGGCCAAGCTAACTTGAGAGCGACCATTGATCTCGCGCCACGCGAGCCCCGGCTCAAGCTGGCCGCTAAATTCAGCGGCCTCGACCTCGGTCTCCTGGCCAAAAATTCACCAGGCGTGGAAGGCCTGGCCGGCGGTTCGCTCGACCTGACCGGACCGTTCAGCGCCCTCTCCGGACAATTGGACGCCACCCTCTCCCGGTCGCTGGTGCTGGGCCAGCCGATGCGCACCCTGACGGCCAAGTTCCGCGTCACCCCAGATGGTTTCTCGCTGGATGAATTTCGGGCCGGCGCGGGCGACGCCCAGCTTTTCGGCCACGGCCAGATCGGCCGCAACCTCGATTTTGACCTGGCGGCGGAAGCGCTCGGCCTCCAGCTCGCCGGGAACGGGGCACTTGGCCCGATGCGCGCCAATCTGCAACGTTTCCAGGGGAAGATCGGCGGGAAACTGGACGCGGTTTTTCTCGCTTCTCCGCTCAAGCATCTTTACGCGTCCGGCGAAGTGTTCCTGGTCGAGGGGAATATCGGCGACCAGCGCTTCGACCGGGCCGAAGGGAAGATCGTCATCGGCGGCGGGGCGCTCCAGCTAACTGATTCATTCATCAGGCGAGGCGCGATGGTCATCAAAGTGGATGGCCAGACCGGGCTCGGCGTCCCGACCGACTTAAAAGTAGTTTCCGACCAGCTCGAGCTCGGTGACCTGCCGGTGATCACCCAATTCCTGCCGCCCGATTTCCAGGATATCCAGGGGACCGCCTCGCTCGAAGTCGCCCTGACCGGCACCCTCTCCCGGGAAACGGTCTTCACCTCACCCGAGCAACTTCTCGACCTCTCGCTCGACGGCCGGCTCGATATCCAAACGGGGGAAGTGGCCGGCCTGCCGCTCCGCTCCGCCGGCCTTAAAGTGGCCTGGCACGATCGAAGTCTGGCCATCACCGATTGTCGGGTCAAATTGGCCGCTTCTGATCTTAAACTTGACCTCTATTCCGGCCGGCACGGTTCGCTCAACGCCACGTTTGAAGGGGTGGTCGAACTAGAGCAATTCCAGGAGCTGACCGCCAAATATGGCCGTTTCAGCGGCCTGGCGGCGGCCAAGTTACTCCTCTCCGGAACATTTGCCCGCCCGAGCATCAGCGTCGGTTTTCGGGTCGACCGTTTCTCTTTCAATAACCTTTATCTCGACAACGTGACCGGCAGCGGCACTTTCCGCGACGGTAAATTCAGCACCCTCGAGCCGCTCCTCTGCCGGGCCGGCGAGGACCGCTACGCTCTGACCGGTCAGGCCGGACCCGCCGGTTTTGAGCTCGAGCTCAAGATCCTCCAGGCCAACCTTGGTTCGGCTTACCTGCTGGGGACCCGCCTTCAGGGAGAATTGTCGCGGCGGCTGACGCCGCCGGCCGCGTCAGCCACCACGAGACTCCGTCGGCGCGGGTTCTCTTTGCCCGACTATCAGAACTTCACCCGGGGGGAGTCGATCCGGCTTTATTCGAGCGGCCCTGACCAAAAATATTTTTTGAAAAGGTGGTCGGCCATTCGAAGCGATTTCGACCGGCAGCTGGCCAAAACTCCCGCCGAGAACCTGGGCGGGAATATCAACGGCGTTTTAAAGATCAACAACCGGAGTGGGTCGCTCGCCGGCGGTTTTGAAGGGAAGATCGGCCCGGGATATTTTCGCGGCCTGGCCTTTGACGGGGTTGAAGCCAAGTTGACCATCAAGAATAACTCCGTCCGCTTTGAGCAGGTCCGCCTGGCCCGCGGCCAGGGAGACCTGATTTTGCGCGGCAACTACGACCTAGCCGGCAAGCTCGGCCTCAATTTCCTGGCCAACAACTTACCGCTCGACACGCTCCAGTTGTTTTTCCCTAAGAAAAAATTTGAGGGGACCTTTAACCTGAAGGCCGATTGTGCGGGGCCGCTGTCCAACCTTAGCTTCTCCCTGGAGGCCGGCGGCCGCGATCTGAATATTGCCGGGGTCAGTTTTGACCAAGCAACCCTCTCTGTGACCAAAAAGAATGACGCCATTTATCTTCACAAGCTCTCCCTGCTGCAGGCCGGGGCACTCTCCAGCGCCCAGGGCTCCCTCTTCTTGAAACACCCCGGCCAACTCGACCTGGAAGCTAACTTGCAAGGTAATACCATCGGCTTGCTTAATCTTTTAAGCGATGACATCCGCTGGCTTAAGGGAGAGTCCCTGGTCAGCGTCCGTCTCGGGGGAACGCTCAACCGCCCGGAGATCTCCGGACAGATCAGCGTTAATGACGGCAGCCTTTACCTCGCCCCGCTTGATTCCGAACTGCAGCAACTTACCGGGACAGCCTCGATCGAAAATAATCAGCTCCAGATCGCCAGCCTGACCGGGATACTGACCGGGAAACGGACCCGCAACCTCCCTGACCCGCTGGGAGTGGCCGGGACGATCGATCTTAGCAACCTGCTGGCGGAAAAGGGGACCCTCGACCTCGACCTCTCCTTCAGCCCAACCCGTATTTACTTTAACCTTCCCAATGTTTTTGACGGCAACTTGAACCTGGCCGACCTCACCCTGCGCGGCCGGCTGGCGCTCGACCTCAGCCGGGGCCCCACTCTCAAAGGGAAGATCTCGACCGATAATTCGATCATCTATCTTTCCCAGGCCGGCGGGGGGGGAAGCGAACTTCTGCCGCTCGGCCTCGATCTGGAAACGAACATAGGGAAGAACGTTTATGCCGTTATGGGGGATGTCGCCACGCTTAACTTGAGCAGTATCTTCATGAACATGGAAATAGCCAGCACCGATACGCTTTATGTCACCGGGCTCCTGACCGCCCCATCGCTCCTCGGCCAGATCGCGATCCGGCGCGGCACGATCAATATCTTTAACCGCGAATTCTCTCTCCTGCCGGTCGAGGCCCAGGAACGCTTTTTCCCTTATGATCCCGCCAGGGTCGAGCCGAACACGGCTGTTTTTCACGGCCAGGAAGGGGCGGCCGGCGTCATGCCGGAACTCAACATCACCTCTTTGGTCAATTCAGATACGCAGGAACAGGACGCCTCCGGCACGCTGGTCAAAAAGAACGTCATCATTCTCGCTAAGTTGAAAGGGACCCTCGGCGCGCGCTCCGCGCTGGAGGGGCTCCGGATCACCCTGCTCAGCTTCAATGAAGACCGGAGCAAGTCACCGCCGGAAATGATCCCGGCCAACTATAGCGACCAAGAGCTCAAGTTAATGCTCCTCCCCGACTTCGTCAAGTCCCTCGCCGGCCTCGGCCAGCCGGGAGAAAATTCCGAGGTTGATAGTAACGTTATCGTGGCCGATTACTTGAGCAGCCGGGTGTCAACTATCCTCTTCCGGGGCCTGGAGCGGCAGATCGAGCAGAAGCTGGGGCTCGAGAGCTTGACCCTGGAATACAATCTCGGGCCAAAGATGAAAGAGGCGCTGGGGATACACGACCAGCGCGGCTTCACCGAAGATAAACCGGCCTGGAGCGTCGGTTTCGTCAAAGGTTTATTCGACCGGCTCTACATCGACGTCCGTTACTCCCAGGGGGTCGAACAGACCTCGGCGGCCAGCGGCACCAACAACAACTTTAACTACCAGCTGACCTATAAATTAACCCGGATTTGGTCTATACTATACTATCGTGAACCGATGACCGTCTCTGACTTGAGCAACGGTTATCAGAAGGTCACTCTGAAAGCCGGTTTTTCCTTCTGGTAGATAGAAAGGATTGGCCATGCGTAAATTATTAATTTTTGGTCTCCTGTTGAGCTTGATCCCGGCCGCCTGGGGAGCGAACGATGTGGTCACTGTCGCCCCGACGATCACCGACCTGCTAATCACCGGTAACAAAGTGGTCAGCGAAAAAGAGATCATCAACGTGGTCTTTGCCCGGATCGGGGATACCCTTTCCCAGGAAAAGGTCAAAGGAGACCTCAAGGCGATCTACGCGCTCGGCTACTTTGCCGATGTCATCCCTTCTTTTGAGTCCTCGGCCGGCGGCACTAAATTGACCTACCGGGTGGTTGAAAACCCGGTCATCCGGGGTCTCGCCTTCGACGGGATCACGGTTTACCCGACCGCCGAAATCCTGGCCCAGCTCGAGACCAAACCGGGCCAGATCCTTAACTTCAAGAAAATGCAGGGCGACATTGAAAAGATCAACGCCAAATACAAAAAAGACGGTTATATGCTGGCCCGGGTGGTTGATGTTGAGACCGATAAAAAGACCAGTATCCTGACCTTCAAGGTGACCGAGGGGTTCGTCGAGTCGATCACCCTCGACGGGAACGAACAGACGCAGGATTACGTCATCCTGCGCGAACTAAAGACCAAGCCCGGCACCGTGCTCAACGAGGAAACACTGAAAAAAGACCTGCGCCGGGTCTTCAATCTCGGCTTCTTTTCCGAAGTGACCCCTAATTTCGAGGCCGGCACGGCCAAGGACCGGGTCGTCCTCCAGTTGAAGATCAAAGAGACCCGCTCCAGCACGATCAACTTTGGCGGCGGCTTCGGCGAACGCGAGGGGTGGTTCGGTTTTGTCGACCTGTCGATCAACAACCTCTTCGGCTCCGCCCAGGGAGTGTTGATCAGGGGACAGAGCGGCCAGCAGATGTCGACCTACCAATTCAAGTATTACAATCCCTGGTTCTGGCAGGACAAACTGGGCGACCATGCCGCCTTCACCTTCCGGCGCTGGCTGACGATCGGCCGGGACATCCTCCTGACCACGCAGGACGGGGTCTACAACGGCTTTGATTTCTCGATCGGTAAGCCGCTGCGCGATAATTACAATATCACCTGGACGCTCGGCAGCGAGAATGTTTCGCCCTACAACACCTCCTCTTTTGAGGCTTATCGTTCCGATACGATCGGGATGACCCTCGCCTTCGACACCCGCGACTTTTGGCTTAACCCGAAGGAAGGGCGCTACTACACGCTCGACCTGAAACAGGGGTGGAAAAGCTCCAGTTCTAATTCGAGCTTCTCCAAGCTTGGCGTCGACTTCAACCACTACTATCCGGTCTTTGACAACCAAGTGGCCGCCTTCCATTTTGGGGTCGGCGGCGGCTTTGGCGATGTGCCGATCGGCGAGCTCTACTGGGCCGGCGGGGCGAACACCGTCCGCGGCTACTATCCCTCGGAAGCCCAGACCGGGGTCAGGAAAGTGATCGCCAACGCCGAATACCGCCTTAATTTCTCCGATCTTTTCCAAGGGGTCTTTTTCTACGACTGGGGACACGCTTGGAACGAAGGCAAGCTCAATACGGACGACTTCCTCTCTGGCTGGGGGCCGGGCATCCGGATCAGCACGCCGCTCGGGCCGATCCGGCTTGATTATGGCGTGGCTGGCGGCAAGACGTTCAGTGAAGGGATCATGCACTTTAGCATCGGGCAAGCCTTCTAACAATGTCGGATATCAACAAATGTAGGGACGGGGCTTGTCCCCGTCCGAAATGAACGGACAACCACAAGCGTTGTCCTTACGCCATGAATGACCAATTCGACATTTACCAGAATGAACTGATCGAGTGGAATGCTAAGTTCAACCTCACCGCCATCACCGAGCCCGATGAGATAAGAAAAAAGCATTTCGAAGATTCCCTGCTTCTCCTGCAAGTTCTCCCTCTGACCGGCCAGGCCGTCGTTGATATCGGCGCGGGCGCGGGTTTTCCGGGGATACCGCTCAAGATCGTTTGCCCCGGGATAAAGCTAACACTGCTCGAAGCCACACGAAAAAAAGTCGGCTTCTTAGATCACCTGATAAAAACCTTGTCGCTTAAGGAGACCGAGGCCGTTTGGGCGCGGGCCGAAGAATACGCGGAGAAAAATCGGGAGAAGTTCGATCTCGCCGTCGCCCGGGCCGTCGCCAAACTGGATACCCTCTGCGGATACTGCCTGCCGCTGGTCAAGGCTGGCGGCATTTTTGTCGCTTACAAGCAGGTCGAAGTTGACGCGGAAGTTGAGGAGGCGGCACGCGCCATAGCGATCCTGGGTGGCCGCCTGCGAGAGATCCGGAAGTTCCCCGCCAGGTCTCTGGTTTTGATCGATAAAATAGCCCCCTCCCCCGTCCCCATACCCCCGGCGGGCGGGGATGGCGAAGAAAAGGCCGCTGTAATAAGCAACGGCTAAGCGCCGCCAAGTTCTGTCTGGAAACAACCGCCTCGCTTTCCCCTCCTGATCGATATCGATCCGCAGAGAAGCTAAGCGTTAGCTTTATTTGATCTTTTTACGAGTTCATTGCTCCCAAGATTGGATTAAAGCGGCTAAACACTTTGTTAAGGTCAAACACCTCATCAATTCTTATAACGGGCATTAGATCCGTTTCGATCTGGCGTGCCAGTAAATCAATTTTATCTTCGCTCAAGCCAAACTTATCTTTAAAGTCGCCCTGATAATCCTCATCTTTCAGCTTCTTTGTAAATATTTCCACAAAATGACGCTGGTGGAAATTGAATCCGGCCTTTGCTATATGCCACAGATCAAAATAATCGCGTATTGCCGGGCCTTTTCTGGTGATCGCGGCTTTAAGCTTTTCCGCGACCGCTTCATGTAAAGAAAGCGATAATATTTTATTTTCAGGGATCAGGTTCCGGCCGGTAAAAGGATCCTGGTAAAAATGGCGGATCACATTCAAAACAGGCTGGTCGTACGGCTTTTGCCTGAGAGAAATCTCAATTTTTATGCCCTCCTCCTTGCCAGTTATAACCGAAGGGTAAAGGACATTAAATACGTACTGCTTGGAGCTATTAAAGCCTTCCCCCTTGGGCTGGTCGCTCCTTAACCCTAGAGAGGCTAAAAATCCAGGCATTTTCTCTTTGAGGGGAGCAATGGCGGCCGACCGATTTGAACGGGCGTTCAAATCCATTTCCCCAAAATAGCTAAAATCCAGGTCCTCGCTTAACCGATGATAATTGAGATGGATCTTATTCAAAAGTGTGCCGCCTTTAAATACGATGTCTCCGCTAAGTGACGAAGAAATGCTGTTCAAAATGATGGTGAGATAATAGTCTTTTTCGACGATTGCTTGCCGAAAACGATGCTCGGCCGCGATCGCCGGGAGCAGGTCCTTAAGCTTCTCCTTATCGATTAACAATAATGCCCCAATCCTTGTTCATTTTGCCGGAACGCGGCCGGGCGGGGTCAAGCACCACAAAAGTAGCTGATCCGCCAAGATGCTTTTTAAGCCGGCCCAGGTACAAATCCGGTATTTTCAACTCAGCCAATAAGTACCCGGCCCTTTTCCTAACGGCAACCATGGGAAAACGAACCAGGTAGCCGATAAACTTGTTTATATTTATTTGTTTTATATTATCCTTCAAGACTTTTTTAATATTTTCGAACGAACCTACCGGGTTGTAAATAAAATCCACCAAAGTCCGTTCTTTATCACTGATGCAGATATCTTCCTCATCGATCTTGATCTTGGCTGTCCCATAATATTTGTTTGTTCCAATTTTTACCGCTTTATACCTAATTTCCCCGATTACTTTTGTCCTGGATTTTCCCGTATTTAAAACAAACACGGTTTGCGGGACCTGCTCGGTAAAACCCCAGTAATTATACATACTGAAATAACCCAGATAATAAGGGGTATCCCCCATCCAATATTTGGCGGTTACGAACTCGTTGGGCGACCAGAGCTGATTGGGCGATTTTATCGGGACAATGAAATATTTCCCTCTTTCAATTTGGACGAGGCGGCCTTTCCTTTTTAACTTATCCAATATATTGGCCGCTTTTTTAGGCCCGCCAAACACCTTTTTGGCATATTCACCCGTTAAGAGCTTTTGTTTCTCATATTCAGCCCTTGAGATCAAATAAAGTTCGTCTTTCGATAATCCCTTATATCTTTTTTGGCTCATCAGCTAATAATATCCCGTTTCTTTAATTCTCGTTTACTAAGAATTCATTAAACAGTATACATTGTACGCCAGGAAGCTGTTTTTTGTCAACCGGCATTTTTCGGTGTTTTTCGGCATTTTCAATCTCCGGCCTTGCGAACCACCTCGCGACCTTCGTCCAGAAAGTTCTCCTTAACACGGTAGCTTTAAAAGGGTTTTACGGTTATTAAGAAATGAGGCTGGCTCATTGTTCCGGTGCGACCCGGGCGGATAGCTTGATCTCAAATGGAAAGGTCACGAGGCAAAGTGTAGTAATAGCTGGCAATGGGGTTGGTGTGGGCTAATAGCCACTTATACAAGTCGATGAGGGAGTTTAACCCTCATTCAGAAAATCACTTTTCTATCCTGTCTTTAGACGAATCGCTTGCGCCAACCCTGATTAACTATATCATAAGAAATGAAAATGGCGCAATAGTGTGGTTTGCGCTACGATTAAAATCGGCGGGAAATTAAGATAGATCAAAAAGCCCCCCTCAACGTTCGTTGGTTATTATTGATAAGGCTAAGCCGCGATCAGCTCGTCGATCTTATCGATGAGCTTTTGGCCGAGGCCGAGCCGGTATTTTTGTATTTCACAACTTAAGCTGTCCGGCCGATCGATCCGGCCGGTCGCGGCGTAATTGATGTAATGGCACTCTCCCTGGCAGACAGTTTTCGCGCCGCATTTCTGGCAACCCTTTCGGTTGGCAAAAGTGGCCGCCCGCTGCCATCGCCTCTGCTTTTCCCGGTCGATCCCCCGCGCCACATTGCCCAGCCGGAATTTAGGCAGGCCGACAAAGTTCTGGCAGAAATAAATATCACCGTTTGCGGCGACCGCCAGGTTGTTTTCCCCCGCCCCGCAACAATATTTGGGGACCGCTCTCTTGCCGATTAACCGGCACGCCCGTGCCGCTCCCAGGAGAGCGCGGGGATCAATAATATTGCCCTTTTCCCAGTTCTTGAAGATATAAGCCAAATATTTGTCCCAAGCCTGCTTGTAGGCCTCGACCGCTCTGCGCTGTCTGGCCGCTCCTCCCCCGGGATATTCTTCCACAAAAGCAAAATCACCAACGGCTGGAAATTTTGAAAAATACTTAATGTAACCGACCAGATCGGTGTTCTGGGAGTTTAAGGTGGCGCGGAGCAGTATCTTGGCCGGTTTTTTAAAGAGTTTGAGCCCCTCGACCACTGGTCGAAAAGAGTCCTCGCCGTCGCAAGCGGGACGCAGGCGGGTCTGGAGCGCCGGCCGGTGACTGTCGACGCTGACCAGGATGCCGAAACCGTGTTTTCTTAGAAAAGCCGCTTTTTCTCTGGTAAAGAGCGTGCCGTTGGTGGTGACCGAAAAGCTTATTTTCTTTTTAAGGCGACGGGCTTGCTGTCGCGCGTAATCGACCGCAAAGGTTAGGCCGGCCCAGTTTAAAAGCGGCTCCCCACCAAAAAAGCAAATATGTCCTTCCTTTTCCCTCCCCAGCCACTTGATAAACCAATCCACGGTCGCTTCGGCTGTGGCAGTAGTCATTATTTGCCGGTTGGAATGGTTGCGCCTCGCGAAACAATAATGACAGCGCAGATTACACGCTCCGGAAATGTAAATATATATGTTTTTCAATTACGCGCCGACTATATTTTTGCTCCGCTTTACGGCTTTTGCTGTTCGGGCCTGGCAGATACAATTGGACAGCCGGTATCCGTGTTCTTTTTTTGACCAGGTGTCGTTTTTGGTCTCCCTGATTTATCCCCACCCTCCGCGGGCGCAGGCATCTTTTCAATCCTATTTTTGATATCGCCTAATTTGGCTTTATCGCTTGGTCTTCCCATTTTTCTCACCCCCTCTTTTAAGATATTATACCTAATATTTGTTTGGAAAATTCTTCAAAATCAGGAAGTTTTTCTTTGATGTTCTTCAATATCAGCTCGTGGTCGATTGTTGTATAATCATGAACAATCCGATTCCTCAATCCGGCCAGTGGAGCGATTCTTTCCGCGAAATCTTTTTGCAGAATATTATTTTTACCCAGAATAATGAAAATATCATAATAATTTTCGGGCTTTTCAAACCCCATCACCGCTATTACGTGATTCCCGATATCCAGCATGGCTTCAATAGCTATCTCCAGGTTTCGCTCCGCGATATCCAGATTATCGGAATTGCCGGTAAATTCTTCAAGGCTCATATTTTTAAAACGGCAAAGCCTGATCGCCGCCGTTCTGACCTTGCTTATTCGGACGTCAATTATATCCCGGTCAAGTTTTACCATAAAAATCGCCTCCCTGAACGGCTTTGGTGAAACTCTTGTGAAACTCATTCCTTAAATGAATTGTGTTTAAGTATTTATTAACGATCATGTATTCCAACTGGACCTTGAGCGCCTCATTCGAACAAAAAAGCAGCTTTCCATTTTTGATAACCTGGTAAGAAATCAGCGGGTTGGCCGACTTCAGGTTGACCAGATCAATATCATCTCGTTTGAGCAGATCGGCCAGGCTGTTCTGCAAATCCAAAAGCTCGGCTTCCTGTCTTGAATAATAAGCCAGGTCAATGTCGCTTAACCGGCCGGACGATCCTCTGGCCGCTCCGCCAAAAAGATATAATAGCTCGATCTTTTTTTCTTCACAGAGCCGGCCGAACGCGGGCCGCAATTCATCGGGCTTAAGCGCTCCGGGCTCATTTATTAACTTGATTTTTCTCACGGTCAAATTATACCTTTGCCCCGGGCTTCGCGCAATAGCCCCGGACTAAGTCAAGACCGCCTGTCTCCGCGGCGGGCGGGGGATGGCCGGGGAAAAACCGCCATGATATTACTTATAAAGTTTGTGAATATCGACGCTGTTTAGAAAATGGAAGCCGTCAACCTTAACATCCTCGCCTTTATAAGTAAGCATCACGATATCCAGAAGTTCTTTTAAAAGATCGCGAGTGAAGTCACAGAAAGGGTCTTTACTGCGTTTTTTCTTTTTGGGCAGATCAAGTTTCCACCTTAAGATAAAATCGCCGTCTTTGTCAACATTTGGGTTTTTGGATTTGATTCCCATATTATTTACTATATTATAGACAGATTTATAGCGTTTTGCTATAATCTTCTAATATAGGAGGTGAGTATAATGGCGCAAAAAGATCAAACACTTAAACAGGTTAAGGACAATATCGCGGATGCAAAAAAATCATTGGCTAAAGCTGAATTGCAGCTAAAAAAGGTGGAACAATTGAGTAAGCCGGGCCCGCAAAAAGCGGTTAACTTTTAAAGTCCTAAACTAACGGCATTTAATTCGCTCTTACAAAAATACCGCCAGGGCTTACTCTGGCGGTATTTTCTCTTATGATACCCCCACCGCTTGCGGTGAGACAAAGTTTCCTATCCGGCTTCATCTTAAAGCATTTCTAATACAATCCGGTCAAAATCCTTTAGGTTTGAAGGCGATGTGCCGTTCATAAAATAATTTGCCCTGCCAATCTGCCAAATTTAAAAACCCTTCATTTTCAGAGTTTCTTTCAACTCCTTCTTTAATTTATAATCCAAGCATTCCCTTTGGCAGACATTATTCTGATACTTATCTTTTTCATTTTTAAAAGTGCTTGAAAAGGCACATACACGGCTTAAGCTTGCCAGGACATAAGGATAATAAAGATCCAGCCTAAATTTTAATGGGTTGTTTCTGGCATTAACGCCTTGTGGCACATTGTCATACTCCAAACGCTTAATTTTCTTACTTATTAAATATTTGCCTAACTCGTCCTGGCTCAATGCGGAACTACGCAATACCCTCAGTATTTTAGGATCGACTTTTTTATAATTTACTCGAGGATCCTTTTCCATCCTAATTAATAATCTACCAAACAAAGGGACTAAATTATCATATTCTTGGACCAATTCAAGCAGGCCCAAATCATTGACAACCACTTCGATCTTCTCTCTTCTTGAATTTAAATAGGTTAACAGATGTTTTATGCGTAAAACATCAGGGCCACTTATCATCGCCGGAGTCACAAAAGTCAGCTTATATTTCTTTCTCCTTAATATAGAATATATTTGCTTGAGCTCTTTTAGCGACGGCAATAACTTTGCGCATAATTCGGAGCCCCAATAAATCCTTTCAATTTTCTCCGTCTCATTAAATTCATTTATAAATGATTCCAATTCCAGGACTTCATTTCTTACATTGTTGCCGGTTAAGATCTTAAATATCGCGTATTCCATATTTTAATAATAGCATAAGTGCTTGTATTTACAGTTTTCTTTGAACGATCCCCTATAATGCTTTACGAACAATTCCTTTATTTCGTCCTTGTTGTATTGACCACTGGCCGTTTTTTTCGCTATCTCAACCATCCTAACCCTGAATCGTAATGAACGCGCCCTGCCTGCAATTTTTAAGTATTTAATCCCGGCTTTTTTTAGGGCCTTCAAGTGACATAAGCCGCAATTAACCGGCCAATCTTCTTCATTTAGTTCAATGCCTTTAATATTAAACAACGAATTAAAGTTCTCTCTTTTATAATATAGGCATATATTCTCGTATACTTTATTAAAATATGAGATCGGTTTCCTCTGGGCAAATAATATCTGCGGTTTGGCGTCCATAATGCTCTGGCACATATTTTCTCCCAACTTTCTATCGTGGGAAGCAAAACAATAGGGCCCGGCAAAAGGGCATCTTTCATCAAGAACGAACGCCTCATAATCATAATTAGGATGATGAGAAATAATGTCCTTCATCTCCGGTATGCTCAGATATCTTTGGAAGACGATCCTTTTAATGTTATTGTTTAAGCCCAAGGCGCATTTTACATCGTATAAATTAAATATCCCGAATTCCGCGCTTAACACAATATTTGCGTTGATCCCTTTTTCTTTTAGCCAGAGTAACAACCCGGGATCCCCAACAATCACTCCGGCCGGTCTAAAAGACAATACTTTTATGATTATTTTCTCAAGTTCAGGATATAATATTTGGGGATAAAAAGGCGCATTAAAAGTGACGTAAACCGGCCGCCCTAATTCACGCGCCAGTGATATGCTCACCTTTAATTCTTTATAGCTCGAATAATTACATTTTATATCTTCCCGGCGATTGAGAAAGAAACCTTTATACCTTTTTCGCCATTGCCAGGGGATTACACCGCAGTAGAATTCATCGGCTCCCGCCTTAACCAGAGGGGCAATTTCATCTGTTGCCTTTATGCTTACACAGATTTTCATTGTTGTATTTATATTAACACTATATTTCTTCTATTGACAAGTCATCCGCGTCATATATTATATTAACTATGCGGGCATAAAACTTAGCGCAGATCCCGCCCGCGTTCATCGATGTTAGGTCGTTGTTTGGGCACAAATTACAACATTAATTCATGAGAAATACTTGCTCGAGATGTGAAACAAATATATATCGAATCGCTTATGAAAACAACTCGCAAAGGCGGCTTAATGGATTCGGCTGGGATTATTCCGCAAGTAAAAGTGTGGTGGATATTATAAGGGCCAATAACTTATCCGATCGCGCCAAGGATAAAAGGGCGTTGGATCTTGGCTGCGGAGATGGGAGGCACATAGACTATCTTCGGAGATTAGGGTTTAAAGTCTTTGGGATTGACTCCTGCAAAGAAGCTATTAGATTATGCAGGGATAGATTTCGGGACGATGCTAACGTAAGTCTTAAATTGGCTGATCTAACCGTCAGGGATTCGATTTCTGCGCTTGGCCTGTTTGATCTTATTCTTGACTGGAGCGTGCTCGACCATATAAGGAAAAAGCATCAGAAAGCTTACCTAAACAACGCATTTAATGCATTAAAGCATGGCGGATTTTTTATCCTGTCCGAATTCGACCGGTCTTACCCGGGCTTATTCAAAGGGAAAAACTATCGGGCCAAGAACGGCAGCTATTCATGCGCCTTTACAATAAATGATCTCATTAAATTATTAAAACCTTTAGAGCTTGTCGATTTTAAAGAAGGGGCGCTTGAAGATGAAATAAATAATTATCGATTCAATACTGTTTTAATGAGTATTCATAACGCTTCTTATTTATCTACAAATGATCAAGTTAATTAATTTTATTTTATCGCGCATTCGATATATAGTTGACCTTGAAGATAAAAACGGCAATTCTATATCACAACGAAACGTTCTGGCCAAATTAAACATTCGGCAAAACATTATATATCAACCCGATCATTCTTATGTTTTATCCGACCCAAGAATTATTTTTATAAAGCGTATTATTCAAATAATGCTTGTGCAGATTGCGCTCAATCGTTCCCGGGCTAAATTGCCATTTGCGTTTAAATTACGCGTCTTAAAAGATTGGCTTATAAAAACAAGCCCGGATGCTTTTTTGGCGCAATTTTCCTGGCACTGCAATGCCGATTGTGTATTTTGCTATCAAAAAGGAACCCCTTCTTTTATCAAAACAAAAAGGAAAAACTCTTTTCAAGAAATGGAAACACGCCTCAAATATTTTAACCCACAAGAGTCACTCGGGTTAGTTGCCGGTGAAACATATGAGAACGATGAGATTCTAACAAATCCCAATATTATAAAAGGGTTGAAGAGCTTAAGAGAAAAGGGCTGTTCCAAAATCTTGGAGATACTTACCAACGGCACCCCCCTGACCCATGAAATGATCGACAAACTTGCCTGTTTCCACCCTTTAAAAATATCGATTTCATTAAATAGTGCCGATATAAACCGCCGGAAACAATTAATGAACGATTCTCGCCCGGGGACAGCAATTGCCAGTCTGCCTTTATTAAAACAACATAAAATCCCATTCACCGTGAACATTGTTGCCTGGCCCGGTCTTCCCTTATCCGATATTAAGAAAACGATCCGCTACGCGGAAAGAAATGATGCCTATGCAGTCAAAATCTGTGCTCCAGGTTTCAGTAAATATTTTTCGAACAAACAATTATTCAAAACAAAAGAGTTATGGAGAAGATTGGCAAAATGGATAAATGTATACCGGAAGAATCTGTCAGTGCCGCTATATTTTTCGCCAAATCTATTTGTCGAGAATCTGCCGGGAAGCGGTTATTTAACAAAACCCTATATTCTTGGAGTCGTAAAAAATTCTCCTGCCTATCAGGCCGGCTTGAAAACCGGCGATATATTATTGGAAATAGATAAAATAAGCATAAATAACAGGGAAGAGGCACTGGCTAACTTATTAAAAAAGGAATCGGTTAGCATTAAGATAATGCGCGGCGGCAAAATACTTTCCTTTCTGATTAAATACGGAAAGCACAAATACCCCTATTTACCATTCATGAAGCAGGCCTACGGCGATATGATAGATCCGTTTGGGATAATGCTGCCTCAAGGCTTGAAAACTGATGATGTTTTGGATGTCTATAGATATAGCGCCGTTTACAAGGCAAAGAATGTTTTGCTAATAACATCCCGAATGGTCAGGCCGACATTAAGGCTTCTTATAAAACAACATTATAATGGAAGAATAAACGTTTTTCTTCTTGTCCCAAAGAATCGATTTTTTGGGGGCAGTATCATTATGGGAGACTTGCTCGTCGTCAATGATTTTATTTTTGCTATTAGAAGCTGGCTAAGAAAACATAAAAAAAGGCCGGATTTGATACTGATCCCTAATTCTCCTTTTTCCGCTTGGGGGCGTGATTTAATAGGCGATAATAAATTAAAAATAGAGCGGGAAATCGGCATCCCGGTTGAGTTTATTTACAATTCGCCCATTTTTAGATGGAATCTTCATGATTACGCGCCTGCTCAACCACAGCTCATGCCTGATCATTTCCATATTCATTTTTATTTAGTATGAAATTTCTCGAAAGATTCATGGATATATAAGTGAGATGATTAATACAAAAATGAGTGGGCTGATAAAAGGCGCTCAGATTGCTTTAAAAGAACGTTATAACCTTCGTGCCGGGCAAAAGGTACTTGTTTTTCACGATCTTCCCAAAAAAAAGATCGGCGCGGCTTTTGTCGAGGCCGCGCGGAATCTGGGGGCCGAAGTTAAAGTTTTTCAGATTGGAAAAGAACGTTTTGCCGGCGATACTCAAGAAAGGCTGGCGGCCGCGCTGTCCGGTCATAGCTTTGCTCTCATTATTAATGTTTTAAAATCGTTGGTAGAAGAAACGCCGGACCGAGTTAACTTGGGTAAAATGGAAACGGGGCCCGACACGGTAATTGCTCATTGCCCTGAAATTGAAGAAGCTATGCTGAAAATTAAAATAAATTTCGGAGAAATGATTGATAATGCCAGAAAACTTTTAGAAAATCTCAAAGCCGCGTCCGAAGTTCATATCAAAACAGCGCTTGGAACTGATGTTAAAATCGACATTCGTGGACGAGAATTTCATGATGATATCATCCCAAGAACCAGCGGTATTACCAATTTCCCCTGCGGGGAACTTTTCTGCGCGCCTGTTGAATCTGGAACAAATGGAACTGTGATCGCAGACGCCTCAACCACAAGCCTGGGCATTCTTCCCCAACCGCTAAAACTCGAAATAAACGGGGGGAGATTAACAAGTTTGCAATGGCTTAATGCGCCAGCCAGAAACAACCGTCTGCTGGCAAAACTCCGGGCCTCTCTCTCTCAAGATGATGAGGCTGGCCTAACCGGAGAATTAGGGATCGGTTTAGCCTCTTATCCGATTTGTGGAAATATGCTGCAAGATGAAAAAGTTGCGGGCACAATCCATATTGCTTTTGGATTCAATCGTAATTTCGGCGGCCGGAATAATTCCAAATCTCATTTTGACTTTTTGGTCAGGGATCCGGAATTAACTGTCTATTATCCCGATCGGCCCCCGCAAACCATCATGCGCGCAGGCAAATTGCTCATTTAAGTCGTATTGTCTGCTTCTCTTAAAGCGAGGCGTCATTGTTTCGACAAGGGGTAATGTTTATCATTCACCTGCACCTTGACACGGTGGAATTCTCTTGGGGCGTCCGCCGGCTCGGTTGATCGATTATCGCTGGGATCGACGGCTTCGATATAGTATTCGGCACGATACAAACTTAGCCTGTTTTTTGGCACGGCGGCAGAATAAATGCCGTTCTCTTCTTTCATTTTGTAGGACTGCCAGGGATTAGCGTTATAAATGCGATAATATAAAGTCGCGTCTTTGACCTCGACATTGTCGGTTATCCTGGCAGTGACTTTAAAATCCTCGTCAATATATATACGTTTGATCGGGGTGTGCACAATGTTTGGCGGAATTGGATCATAGACGTTGATCAAGTAGTTCGTATCCGGAGCTTCCAGCGGAAGATGCGCACAATTGCCGCTGTTATCTGTCGCGTCGATATAATACTGGATGGCGCCCAAACGCACTGCCGCGGCTGGGATTATCGCGTGATCACATATTTTGTCTTGCTCGATCTGAGCAAAGCTCCAATCCCTGCTGTCGATATGTTTATAATATAGCCTGCTTGATTTTACCGCTTCATTATCGGCGATCTGGGCACAGATATTAATTTCAGTGAACACTTCGGCGCTCGAGATCGGCACGTGTCGAATTATCGGCTTGACTTTATCTGTCAACTGGATCGAAGCTATCGCTGACCAATCGCTATAATTTGCCGGTTTGGCCGAATCGTAGGCTTTGACCCTGAACTGATAAACATGGCTATTGGACAGATTCTCGATCGTTTTTGTCGTAACGTCGCCGACTTTGATTTCCACCCAATCTCCATTCGTAGAAATATCACGAAGGGCCAGTACATAACCGGCCAGGTCGGTCAATCGTGAGCCGTTATTATTACTCGTTGGCCCCGACCAGGCGATCCTTGCCGTCCGGTCCTCATCATTACTTAATTTCAGGTTTGTTGGCGGGGAGGGAGCAATTGTATCGGCCGTCATTGCGCCGCCGCATTCCAATAAGCACAGATAAGGTTGTATTACCGTCGCACTGGTACAGTTCATTTTTCCCCCGAGGCAGCAATAGCCCCATTGAGTAATTTAATTGTTTTCCTACAATTGTTTCGATTTTATTGGGGAATAATTTCAGTCAATTACTTAGAGGCTTTCAAGCTCGACAATGCCGTCTTTAACTGCGTTCTTTATAAACGCCTTGATCTTCTGTTTTGCTACTGGATATGTCCTTTTATAATCTTCCGCAATTTCTTCCAACGACTTCGTCCCATCCATCCCCCCAATAAACTCTCTTGTCCTTGCGCTTATTTTTCGCGCATCGATTTCGCCGTTTATCTTATAGAACAAATAAGACACTTTTCTGTTGCGACCAGATTTTTGAGCTCCCATTCGCTTCCCCAGTTCCATATACTTTTTTACATCATAATTAAATGACCCATATATTACTTGCTCTGATATTTTTGGCGCTATCATTACCCAATCGCCCTTCATTCTTCTTGTTTGCTTGACGGTCCCGGCTGTTAATGACTTTTTAATAAATTGGACGTTATATATCACCGTTTCATATTTCAGAAGATCGAATAAAAACAAGGCCTCGATCTTTTTCTCTCTGTGGATTTCTTTTGCGAATTTACAAAAATAGTCCATTGATTTATGGGTTAATACCGGGCTTTCTATTAAATGTTCATTTTTGTTAAACCAATTGATCCATAAATATAATACTTCCAACGGAGCCGCCTTTAATTCGTCGCATAATAACGCAAAGCTTTTTGGCAAATATTGTATGACAGGGAACAACCAGTCTTGCGCAAAGATGAACAGCTCCAGCGGCAGATATTTTGTTTTAAGGTTATAAAAGGAGCTGAATAGCCCTGGATACTTCTTGATCTCTTCTCTTTTCGTGCCTAAACATGAAGTGATGTCGTTAAAATCCGAATAACAGTAGGTCAAGGCCAGAGATTTTTTATTTGTTTCCATTAATTCCGAGCCGGCAACCGGGGCCGCCAGATACAGCCTGATATTCACTTTTGGCCCAACATTGCTTAGCTTAAGGGCGAGGATTAATGTATCGTTCAGGTCGGCTTCCTTTTCTTCCGGAAAACCGATTATGAACGAGGCCGCGCATTCAATGTTGTTCTTAATTGTTTCTCTTATTATATGTTCAACCCTCTTTAAATTAATGCGTTTTTTAATTAGCCGCTGCATTCTCTCCGACCCCGTCTCCACCCCGTAAAAGATGCCTTCGCATCCGGCCCGGGCCATCAGCGTCAGGGTATCGTCTTCGACGTCCAGGCTGTCTATCCTCGAACTGCAGGTCCAGGTGACCCCCAGTTTCTTCGTAATCATCAGTTCGCATAGTTCTCTGAGCTTTTGCCTGTCGAGCGTGAACAGGTCATGCTGGAAGGCAAATGATCCGATCTTGTATCTCTGTTTTAAGTAAACTAATTCCGCCACGATCCTCTCCGCCGATTTGAGCCGGAACCTCCGGCCCCAGTGGACGCTCGTGGAACAGTAGACGCAGTTGTACGGACAGCCCCGGCCCACTTCGATGCTCGCGACATAGCTTTTCTGCTTACCCTGATATTCCGACAAAGGCACGGCCAGTCCATAGTCCAACAGCGGCAATTCATTTAAATCCTTGATCAATTCCCTTTTGCCGTTATGGACTATCTTTGGCCCTTCTCGATATGAGATCCCCGCTACTCCCGCCAGGCTTTCGCCCTTTTCCAGCCTGTCGATCACCTCGACCAGAGTTATGTCTGCTTCTCCGTAAACAACGATGTCGATAAAAGGGAACTTCCTCATCGTCTCTTCCCCGGTCGCGGTCGCCTGCGGGCCGCCAAAGATGATCTTATATCTCGGATTCGCTCGCTTGCACTCGCGCGCCAGGTTGAGCGACAGCGGATAGTTCGAACACACAGCGGTAAAGCCCAGCACGTCGGCACATTTCGCGCCGATCAGCTTAACCGCTGCCTTATAAAAACTCCGATCAAACCTGAGAACTTTTTGATTTATCAGCAGCTGCAGGTCCAGCAGTTCAACCGGTTTGTTTTTGTTTTTTAGTATCGTGCCCAGGGTCAGGATTGACAATGGCGGTCGGTTAAAATAATCCGAGGCTTGGTCTGCGTTAAGAAAACTGGGGGGATTTATTAGGCATGTTTTCATCTTACTTTACTACCATTGCGGATCCAGGTCATCCTAAATTTGTATTAATAACGCCATTTTTTATAGTTTCCCTTAAAAATCGCCCTATTTTCGAGCGTGGCGTGGGATAAACTTTATTAAAATCATCGATAATTTCCCCGAAAGTCCTTTCCCCATCGATCTTATCCAAAAACAATTTCGTTTTTTTACTAATTCTCTGGATTACCAATCTATCACTTAAATTATAAAAAAGATAATGTAATTTCTCTTGATTATTATACGTTTCCAAGTTTTTTTCCCTGTTGTCACTGAAATATTTTTCAATATCATATGAAAAAGTTTGGCTAATCAATTGCTTTGATACGGCCGGTACGACCTTTCGCCAATCCCCCCGAAACATTTGTCTCAAATCGACTTGTGAACAGCCTTTGATCTTTTTCTTTTTATTAAGCTTGATTAGATTCATGCATTTTTCATATTTCATAAGGTCCCTGACAAATGAGAATCGCTTTTTATTCTCACGATAAATCCCGCTGGCATATTTGTAATATTTGTTGTAAGCGTCATTAAAGCTAACGGTCGTAGTTATTTCATAGCCGTTGCGATTAAACCATTTAATCCATAAATAAATCGCTTTTAACGGCGTAATATCCAATTCGCGGCAGAGCAATAAAAAGCTCTTAGGCAAATGTTTTAGTATCCACACCCCCCAATCCTGGACAAAGACAAACACCTCTAAAGGCACGTAGCGCGTTTTGAGATTGTAAAAAGCGCTGAATAGCTCGGGGTTTTCTTTTATTAATTTCATTTCATCCGACCGGCATAATTTGAATGAAGTGTAATAAGAGATGCATTCCGTCATGATCAGATCTTTTTTGTAGTCCGCCATCAATTTTGTGCCCGCGACCGGCGCGATAAGGTTGCATTGGACTTTCGAAATATAATCGATGTTGGCCAGGCGCAGGGCAAGGTTTAACGTATCGTTCAGGTCGGCTTCTTTTTCCTCCGGGAAGCCGATGATGAACGAGGCCGCGCAGGGGATATCATTTTTAATGGTTTTTTTTATCACTTCTTCAACCCTATCCAAATTAATATTTTTGTTTAACAACCGCTGCATCCTCTCCGAACCTGTCTCGACCCCGTAAAAGATACCTTTGCACCCGGCCCTCGCCATCAGCGCCAAGGTATCATCTTCGACATCCAGGCTGTCTATCCTCGAACTGCAGGTCCAGGCGATCCCCAGCTTTTTCCCGATCATCAGCTCGCACAGTTCCCTTAGCCTCTGCCTGTCGAGCGTGAACAGGTCATGCTGGAATAAAAAAGTCCCGATTTTGTACCTCTTTTTTAAG
>Ga0265292_1000322_pt1 | contig 77418 bp, 75 predicted proteins | sample Munlanlewell296A_FD_189080 | JGI IMG/M metagenome (GOLD analysis project Ga0265292, IMG submission 189080) | Leachate microbial communities from a municipal landfill in Southern Ontario, Canada - Leachate well 296A | ecosystem: Engineered > Solid waste > Landfill > Unclassified | place: Canada...
CGGTAAAGGCACTGACACCAACCGCTATAATAACGGCTAATAAGCCGATAAAATACTTTTTCATAAGATTTTGTTTAATTGTTTAAAAAATAAAACGCGGTAAAAACTGTTGCCCTTTCTGCAACAAATGGTAATTCAATAGTTGCTTACTCTTTTACAGGTTTTCAGCTTGCTCCCTGCTAAATAATATCATTTTATTCCTATGTAGTCAACTCCCTTTTGCACTCCTGAAGTATTAGCATGATCACACTCAGTTAGCCATATACCAATCAAAGCCAACAGTATCCAAGCGATATTAAAAACAAGGTGCTGCAGCCAACTCATCTGTTTAATGACGCCACCACAGGAACAAGGCAGGTGTGGGGTAAATACAATCATATAAGCGATGTACCCCGTAAATAAAAGCAAAAAAACGAATGATGCATACAGGCCAATTCTGCGCATAGAAGGGAACAATAATAAAACCGCAATGCCTATCTCAGCAAAAGGTAAAAGCAATGCAATAATCATAGCATAACCAGCAATTAATGGCGACTGGCTTAATACAGCTTTAAAAGAATGGAATTCCAACAGCTTGGCGATAGATGCATACACAAACAAAAAAATAAACAATCCACAAATAATATTTATTGTGATGTCCTTTTTCATAGAAGAGATTTTTAAAACCATCGAAAACCAATTCATCATACTATTGCATTATATCCGTTGCGCAAACTATTGGTCAGAGACAGAAATACAGACTGACTATTTACGACTTTAAAAGTCACAAAGAAAACTGGTCAATAATGGTTCATTCAGTCATATAAATTGTCCAACAGGAAATATTTAATGCTGCCAGATTACAGGTTATGTAAATGTCTTCCGCATTTGCCCCGGTGTGATATCAAAATACTTTTTAAAAGCCTTAATAAAGCTTCCGGAGCTTTTATATCCGGTGGCGTCAGCAATTTGATTAATAGCAAGGCTCCTTTCTTTTACCAGATTACCGGCTTTGGCCATTCGTGTTTTAACCAAAAACTCAAACGGGCCCATCCTGAATTCATGACAGAATCCAATTTTAAAAGTTGTTGTGTTCATACCTGACATTTTTGCTATTTTACTGATACTATAGTGGTGTTCATAATTCGCTTCAATAAACGTTTTCGTTTCGTGTAACTTAGTAATATCATTTTCATTGAACTTCATTTTAGAATCCTTATCCCCGGATGGCAATGCCATGATATTGAACAAAAGTTCGGATGCCTTGATTCTTAAATAAATTTTTTGTAACTCAACCTGGTAATTGGAATGTAAAGCTTCATCTACAATCTGCCTGATGGCAAATGAAATATTGGATGGCTGCTTATACACAGCAAAGGCGCTACGGTTTTTTATTTTTGCAGTAAGCAATTTTACAAACGGGAATAATGCTGCATACTGTTTAATATGGTTTGCCCGGTAAAACACATCAAAACAAACATATTCTTTCCCTTTCTGAAAACCGGAAACCGTATTAATAAAAGGCAAATAGAAAAGATTGCATTGTGCTTCTTTAAAAACAATGGTTCCGAGTCCGCGAATTGAATAAGAAGGATCGTTTTTAAGAACAATATGTATCCCTAAGTATTGTTTTTTACTGGTAAAAAGGCAGGTACAATCCTCCTTAATCCTATAAATGCTATAACATATCTTAAAATCGCCTAAGTCTATCTGCTGATATAGCACTTTCCCAAAGTGCCCATGTGCATATTTTATGGTACTTCCCTTTATCCGAAAGTTTTTGAATTCGTCCGGAATCTCAGACAATTGCCTGAGATCATAGATGCGCTCATCAATGCTGAGTTTTCCTATTGAGTCCGGCATTTCACTTTAATTATAGCTGGGAGCAGCAACAGTATTGACCAGCATGGTACATGAACTACAGGAACAGTCCAGTGTTACATCGCCGCTATTACTGATAATTGTTTTCACCTGACAATTACAATCAGTGCCACTACACGTCACGCTACTCAAAGCTAATGCCTGACCGTTGAGGTATTGTTGTTGCAGTATCACATTGCTGGTACACTTGTTAGATTTATAAAAAACAAATGCATAACTTTTGTTTTTGGAATCAATATATGAGACACTTTCAATTCTTTCCAGTTTCTCGCCTGGCGAACGCTGGTCAAGTACCATTTGTATTTTCTGCAACGCTTCCGTATCATTTTTAAAAAAAATAGTCCGTGAAACAGCAGGTAATTGCGGATTGTTTTCTTTTTGACAGGCCGTAAGGACCAGAATACCTGCAACGATAAATAGCATTTTCATAGCTTGGATTTTGAATAGTTAAAAATGTTTCCGGTTTGTCCGGATGCCGCTTAAAACTGTTCAAATCCAATAGCTGCAAAGGTCTCTGTTGTGGGTGCGTTCAGAATCGCTGTGAATTGGTTGGTATTGGCCATTAATCGGTTTTTTCATAAAATGACAATTGTGTATATTTAACCCACAATATCTTGTTTGAAAAAGCTGTTACTATATAATTGCCTTCTGCTTTGTTGTGCCCTTTCAACAAGATCCCAAAATGGTAATACGTCTGTTATTACTTATATCGCTGAAATACCTATTATCATTGAGTCTGGTCTATATATAGACACCCTGACAAATGGAAAAATATTAAACACAATTTCCGGGAAAATCAGAATTGCGTTGGCTCCAAGGAATATCTCCATTTTAAGTGATCAATATTTTAAAATTGCGAACCCGATAAATAAGCAGCAGCTTCCAGGAATTGAATACCGTTACTTTATAAATGACCAGTCCAATAACCATTGGTTTTCTTTGCCGCATCAGGATACTGACGCTACAAAATTTCCATACTCAGGGTTGCTCGCAGATACATTCATTCGTGCCAATGAAAAATTGGTGATACAATTCAGGTATAAATGGAATCAAAAAATTATACAGCAAAATGTCTTCAGCCGACCTGAGTTACTTCCATCTATTTTTAGTTACCGGCAAAAAGAACAGTTTGATTCGCTCGACAACCGTATCCAATCAAAGGCAGTAAAAGACAGCAAAAAGCTATTGGCTGGTTTTGATACTTTAAAGGAAAGCAGGTTAACCGTATTACCCGGTAAACATCTTGAATTCCTGTTTAAAAAACTTTCTTTAAATAAAGATTCCTGTATCCAGTTTCGCTTACGGGAAATAAAGAACCAAGAAAATACCGCATGGAAGCTAACGGGACACTTGCTCACATTGAATACGATTACGGCAAATAATACATACATCCTTGAGGTAAAATACCTGGGTATGGATGCATTTAACACTTACCGGATTAATGCACTGCCCTTTTGGTATCAGACATCATGGGCGATGATACTATTTATCATACTGGGAGTGGTTGCCCTGATAGGATTACCTTATAGTTTTTACATATACAAACTGAGAAAAGAAAAACAAAAAATAGCGCAGGTACAGGAGCAGCTTAAAACAGTACAAAGCCAGTTGAATCCGCATTTTGTTTACAATGCCCTAAGTTCGATAGAAGGACTGGTTACCAATAAGGAAAATGAAAGGGCCAATGAATACCTTGCTTCCTTTTCAGATATTATGCGGGATACTCTTAAAAACAGTGGTGTATTGTTCATTAGCTTATCGCAGGATATTGAGATGCTTGAAAAATATATCCGCATTGAACAGTTGCGTTTTGAATTCAAATACACAATGTATTTAGATCCGCGGCTTGACCTTGATGCGATAGAGTTCCCTCCTATGCTTTTGCAGCCTTCTATAGAAAATGCAGTAAAGCATGGCATTTCCGGGTTAGGCAGTGAGGGTGTTATCTCAATTTGTTTTCATAAAAAAGAAACGACCCTTGAAATAACCATAAAAGACAATGGAGTAAAAAGAGATAGCAAGATCAAAGATGGACATGGATATGGCATAAAATTTACCAATGAGCGGATTAATAATTTGAGAAAATTATACAAGAAAGAAAAAATAGAATACCAATTGTTTCACTCAGAAAATGGCACAATTGTTACCTTCCTTTTTGAAAACTGGATACAATAAACTTATGAGAGCAATTATCATCGAAGACGAAAAAAAGAACATCATCCATCTGCGGGGGCTATTGACCACGTTTTTTAAACAGGTGGAAATCATCGGAGAAGCAACAACTGCGGAGGAAGGGCTAAAACTTATTGCCGGGGTCAACCCTAACCTGGTCTTTCTCGATATTCAAATGCCCGGAAAATCAGGATTTGACATGCTCGCTTCATTGGGGGAATATAATTTCGAAGTGATATTTGTAACCGGTTACGACCAGTACGGAATACAGGCCGTAAAATTTTCAGCATTGGATTATTTGTTAAAACCCGTAAAAGTCAACGAATTGGCAAAAGCGATAGCAAAAGCTGAGGCCAAAAAACAAAAAAGGCAGACCCATGAGCAGATCATCAATTTACTCACTGTTATCAATAATTCACAAAAAACTGACCATCGTATTGCATTGCCATTAATGAAAGAGCTCCGGTTTGTAAGCCCTGATGAAATTATCAGGTGTGAATCTGATAATAACTATACAAACTTTTACCTTACCAGTGGTGAAAAGCTGCTTGTTTCAAAAGGTATTTATGAATATGATGAAATGCTAAAGGATTATCATTTTATACGTTGTCATCAATCACATCTTGTAAACAGAAAATTTATAAAGAGCCTGCTAAAAGAAGATACTATTTTCGAATTGCTGCTGGTAGATGGTTCCCGTATTCCTGTTTCGCGATTGAAGAAGGATATGGTGAAAGAAGAATTGATGAAGTAAATAAGTAAGAACCTAATTATAGCAATATGTAATTAATTGTAAACTGGGTACTGCATTTAAATGTAGTTAATTATGATTGCTTTCCTTACCCAGGGATTTTCTGATCTGGTACAGATGCCTGTTAGCAAACAGCCATTCGAGCAGGTGTTTGTTCTCCCGGATATAATCAAAATACTGTTCATCCTCGTAGAAGCCTGAATCCAGTTCCTCGAAAAAATGGAGTTTCGGCGCATAAATCTTTGTTTTTTCGTGGAAAGGTATGTGTTCGAAGAACAGGTCAAGTGGTTCGGGATATGACAGGTTAAGAATTTTCACTAAAGAGTAGCTGATTTGCCCCTGACCAGTCAGATAATAAGTCTCATACAGGTGAGTACGCGTGATCTTGTTTTTAAGGAACCCCAGCGAAGTAATACCATACGTCTTGACGAGAGAAAACGGATTGTAAAAAGGCACCTGTATTTTCACACCCGTGCTTATTTCGCTGCTAAGGGTGATTAAGTAGTCCCCATATAACTGAAAGTGAATACCATGGGTATTGGTATAAACATCCTGATTTTTCTTTAAAAAATCCAAAACAGTTATCGCAGAAAATTTGACTGGCATAAGCAAATGTATGGTTTTATCTAAATTCTGGTTTTGCCGGACTATGTTTGCTTTCGTCAGAGTTATCTTATAATCTTGCATTCACTTAACTCATAAACCCAGGTTTCATAACTGTCTCAACCAATCCATTATCTCAGTTAAAGGGCATTTTTATCTTTAAGAACTGATTATTATAGATACATTTTTTCACTTATTTGATTCAATTCTATAGTTGAATGAATACTGAAGTCAGTATGCGTGTTTGATAATTTTTCGATCTGTTGACAACTTCAAGAGGGACTAAATACTATAAAATCACTACGCCATAAAAAATAAAACACAAATTCAGGGTGTTTTTTAGGTTCAGTTCGATGGAGCTACAACTTTATGCATATAAACTCCACTTGTGTTGTTCAAAAACTTTTGCCATTATTAGACTTTTGTTATTTACTTCAATGCAATTTTCATTTAACTTAAGACATTTTTAAGCTTTTTATCGTTTCAATAAAATGCAACCAACCTTCAACACTATCAACAATATCATCTGTTGTTCGACTCCAGGTGTATAAATACCAGAAGTTTTCATAGCCAATGTCTAAGGCTTCATCCCTAATCAGTTTAACACTCTCAGGACCACAGCATTCGGCAAACAACCATACTCTATGAACATAAGCAAGCATTTTTTTACAATAATCAACTTCAACGGCTGTTCTTGTAAGATAGGATTTACAACTTATTACAGCGATAGCTTTATCCTTATTTATAAATCGAAAGTCCATTATGTGATTATCTCCATCGCTTCCATTCCATTTTTTCTCATGCCCCTTTTTGTGTATTATGATATCACATTCACCGGAACATGACATTGATGCCTGCCAACATCCTTTGTTCCAGTTCTTCGTGAGTTGCTGAAACTTCAAGTCCATCCAAAGGATGGCTATCTAGCCAGTCGGCCAGTTCTTTTGCCTCGGCAGGATTAATCCTGTCTTCCAGCTTTTTTAAAGAGAGTTCCCGTATCTGGGAAAGGTTATTTGATACTGCCATATACACAAGGTCAAACGGCAGGTAGCTTTACCCTGAGTGGGTAGTAAAATAAATATCAGGGGAGTATAGTCAGGAAGATGGCTGTAAAGTCTTTCAGGCCACCCCGGATGGTTTTCAAAGCTTTGGTTACATGGGTTTCCACGGTCTTTTCAGAGATTTGGAGAGTTTCAGCGATCTCCCGCTGGCTCATACCTTGTTCCCTTAACCGGTAAACTATCTGGCATTTTTCAGGCAGGGTATTAACCAGGGTTTCCAGCCAGTTTTTCAAATCCTCGAATTTCAGTAATTCCAAAGTCCCCATATTAGCGGCAGGGGTATTTTGCCTTATGTTTTGCTCGATTTTCCTTGTTCTTTCCTGCCTTGCCAGCAGGTTTAAAATGCGATATTTGACCGCCACAATCAGGTAACCGGCAACAGAATTTTGTATATCGAGTGTTTCCCTTCTTTCCCAAAGATTCACGAATATATCCTGTATGATATTTTCCGCTTCCCCAGCATCTTCCAGCTTCTTACCAGCCAGGTAAAATAGCTTTTCCCAAATCGGTTATAGACCTCCGTAAAAGCCGCACGATCCCCCTGCCGGAGCATACGCACCAGCTCGCCATCGGTATATGTCGTGTAGAATTTCATGGGAATTTTTATTACAAAATTGGGCAACCGCTTTCACAGGATAAAATTAGCACAAAGGAAATGACACTGCCAAATCCTTCCTGATTATTAGGCAGTTAATTCTTTTGAAAGGCTGCTTTTATATTCCAAAAAACTGAAGTAGTATTACGCCAGCTAATCAATAACTAATTCTATGCAAAGCTCATTTCAGAATTTAATTAGCATGAAGGCCCACCTGTTATTTTTACATCAACAGGATTCGTTTGACGATGTTGAACTGGTAAAGGAGTTAAGAACACACCCCCTTCATATATACTTGATTTGCAAAACACCATGTATAAGGCTTGACAATTCAAAGACAAAAATTACAGACGATAAGATATGTCTCACTTTCTATACGACTATTGGGGGTGTCAGAAAAGATATTCCGATTGAAACAGTTAATAATAAAAGTTATCTGATAGGTAAAATTGAGAGTGAGTATCCATACAATATAGTAAAGGCGTTCAAACCCGATGGTTCAGAACATTCTGTTGCTAAAACTCACTTGCTGTTAAAATATCTTGCAGCGCAACAGAATATGTACCTGGATGAATTTGATCTTGAAGTGTTGTATGTAGGTCAGGCTTTCGGAAAAAATGGTAGTCGTATCACTGTAGACAGACTTAAAACACACGAAAAGGCACAACAAATTTATTTTGATACCCAACAAAAATTTCCGGATTATGAAGTTTGGTTTTTGGCTTTGACTTTTGAGCCGTTGCTGATGACCATGTTCAAACCATGGGGTGACGTTGACCCTTCTCTGTTCGAAGCTGATCTTGAAAAGCAACAAAAACTTGAAGAAACGCCCCTGTCATTCGATCAGCAAATTACCATTGCAGAAGCTGCACTAATCAGATATTTTAATACTTATCAATACAACAAAGAATACCTAAACTTCCCTTTGCCGGAACATGGATCGTATGACGAGTTGTACAATCTTGATTTTAATTCAGCGGGAATCGAGGTAACAACCGAATCAATATATACAAAGCTCTGGAGTAAAGATGCAGCACCATCCTTCTATCATTACCGCAGCTATTTCCTTCACAACAATACAGACCGCAAAGCAATGTTGAAATGGTTTGAGAAATAATTTTCTGCCATTACCGGTTTATGATTTTGGGCCATTGAAAAAAATAACCGGTGTTCATACAAGCATTTTTTCTTTCCCTTTGCACAGGTTTGAATGAAATTTTTTCAGACAAAATAGGAATGATTTAAAAACAGACAGAAACTAGACTCAAAATACCATAAAAATGATGTTCTTATCTACGTCCATTTTAGCCTTTCAAGATTTGACTCATATTCAACCAAGCTACTATTAACGAGGTCCTCTGCATCAAAATTTTCATTCTGTTGCTCATTAAACTCGTTGTCTAGGGGCAGGTGCTCAGCAAATGCAGCTTCTGCAATTTCAACCAGCTTCTTGAACAGATCGTCATAAGATACAAAAATGGTCGGCTCGTCAGAGTTTTCATCGATGTATAACCCAACTGTATTATTGCCAAAATTCCATTCTGCTTTTTCTAGTGTACTGGCAACTGCATTTTCAGCCTCATCCTCCCAAACCCATTTTTCTTTTTGTACACCAGTATTTTCATTCGAAAATATCTGCTCATAATAAGGTAGGTCAGATTTCTTCAATTTACTTTTTTCAATAAGTTCTGCCAGTACAGCAATCGAATTTCGAATCCGACTTCTGCCGATGCCAGATGCCTGAAAGAATCGATCTGAAAAATCAATGTGCTTTGCTTTTTTGAGATAGCTCTCAAAATCAATCTTAGTCGGATCGGTAGCTTTTTCCTTCCGCAGAATAAACTTTAAAATATCAAATGCTGCCTGTAGTCCAATCGTTTTAATAATATAGGAATTGCCGGATGCATTTTGCCACAAATATTTATTGGCCTCTTTTAGATAATTGATGATAGTGTCATAAATAGTCTGGTCTTGACCGGCAATAAAATGGTTACGCAACGGTGAGTAGTCCCTTATGCTGGCAATCATATCTCTGCTTCGTCCGGTTAGAAACGACTTTTGTTGCATAACAATCCTATCACGTTTGGGATTGGATGAAATCAGGCTGCAAATGCCATCTACAATAGTAGCTGTAGAAATAACCCATTGCTGATCAATCGGTTCATCAAAAAGCTTTTCTACATCCAGGGCTTCAACCCGAATATGTTGATATAATGGGGAGTTCTCTTTATCAATATTCAATTTCCGTGAAAGAAAAACTGCGAATTTTTCGGGCGTCCAAGCCTTTTCAGGTTCATCGTCGACATTGTAACCAAACTGTTCCAAAGCAAGGCTTCTATTGACTCGTTTTTGGTTAGAGTTGATAGTTGCAAACAAAAATGCCTGGTAGGAATTGGGTAAATCAAAATAAACCGAACAAATCAATTGAAGATTGCTGAAACGTTCTTCGTTGGTTACATAGTCAAAAGCATTCAAGCGATGTTGTCCGTCAATGATCGCCGCAAGTTTCATCTTTTTGGGAATAATCAGTTTGCAAATTCCTGTTTTGCTTTCCTCGATTATTCGCCATCTTTCGCTTGGATCTTTAGTAATGCCCCCCTGCGGTGTGTAATTGGCCGAAAGGATGATTGAATTGGGGAAAGCCATTTCAACAGAATCAATGTATTTCGCGATATCTTTTAACCGTTTCACATCCTTTACACGTTGACTACCCTGTACTTTACCTTCATTATCAACATACCTAAGCGGTTCAGAAAAAGAGATTTCCAGCAACTGTTTGGCAGGAATGGAAATGGCATAAAAATTCCCCAGTGGTTGTGTTACCTTCAACGCATTTATTTCTAAATAATTTTCTTCCATCTTTATCCGTTTTGAAGTGGTCTTTCAGCATTACCACCGAGTGTTGCATTGATATTAAACGCCGAATTTTTGTAATTAGCAACCCACCACATGATATATGCGGCAACAATTCCGAGAATTGCTAAGCCAGATATTCCTTTTATTTCTCCTTTAGAATTATAATATAGAATAAAACAAGTCATGATGAGTACAGCCGTGTCGCCGATACAGACAAAAAGAATCGCCATTTTTCGGTATGAGGCCTGATCATCGAACAACTTCATTACATAATCGAGGCTGGCCGAAAAAAGAATCGCGATAAAATAAGTGACAATATTTTGATTAAAATTTTTAATCGCATTAGGGTCGGCGTTCGCCCTATCGAAAACATAAGGTAGGGTCACTCCAATGGAGGCCAAAAAAATAATCGTAAAAAAAAAGTATAGAATAATTGTAATCGTTCTCATCAGCAAGTAGTTATAAATAAAAATGTATTTCTAACAATAAATGGTGCCACAATTTTTTTGGGGGAGTGGCAGATCAGAATGCGTTCGCTCAAGATATTGTGTTTTAGTAAAAAAGCGATTGCGCATTGTTAGTCTTTTCATTCCCGAAAATTAAATTATTTGAATACCTGGTTGTCCAAAATATTTAAGACTTAAAAACTTTTTGACTTTCTCCAGTTCTGCAGGCTGTTCCCGCAAGAAATTATATATTTTATCGTTAAGTTTTCCAATTGCGGGTTCCATTTCTTTAGCGGTAGGCGATTTTTTGTGCTTCAGACTATTGGGGTCAATATTAATTTCCCAAATGACAGATGAAGCAAGAAAAAGAAACGGGTATTCCGCTTGCTTCTGGCCTTTGGTCTGCCACCCATACTTTTCCATCACTCTCAAAAGTTGGGGCCGTATCTCAATATAAGCAAATTTATTGTCCGCGTTATTCTTAATCATATCCAGAATGATTAATAACAACAACGGTTTGTAAACAGCAAATTCGCCATTCCGCTTGTTAACAGTTATATTATCAAGAATTAATATGATCTCATCTGTCATCTGCATATATTAAGATTGAGTGGTAAACCGTGATTGAATTTGGTTAATAAGACTTTCTATATTTTGATAAGCAAGCGGATCAAGTGCAAGCTCTTCGTGTAACAGATATAAGCCTCCATTAGAAAAACTTTCGATATTCTTTCGCAAATCATCTGGTTGTTTTAAAATATCGAAGCTTTGAAGTTTGTCTATTGCCATCACAATTAAAAGATGCAAGTGAGGGTCTTTTATTTGCTGCCAGCGAAAAGGGGGCGATGGATGTCTTTTCTCAATTTCTTTTGGGCTATTTTTTGAATATCCCAATACGGCACCCCACACAAACAATTCCCACATTGTCGGAAAAGTAAGATCCTTACTGGCTTTCCCGGTATCGGAATGGCAAAGCCGTCTATAGGTATTTTCATAGTGAAATGCATCTACGTTCACCAGTAAGCTGGGATCAATAGGCGAATCTATCATATCACTTTATTTTTTTGATTAACGTATGCTGTTCCTGTTCATTATCACCTTCCATTACCAGTTCGTATGCATTCTTGATCGCACTATTCCCCATGATCATCGTTCTTACAACATCATTGCGAAGATTGTCCGGATCATAAGTAAGCGCATCATCCTTTAAAATAACAATAGATTGATTGAAAATCTCAATCATTGTGTCGATGGCTGTCAGCTTATTGTTTCCGCCAAGTGCAGAAATTGGTGCATCGGCTATAAATGGAAAATAATTATCCCAAAACCTATTAGATACATCTAGTACGGCGGCAACAAAAGCTATTTGAAGTGAAACTTTATTGGCCTGATTAATATTGAACAGTCTTGTGCCTGCTTCATCTATTGTGTATACTTCCTTATTGGCAAAGTCAACTTTGACTTTGCCGGACAAGGCTGCATTTTTTATGGTCATTTGCGTAAAAAACTTATTGGCATTTTCTTCGATATCGGAAATGATCCTATTTAAAAAATGGTCATAAAACTGCGATGTACTTGCATTTACCTTTTCTGCGAGTTGAAACCGTTCCTTTTCCTTTGTGTTCGAAGATTGCGCTATCAATGATTCATATTCTTCTAATTTATTGTCAAGCTCCTTTTTTAAAAAGTCGCGTCTGCCCTTTATCTGGTTAATTTTTGATTCTGATCCGTCAAGATCATTTTTAAATCTATCTCTGTCTCTCTGGATCTGAATAAAATTCTTTGCTTTAATCTCATCTTCAGAAATACCTGATGGAATAATAGACCTGAGTTCCTCCTCCTTAGCTTTGATTTTATTTTGCAGGCTACGAATCTGGTCCTCAACCTCCTGTAGTGATAAATAAAACTCTTTAATTTCCTCTGGTATCCGTGTTACTTTATCCAGCATGTTATCTGCCACCATGCTGAGTTGGTTAATTAGTTCAATTTCTTTATCAAGTGATCGGTCATTTAAAAAGGAAGCAATTTTTTTGTAGGCATCCGATTCGTCTGCCGCATCTGATCCGCAAACCTTACATTTATGTTCCGCAAGCATTTCCTTAATAAATTCCTGCCGGATTGGTTCTGGAATTTTCTTTTCAATTTTATTCTGTTTGTAGAATGAAAGAAATCTATTTAGAATAGCATCAGTTCCTGCATACATCCATTTATCGAACACATCTCGTTTCTGATTTGTTATGAGACTTGCTCGCAATTCATTTTTTGTAAGACGTTGCGCTTCCAGATAATCTGATTCACGTAAGATGGCGGCACACTCTTCAAACATTTTTAATTCATTGTTCTTCTTTTCAAACTGTTCTTTTTGAATATTCCTCTCCCGACATTCATTATCGAATTGCTCATCCTGAAAAGCCACATCCTCTTTTAATTTATCAATCTCCTGCGACAAACGAATCTTGCGCTCATGCAGCGCATTGTCAGCATCTGCCTTATTTTCAAAGTCTCTTTTTAAATTTTTCAAAACCTTATCTGCATAAGCCTTTGCCTTTTCAAAAACTTCAATCCGTGATAGATCACGAAGAGCTTTAGTGAAAGCTGATTTGTTACTAAGGCTCATGATCTGACTGATATTTTCACCCTGAAAAAGAAAGTAGCGTGAAAGATTTTCAGGGAAAAGCATCAGTAGCTGTTCTTCGGCATCACGATCATAGAAATTAGTATCGTTGCTGGTAACAGCATCAGTGCGCGTAAGGCTTAAATCGGAATTTCGCGGTATCTGCCAGTTTCCCTCGTTACTCTTTGGTAGTGAATACTCACGCGCTAATAAATATTTATTTTCATCCTCATCTAAAAAAGTCAAACACACTGAACAGGCTACGTATTCACCGTTTCTGCATTCAGCTTTTGCTTTTCTATTTATAAGATCCTCACGCCAATCTTTGGTTTCTGCCCATACTTCTTCTGTCGTCTTGAATGCACGATCATATAGTACCCAATTGAATGCATCAAATAGTTTGGACTTGCCGGTGTTGTTTTGTCCAAGAATGACAGTCGGGCCGAGATCGAAATCCAGCCTGTTCTTCTTATAATAAGAAAGAAAATTTTCTATTTCTATTGATACGATAATCATTGTTGCGTAGGTTTTAACTTGAAACTTACCTCCGCATCAATAAGGTCTGTTAGCTTACGTTCGACGTTGCGGTTGCGTCCGGTGTTATACTCCAGGTAAACCTCACTCAAAAGCTCTTTGATGATCGTATATTGTTGCAGGTCTTTTTCTTTTATTCCCTTCAACATCATTTCGATCTGGCGCATTACGTCAGAGTTCTTGATTGCCATAAGTTGAAATTTCAGATGAGAAAATATCAATTTTATATTGTTCTGCTATTGCTTCCAGGGTTTTGAGAGCCTGGTATTTGTTAATAGACATGGACGCAAACTCGTACACTCTTCTTAATTCAGCCGCCAATATGCTTTTCTCCATCGAAATACTCTCATCAAACAAACGGCTGGAAATATCCGGCACAACAATCATGTCGTAGATATAAGCAAACTTCTTTTGTGGATGTGTCCGCAATATCCGGCCCCTTCGCTGAATAAATTGTCGTGGGTTACTGGTGCTTGCACAGAAAATAGCCACCTCCGTTCTTTTTACATCAACGCCTTCATCCAGGCATTTCATAGCGGTTAAAACTGCGATCTCTCCCTCAGAGAATCTTTGAAGAATTTCCTTTCTGTTTTTGGTAGTTCCTATGAATTGATGCTGCGCTAAATGATATTCGTTCGAGATCACCGATGCATATTCATTGATAAGGCGCTCATCGTCCTCATCTGCTGTACTTGATATTCCTTCCGGAACATATACCAACGTATATTTCAATTCTGCTTTCTGTGCAAGTAATTCGTCCAGGCAAATCCTGAGCGTGTTTAGTTTATTTTCTGCTTTGTGAATGATTCGTCTACGCTTTAAAAGCAGTGAAGTAACTACGGGGTTATCCTGAAAGCCACCGCTTGCCCCATTAAAATATTTCAGGAGCTTCCTGGAAATTTCTTTGTATTCATGCAATTCTTCATCTGTCAACGAGACAATCTTGGGATAATAATAGTATTTACACAGGAATTCCTGTTCAATGGCTTCCTGCATCGTTAATTGAAAAGTCGGAGCTTCAGTAGCATTAAAAAACTGCAATATTGCTTTAGTACCTTCTGGGTCAAAATGCCGCTCCGGTGTTGCCGACAACCCGATTCTTCTGGCAAATTTTTCCGGAAAGTGACTTTGAGATCTTTGGGTTCCCAGGTTATGCGCCTCATCTGCTATAAAAATGGTATCTGTATCCAGCCTGCCGATGACAGCCTGGAATTTTTCCATATTAAATGTCTGATACGTGGTAATCAGGCAATAGCTATGATTTCCAAAGCTGCTCTTGTTAATTTCCTGTAGGATTTTTGCAACCCAATCCTTGCTTCTGCTATTGGCAAGAATAACATTCGTAAATCCAAACGCTTCGCAATCTTCCAGCCACTGATCTGCAAGGGAAAGGGTAGGAACCAGTATCAACACCCGATACCGGTTTTCTTTTTGGTATAGCGTTAAAACACAATTGAGTGATGTAATTGTTTTACCGGTACCGGTCGCCATTTCAAAAAAACCAATACAACCAGCTTTAAACCAATTTTCACACGCCTCGTCTTGATAGCGGTGTGGTGTTTTTCCTTTCGGAAAATGTGGCTTATTACTTGGACCCAGGTTTTCCCGCAACAACTCCATTTTCAATTTAAAAGAATTTGAAGTTGGTGTTTCAAATGAGCCGATGAGTTCACGTTCTTCTTCCAATAGATAATCCAGGTCTTGTACCGGAAAATGTTCAATCAGGGCTGTTTTAATTTTATCAATAGGCACACTTCGAACAGCCGGATAAGAACCAGACCATATTTTTCCAAATAATGAACTAAAATAAGATAACCGGCTATTCTCCATCTTCTCATTTGTCCACGATACGTAACAACTCAGAGACTCAACATTCCAGAACATGGCTGAGTTGGAAAAATTAGCGGAGCCGTTAAACGCTACACGATCTCCTTGTGAGTCCGAAAATATTCCGAATTTATGATGTACAATACCCTGTGAATGGTGGGCCGGAACAATCGCCATAATTTCCAGTTTTTGGGTTGCAACAAGCCATGAAATACAATTAAAAAAATGTTTGTCGAACCCCGAAAGTGTTTTCTCAAGCCTGACAATATCATCGATGATATTTTGTTCTATTAATTCATCCGGAGAGGCCACCAACCCCTTTTCTATAGCATCTTTATCCTGTTGCGATAAAACATCATTGATGATCATTCTCATTTTGCCCCCCCTTTTAATAAAGTAGGCAAAACCGATTGACAGGGCCCTAAAACCACTGCTGCTGAAAAACCCAAGGGCCAAGTCGAAGGAATTACTCTCTATCAGTCCATCCAAAAAAAACTCCGCCGGTTCATCCTCACCGGATGAATACACAGTTTTGAAGTTAGTTTCTTTAAGCATGTTAGTTTAAGCCTCTTAAGCCACGTTCAATCTTTGATATCAGAAAATCCGAACCATTAATGTTGTCGTTTCTTTTTATTTCGTTGGCAATCAACTGCAGTCCGTCATCAATATGCATTTTCACATACCGGGCAATATCTTTATCTGTTTTATACAACTGGTAATGAACACAGACCATCGCGATATAAATATCAGCATGATCCCCGAACAATACTTTACTGCTGTATTCCTTACCCTGCGAATCTTCGATTTGCAAAAGATCCAATTGCCTTTCACTGGCCATAGAATATGTAAATGCGATCCTGGCAATAACGTTCTCAGCACCTAATTGAAGCCTGCTGGTCAATTGCGTCACTAAATCCTTATTTGCTTTTGATGTCTTAATTCCCGTAAACATGCTGGATTGTATTATTATAGGTTTCGTAAAGTTTTGCAGGGTTTACTGATTCAAAACCTGATTCATATTGTGCTTTTTGTTTGATAAGGTAGCAGTCAGTAACTTTAGGATATAATAATTGAAACTCTGATTCATTGAGTTCTTTCTCCAATAATGGGAACAAAATTACTTGTGAAGAAACGTTAGGATAGAAATCTTCAATTATATTCCTTGCATGCTCTTTGTCAAATTTTTGTAGAGGGCTATCAATAAAAACAGGAAACCTTATATTGGATTCTTCTACTAATGCTTTAAGGAGTGCTGTTGCATATAACTGCTGTTCTCCCTTTGAAAGACTGTCTTTGTCTATTTGCCGTTGATCGGCATCATACAGTTCAATATCAATCATGTCCCCTTCAATCAATACCTTAACTTTTTGAACGAAGTTCTGCTTATGCATAAGAACATGCAGTTCCTGTAATATCTTTTCCTCCAGTGAATGCTTCTTTTGATTTTTGAGTTTATAAATAAAGGTTTCCAGTTCGCCGATTAATCTTGCAGCAACTTCATCTTTGGCCTTATCTATATCTTCGACTTTAACTCTTTTACTTAATTCTGAAACCTGCAGAGACAGGTTATTCTGCTCATTCTGCAATGAAATGATTTTTGCTTTTATATCAATACATTCTGCTTCTTGTTTTTTTATTTCAGTATCCAATTGATTTTTATTTGTCCTGATCACTTTTATTACCGGATCATTTTCTTTAGATTCTCCGTCAAACAGTTTCCTATTTATGATAGCAACAGAAGTTTGTTGTTTTTTGAGTTCCGCAGTTAGGGCCTTAAAATTTTTACTGAAAGCATTTTGTAAATTATCATATACCGCTAAAAACCGGTTTTCCTGTTCACTGGTAAAATCAAGCAATGGTTTGGGAACAATTACACCTTGCGGCAGCAATGTATTTTCAATAAGTAAAAAAAGCTCCTCCCGCTTACGGTCACCTGAAATAAGACCTTCAACCGTGATTGCTTTTTTAAGCGCATTCGCTTTTCTTTTAAGCAGCGACACATTATTTTTTTTATCCTTTTGCTCCTGTTCTGTTTCAATCTGATTCCTGATAGATTCCATCTTTGAGGCCACCAGCGCAAGTGGGGCCAATTCCATCATTTCCTTCATGCGGTTTTTAAGGCGCAAGCTTTCTTCCTGCAAATGCTCTTTCATTTGCCTGAAATCTTTCAATTCCTCTACAGTAATGGACGAACCTTCCCTAATTAATTGTTCCTGAAATTTATCAGAAGCAAATCTTTTTAATATTAATTCTTCTTCCTTCTCATGGACAATAGAACTATGGTGTTCAATCATTTTACTGTTCTGACCGAACAACTTGCCGAGCTTTTCCAGTTTTTCCCTGTCCGCCGCAGAAGAATTCTTTTTGCTTAGACGTAACCGTAAATTCTCCAGGTCGCCTTTAAGATCCAGATATTTTTTTATACCTAAAACTTCTCCATAAGCTTTACCTAAACTGCGCCTGTCTTCAATACTGCGGATTTCTGCTAATTCAACTATCTTCTCGGCATCAAAAAAGAAAAACTTAGCGATTTCTTTACGCAGGATAAAATCATTGATAAATATTTCAGGACCGACTTCCTTTGTCAACTCATTAGGCTGTCCATCAATATATACGGCTAAAGTCTCGGTTTGTGATTTGACATTGTAGGTACGAATTAGTTCAAGGTCATTACAGGGAATTGCAGGGATAAATATTTTTTTGAAACGAATGCTTACAGAAAATGAATATAGGTTTTGATGTCTTTGCCGAAGCCCTTGCCTTTCTGCTTCATCTGACGAACCCAATTTTGTTTCAATTAATTTGGATTCGGTCTCAGATTCATCAAGTGTAATACGATTAATTAATCGGTTGCAATAATTCTTATAACCTCCGCATTCGTAAATTTCTTTTTTATATCGCTCATCAACATCTGACATTAATTTTCCATAAAGACACCATACCAATGATGTGAGCAATGAGGTTTTACCAAAACCATTATTGCCAGTAATAATTGATACATTTTTACCAGGACTAATCGAAAGGTCAATTGTATTACTTCCTTTATATACTTTAAAATTATTCAGACTTATTCTGTCAATATACATAAGAGCATTACTTTTTAATAAATCTTTCTAAATGAGTTTCTATATCTGTCATTCTATAATTGTTGACTAATATGAATTTTGATTTTTGTAATTCAAGTAGTTCATTGATCAATCCATAATCTTTTTCGTCGCATACCTCGTTTAATATTTCGCTTTCGATATTTTTTTGCAGAGCAAAATCATCCTCCTGCAAATCGGTTCCATATACTTTATTATAAATATTGGCAACGCTATACTTAAAATTAGAATCTCTATGCCATGTCACCTGAATAGCAACGAGTTCCTGATAGTTAATCAGCATCATTTCCGGCTCTTGTTCACGAATTTCCTTTTGCGCCTGAAGAAGTTTCTCAAGCATAAATGCTCTTCTCTCATGCGTATAGGGACCAACGCCTTCTTGGTCATTTCGCCGTTTGGGTTCCCGCCAGGTATGATCATTTCTATTATCGGCAAGCATGTCCCTGAATTCTACCATTGGCTCCATCCATTCTTCTCCATTATCAATTAAAGCCTGCATGGATTTATCTTTTTTTACTACTGTACACACCCAACACCCGAAGCGGCTATTACCACAGGAAGGTGTTGATATATCAGTGATCAAAGGGCAATCGCCTCCCGTTGCATTATTATAGATGGTTACAAGATTTCTGTTTGATGCCCCCCAGGGAGACGGCACCTGTAAAAGATATTGCCATACCTCCTCTGTAATTACTTCTGTTATAGGGGCATATACAAATGCATTAGGTAACGGATGTTTCCGAAGTCTGCTATTTTCAACCTGACTCTTATTTTTCTCAATGCTTTGTGCTCTGGCTGTGCTTTCATCTTTGCGGGTACCTAATAAAATAATGGCATGCCCTATTTCGCTTATAGTTGTTTTTATAAATTCTGATGTAGGATTGATCTTTAACCGTTCTGTACACCAGCGAAAGGTATTATTAGGAGCAGGATATCCCTTTCCTAAAAGGTTGACCCAAAAAGTATCTTCAAGCCTTGGGGTAGTTTTCTTTACATATATAGGCATCCCCTGTTCCATTGCGGCTTTTTCAATAAGCTGTAATACCCTATCTGTATATTGAATGATCTTTGGGTTTTCAACTAAGGTATTATTGCATACAACATAAATCGGGCGCTGCCGCAAGCCTTGTAATTCTTCTTTCAAAGCATACCAAACCAGTTGCAGAAGCATCGTTGAATCTTTACCACCGCTAAAACCAATGATCCAGGGAATATTCCCGTCATCTTCCTGATACTGGGCCAATATCTCCTTTTCCAGTTCCTGTCTGCTATAAGCCATATTTGGTCAATTTTTGATAAAGATAAAACGCTAAATGCCAGTTTGGGGGTATAACTTGGCACAAATGTGAATTTAGGATCGAATCAATCTAATATTTAAATATATAATATTTACCTTGATACTTCAAGGTTGATAAGCATTATTATTAAAAAATAACCTAAATAATTGATTATTAATCAATAAGACAGCTAATTTTATTCAGTTTGTTCGTCAAAATTAAGCTTATATGGATCCTATTTTAGGTTATTTTATCTTCCAAAACATGGGTGATGGCTGCATTGCGTCAAAATACTGTCACCGCCATTTACATAGTTCCCATCCTGAGACCATGAAGCGGTTATTAGCAACTCCCGATGAGCGGGAAGAAAACTTGCAGAACCATCAGACAGAGAGAAATGAATTCATTAGACGTTTCCGAACTACCTGGATAGAGAATCTAGATGCAGAAAATTCGGAAATCTCCACTGTAGTTATTACTGCAAAGGTTAGTTTTCCCGGAATTTTTCGGTTACAATGGAATGATTTTGAAAATGAACCTGTATTTTTTGGTGAGGGCATGATTCACAAAGGAATCTTGATTGGAAGTTATTGGGATGAAGATATTAATAACCAATTCAGTTTATAAATACGTTTGCAAAGTGCAATTAAAAACAGAACGCAGAAGTGAGTGACACAACAGACGATGCCCCCGCTTACAAAAGCTGGGCAGACTATGAAAAACTAAAGCCCAAAACAAATAAATACTACAAAAGAAAACAAAAAACCGGCAATCCCTCGAGGCGGGACACCGGTCTGTGGCCCGTATGATAGAGTCGTGAGTTTACCTTTTTTAAGACACCTTACGGCTACGCTGCTGCTGTTGCCCCTGTCCCGGTTCCTGCCCTTGCGAAGCGATGATCTGTTTGGTGGTGTCCGGTAAATTTTTACCCTGCGTGGTATCTCCTACTATCTTTAACTGGTTATTAGAAAGGCTTACTTTCTGCCCTTCCGCATTATATACACTGATCGTTCCCAGATGTGGGGTGGCTTCAATAAACATGCGCTCCTTATTGGCACCCTGCTTCAGTGTTACCACGGCACGTTCCCCGTTTTTAAGTGCTTGCATTAATGCGTCTTTTTCTGCAGCATTCATGTTCTGCACCGGCAGTTTACCTACCTCTTCGGTAAGGTTGAACTTGTTGTTGTTATTATAGGTAGTGCGTACCAGGTTATTGTCCCGTTCATCTTTGGCGGTAAAATCAATCCTGCGCCAAAGCTGCACATCACGGCCATCTTTACGGAATTCAGCGTACACGCTTCTTCCTTCCAGCATGTTTTTCATCTGCTGGATATTATATCCCTGTTGTTTATACAGGAAAAAATCGTGGGTGAGTGGTTCCTGTCCTTTTTTTGTCAGCGTGGCAGCTACGTTATTTAAGAAATAATACTCCCCGCCGTTCTGTGCAAATTTGAAAGCGAACAGCATGGCTTCGTCCTTACCCTCCAGGTTGGCTTTGAGAACAAAATCGGGTTTGCCCAGTTCCATTGCTGCTTTGAGCGGCTTGTCAAAAACGCCTTCGAATCCCAGTTTAGTAAGGGAATCGGTTAAATACTGATAGTTTTTTAGTTCCATAAGATTTGTTTTAACATTATAAAATAAATTCTCTTCCCATTGTTTTAGTTACCGGTTTACTATTGTAAAGATGTGGCGGTGAAAAACCAATGTTTCCAAGTGGACTTCCAAGTCAGTAAAAATTTTTTTATCTGCTTATCATACTTTTAGGGTTACCGGTCTTCTTTTGATCCATTAAATGCTTTTTAAGATCGGGATGGCTATGGATTTTTTCCATTTCCGTTTCTATCATTTCTTTCACATCTTTTTTAATGCGGTAATAATTATCCATCACTTCCTCTTGTGTAATGGTTCTGATCACCGGCAGTTCTTTATAATTTTTCTCTTCCTCTGCTAATGCTTCATGGTCATTGATGATTGCCGCATGAAAAGCTTTGAGTTTAATTTTTGCCTGCGGATCATCCGCTACCGCCCCAACAAATTCACCGGAACTAAGGTTGGCAATCTTTGCAGGCGGGATAGCGACTTCCAGCTGGGTGGAATGGCTGACGGAAGTATCATTGGAATTGATGGAAACAGATTCCCGATCCTGCATGATTTTGCCAATACGTTCAGATAATTGCTTTGCAGTGTCACCAATCACCTGGCCTGAGATAATATTGCCGGCCACATTCATAATCACGTCTGCCTGTTCTTTACCATAATCTTTGCGTAGCTGGCTAAAATCCTGGATACCGAGCGTAGTAGCTACTTTGTTGCCCCTGGCTGTTGCAATCAGGGTATCAATGTTATTGACAAAGACAGTGGGGAATTCATCAAAAACAAGACTGGATTTGAGTTGACCTTTGCGGTTAACCAGTTTCAGCATCCTTTCAATATAAAGTGATAATACTGCACCATATATCTGTTGCTTACTTGGATTATTACCAACACAAACAATCTTCGGATGTGAAGGATTATTGACATCAAGCGTAAAATCGTTACCGCTTAGTACATAATAGAGTGAGGGCGAAGAAAGCCTTGCCAGCCCGATTTTTGCGCTTGCAATCTGCCCTTCAAGTTGTTCCATTGCCTTATGTATATAGGCTGAAACAAATGGATTGATCAATACTTCGATTTCGGTTTCCAAACTTAACACCGGGAAGAGTTTATCATATTCTACCTGCGCCAGTTCAATGGCATGTGGCAATGTACAATACTTGCCTTGCTTGTATTTTTTCAGATACCAAAAAATGGCTGTGGTAAAATTGATGGGTGATTCCACAAAAAAATCGCCCCCCTTCTTAATCCATTCCCGGTTTAGTGCCAGCATGATAGTTCGGCTGGATTCGGTGGCATCTGTAATATCCAGCAAACTATCCGGGTACAGCACATTGCAGCGATGCGTCCGGCTGAGATCATCAAAATTGATAAAATACATTTTCGGCGGCACTGTATAGTTTGTATGCTGTTCCAGCAAATGATTGTAAGCAATGCGCGACAGGTCAGGGAATTTAAAATCATAGATAAAAAAGCTGAATCCTTTTTTAATGTGCTGGGTGATCACATGGCGGATAACGAAATAAGATTTACCGCTACCCGGTGTTCCCATCACAAGCAAGGCACGAAATGGGTTAATGATATTTATCCATGATTTTTTGATTTTACCTTTTAAAGAATACTGCGCCGGTAGATTAATAGAATATTCATTCGTGAGCAATCTTTCTTCCTGCGGGAAGGTCTCATTGAGATCGTTGAAAATATCCTTGTTTAGGGTCAGGTATAATAACCTGGATAATCTGGAACCGCCCGCCAGTATTGACAGATAGCCGGTTACTGTGACAGATATATATAATTGTGTAAGTGTGGTTTGCTTTATGTTTAATTGAAGGAACAAGGAAGAAATGAAATACAATAACAAACCAATGATGATGTAATAGAGAATAGGTTTAAGCGTTAATTTCTCATCTTTCTTTCCTTTTATGCCCAACAGTGAAACGGCCAACAAAAGCAGTGCTGCAAGTTTAGGTTTGTTAATGCCTTGCAGAAACGTCATATTGTTTGACAGGTTGAAAATGATCTTATCAACGATGGCTGCGGTTAAATGATAAGTATTGAATGTTTCATAACAGGCACAATAGAAATGCACCAGCAATACTAAGACGCTGCCAAAACGCAGTAAGTCGAAGATGCGGCGTAATGCTTCGTGATTTTCACCTGTTTGCATAATCAGCGTTTTTTCTTTCTTTTCTTTTTGAAAAATTCAGGTGACAGGTCGGGGCCGCCATATTCCGGTTCCAGCAGTTTAGTTAAAATTGAGAGATTTAGCCCGCCTGGATACAATTCTGCATATTGTCTTGCTTCCAGGCTTTCCAACAGTTTTGGTGAAATGCCCAATTCCTCTACGCTACTCACCGTTTTATTGCGGTGATCGATGAATACCCATGTTTTGTTTCTATCATAAGCCAGATGAATCTTTTTGACCTCCAAAAGATTCATTAACTCTTTTTTATTTTTTGATCTGGTAAGTGCGAATTGAACGGCGCTGGCCGTATATTTCAGAGTTGCTATTTTTTTGATCTGATTGGCTGCAAATTTTTGTTCGATTCTTTTTAGTGTGGGACTGGTATAAATGGAACTGGCCTTGATGGGAACGCCAACTTTCTCACCCTTTGCATTCATCAAGGAATATTGCAGTCCACCATATTTTTGCATTCTTGTACCCGGTTTCCCTGCATCAGCTATTACATTAAACTGTTGCAGGATCAAATTGTATTCTTCCAAACTGGTGAACTTATAAGTATCTGCCACAGTGCGCACAATTTGTGAAATTGACTGCTTGGTTTCTGCTTTACCATATTGTACAGCTTTGAGGTCAATTTCTTTCAAACCTTCGCTTTGCTTTCTTCCTTCGGCTTTGATAAGCTGAAATGTTTCTTCAATGGATTTTCGCGCCGGTTCTGATTTTCGTTGCACAAGGTTGTGCAGGTTCATCGATCTGCCATTTGGTTTTATGGGTGTAGTTACAATATGTAAGTGCGGATGGTCCGTATCATCGTGGCGGTAAACTAAATAGGGTTGTTTTTCAAAACCGATCTGTTGCATATAATCCAGTACAATAGCCTGCATTTTCTCAGTATCCAGTTTTTCGCCTGGAGAAAAATTTAAAGAGATATGCACGGTATTATAACCGCTTCTGGTACAGTTATCATTCAAAACCGTAAAGCGCCTGAGTTTTTGCGAAAAGGATAAATCTGTGGCCTCGCAGCCAAAACGGGCAGCCAGGATCAGTTCCGCATTTCCGGCCCTGACCTTGGCTTCGTTGTAACTTAAAGCACCACGGATATTTTTACCGTTTTTCATTCGGACAACCATTTTTGCGCGAGTTGTTCCACTGTCGCTAAGAGCCTTTCAATATTGGCTTCTAAGCGTAAATATTTTTCATAACCCATTTTTGCATAAAACATTTTCACTTTTAATTCCGGGTGGGTATTAAACAGTTTAGCCATCTGGTTAATATTTACACCGATGGCCCTGATCTCTGCCCGGTTAGCCGCGAGTTCTTCCATCACCATATCCAGCGACTCATCATGCCTGAACACTTTAATCGGTTTATCATGTAAAATCTTTCGCACCAGGCTGCTGACCGTTTCGCCTTTTGACTGTGTAGCTAATTTTTCAAGTTCCCCATACTTGGCTTGGCTAATGCGTGTCATCACAGGTTTTGATAAACCCTGCTCTCCTTTCGTCTGTCCTCTGCGCATAGCTTTTACATTTTGGCGAACGTCAAAATTCCGGTGTTGATTACAACACTATATCTTGCTTTGTGCGGGCAACCGGCACAATCAAAAAAACGCCGAGGTTGGGATTACTTCGTATTTACCGGCAACTGCAAGAGTTTGTTCGGTGAGATGGTTTCTACTTTGACGGCACTTAAAATTTTACTGTTGTCATTTAATAAGGAGCCGAAGAGTTTTTTTAGGAGTTCCGTTTCCTCCACATTAAGCGGTCGGCTCTTGTTCGTCTTTACATCATAGAGTGACCAATTATCCGAAAAGCGGCAGATATAAAACATAGTTTACGATTTTATCAGTGAATGTTTTTATTGAAAAGCCAGGGCTGCGTTTTGATAGCTGAGAATATCCAGCCATGTGCGGCATTTTTCCATCTTTTGATCATTTCCCCTTTTTTCGTGCGCCATTGTCTTAATTGGTAGCATTGGAAAAAATGCTCCGCTTCCTTGTCATTCATCCCTTTTTGTGAAAAATACATTTTCACCTGGTCAAGACTTGGTGGCCACATGGTATCGGTAAAAAATTGTTGTTTTGCCATTTCTTCCAGTTTTTAGGTCTCTCATTTGATTTTCAAATTGCCATGTTTTTTGGATTGCAATAGTTTTTCGATGTCCCCCGGATCGTAATAATAAATACCGCCAAGCGGGCTATACGGCAGCGTTCCGTTGTTCCGCCAGGTAAGCAGGGTGTTGGAAGAGATACCGAGGAATTCTTCAACTTCATAAGACTTTAACCATTTTTTCACCGGCTGGTTTGCTGCTGCATCCAACAGCCGTTTAAAGCTGACCAGCAATTCCGTTTTAAAATCGCGTAAATCTTCGAGTGTCACCAATTGGTGTAAGAGCAACTGTTTATTACCTACTGTTTGCAATTCATGCACTTTGCTCATTGTTACCTTGGCTTTACAATAACGAATTTAGGATGGTGGAAACGGGGTGTTTCCAAGCGGAGGTCATAGTGAGGGAAGAAATATCAATAAGAACCGAAAAAGAAACTAAATTTTTTCAAAATCGTCTATGTTCTTTTCAATTTGAGAACATAATTTAATAACATCAATGGCATATGCAGAAATATCAGATGCGCTTATAATTTGTGTCACACCCCTTCCATGTGCATAGCTACCTCGATATTCAGCTAGTTTTTGAAGAGAATTCAAAAAAAGAGAATTTGGTATATCAATTCCAACCGGCACGAGCAAACGCAACAAATATTTCAAAGAAGCACCATGATTAGATTCAATATGACCTCTGAAAAATTCTCGCGTTTCTTTTAATATTTCCTTTGTATATGAATTTGTTTTTTTCGTCAGAGTTGCTAATTCATTCATAGTTGGAGAAATGCCTGCTTTATATATTTGAGTGACATCCTCTAATTTATTTTTAAATTTTTTCATTGTTTCTGAATTATCAGAAAAAATGCTAAAACTTGATGCTAATACTAAAGTTTCAATCAATTGAATAATTCCCAAATTTATCTTATCCAGTTCAGCGGCATTTATTGGAATTTTAGTGATGACAATTTTTGATTTATATTTCAAATAAGCCTTTTCCAATGTGTATTTGCATAATTTTTCTACAAATTCTTCAACTGCTGCATGAGCCAATACACAAAATGCTTTTACGCAATCTTCTTCTTCCGTGGTTGGAATTAGGGTTGGGGATTTTACATGGGTTTCCAATAAAGACTGGTAAAGTCGATAGAAATAATTTTTTAATAATGATGCTTCAGTCACTACTCCGGTACAATAATTTGAGGAAATTGTTTATCAAAAGAAATATTAACAGCTTGTCTAAATAGTTCAAAGCGAGTAAAAAAGTTCTTTTTGGTATTCGTTGCGGATGTTAGAGATTTTCTGAAATCTGAATTATTTTCAGACAATTTGTTAAACTCAGCTACAAATAAACCTCGGTTCTCATCTGTAAGATCAACAACATTTAATTGTGAAAAAAAATAAACTTCAACATCAAGCAAATTTCTAATAAATCTATTTTCACTATAATATTTTCCAATATTATCAATTCCAATAATTGTTGAAAGTAGCTTAATACCAGAATTAAATTGAGAAAAGAGTGACTCTACAGTTGCTTGTTGATTATTCCAATCTTTATTTAAAGAAACCATGGTATCATCTAAGAATTTTTTCAGATTCCCGGCATAATCGTTAAGCCCTAATCTGTTTGAGATATATTTCAAAACTATTTCTGCGTCTATCAACCTTTTATCAGGTTGAGTAAGGCCTAATACTTGGTGGAGGGGACCAATTGTTTCTGTACATTCCATGAGAAAATCAGAAAAGCCACCTTTTCTCAATGATTGGCGTAGCTCTTGCATTGATAAAGGAACTGCACCGGAATTTAATCTATAAAAAATTTCATACAGAATATCATCGGAAGATTGATTAAATACAACAGTACATCTTATGTCGGAGTTTTGAAAAGAACGATATTCATCTTTATTAACTTCCTGTGACAGAAGTTCAATTGTGAAATTATTCAGCTTTGGTTTTAGCTTTAGATCTTTTAAAACAGGTTTATCCCAGTAACCAAATTTTTCATTATTTATAAAACCAGCAATTGTTAATAATCTTTGTTTCCCATCTAATACAACAAATTTGTTTTTTTCAGTATGGCTTTCAGCCAAAACAACTTCTGGAACAGGTAATTTAAGAATTAATGATTCTATCAATCTACTTCTCTTTTCATCATTCCAAGCATTTCTCCTTTGAAATTTCGGATTTAAGTCGATGTTTCCTTGAATTATTTGGTTATATATTGTTTCAACCGTCCAATCTCTAGAGTAGGTTTTTATATTTTCCGAAAGAACTATTGAAATATCATCAACTATTTCCTGGTTTGAGTCAAGAATAATCGCGTCTAAATTCGGTTGATCTGACATATAAAAATAAGTTTTATGTAAATCTATTGTTTTTAAATGAAAAATTCATCTACTGATAGTCCAATAAATATTTAGGTACCCACAGGAAATTTGATCACAAATCATTACCTATTTTCTTGTATTTCAACATTTTAGAAGATTTTCTTCCTTTCTCTTCAACAACTGACAAAACGAGAGCTTTAGTAATTAAATTTATTGGTTGTGAAATATATTTGAAATAATCCAACATCATGATCTTGCACTGTCCCTGTTGTTCCATCACATAACCGATGTCAAAACAGAAATAATAATCGTACCCGTCCATGGTCTTGTGTTCCGTAGCGTACTTAAAATTAAACCCGCTTTCAATCAAATCTTGTTTGCTGGTAATATGGTATTTGCTTTTGGCCATAAAATCGGTAAGAATCCTGCGGTTCTTTTTCAGGATATTGATAACAGGCAGAATGAGATCATTTTCTATTTTCAACTGGCGGTTATTATTGGCACTTTTACAGAAAACATTGCAGAATTTCTGGTCTGCGCGTCCTTTTAGTTCTTTGCCGCATTCGAGGCATATGTCTTTAGTTGGTCTTGCTTGCATATTTAAGTATTTATCGTTTAATTGGAAAGGTTCAAACTAAGTGTGTCATTTCCTTAATCTTTAGCATTGAAACCTATCGCGCGGCGTGGTGGGTTTGGTGGATTCAATAACTGATTAAGGCATTCAAAAATCTGTTGGAACCGTTCATCATGTTCCTGCAACGTTCCACGCTGTTCCCTGTCGTTGCGTTGTAGTTCTTCAAGTTTCATCAAGATGTCTTTATGTGTCTGGAGCATTTCACGCATACGGGTAAAAATGCGTATTATCTGAATGTTTACATTGATTGCAATCTCACTATTCAAAACACTGGAAAGCATAGCCACACCCTGTTCAGTAAAGGCCATCGGAAAGTAACGTGTACCTCCCCAACTTGAGGTCACAAATTGTGACCTCAAGTTTTCAAATTCTTCTTCCGTTAATTTAAAGGAGAAATCTTCAGGAAATCGGTTTTTGTTCCTTTTGACTGCCTGATTGAATTTTTTCGTTTCTACTCCATATAATTCTGCCAAATCTCTATCCAGCATTACTTTTTGACCTCGAACCAAGTAAATCTTTGTAAGTATAATATCATCCGTAATGATTATTTTATTCGATTGCATATAGTGAATATTTAAATGTTATTAATGATTCAACCGATCTGCCCTATACTTGAAGTCGCATTTTGCGACTTCAAGATTTTAGAATGATGTGCTTGAGATACCAAATTGGCACTTCAAGCCAACCATTCACACTGCTATTAACTGATTTTTGTTCTTATGCAGTTTACTTTGCAACAATGCCATATCCATACTGAGTTTGGTTTTCACCACTTTCGCATAGAGCATGGTAGTAGTCAGCTTGGTGTGACCCAGCATTTTAGAAATAGATTCAATCGGTACACCATTACAAAGTGTGACAGTAGTGGCAAACGTGTGACGCGCTAAATGAAAAGTCAGGATTTTAGTAATACCGCAAACTTCTCCAATTACTTTTAAGCTTCGGTTCATTTCCTGGTTGGTGATATAAGGGAAGACTGTATCACGCGGAAGTTCGCCCTTCCTGTTTTTGAATTTTTCCCAAATAACTACGGCTTGCTCCAGTAAAGGCACATCCACCGCGACATCTGTTTTAGCACGATTGGTTTTGATCCACAGGAAACCGTCCAAACTGGATACGATATTGGCGGGTTTGAGGCCCATTACATCTACATAAGACAAACCCGTATAACAGCAGAAAACAAATAAGTCTTTCACATTTTCCCGCATTGGGTTCTCAAAATGATAATTTTCAATTATTTCCAGGTCTTGCTCGTTTAATATCTCCCGGTCGGCGTGTTTAAATTTCAGGGAATAGGCAGTAAACGGATTTTTGGGCATCCATTCGTTGTTCGTGGCCCAGGTAGCCATCTTTTTGATACGTTCCAGGTGTTTCATGGTGCCGTTGGTGGTGCAGGGGTCATTTGCTTTCAGAGGGGTTGTTCTGACATAAAACTCAAATGCGGTCAAAAAAGAATAGGTCAACTCTTTTAAAGCAATATCACCGGCTGGATATTTTTCTTTCAGGAATTTTTTGATATAGCGCTCAGTAGTGAAATAATTTTTCATGCTCCCTTTTTTCAGGACTTGTTGCATGACGGTATTGTGTTCTTTGACCAACCAAAGCAGTGTTTTTTCCTGCGTACATTCTTTCAGTATTTCGGGTGCATCAGCATCCATTCCGAGATAAGCGCTTTTGACAGCTTCGGCGCTCACGTTTTCCCCGTGTAAAATCAGTTCCTGGTAATGTGTCACCAATTTGGAACGTACTTCCTCCAGAAAAGAATTGAATTCTTTTAGCTGCTGGGTGTTGGATTTAGCAGCCCCTTTCCCATCGTTCCAATCTTTTTCGGGCAGCGATTTTTTCATCGACATTTCTACCCTGCTTTTGTTGACGATGATACGCGCATAAACAGGACATTGCCCGTCTGTGGCTTTGTGGCGGCGCAGTACAAAGTGTACGCCGAATGTGTTTGTGTTTTTCATTTGAAAATCATTTTTGTGGTTTGAAATCAAACTCACGATCCGATCAGACGAACCACGAAAAATGACACTATGAACAACTTTAAAACCTACAACCTTTACCCATAAAGAGTTTCAGCGTTCCGAGGTGACCTCAAGGTGACCTCAAAGATACAGTTCACCTTGAGGTCACCTTCCAGTTCACACGCTGGTTTGTTTCAAATGGGGTAAATTGATATAGAAAACAATAAAAAAACCCGAAAACATCACTGTTTTCGGGCCTTTGTGGGCGTTTGCCTAACTTTATGTCGGGAAGACAGGATTCGAACCTGCGACCCCCTGGTCCCAAACCAGGTGCGCTACCGGCCTGCGCTACTTCCCGAACGATACTCAACCAGCGGTGAAGGAGGGATTCGAACCCTCGGTACAGTTTAACCCGTACGGCAGTTTAGCAAACTACTGGTTTTAGCCACTCACCCACCTCACCATTCCTTCTCCTTTTGAAGAGGGCTGCAAAAATAGGTGGAGAAGGGGTAATTGCCAAAAAATTCATAGAGCTAAAAAATCAAAGCACCCCTGGCAATTGATTAATAATTACTAATTAATAATTAATAATTTTTTACATGGCTGCTAACTGCACTTTTTGTGTGAGTTCCATCACATTTTCGCGGAAAATAGAGTCAGTATCCATCAGATCCTTAACTGTTTGGCAGGAATGGATCACCGTGGTATGGTCGCGGCCACCAAAATGTTCACCAATGGTTTTTAGAGAGTTTTTGGTAAAGGCCTTGGCTAAATACATGGTAATCTGCCTTGCCTGAACAATTTCGCGTTTACGGGTTTTTTGTAATAATTTATCGTACGACACGTCAAAATATTCACATACCATCTTCTGGATAGCATCAATCGTAATTTCTTTACTACTGGTCTTCACAAAATTGCGAAGCACTTTCTTGGCCAGTTCTACATCAATTTCTTTCTTATTTAAGGAAGATTGTGCCAGTAAGGATATCAGCGCTCCTTCCAGTTCACGAACATTGGTATTAATATTATAAGCAACATATTTTACTACTTCTTTCGGCATATCCAGCCCGTCGTTCTTCATTTTCTTCTCCAATATCTCAATACGGGTTTCGTAATCAGGTATCTGCAGATCGGCACTCAGGCCCCAGCGAAAACGGCTCAATAATCTTTCCTGCATACCATCCAGGTCTTTGGGCGGCTTATCAGAAGTTAATACCAACTGTTTACCGCTTTGATGCAGGTGATTGAATATGGCAAAGAAGGCATCCTGGCTTTTTTCGGCCCGGCTAAAGAATTGTACGTCGTCAATGATCAACACATCAATCAACTGGTAAAAATGGATAAAGTCATTGATGGCATTGTTACGGCTATGGTCCTGGAACTGGTTAATGAATTTCTCACTGCTCACATAAAGGACCACTTTCCCGGGGTGTAATCTCTTTACATCATTACCAATAGCTTGTGCCAGATGGGTTTTACCCAATCCTACTCCGCCATAAATAACCAGTGGATTAAAAGAATTGGCGCCTGGTTTTTCTGCAACAGTCTTACCCGCGCGGCGGGCCACACGGTTACAGTCGCCTTCGATAAACGAATCGAAGATGTACATATGATTCAGTTGCGGGTCTATCTGCATTTTCTTTAACCCGGGAATAACGAACGGATTCTTAACCGGATTATCAATCACCAGCGGAAAGTTCATCTCATTGTTATTGTATGTTTTCATGTTACTGGCAGGAATATCCATTGAACCATTGCGGCTATTTGAATTACCGCTATCCACCATAATACGGTATTCCAGCCTGGCTTCTTTCCCCAGTTCACGCTTTAAAGTTTTGGCTAGCAAGTTCACATAATGCTCTTCCAGGTATTCGAAAAAAAACTGGCTGGGCACCTGTATCAATAAAACATTGCCCTTCAATTCAACCGGGTTGATTGGTTCGAACCACGTTTTAAAATGTTGCCATTCTACGATGTCTTTGATAATCTTTAAACAATTGCTCCAGATAGATTCAGCGTTCTTAGCCATACAAAAAAAAGGATATTATAATGAGTTAGTTGTATTCTCTCTAAACCTTCAAGTTATCTCATTTTCTCCATTTGTGGAAATGTTGAAAAAAATAATTTGGGGTTGCGAATATGTAGACTTTATGTTGAAAAAAAAATTTTTTATTCCCTTGTTTTTTTGCGTATAACTACAGTATGGGCATTTGAGAGGCTTTTTTTCCGAAAACCCGTAAAATTATAGTCCAAACGACCCAATTGTATCCCTGCCCAGCCTACCTGGTTTACCACCACTTCTCCCCCATTCCGGTTTCTATATTTACGGGGTTCGGTAAAAAACCGGTGCGTATGCCCGCCAATAATAAGGTCCAGGTCAAAAGATTCTTTGGCCAATATTTCATCGCTGAGCGTATCATCCTCATATTTATCGCCCAGGTGTGATAAACAGATGACCATATCGCAGCCCTTTTTCCGAAGCAATTCAGCCGTTTGATTCGCTTTTTCAATAGGATTGAGATAAACTGTCTTCCCATATAAATTATCCGGAACCAATCCTTTCAGTTCAATACCCACCCCTAATACCCCAATTTTGAGTTCCCCTTTCTGAAATATTTTATAAGGTTGGAACATTGATTCCATGGGTGTTGCCGTAAAATCATAATTACAGACCAGTATTGGGAAACGGGCATGTTGTAATTGCAGGGCAAAATTCTCCAGGCCTGAATCAAAATCATGGTTACCCATAGTGGCAGCATCATAACCCATCATCGTCATGGCTTTAATTTCCGGTTCCCCTTTATAGGTATTAAAATAAGGGGTACCCTGAAAAATATCACCTGCATCTAATAATAAAACCTGGTCAGCTTCATTCCTGATCTCATTTATCAGCGCGGCCCTGGCTGCCACCCCACCCAATCCCTGGTTGCGGCTGCCATCCATCGGAAAGGGGTCCAGCCGGCTATGTACATCATTGGTATGTAAAATGGTGATTTGCCTGGTTACTGCCGCGGTAGCCTCAAAAGGCAATACCGTAGCTGCCGCGATCGCGGTACCGGCCATGGCGCCTTCCCTTAAAAATTTTCTTCGGTTAATCAACAACATATACAACCCGGTTTTCGATGGTATAATCAACAGGTATGCCCTGTTTGGTAAATGTGGTAACATAATCAATCAGCGCATCCCGCATTAAATATCCCTTGTCTTGCTTTGGTATGCGCCGAAGCATCTCACAATCACTCCCGCCATTGGCCACATAATCAGAATTGGCAATAATATAGGTTGCTTCCGGATCAATGGCCTTACCGCCTATCTGCACCTGTATCGCTTTCTTATTTTTGATACCCATGGTTACCCCAACAGAAACCGGCCAGCCGCCATCAGCGGCCGTCTTATCAAGGAATTGCTGTAAAATGGATCCTTTCAGTTCCTGCAATACCACCAGGTTATCGAAGGGCATCAATTCAAATATTTTTCCTACCGTAATATTTCCTTTGGATATGTAAGAACGGATGCCTCCCTGGTTTACAAAACCGGCATCTACTTTTTTACCGAATTTTTTTTCCGCCATCAGCTTTATCGCATCGGCCATAAAATTACCTAAGCCACTTTCAGGTTGTTTCGCAAATAAATTGCTGTTTGAAAAACCAATCACCTTATTCATGGTTATATTGAGGGTGGCCGCATAAGGTTGCAACATTTTAACTAAAGAAGAATCAGCCGCTGCACTTTTTTCAATCCGGTAACCCTCGTAAGTAAGTGTGGTTGCCTGGTAACTGGTGCCGCAGGAAACAGCAAAAAAAATGATGAGTAGCGTATATGGTGAATTCCTGCGCATAGTTGACTTTACTGGCTAATTGAAAGATACAATAATAATCAGCCTGGAAATATTTATTTTAGCCCCCAACAGGATTTTTAATGCTATTTTTGAACACTTTAAATAAATGAAATATGTCGTACGAAATTGTTGGCAAACTGGTAGCTGTTTTTGATATCGTTCAACGCACAGAAACCTTTAAAACACGTGAATTTGTGATTGAGAAAACCGAAGATATTGGGGGCAGGGTAATTACCAACTTTGTTAAGTTTCAATGTGTGCAGGATAAAACCGCTATGCCCGATCGGTATGCCATTGGGGATGAGGTAAAAGTGCAGTTCAACATCAAGGGAACCAAATGGGTGAAAGAAGGAAGAGAGAACTATATTACCAACCTTGACGCATGGCGGATGGAAACCGTTAAAATAGGACAAACCGGTAGCGGAGGCGATACCACTAATTATACGGATATGCCACCGGCAGCTGATGCGGTGGATGATTTGCCATTTTAGTTCTTAACCCTTCCTTCCAACTGCTTTTTAGGATAAGCCCTAACAGTATGCAAAAAGATATTTCGCTAAAACTCACACCCGGTGAAGCGGCTGATGATATGGCTATCAAACAATTGATTGCCCAGTCTCTGGGCAGCAAGGAATCAGCCATTACCGGTTTTTACCGGCTAAAACAATCGATCGATGCGCGCGGCAAACAGGTATGGATTAATCTTTCCGTAAAAGCCTTTATGGAAGAGCCTTTTCATCAAAGAGATTTTTCTCCGGTACATTTCAGGGAAGTAAGCAAATCAAAAACCCGGGTAATTATTATTGGCGCCGGTCCTGCCGGACTCTTTGCAGCCTTAAAATTGATGGAAGCCGGTATTCAGCCAATCGTACTGGAGAGGGGCAAAGATGTTAGGGCCCGCCGGCGCGATCTGGCCATACTTAATAAAGAAGGTATTGTTAACCCGGAAAGTAATTATTGTTTTGGTGAGGGAGGCGCCGGTACTTATAGTGATGGAAAATTATATACCAGGAGCAGTAAGCGGGGAGATATTCAACGCATCCTGCAAATTCTTCATCAATTTGGCGCACAGGAGGGTATACTTTACGAAGCACATCCGCATATTGGCACTAATAAATTACCAGAAATTATAACGGCTATCCGCGAACAGATCTTACAAAGCGGTGGACTATTTTTATTTAAGAAAAAAGTAATTGATTTTTTGATCAAGGATGGTACCCTGAAAGGGGTAACCACCGCGGATGGTGATACTATTTACGCGGATGCCGCTATTGTTGCTACCGGGCATTCGGCCAGGGATATTTTTCATTTATTTGATGCAAAGAAATTACAGATAGAAGCCAAGCCCTTTGCACTGGGCGTAAGAATAGAGCATCCGCAAACCCTTATCGATTCTATACAATACCATTGCCTGGTACGCGATGGGCATCTGCCACCCGCATCCTATGGGTTGGCAGAGCAGGTTGATGAACGGGGGGTATTCAGTTTTTGTATGTGCCCGGGTGGCATCATTGCCCCTGCTGCCACCCAGCCAAAAGAATTGGTGGTAAATGGATGGAGCCCCAGTAAACGAAACAATCCCTTTGCCAATAGTGGTATGGTGGTTCAGGTTACTGTAGCAGATGCCTTACACTATTTTGAGAAAGACAAAACCATCAAAAAAGATTCCCCCTTTCTGTTGATGCATTTTCAACAGGCTGTGGAACAATCCGCTTTTGCAGCAGGCGGGGGGCGCCTGGTAGCGCCTGCACAAAGAATGATCGATTTTTGTGAGAACAAAAATTCTACCGATCTGCCTGCCTGCAGTTATTTGCCCGGCATCAAATCAGTTGATATGGGTTCTGTTTTGCCTGGATTTATTGCCAATAGTCTGCGTAAAGGCTTTATGGCTTTTGGGAAAAAAATGAGGGGATACTATACCAATGAAGCGATTGTGGTAGCCACAGAAAGTCGAACCTCCTCACCCATTCGAATACCCAGGGATACCATTAATTTGGTACACCCGCAGGTAAATAACCTGTATCCCTGTGGAGAAGGGGCAGGGTATGCCGGTGGTATTGTAAGCGCCGCGATGGATGGAGAAAGAGTAGCAGACAGTATTATACAAAAATACCTATAACTGAACCAGCTCATTTTTGATGGCATATAATGCGATGCCCATTCTGGAATTTACATGTAATTTTTTAAATAGTGAATCACGGTAACCGTCAATGGTTCTCGGACTAACCCGCATTTCCTCGGCAATTTCTTTATGGCATTTTTCGGTACAGGCCCATCTAAAAAAAATAAGCTCCTGCTCACTAAACATTATTTTAGGCATAGCTGAATCCTCTCCGTCGCCGGCTTTCATTTTTGGGGTAATCAATTCATTGTAATAAAATCCTTTGTCATACACCTGGTGCAAAGCGGCCCGCAGTTCATCCGGCTCACAATCTTTAAGCATATACCCACGGGCGCCATTCTTAAGCATCCGGATAATGATAAAATCATTCTTGATCATACTTAAGGCAACTACTTTTATGGCCGGATGGTGTTGTTTGAGCCACCAGGCAGTTGCTACCCCATCCATAACCGGCATAGTAATATCCAGTAAAACAATATCAGGAATAGGTTTAACTTTTAATTGATCAATTAATTCGCTCCCGTTACCTGCCTCAAGAATAATTTCAAAATCTGCCAGCATTTCAATCAATATCCCCAGGCTTTTGCGAAAAATTACATGATCATCAACCAAAGCAATTTTAATTTTCTTCATTTTGCCTGAATACAAGTTTAACAATAGTGCCCGATTCTTTGTTACTTTGGATAGTAACAACTGCCCCAATCATAGTTGCCCTTTGCCGGATACTGCTCAACCCTATACCGGGCTTAAAATCCGGATGGGTACTATCAAATCCTTTCCCATTGTCCCGCAGTATGATGTTAATATCGTCATTTTCTTTTACAATTTGCACAGACACATGGTCTGCTGCCGAATGTTTAACCACATTGTGTAATATTTCCTGCACCATCCGGTGCAGGAAAATGACCTTGCTTTTATCGATAGATAAACTATCCAGTTCAGAATTAAATGACGTAGTGAACATACCGGTTTTTTCTAATTGTTGCAACTGGTGCTGAATAGCAACCAAAAAACCTTCTTCCACCAGCCGGTCCGCATAATACCCAGCACTCAGATCCCGTAATTCTGAAATAGCGCTGGTTACCATCGTCTTGATGGTATGTAGTTTCTCATCACTTTCATTTTCAAAAGTAAGTATGTTCAGATTAAGTTTAACGAGGCTCAGTATCTGCCCAACATTATCATGTATTTCCTGGCTTACGGTTCTAAAAGTATGCTCCTGCATTTCCAGTTGTGCCTGCAAAAGTTCCTGTTTATATTGCGCCTCACGAATTTTTTTCTCAATCAGTATTTTTCGTTTTCTTTTCACAAAATTGATTACAACAAGAAATGTAATCAGTCCGAAAAGTAACACAAAAAAAGTGCCGATCAGGATGGCTATGATAAAGTCCTCTTTTTCTCTTTGCATAGAATAATACTTATAGAAATACATAAATATAATATAACGCTTAATATTCTGGTGGTTACACTATACAACTTAACCCCAAATATGGATAGGTCATTTTTGAGAATAAAATCATATAAAGACAAGGAAATACTTACGCCGGAATAGAATAAACAAACGCCTACGGCAATCCAGAAACCCGGTTCCGCAAATAACAGCGCATCATCATCATCGGCAAATCTTTCATAGAGGTATGCCAGTGAAATGGTTGCCAAAAAAAAGCCTGTAATAATGATATTTGGAATAAAATAGGAAAAGTCTTTCCCGTAGAAAATAAAGCAGATAAAATAGCCGGCAACACTTACGGGAATAAAAAATAAAATCAGTTTTTTTAAGAGCCTCTTACGGGTTAACTGATAAAAAATATACCCATAAAAAACAGATTCAAGAATTCCAATCAGGTAATTAACAATCACGGTTATATTTAAAAAATTTTCAACTAATTCTCCAATAAAAACAAATCCCAGGAATGGCAGGAACCATTTCATGAAAGATTTTTTCAGGCAGGGGTAATAGTAAATGGCGACTATAAAGCCAAGTAATTCAAACAGGTTATGAATATAAGTTAGCATGGATCGTTCTTCAGAACAGTTTTTGTATTAATAAATAGCATGGGCCATTTCTCCATCCAGTTCCGAAAATAAAAAAACGATTGCTAACCAGCAACCGTTTTTACACCCTATTTTTAAGAACCTGAAAATAGTATTCTCCTTCTTTATTTTCCGTCTTTTTAGAAAGTAACTGCTTGTTTTCCAGTAGTTTATTCTCTTTACATGCGGTCAGTTCATTGATTAACCGGGCCTGTTCCGCATCGTTCCAGTTGGGGTAAGGAAACCCCAACCTCCCAAGCTTACCGGCATTATTACCCAACCAATCGTTACTGAACAATGCCTGATAAACCCCCTTTTAGTGCATTTTTATACATGAAAGGCAAATCTATCCATTTCGTTGGCCCCGTTTGTACTAAACAGGTGAATACGACCACTCATTTACCGGCACTAAAAAATATTACCCCGAAATCAGCCGGTAACTTACATTTGATAACAACCTTAGCCTTATGAGTACCATTCTTGCACTGCAGAACCTGAAAAAATATTATGCCACCCAGAAAGCGGTGGATGATATCAGTTTTTCCATCAACCAGGGCAGTATTTTTGGTTTACTGGGCCCTAACGGCGCCGGCAAAACCACTTTGCTGCGCATGATTACCGGCATATTTTACCCGGATAGCGGTCATATCCAGTTTGATGGTAAAACTTTTGATCCCTCCAACGATATTGTAAAGATTGGCTATATGCCCGAGGAGCGGGGCCTGTATAAAAAAATGAAGATTGGCGAGCAGGCATTATACCTGGCACAACTAAAAGGGTTGAGCAGGAGCGATGCCATGGCAAAGATTAAATTCTGGTTCCATCGACTGGAAATGGAAAGCTGGTGGAACAAGAAAGTAGAGGACCTGAGTAAGGGTATGAGCCAGAAACTCCAGTTTGTGATCACTGTATTACATGAACCTAAGCTGATTATTCTGGATGAACCCTTTAGCGGACTGGACCCGTTGAATGCCAGCCTGATTAAGGATGAAATTTATGGCCTTGCCCAGAGAGGCAGCACCATTATCTTCAGTACACACCGCATGGAACAGGTAGAAGAGATCTGTGACCATATTGTGCTGATGAACCTCGGGCAAAAAGTATTAGACGGCACGGTTGCCGATATTAAACAACAATTCAAGGAAAACAAATTCGGCATCAGGCTTAGCGAGGTACCTGCCAACCTTAATAGCCCTTTCTTTGACATTGCCGATCAAAAAGCGAATGTGTTAACGGTTAGAATTAAAGATGGTTACCGGAGTAATGATGTGTTGCAATATTTTTTACAACAAAACCTGAACATAGAATCGTTCAATGAAATATTACCATCACTCAATGAAATATTTATCAACCTGGTAGAAGGCACAAAAGCCACTACCAGGGCCTTTCAGCCGGTAAACGATTAATCAACCGAACACCCAAATTACTATCAAACTGTTTTTTATGAATAAGACTTTACTAATCATACAAAGAGAATACCTGTCGAGGGTAAAAAATAAAAGATTCCTGCTTACCACACTATTGATGCCCATTCTAATTGTTGTGCTCATCGCGGGTATTACTTTTTTATCTATCAAGGGAAAAGACGAACATAAAATAGCCGTAATAGATAATAATGGATTTTTTAAAGAGAATCTTAAAAATGCAAACGAAGTATTATTCGAGTTTCCTGAAGGAGTGGATACTTCGAACTACCTGAAAAAGGGATATACAGATATTATCCTGATTCCAAAATTTGATGGCACTGAAAAAACGAATTATTTGATCCGTTCCAAAAAACGGATCAGCATTATTACAGAAAGTATTATAGCCGAAAAGATTAACGCGGCTATTGAGGACAAAATGTTGCAGAATGCCGGTATCGATAAATTGCAATTGGATTCTATCCATAACCAATCACAATTTGCCGAATTAAAGGCGGTAGAAGAGAATGAGAGTGGTGGCAATACGAAAGAAAGCAATGCGGCCCTGTCCTATGGCATTGGTTTTGGCAGTGGCATGCTTATTTATATTACGATGTTTATTTATGGCGCCATGGTTATGCGTGGCGTAACGGAAGAAAAGACCAACCGTATTGCCGAGGTAATGGTAAGCAGCGTAAAACCTTTTCAACTCATGTCGGGCAAGATCATTGGCATTGGGGCGGTTGGGTTAACGCAATTTTTGATGTGGATCATATTGATTATCGGGCTTTCTGCTGTGGCACAGGCATTCATACCGCATGATGTGATGGAACAGGTAAAAAATTTACAGCAGGCCAATGGCCAATTACCAGGTGGATCCGCCATGAAAGCCGGAGATGCGGCACAGCAGATATATAAAGTGCAGCACACCATCAGTACTGCCAACTGGCCCTTAATCATTGGCCTTTTTATTTTTTATTTTCTGGGGGGCTATTTATTTTATGCGGCATTATTTGCCGCGGTAGGTAGCGTGGTTAGCGATGATCCGCAGGATGCACAGAGTTTGATGTTACCCATTACTATGCCCATTGTATTTTCATTCATCATCATGACCAATGCCGTGCAGGATCCCAGCACACCCATGGCTGTTTGGGCCAGTATCATACCCTTTAGTTCACCGATGGTAATGATGGCAAGAATCGCTTATGGCATTCCCGGCACCGTTCCATACTGGCAACTGGCAGCCAGCATGCTTTCATTGGTTGGCGGACTTGTTTTCACTACCTGGTTAAGCGGAAAAATTTACCGGACAGGAATACTCATGTATGGCAAGAAAGTAAACTGGAAAGAAATGGGGAAATGGCTGATGAGAAAAAACTAGAGAACTACTGTGCCAGTGAAATTCTGATGTTTACCCCTGCCCTGGTGTTGGTAATCGGCGCCGAAGTGGATATATACGGTATCACTTTTCGCTGATCAAAGAAGAATTTAATATTGATCCGGTTATTGATCACATAATCTATGGATGGCTGGATAGATATATCTTTTTGTCCGCCGGTTCCATAAGCATTCGACTGGTCAAGGCGGCTATTGCTGTTCGACACATCACGTACCGACACATCAAGTCTCATGGTAAGATCATTCTGTAATTTCTTTCCCTTTCCACCAGGCAGTGTAAAAGGCAGGTTAACGCCTTTCTTTCTGAACCCAATACCAAATACCCAGTCTGTACTCCTGCCCTCACTTAACTGGTAATCAATCAAACTTAAGCTGAGAGTACGGCTTTTACGGTATTCGAATTTCAGGTTGAGTTGATCAACTGTTGTTACATCAATCCCTATCAAGGGTTCAAACCCTTCTTTAACCGTAATATTCGGCACCAGGAAATAAGGAATATAGTTACCACTAACGGTATCGATAAAGCCGGGGGCGCTAAACCTAAACGGATCCTGGTACAGTAAGGCACTGTTAAAACTATTCATACTCAGCGTACCATTGTACCCATGGGTAATAATGATATTACTGAATATAGCAGCCATGGCTGGTGAACTGCTTAACCCTGTGTAGGTAAATTTCCAGTTAGGTCTTGGCAGAATACCTGCAAAAGGATTTGAGCTGATTTTGGTATTGGATTGTTTGATCAAAGCAATGTTATTAGGATCCTTACCTGTATAGGCTGCAATAAAAGCCGGCAGCAATACATCCTGCGCATAACGTCCATACCCCCTGGCAAAACCATCCGCAGAAAATTTTTGTCCGGCGGGCAATGTCTGCCAATAAGGGTTCTGCTCCGCAACCCGCTTAGAAACAATGAGCCTGTTATCCTGGAATGTTTGGAAGGTTGCAGATAATTCATTCGGATTATGCTTGCCAAACAGGGTATTAAAAGCAATGTAAGAAACGCTGAACCCTCCACTGGATAAGGGGTTCAGGTGATTAAGTCCGGAGCGCCCCGTAGTATCTTTAAAAATTTCGGAGTATTCTTTGGTGAATGATTTATCAAGGTGCAGGTCAATGGTAAATTCCCTGATGGGCTCTAACTGCGCGGTAATACTAAACCGCTGTTCAAAAGATTGTCTGAAAAGGAAATTGAAGGTGCTGTCGCGGGTAATCAATCCGGCCGATGCTTTTTTATTCAGCCACCCTGTATCCGGTTGTTTTCCAAAAACATAATCCAGGCCAGGGGCCATCGTACCCCAGTTCTGTCCAAGATATTGCGTACTGTCCATATACCCCGGTACCCGGCTTCTGTAATTTTCTGCATATTGAACATTCACATTTCGAACCATGGTCATTAATTTACCGGCAGCCCTGGTAAATCCTCCTAACTGAAGTGGTTCATTTGCCTTTGCTAATCTTTCGGCAATACGGGCATCCCTTTTTTGCATGCGCCATTTAGTAAGCGCCTCTTTTCTTTTTTTACCTTTTAATCCTTTTACCACTTCAGCTTTACTAAGGATAGTTGTTCCTAAGGCATTTTTATTCTTAGCATCTTTTACATCAACCGGGTTAGTAGCATTTGCTTTGGGTTTAGGAACGGGAATATCATCCAAAGCCCGCAGCCACTTGGATTTTGCATATAAAGTAGCAAAGTTAAATTGCGCGTTAAGATTATTTTCCTGGGAATTTTCTATGGTATTACCCAGGTTAATGGCTATACGGCTTGCACCCACCCAGTTATAAGAAGTACCATAACTGAAACGGGCATTGATCCAATCTGTTAATGGAAATTTATTGAAAGGTATATTGTAATTGAGCGTTACTTTTTGTTGGTATACCGTGTTACGCCCGCCTTTCAAAAAATTTTCCTGAACAGTATCTTTTTTAGCTTTGGTATCAATCCTGCCAAAAGGCTCATCAACTCTTGCATTATTGGTAGCATTGAAATCCAGGTTCAGGGAACGGGAAAGATCCCAGCGCATACCATAAAAACGATCGAAGGTAAAATACTTATCATAGGTAGTATCTACCCGTTCCACTCTGCTGTCTGCGGTATTTACAATTCTTGGAATGAACTCACCAAACTGCCGGTTAATATCAGCCCTGAAACTCAGGTAAGAAGGCTTCAGGTTAAAATTAAAATCCCTGAAAAGGGCCAACCAGGGTGTTCGTGTTTTGATGAAATTTTTAAAGGGTTCAATGTATGTATTCTGTCCTGCAAACGTGTACCCCAATCCACCCCGTTGTTTGGTTACTTTATTTTGTAATACCAGCGGACTGGTTTGTGATATTTGAGAATAGGCATAGCTAAAATCAAAATTGCTCAACCGCAATAAACCTGGTTTATTACTACCTGCCAATACCCTTACATTGGTAAAGTTGATGGTCTTAATAGTAGTTTGATCTACGGCCGCATTGCGGATAGAATCTCTTTTTTCTTTTGGTGAGGCATTCAGTTTCTCTTTGTATTTAACATCCATATCGTATGGATCGAATTGCGGTGTTAGCATGGTTTTATTAATACTGGCATAAACCGGCAGGGATAACCTGGCATTCCTGGGCAATAACTTACCGGCATCAATGGTTGCGGCGGCATCAAACTGAACAAGGTTATCTTTTACCCTTTCATTCACGCGCTGTTCAATGGTTCCAAATCCCTGTGTATGTGTATTGGCAGAAACAGAAATCGAACCAAGGTCTGCAAGTGTCAGGTCTACCCTGCCCAATGCGGCCCATCCGCCATTTTCATCCAGTTGTGATAAGCGCAGTTCATTCACCCAAACTTCTGTATTGATGATGGCTCCATCCGGCTTCCATGGGTTTTCTATCGCTACCATGATGCCTCTCACTTCTCCAAGATTAGGATTTCCCAGAATGGATACTGTTTTATTATCCAGTACCGACCGGTAAATAGCTGAAATGGGGGCGCCTGAATTATTTCTTTTCAGTTTAAGATCAATCAGGGAACGCAAACTGAAATCCAGGTTGTTTTCTGTGGGCCATACTTTATCTTCCTGCCCCCGGACATACCTGCCCGGCGCCGTGATCTTTAATGGAATTTTGATTTCATAGTAGTTATTCAGGAAGTCTTGTCCAATCCTGACTATCGCGTACATTTCATTATCCTTCAACGGTCGCTCACCCGTTATGGATTCGGCATGCAGGTACATAGATAATTTACCATATTGCCTGATATCCAGGTTGAGTGTTTTAAAAACACCTCTTGCATCACCACTGTACAGGTTTTTAATTTTTAAGCTCATCGCCTGCTCATTTTGTTGCAGGTTAACGCCATTATTACTCAATAACTGTACCCGTTCCACACCGGGGGGCATAATATAATTAACCGGTTGCCGGCTGCTGTTTTCTTCCAGGCTAACCGCCAGTGTATTCAAAACAGTGCCGCCGGTATTATTGATGGGTGTGTATGATCCTGTGGTATCAATGTTATAAGCAAACTGCCTCCATTGGTTTCTTACCAGGTCCAGCCTGGCCAAACGCAATACAACAGAATCTTCGAAATCCGTTAAATACATTCTTGCGAAACGGATAGATTTAAAATCCGGAATGCTGCCAATTTTTTTTGAATAGCCCCTAACAGGAACACGGAATAAAAACCAGTCTTCTGTTCTTCTAATACCATCCGGTGAGTTAACGGCTATTTTTCTTTTATCAGTGATATAAGGCGTTACACCCACATCCATTCCGGGTTTTAGCTGTATCTCATATTCATAATAGGTTTCAGATTCGTTCAATGTATTATCGCGGTTCAAGTCTTCATTATCCGGATACAAAGTAGCAGCGGACGTAAACTGGCCCCCTGTTGCAGCAAGGGGAGAATTGCCCTGCGGGTTATTAAAATTTTTATACCTGCCCAGTATACCGGTGCCTGATCCATCAAACACAGGATCGCGGTACCATTTATAATTATCATTAGACGGGTCGGCCAATGCTTTTTGATACAGCGGAGAACCGGCGCCAAAATTAGCGGCCAGTTTATCCAGTACATATCCCTTTTTTCTCCGTTCAGCGGCATCATCCAGGCCATCAAACCCAACATCCTGGTACGGCCTGTCATCGGGGTTATTACTAAATGCCTGCGTAATCTGTATCGGGTTCACCGGTGTTTTTCCCCAGGTATTGGTACTGTCTACCGCGGCAGGAATAGAGGGTGTATTCATCCCATTCTCATAAAAACGTCTTCCGTCTTTTAAAATATCTTCGCTTGTATTACCCAGGTTCAGGTACAGTTTTCCACCATTGCTGGCAGGATTTTTTATAAATGGATCCTGTATCCAAAATTCTATATACTCAATATTGCCCGTTTCAAAATCTGTCTGATCAATAGAACGCATCAGACCACCCCAGCGACTTGCGGGCCTTGTTAATTTTCCATTGGCATCCATTTCTGTTTTGCGTGATTCAAAATTATAGGGACCTCTTTCTGTTGGATAATAGGCGAGATCGAAAGTGGATGTTTGTACATCTGTAATATTCGTGGTACGCTGTGGAAATATTTCATTGGTAAAAACCTGTCTCACCCGCGGATCGCTTAATTCTGCCAGGTTTCTGCGTAGCGGATTGTTCGGGCTGTTCCTGTCCTGCAGGTTGGGTTCAATATTATACCAGGCCAGTTTGGCGCGGTTGAAATTATAGTCGATAGAATCGGTAAGGCTTGCTTCCGGAAATTTAGGGTTACCCTGGGGGGTAGAAGCCAATGCCCAGGCAACCAGCGGAAACCGCAGATCAATGCTGGTTCTGGTTCCCTCAAAATCATCTAAAAAGATCAGGCCCTGATCGCCGGCTCCAATCTGTGAGGGATGGCCGGGTTTAAGTACGGCAGCTTCACCATAGGCGGTTATAGACGACCTGGCCCTTGTTGAATAGAAAGGCAATTTATCAAGTAAACGGGTAAGGCCGGGCAGTTCCGACTGATACCTGAAATCAAGGCCATACATGGTATTTTTAATGGGGTCATCACCATAGGCCATTTTAGTAAAGAAGGGCCGCTCTGATAAACGAACCATTGACGCGCCCAGGGATAATTTTCTACTGGCCAGGTAATCAACCCGTAAACCCGTAAAATTTCTTTGCTGAATGCCAAAGCCCGCATTGTTTTCGAAGGATACTTTTACGGGCACATTGGAGCTGAGAATACCGGCATTTAATATTTTAACCGACCCCAGGTTATAATCAATCGTATAGTCTACCCCTTCCCGCAAAACCTGTCCGCCCGCGGTTACCGAAACGGAACCCGGTGGAATATTAAATGCATTCAGGTTTATTTCAGAACCGCCCGCACTGCCTTTTACCTGCCCCTGCATTACAAAGCGGTTCAGGTTGGCATAGGTTTGCGCGATGGCTTTGATAGAATCGTACAACTGGTAATACACATATTTTTTGCGCATGGCAAGTGGTTGCCCTGCAAAAGCAAGTGTATCCAGGTCACGCCCAAAGGGCTCGAGTACCGGAAAAATTACCCGGCCCATCTGCGATAAGATGGTGAAGCCTTCTATATAATCAAATACCCCATCCGGCTGCGGATCATTCCGGTTATTCAGCCTGTCGAGATTTAATATTCGCAATAACGATTTTCCATCCGCGGAGGGAGCCGTTTCCGGCAAATATCTTTTCAGTCCGCCGCTGGGTTCTTCATACAAAACATTCAGTTTAAAATCATCTTTCTGTATACCGCCAAACAGGTCCAGGGAATATACGTTTTTCATCATCCAGCCCCAGGTGGGCAGTTCAACCCTTTGAGAAGTGGCTTTTAATAATTTCAGGAACAATACTTTCTGAACGCCCCTGGTCGAATCCAGTGCCACATCCTGCGAAAATTCACCTACCTGGTAAACCCTGCCATTGTATGTGTACTGATAGGCCACAGCCAATACCTCATCTGATTGTAATTGTACATTGATCGAAACAAAACCAACCTGCGGATTAAAATAATATTCTGAAGGACTTAATTTTCTGGCAAAGGTTTTTTCATAATCATCCACAGGTCGCAGGCCCTTGGATAATAACAGTGTATTGATGAAGGCAGGGTTACGTGCATTGGAATTTCCAGCCAGTGATGCATACAAATCATTCGCGCCATTGGCGGGTAACGGATTGGTGGTAAGCGACTGAACCGCGGAGTTATAAGGTTTACTTTCAGCAAGATCCATTAAACCCACAATATCACGTGCATCGGTGGTGGCGCCTGTACGATTGGTAACCCATACTTCCATTCGCTGAATCTGCACCTGCGAGTTAACAACAGGCAGCCTGGCCATGGTAGTATTAAAATTATTACGGTAGTACTGTCCTAATAAAAAGTGACGGTTTTCTTCATAGTCATCCAGTTTTTTTTGAAAGTTGGTAGAGGCTGTACCGCCCTGCAGTCCAACTGATTGGCGGGTAGACCGTTGATTGGCGATGGCGCCGGTAATAAAAACTTTACCAAACTGTAATTGCGATTTAATACCGAATAAATTCTGCGCGCTGGGTATTAAGGTGCTCCTCGACTGGAAAGAGATATTTCCCGCTTCAAGGCTTTTGATGATCTCATCATCCATGCCTTTGTAATCCAGTTTTAGCTGATTATCGAATCCAAAATTGGTAAAAGTGCTGTAATTAATAGGGAACTTAAGCTTATCTCCAATATTGGCATTAACGTTCAGTTTGGCATCCATATTAAAATCAAAACCGCCATTTTTTCTGGCCCTTTCTGGTAAGGTAGGATTCTCAATATTCTGTCCCTGGTAACCCGCCATAATATTTACTTCACCCGATGGTCTGATATCTACTTTCAATCCATTACCGGTAATACCAAAAATGCGGTCGAATAATTTATCGTATACCCGCATTTTGGGACGTGGTGATTTTAAATTGATGGTGGTTAATGCATCCGATCTTTTCTTGAAATAATCTGTTTCCGCTTTTTTAGATTCCAGGCGCCAGAATTCATCATAAGTAAGCACAGCAGGAACCCGGTAATATTTGCCGCCTATTTTTTCTGTAATATAATATTGCTTCGTTTTTGGGTCGTATTGAATATCCCTTTTAATAAGTGAGTTATCGCGGATATCGAATGGATTTTTGCTTTGTGCCGACAATGGATCACCCCGCCTGTCGCTAATGGGATAGTGAAGGGAATCTTTCTGTTGTGCCCTGGCAGAGAAAGCCGATAGCAGCAGAAAGGCAATACTGATAAAATACCGGGGTAACTTCAAACAGTTAGTCTTGTTTAAGTAGATGTAAATGCGATAATAACAAATACTGGTTAAGTAGAAGTAGAACGATAGACTATAAGTTTTTGAGTGCCTGTTTAATGATATCCTCCAAAGATGCCTGATCTGTTACAGATGCCAGGGTTTTTTTTACCGACTGCTCTGCCATAGGTCTTGAAATGCCCAGGGCAATCAGCGCGTTCACCGCGTCTGAATCAACTGCCTGAAACCCGGGTAATCCCACCTGTGTATCCAATGACTGTTTACCCAGTTTATCCCTAAGTTCCACAATCAAACGTTCGGCCGATTTTTTCCCTATCCCTTTGATACTCTCCAACTGACGGGTGTTGCCCTGGATAATGGCCCTGGCTATTTCATCAGGGCGCATACCAGATAACATCATCCGGGCCGTTGAGGCGCCTACACCAGATACACTGATCAGGTGTAAAAACATTTCCTTTTCTGCCAGCTCCGCAAATCCAAATAAGGTTTGCGCATTTTCTGTGATATGCAGATACGTAAAGAGCTGACCACTCTCTTTATTACTGATGGCCGAATAGGTATGCAGGCTGATCTGGAGGTCATATCCAACACCATTCACATCTACCACCACACGGGAAGGTGTTTTAACGGCAAAATGTCCTCTTACAAAAGCGATCATAGCTTTCTCAAAAATAGACTTAAAAAAATACTATTTATACGTATCTTCGATAATATTTTATACGTATGCTAACAAAGCTAACCTTATCTATTGACGATACCGTTGTTTCCGAAGCAAAAGAATATGCCAGGGAATCCGGGAAAAGTTTGTCGAAGATGATAGAAGGGTATTTAAGGGGCTTACAGAATAAAAAAAAAGTACTCAAACAGGATGAAATTCCTCCCATTATTAAGCGCCTGCATGGCTGTATCAAAACAGGGGATAACAGGCCCCATAAAGAGGTCTATGCTGAATCCGTGAAAGAAAAATACCATTCATTATGAATGTATACCTGGATACAAACGTAGTGCTGGATCTGCTGCTGGCGAGAAAACCTTTTGACGCTGATGCGGAACAAATTTTCAGATTAATAACAGAAAAACAGATTATTGCACATATTTCCGCCATCAGTTACGGGCAGATTGGGTATTTTCTTGAAAAAAATCTGACTAAACCCAATTGCAGAAACCGGTTAAGAGATATACAGCAGTTGATGGAAACAATAGCGGTAAACGAAAAAATTATTGCAGCAGCCATTGCTGCCGACCATACCGATTTTGAAGATGCTATTCAATTTGCCTGCGCCATGGAAGTAAAAAATTTATACGCATTGATTACCGGTAATTACAAAAATTTTAAAAACAAAGAGATCCTGATTCTCACCCCAAAAGAATTTATAAACGACTATAATAATTAGTATGACGAAAATTAGAGCGGCCATTACAGCAGTAGGCGGATATGTTCCGGAAACCAAACTCACCAATTTTGACCTGGAAAAGATGGTAGATACCAATAACGAATGGATACTGTCGCGTACCGGTATTTCTGAAAGAAGAATCTTAAAAGAGGCCGGAAAAGGCAGTAGTGATATGGCTGTACCGGCTATACTGGAAATTCTTCGCAAAAAAAAGATAGACGCGACAGAAATTGATTGCCTGATATGCGCGACCGTAACACCGGATATGGTATTCCCAGCAACTGCCAATATTATTTGCGATAAAATTGGAGCCACCAATGCCTGGGGTTACGACATGAGCGCGGCCTGCAGCGGTTTTTTATTCGCATTAACCACCGGCGCCATGTACATTGAAAGTGGACGCTACAAAAAAGTAGTGGTGGTAGGCGTTGATAAAATGAGCGCCATTGTAGATTATACCGATCGCGCCACCTGTATTATTTTTGGGGATGGCGCGGGCGCCGTTTTACTGGAACCTTCTACAGATGAAACAGGTATACTTGATAGTATTTTAAGAACAGACGGCAGCGGCCGTCAATACCTGCACATGAAAGCCGGTGGTTCAGTAAAACCCGCTTCAGTAGAATCGGTATTGGCCAAAGAACATTATACTTACCAGGAGGGGCAACCCGTTTTTAAGTTCGCCGTAAAAGGTATGGCGGATGTGAGCGCCGAATTAATGGAACGCAATCACCTTACCGGAGAGGATATTGCCTGGCTGGTACCCCACCAGGCTAACCTGCGCATCATTGATGCTACTGCCAACCGTATGGGACTGGCTAAAGAAAAAGTAATGATCAATATTCAGAAATACGGAAACACAACCGCGGCCACTATTCCTCTGTGTTTGTGGGAATGGGAGAAACAATTGAATAAAGGTGATAATATTGTACTGTCTGCATTTGGCGGCGGGTTTACCTGGGGGGCAACCTGGGTTAAATGGGCCTACTAAAACTAACCAGAAATTCATTCTAAAAAAAAGCAACACAACTTATGAAAAATTCCTTTCCTCTAACAGGCATCAGTTCCGTAGCCATTCATGCTTCGGGGCATGATAACGCAAATTTTGCACACCTCACACCCATCTATGCCACGTCTACCTTTACTTTTGATACCGCTCAACAGGGGTGGGATCGTTTTGCGGGAGCTGATAAAACAACTATTTACAGCCGCTGGGGTAATCCAACTTTTACCACAGCAGAAGAAACCATTGCCGCCCTGGAAGCATTCGAACTAACGGGTGATGATGGTAAGCCCCTTCAACTAAAGGCTTTGTTACATGCCAGCGGACAGGCCGCTATGGCTACCCTTTTCCTTGGTACCTTACAAGCAGGTGATACTATCCTGTCGCACTTTTCTTTGTATGGCGGAACGCATGAACTGATGCTGAAAGTATTGGCAGATACCGGTATCAAAACTACCATTATTGATATGCGTAACCTGAACCTGGTAGAAGAGGCCATCAAAAAAGATCCTTCTATCAAGCTGGTTCATATTGAAACACCCGCCAATCCCACTATCCGGTGCGTAGACATAGAAGCGGTTACCCTATTGGCCAAACAAAAAGAACTACTCGTTTCTGTTGATAATACTTTCGCAACTCCGTACCTGCAACAACCTTTTAAATATGGTGTTGACTTTGTTTTTCATTCCACCACCAAATTTCTGAATGGCCATGGTACCGCCATTGGTGGTGTATTGTTGGGCAAAGACCTGGAGCTGATGCGAACTTCCATTTGGAAATGGCATGTACTTCTTGGTGGCAACAGCAACCCATTTGACGCGTTTTTATTAACGCAGGGTATGAAAACACTGGAACTTCGCATGGAGCGCCATTGCCATAACGCGATGGTAGTAGCCGAATTTCTGGCCAAACATCCTGCTATCCATCACGTAAATTATAATGGCCTGGACACACATCCCGACTATGCCATTTCCCAGAAACAAATGCGGCATCCGGGCGCTTTAATGAGTTATGAACTGAAAGGCGGACTGGAAGCGGGTCAACGTTTTATCGATGCTTTGCAAATGTGTGTAAGAGCTGTTTCCCTGGGTACAGTAGACACATTGGTTTCTCATCCTGCCAGCATGAGTCACGCCTCACTAAAAAAAGAAGAGCGCCTAACCTACGGCATTACAGATGGCCTGATCAGGATGAGTGTGGGCATTGAAAATATTGCCGATATCCTGACCGACCTGGAGCAGGCGCTCAAAAGAGTATAGGCTATTCATCATATTGTATTGTTTTTAGTCCGGTAAGTGTTTACATTTATCGGACTTATTATTTAAAACCGATTATATGAGAATGCCCATTTTCGCTATCCTGCTACTGTCAACCGCTTTTGCTCCTATGGCCCAAAAGAAAATGAAAACAGTAACGGAAACGGACCGTTTTGCCGGCCTGGATACAGCCTTTGAACGGGTGTTAAAAGACTGGCACGCCGCAGGCTTTGCCGTGGCGGTTATTGAAAAAGATAAAGTGGTATTCGCGAAAGGATTTGGTTATAAGGATATTGAAAAGAAAACGCCCGTTACACCCAATACCCTTTTCGCTATTGGCAGTTGTACCAAAGCATTTACTTCTTCACTGATGGGTTTATTACAAAAAGATGGCAAACTTGAATACGATAAACCTGTTCGTAATTACTTACCTGATCTGACATTTTATAATGATGCCATGAACAATACGATTATTGTGCGTGACCTGCTCACACACCGTACCGGATTACCCAGGCATGATTATTCATGGTATTCATTCCCTACTTCATCACGTGATAGTTTGGTGAAAAGAATACAATTCATGGAGCCCAGTTATGGTGTGCGTGTAAAATGGCAGTATAATAATTTCATGTTCCTATTACAAGGGGTAATTGCCGAAAAACTAAGTGGTAAAAGCTGGGAAGAAAATATCAGCGAAAAGATATTTAAACCATTGGGCATGACCCATTCCAATTTTACGATAAAAGATTTAGCTAAAAGTGAAGATGCCGCGACCGGATATGAATTGAAAAAAGACAGTATCATTAAAAAAAAGGATTACTACAATATTGATGCCATGGGGCCCGCGGGCAGCATAAACAGTAGTGTGTTAGATATGGCCAACTGGGTTAGCACCTGGATCAATGGCGGAAAATTTAATGGGAAAGAAATCTTACCGGCAGGATATATTTCAGAAGCCATGAGCTCACAAATGGTAGTGGGTGCGGCTTTACCTTCTAAAGAAAAACCTGATATCCATTTTGCTACCTACGGATTTGGCTGGATGATGGGCTCCTATAAAGGTCATTACCGCGTTGAACATGGGGGCAATATTGATGGCTTCTCTGCCAGTACCTGTTTCTTCCCGAGTGATAGTGTAGGTATTGTTGTATTAAGCAACCAAAATGGCTCGGCAGTTAACTCCATCGTGAGAAATCTGATTGCTGACAGACTGCTGAAATTACCTTATCACGATTGGAACTCAGATGTGAAAAAAACTTCTGACAAAGCAAAAGTATCCGCTAAAGAAGCTGAAAAAAGCAAAACCAGTAGTCAGAAAATAAATACAAAACCATCGCATACTTTAAAAGAATATGAAGGGCTTTACAATCATCCGGGCTATGGTACCATTGAAGTAAGCATGGTACATGATTCACTTTTCGCTAAATTAACAAAAGACAGATGGTGGCTGCGTCATTATCATTACGATGTGTTTGAACCCTTTGAAGCAGATCCTAAAGAAGGTATTGACACGGCAGACAAAGGTCCTTTGCATATTCAGTTCAATATGAATGAGTCGGGCGATATCAGCGAAGCAACCCTTGCCCTTGAACCAACCTTATCGCCATTACATTTTACTAAAACACCTAAAGCAAAAGAAATTACCAAAGAGGAACTGGCAAAATATGTAGGCGATTATGAAATTGGAGGTGCCATAGCAAAAGTGTATATCAAAGGAGAAAAAACATTGTATGTGTTAGTGCCAGGCCAGCCAGATTATGAATTAATACCGGTTGATAAAAACAAATTTTCGCTCAAAATACTGAGCGGCTATTATGTTCAATTTGACGTGACGGATAAAGGAGAATCCACTGGTCTTAATTTTTTACAACCGAATGGCAATTTTAAGGCGAAGAAAAAATAAAATCCGCTCATCAATCACTATTAAGCTATTTTCTATGCGTAACCTAATCTGCCTGCTGATTATTTGTGGTTCCATTATATCCTGCAACAACCATCCCTATGATACCATCATCCGTAATGGCTTGCTGTATGATGGCAATGGCGGCAGTCCGTTTAAAGCTGATATTGCCATCAACCAGGATACTATTGCGTTTATCGGCGATCTATCCAAAGAAATCGCCAGGCATGAAATTGATGCCAAAGGAATGGCCGTCTCTCCGGGTTTTATTAATATGCTAAGCTGGTCGCCCGTATCCCTGATTGAAGACGGAAGATCACAAGGTGAATTAAGAGAAGGGGTTACCCTCGAAGTATTCGGCGAAGGAGAAACGATGGGACCACTGAATGCAAAAATGAAAAAAGACCTGCAGGATGATCAACCCATGATCAAATACAAAGTGGATTGGACCAGCTTTGGTGAATACATGCGATACCTTGAGAAAAGAGGTATCAGTTGCAACATTGCTTCTTATGTTGGCGCCACTACCATCCGAACAAATGTAATAGGTGAAGAAAACCGTGACCCTACCCCCGCCGAACTGGATAGTATGAAAGCATTGGTTAAACAAGCAATGCTGGAGGGTGCACTCGGCGTTGGTTCTTCGTTAATTTATCCACCTGCCTTCTTTGCCAAAACAAATGAATTAATTGAGTTATGCAAAGCCGCCGCACCCTATGGTGGGGGATATATTTCGCATATGCGCAGCGAAGGAAATAAACTATATGAAGCGGTGGAAGAATTAATCACTATCGCAAAAGAAGCGAAAGTGCATGGAGAAATCTATCACCTGAAAGCCGCCGGTATCAATAACTGGCCCAAGATGGATAGTGTTATCAGAAGAGTGGAAAGGGCAAGGAAAGAAGGCATTGATATTGCCGCCAATATGTACACATATACCGCCGGCGCCACGGGTATGACAGCCGCTTTCCCCCCTTCTTTACAGGATGGTGGTTTTGGTAAACTATGGAAACGCTTACAAGTGCCTGCTATACGTGCCAGGATGAAAAAAGCCATGAAAACAAATGCTGCCGGCTGGGAGAATTTATACTACGGTGCAGGATCGGCAGACAAGGTTTTGTTATTGGGATTCAGGAGAGATTCCCTTTTCAAATATGCCGGCAAATCCTTAGCTGAAGTGGCCAGGATAAGAAATACCAGTCCTGAAGATGCTGCCATAGACCTTATTATACAGGATAGCAGCCGGGTAGAAGTAGCTTATTTTTTAATGAGTGAAGAAAATGTAAAAAAGCAACTGGCGCTTCCCTGGGTAAGCTTTGGTTCTGATGCTGCTTCAATGGCAACAGAAGGAAAATTTATTAAACAAAGTTCCCATCCCCGTGCCTATGGAAATTTTACCAGGGTAATCGGGCATTACAGCAGGGATGAAAAAATAATTACCTTAGAAAAAGCCATTCAGAAATTAGCAAAAGTAGCTGCCACACATTTACATATCAGGAAAAGAGGAGAATTGAAATTGGGAAATTATGCAGACATACTGGTTTTTGATCCGGCAAAAATGGAGGATCATGCTACGTATGAAAAACCACATCAATATTCAACAGGTATGAAACATGTTTGGGTGAATGGCACACAGGTATTGAAGGATGGGGAACATACCAATGCGAAGCCGGGGAGGTTTGTGAAAGGAGAGGGAGGTGTAATTATTAATTAATAATTTACCTGTTTAAGTAAAAGGAGGTATTATATGGTTATATCAATCAGAAAAGCAGAGAAAAAAGATTGTGAAAGGTTATTGCAGTTGATCCGGGAATTGGCGGATTATGAAAAGGCGCCTGCCGAAGTTACTGTTACACTGGAACATTTTGAAGAAAGCGGGTTCGGCGAAAAGCCTGTATGGTGGGCCTTTGTAGCAGAATTTGATGAACGTGTTGAAGGCTTTGCCCTTTACTATATTCGCTATAGCACCTGGAAAGGACAATGCATCTACCTGGAAGATTTTTTAGTGACTGAAAAATTACGCGGCCAGGGAGCCGGCAAATTATTATTCGATCGTGTGATAGCGGCAGCCAAAGAAAAAGGTATGACACGCATAGTATGGCAGGTTCTTGAATGGAATGAACCGGCGCTTAATTTTTACAGAAAATACAATGCTGTTTTAGATCCTGAGTGGGTGAACGGGATACTGGACATATAAATTAACTAACCCCCTGCACTATCGCTTCCTTATAAATTTTCTGCACCAATCCCTGCAAAACTTTCCCCGGGCCACATTCGGTAAATTGTGTGGCACCATCTGCTACCATGCACTGTATCGTTTGCGTCCATCGAACAGCTCCTGTTAATTGATTTATCAGGTTCCTTTTTATTTCGGAAGGATCCATCACCGCCCTGGCAACTACGTTTTGGTATACCGGGCAGGAAGCTGTATGAAAAACAGTGGCTTCAATAGCAGCGGCCAATTCTTCTTTGGCAGGCGCCATCAATGGAGAATGAAAAGCGCCTCCCACCGGCAAAATCAATGCCCGCTTAGCTCCCGCGGCTTTCATCCTTTCACAGGCTAATTCAATTCCTTTTATAGAACCACTAATTACTAACTGGCCCGGGCAATTATAATTGGCTGCCACCACCACTTCGCCGGTTTCCGCGGTAATGGAAGCGCATATCTCTTCTACCTTCTCATCAGCCAATGCCAGAACCGCGGCCATAGCAGAGGGCTGTATTTCACAAGCTTTCTGCATGGCTTTCGCACGAATACTAACCAGCCGCAATGCATCTTCAAAGGTTAAAACTCCATTGGCTACCAGGGCAGAAAATTCACCCAGCGAATGGCCCGCAACCATATGAGGCCTGGCCCCCTCCAGCGTTTTATATACAATAACAGCATGCAGGAACACAGCAGGCTGCGTTACATTCGTCTGCTTCAACGCTTCATCAGTTCCACCAAACATCACATCACTAATGCGAAAACCGAGGATCGTATTTGCCTGCTCAAAAAGGTTTTTCGCGAAAGCATTTGTTTCGTATAGCTGTTTCCCCATACCACTGAACTGAGAGCCCTGGCCGGGGAATAGATAGGCGTGTTTCATTCATTAAAAATTTCCGCGAATGTAATCATAAACCTATTAACGGTATTGCCACAGTATAAAGTCAGTACCTGGGCACAGGCACATTGTATTTTGTGAGCATCAACCTGTATGCCGGCAACTGTTTCAACACCTCAAGGTCCCGGTCATTAACCAGGTGATCAAAATTATCATATCCTGCCACCAACGACTGCTCCAGATAGGCCATTGCTTTTGGCAGGTTGCCTGTTAAAGCATGTATGCAGGCAGCATTGTGCAACGCCCATTTTAAAAGCTCATTATCGGTACTTTCTTTGCTGAGCAAGGTTTCTATCACCCTTACCGCTTCCTGCTTGTCTCCTTTCACGGCTTTTGCATAGGCATAGCTTGAGGTCGTGTCTTTGAGAACAGACAGGCTGGCTGCCTTTTGCAGATTGATGACCGCAAGTTCCTGCTGTTTCATCGCTTCTTTAAAAAAACGGCCCAGTTCATAATAAGCGTTATAACTTGAGGCATCCAGTTCAACGGCTTTCTGCAGATCTTTCAGGCCACCTGCATAATCCTTCATCTTCGACTTTAACAGTCCCATCTCAATGTAAATACTCACAAGGCTGGTGGTATTGGTATCGCTACTGTACAGGTTAACCACTTTTTTATAGTCGTCCAGTGCATTGGCATATTCTTTTCTTAACCCGAACAGATACGCCCTGTTCCAAAGATAACTACGGTAATAAGGGTTCAGCCGGATAGCTTCATTAATATGCACCAGGGCCTGCCCGTACTCAAGTAATGATCTGTCTGCCCAATACAAATCAAAATAACAGGTCGCCCTGTCCAGCTCTTTTTTCATCAATGAAGTAGCCAGGAGGTAATAGGTCCTTGCTTCTTTGTACTTGTGGAGAGCGGCAAGCGTGCGTCCCATATTCCAGTTGGCATAGTCATAGTTGGGATTTTGATTAAGCGACTGCTCCAGGTCTGTCTTTGCTTCTTCATAATTACCCAGGTAATAGCGGTAAAGGCCCCTGTTGTTGTACAATACGGAAAGATCGTTCGAGCCGCCCGTACCGGCGGGTTCCAATAACCTGATGGCTGCAGTAAAATCACCTATCGCCAGTTCGTACTGTAATTTTTTTCCCCGGTAATACCCGCGCTGCCAGAACGCGTTCGTATACCGCGAATCATATTCAATGGCTTTTGAAAAATCGGCAATGGCATCATCATATTTATACAATGCCCCACTGGCATCGCCACGCTCTTTGTGCAGTTTGGCAAGGTCTGTATTTTGACTGGCGCTATTAATAGATAAGGTATACACATCAACCGCCTTCTGGTATTCACCACTGTTATAGTAAGCCGCCCCTTCGCTCCAGTAAATATGCATCCTTTTCCCGGAACCGTATGATAAAGACAATTCATAATCACTGATTGCCTCCTGGTACAAACGCTGTTTTCTTCTGCTATCGCCACGCCAGATATAGAGTTCTCCAAGAGACGAACGGTCGGAAGAATAATAGGAAAGGGCAGAGGTGAAATCAGTTATGGCATCCAAATAGTTTTCCAGGTAATACCTCGACATACCACGCCACCAGTAAGCTTCTCCATTGAGAGACGCGTTGAGTGAACGTGTTGCATAATCGATCGCGGTATAATAGTTCTTGTTTTCGTACTCCTTTTTGGCAAGATTATTATAATAAGTATGGTCCTGGGCATTTAGGGTGATATTGGCAAAAAGCGACAAAAGCATTAGTGCCGCAAGTACCATAAATAGCTTTTTCATAACCGGGATTTTAGCAAAACAAGTTACTGCTAAAAAAATGGATTGTCAATACCCCGCCGGAAATATTTGCTGTATTTAGTCAAGCTTGGCGCTGATCAGTTTCAAAAATTCACTCCTCGTTGTATTTTTCAAAAATTCACCATCAAAAGCTGATGTGGTGGTAACAGAGTTTTGCTTTTGTACGCCGCGCATCATCATACAGAGATGCTTGGCTTCTACTACAACTGCCACACCTAAAGGATTAAGCCCCTCCTTGATGGCTTCCAGTATTTGTGTAGTTAATCTTTCCTGAACCTGGAAGCGGCGTGAATACACATCCACTACCCTTGCCAGCTTACTCAGTCCGGTTATATAACCATTCGGAATATAAGCGATATGTGCCTTGCCAAAGAAGGGCAACATATGGTGTTCGCACATAGAATAGAGTTCTATATCTTTTACAATAATCATCTCACTTCCCTCTTCTTTAAATTTGGCAGAGTGAATGATCGCTTTCGGATCCATGGTATACCCCTGCGTCAGGTATTGCATGGCTTTTGCAACACGCTCAGGGGTTTTTACCAATCCCTCCCTCTCCGGATCCTCGCCCAATGATGACAATATTTCCTGATAATTTTTTATCAATCCTGATGTCACATCCTCATCATACTTCTCAATTTTAGAATAAGCCATTTTGCTGTATTTACTTTTTACTGATTTATGCCGGGTAGTCTACAAAATTTCTTTCTGTTTCATATAGCCTGATGCTCAGCGCAAGTTTGGCATCCAGTTTTGGCCGGAGCAGGTGATAGATAACAACCGCTATATTTTCTGCAGTAGGATTCAGCGATGCAAATTCAACTGTATCCAGGTTCAGGTTCTTATGATCAAACCTGTTCAAAATTTCTTCTTTCACCAAATTACTTAATAGTTTCAGGTCCATTACATAGCCGGTTTCCGGGTCGGGCTCCCCCACTAGTTTTACCACCAGGTCATAATTATGCCCGTGATAATTGGGGTTATTGCAAAGACCAAACACTGTATTATTCTTCTCCATGGTCCAGCCCGGATTATGCAGCCGATGGGCAGCATTAAAATGTTCTTTTCGGTAAACAGCTATTTTATTGCTCATGGTTGCTTTACTATTAACCTGCAGAGTGACTCATTTGTTCAAAAAAGAAGGAATAAGTATCAATCCCCAAAGTATTCAACGAATATGCGACTGGTTTCATACAATTTAATGCAATGCAAATTAACCTCCTCAGGTAAATGAGGGGCCAATTGTTGCCAGATGGCAATCGCCAGGTTTTCGGTACTGCACATGGTATCTTTCATGAAATCCACATCCAGGTTCAGGTTTTTATGGTCCAGCCTGTCTACCACCTGCGTTTTTACCAGCTTACTTAATTTTTTTACATCATATACAAAACCGGTATCCGCACTGGGTATCCCTTTAATGGTAACATACAAATCATAATTATGCCCATGCCAGTTCTCATTGGCACAAACGCCAAAAACCGCTTCATTTTGTTCAGCGGTCCATTTTGGATTGAACAGCTTATGTGCGGCGTTAAAATGTTCTAATCGGGTTAAATACACCATTCTCTACAAAAATTTTTGCAAAGGTAAGAATTGGGGCCGAAACCGGGGAACTGAGTAAAGTGCCGGTTTTTACCCAACTTTGTGCGCATGCGAATCATTATTACCGCCGCCACCGTAGCAGAATGGATGCCTTCCTTTCTGGAAATGAATAACCTGTATACCAGTGATAGCCATCGTTTCAAGGTACAGTTTCATCAAACAGGGGTAGGCATGCTGGCAACAGCCGTTTCGCTTACCAAACTGGCGCTTGATGAGAAACCAGACCTGGTGATACAGGCAGGTGTAGCAGGCTGCTTTGATACTGCTATAGCCCTGGGTAAGGTGATGGTGGTAAAGGAAGAATCACTTGCTGATACCGGTGTGGAAGAAGATGGCAAATGGAAAGATATTTTCGACCTGAAGCTGGAGAAAAGCAGTTATCCTCCTTTTGAAAGAAGAAAACTGCCCAACCCCTGGCTAACTAAATTCAACCTTTTGAAACTGCCTGAGGTAAGTGGTATCACCGTAAATGAAATCACCACTAACCCGGAAAGAATCCGGCAATTGGTAAAAAAATATGGGCCGGTAACGGAAAGCATGGAAGGCGCCGCCCTGCATTATGTATGCCGCCAGGCAAATATTCCCTTTATTCAGATCCGGTCAGTCTCCAATTATATTGGCGAAAGAAATAAAGCCAACTGGAAAATGAAAGAAGCTATCGGGAACCTGAATCAAACCCTCCTGCAATATATTGATACACTATACAAAATAAAATAACCTCCATTCTATCATTCACTCAATCTATCCTTCTCTCAATGAACCTCTCCCTCGGTTTCTCCCCCTGCCCCAACGATACTTTCATCTTTGATGCTTTGGTCAATCATAAGATTGATACGGAGGGCCTTTCATTTGATGTGGTGTTGGAAGATGTACAAACCCTGAACCAATGGGCAATAGCGGGTAAACTGGCTATTTCTAAAATCAGTTATGGTGTGCTGCCGCTGGTAATAGATCAATATGCTCTTTTAAACAGTGGTGGCGCATTGGGCATGGGTGTGGGCCCCTTGCTAATTACTAACCCCTCCACCATCAATAAACCACCATCCGAAAACCACCCACTGCAAACAAACGTAGCAGACATGACAATTGCCATCCCCGGAGAAAATACCACGGCTCATTTACTTTTTTCACTGGCCTTCCCCGAAGCAAAAAATAAAGTGTTCATGGTATTTCATGAAATTGAAGAGGCGGTATTGAGTGGCCGGGTGGATGCAGGGGTGATTATTCATGAGAACCGCTTTACCTATCAGCAGAAAGGATTGGAAAAACTGATGGACCTGGGCGCTTATTGGGAAGAAACTATCAAAGTACCCATACCCCTGGGAGGCATTGTTATTAAAAGATCTATTGACACAGCGCTGCAAAAGAAAATTGACCGGCTCATCAGGAAAAGCCTTGAACACGCTTTTTCAAATTACCCAATCATTTCATCTTATGTACAGCAGCATGCGCGGGAGATGAACGAATCCGTTATGCGGCGGCATATCGATCTTTATGTAAACAATTATTCACTGGAGCTGGGAGAAGAGGGAAAAAAAGCGGTGAAAAAATTAATGGATGTGTACCAACAGTTGAATGCTTCAATTATTTAAAGTTTGCACGAACTTCTTATGCAACAAAGAAGACAATTGATTGGTATACCCACTTTCTCCCAACTGCTTCACCCATTTTATTCCGTAAATGGCATTGCTGAGAAATATTTCTGAGGCTTGCAGGATGTCTTCTACCTGTAGTTGGGTTTCTTCTACCGGCATATTTTCTTCGCGCATAGAATGTACCAGGTGTCTGCGCATTACCCCATTTACAGCTCCTTCCGTTAAGGCAGGCGTTTTGATTAAACCATCTTTTACCATAAACACATTCGCAATGGTAGCATCTGCAATTCGGTCATAGGGATTTAGTAAAATGGCCTCATCCAGTTTTTGCTTTTGGGCCCATAAAGCTGCCATCACATTAGGAAGATAATTATTGGTTTTTAGTACGGAGAAACGATCGCATACCTTTCTTGCATCCCGGTAGATACCTATCATCAACCCATTTTCATTCAGCGTATTATTAGCCGGATTCAGTTCCCAGGTTTGTACCAGGTGGTGTGGAAAATGATTGGATATCTCATACAAACCCCCTTCTCCCCTGAAAATCGTTACCCGTATCCTTGCCAGTTTATGATGAAAATTTTTTTTGGCCAGTATCTCAACCTGCTCCCTCAAATAGGCAGGGGTAAAATAAACAGGCTGCTGAAACTGTAACAAATCCAATGAGGTAAACAAACGTTCAAAATGATAATCGGCCAGTTGGATCTTTCCATTTATCATTTTCATGGTTTCAAAAAAACCATCCCCATACCTGAATGACCTGTTGTCTGGCGAAATAAAGGTCTTGCCGGTTTTGCTGAGCTTACCATTATAAAAAAGAAAATTGGCCCCTCCCATAGTAACAAAGATAGTCTGAGTTAGAGGTTTAGCGCCTGGATTTGGGGTTTTGTGTTATTTTTAGCCGGTTTACAACTATCTCACCCTAAATACCGGTCCTATGCAACTAATTGATATGATAAGGGAGCTCGAAACCATTGCTCCATTAAGTTTGCAGGAACCTTATGACAATGCCGGCTTACTTACCGGTAGCAGTGATTGGGAATGCAAGGGTATTTTATGCACACTCGATGCCACAGAAGCAGTGATACTGGAAGCTAAAAAAAGGGGTTGCAACCTGGTGGTGGCCCATCACCCCATTATTTTTGGAGGATTAAAAAAGATTAATGGCAAGAATTATGTTGAAAAAACCATCATCGCCGCTATCAAAAATGACATAGCTATTTATGCCATCCATACCAATCTCGATAATGTAATCCATGGCGTAAATAACCGGATTGCCGACAGGATGGGTCTTATTAACCGACAAATTCTGCTTCCAAAAACTTTTCAGGAAAAGCTTCCTTTAGTGAATGAGATGAATGAGCCTGGCAGATTAGTTATTGATAATCAATCCATTGGAAGCGGATTACTGGGAGAATTACCGGAAGAACTGGATGAAACCGGTTTTTTATATATGCTAAAAACATCATTTGAACTTGCCCTGATTCGACACACCCCTTTATCGGGCAAAAAACTAAAAAAAGTAGCCCTTTGCGGGGGTTCAGGCAGCTTTTTAACTGAAAAAGCTATTGCGGCAGGGGCAGATGTATATGTAACTGCCGATATAAAGTACCACGAATTTTTTGATGCCAATGAGCGGCTACTCCTGGCAGACATTGGCCATTGGGAAAGCGAACAATATACAACTGAACTCCTGATTGAGATTTTACAGGCTAAATTCCCTACCTTTGCCGTCCTCAAATCAGGAATAATAACCAATCCGGTTAGGTATTTTTTGGGTTGAAGGGGGATGGTTTATACACTAAGTAAACCAGTAAACCAATAAATAAATAAACTACAAACTCCACATGGCAGCAGTTAAAGATTTCTCAGTTGAAGAAAAATTAGTAACTCTTTTGAGGTTGCAGAAGATTGACAGCAAACTGGATGAGATCCAGATTTTGAAGGGCGAGCTTCCGATGGAAGTAAGCGACCTGGAAGATGAGATTCAGGGCTTACAAAGCCGTCAAACACGCGTGGAAGAAGAGATCAATGGCATTACTGAGTTCATTGAAGAAAAGAAAAATACGATCAAAGAAAGTGAAGGCATGATCGCTAAATATGAAAAACAAAGCGAGAATGTTAAGAACAACCGCGAGTTTGAGGCCATCAATAAAGAGATTGAAATGCAGCAGCTCGAAATAAAGCTGGCAGAAAAGCATATCCGTGATGCCAATGAAGAACTGTCAGAAAAAATTAAAGCGCTGGAAATCGCTAAAAAACAGGTAGCTGTAAAAGAGGGTGTTTTAACACACAAAAAAGGCGAACTGCAAAAAATTATTGTAGATACAGAAAAAGAAGAGACCCATTTTAACAAACAAAGCGCCGATGCACGCAGTCATATAGACGACCGCTTATTATACAGTTACGACCGTATCCGCAAAAGTTATCGCAATGGCCTGTCTGTTGTACCGGTAGAAAGAGATGCCTGTGGGGGTTGCTTTAACTCTATCCCGCCTCAGCGCCAGAGCGAGATCCGTTTACATAAAAAAATTATTGTTTGTGAAAACTGTGGCCGTATTCTGGTAGATGCTGACCTGAATGATAGTGTAGAAGCCAAATAGCATTACTGATTACACCGATTACTTAGATAGGATTAATAGGATAACAGGATATTGAAGAAAGAAAGGGTTACCATTTGGTAGCCCTTTCTTATTTTCGGGGTATGATGAAACAACTCATTGTATGCGCTTTGCTGATCGGATTTTATTCGAAGGGCCATACACAGAAAGTATACGAGTTCAACAGCACCTGTCAGCAGGCCTACCAGGAGATTACCAAACTGAAAATAAATAGCGGTCTCATACTAATTCAAAAAGCCAAACAACAGAATCCTGATAACCTCATACCCCTCTTACTCGAAAGCTATGTAGATTTTTATATCCTTTTCCTGAATGAGGATCCAAAAGATTACCAATTACGCTATCCTGCCTTTGCAGAACGGTATGAACAATTAGAAGCCGGACCTAAAAGTTCCCCATTCTATAATTATTGCCTGGGTACTGTTCGGGTACACAGCGCCGCGTCAGCCATCAAGTTTGGTAAACTATGGGATGCCGGATGGGATTTCAGGAAAGCCTATCAACTCATCAAAGAAAATAAAAAACAGTTCCCCACTTTTACCCCTAACAACCTGATGTATGGCTCACTCCAGGCCGTGGTAGGTACCATTCCCCAGGGATATAAATGGATCGCCAGCCTGTTTGGCATGCGGGGTTCACTTACCGGGGGCATGAACATAGTAAGGGGTTTTATCAATAGTAATGATCCATGGGCCAGGCTATTATTTAATGAAGCCGCATTCATGTATCCCTATCTTATGTTTTATATAGAGAACAAACAGGAAGAGGCCCTTGCTTTTACACAACAAAGAAAACTAGACCTGGTGAACAATCATTTACACGCGTATATGGCCGCCAACCTGGGTATGAATAACAAGCAATCAGCGTATGCGGAGAATGTGATACTGAACAGGAACCAATCAGCCGAATACCTGAAAGTAAGCATCTGGGATTTTGAACTGGGATTCACCAAACTCTTTCACCTGGAAACACAGGAGGCGGCCGGGTACCTGGAAAATTTTCTGCATACTTTTAAAGGGAATTATTATGTAAAAGATGCTTACCAAAAATTAAGCTGGTGTTATTACCTGCAGGGAAATTATACAAAAGCGGCAGAAGCAAGACGGAATATACTATCCCGGGGTTCTACCGATTCAGACGCGGATAAACAGGCCCTGAGAGATGCCAAATCGGGCAAATGGCCCAATGTTTTATTGCTGAAAGTACGGTTATTGAGTGATGGGGGGTATCATGCGGATGCCATTGCCCTATTAAAGGGAAAAACGGAGAATGATTTTACCAAAGAAGAAGAAAAACTGGAATTTGCTTACCGGATGGCGCGCATTTATGATGACCTTGGCAGAGAGGATGATGCCATCCAATCTTATCTGCTTGCTATCAGGCTGGGTGAGTACCGTAAAGAATATTTCGCGGCCAGGGCTGCTGTACAAATTGGACAGATCTACGAAAAGAACGCACAAAAATCAATGGCCATCACTTATTACCAAAAATGCCTCGACATGGAAGAGCATGAATATAAAAATTCGCTCGACCAAAGAGCTAAATCAGGTATTGCAAGGTGCAAAGGGGAGTGAAATATGTTGATTATACTGCGTATTTGTTACAGGGATTTGTATTTGACTGAGGGGGAGATTAACTTGTGGGGAAGGGAAAAAGCAAAAGTGAATTGTGAGTCGTGAATCGTGTGTCGTGAGTAGTCAGTCGTGAGAAAAAATTAATAAACCATTAAATCTTTCGTCTCCCCATGCTTCGCAAACTTTTTATACAGAACTATGCCATTATTGATGAGATCGAAATTAATTTTTCGGGGGAGCTGACTATTATTACCGGGGAAACAGGCGCCGGTAAAAGTATTCTGATGGGGGCGCTGAGTTTGATATTGGGAGAGAGAGCAGACAGTTCGGTACTGGTAAACACACAGAAAAAATGTTTTATTGAAGGTTATTTTGCAGTGGGTGGCAAGAAAACGGTATTGGATTTCCTGGAACAGCATCATCTCGACAACGATGAAGAACTGGTATTAAGAAGAGAAATCGCTACCAATGGAAAATCCAGGGCCTTTATCAATGATACACCGGTTACCCTGCAGCAACTGAAAATGCTGGCTTCTTTACTGGTTGATCTTCACCAGCAATTTGATACACTTGAATTAGGCGATAGTGATTTTCAAAGAGAGGTACTGGATGCTTTGGCGAAGAATGAAATCAGGCTGGCTGCCTACCAGCAGGTATACCGGCAATGGATCGTCACAAATAAAGAACTGGCAAACTGGAGAGAACAGAAAATCGCTTTTAATAAAGAACTGGATTACTATCAATTCCTTTTCAATGAACTGGATGAACTGGCGCTTACAGAAAATGAACTGGAATACCTCGATACTGAATTAAAATTACTGAGCAATGCAGAAGCTATCAAAGCCACGTTAAACAAAACCTATACAGACCTGAAGGGAAGTGAGCAACCCATTGTTCAACAACTGAAACATCTCATAAACCAGTTACAAAGTTACACCGGTTTTCATCCCGGTCTGGGTACTGTGCTGGAACGTTTACAGAGTGCACAAATAGAATTACAGGATATATCAGAGGAAGTAGACCACATCAATCAATCTGTTCATTTTGATGAACAAAGAATTGAATGGATTAATCAAAGATTGATGGATGGTTTTAAACTGATCAGGAAACACGGCGTACAAAACACGAATCAATTACTGGAGATACAAAACGGATTGGCCACAAAACTCCAAACAGTATTAGATATGGATGAACAAATCCTTGCCAGGGAAAAAGAGGCGGGGCTTTTATATACCGAAGCCGGCTCAATAGCGGCAAGCATTTCAAAAGCAAGACATCAACAGGTAAACCCACTGGAAGAAAAAGTAAACCAATTACTGTTACAGGTTGGTATGCCCAATGCCCGTTTAAAAATTGAACTGACAAAAAATGAGTTAACCCTTACCGGAAAAGACCATATTGATTTTCTCTTTGATGCTAACCTCCCTGCAGGGCAGGCAGGCAAAAGCAACCGCTTCGAACCCATCCGAAAAGTGGCCAGTGGCGGAGAACTGAGCCGGTTAATGCTTTGCATCAAATCGCTTGTGGCAGAATCTATCGACCTGCCTACCCTGATCTTTGATGAAATTGACACCGGTATTTCGGGTGAGGCGGCCAAACAGGTGGGGGCTATTATGAAAGGACTGGCAACCGGCAGGCAAATCATCTGCATTACCCACCAGGCACAAATAGCGGGCAAAGCCAACGCCCATTTTTATGTATATAAGGAAATCAAAGAGGATGCGGTAAAAACCAATATCCGCTTATTAAACCGGGATGAACGCATCACCACTATTGCCCAAATGCTCAGCGGCGAGAAACCAACAGCGGCAGCATTGGAGAACGCGAGGGAGATGATAGCAGGGGGATGATAGTTGAGGATGTTTATCGTGAGACGTGAGAAGAGAACAGTGAAAAAAATATTAACTTTTAATGATTAATTTTTAATTACTTTCATAACAATCATCTATTAATCATAAAAATCATCACTATGCCCTGGATAGAATATGTAGGATTATTTGGCGCCTTTTTAAGTTCCATTACTTTTATTCCGCAGGTATGGCAGGCCTGGAAAACCAAAAGTGTGGGCGACCTGAGTCTGGGGATGTTACTCATTGTATTTACCAGCGTTATCGTGTGGCTGGTATATGGTTTTTACCTGAACCTGTTACCGGTAATTATAGCGAACGCTATTATTTTTTTATTGTCCATCCTCTTATTGTATTTCAAATTTACTTTTCCAAAAAAAGAAAATTAGTAGCATCTATCTATTACATAAGAAAGCCATTCACAAAAATGAATGGCTTTCTTATTACCAATACTATCTAAGCTGCCCCTACAGTGGTGTGGGGATTTTAATACTCATCTTCATTAAACATAAAATCTTCCTGGCTTGGATAATCGGGCCAGATATCTTCGATGCTCTCATATACTTCACCCTCGTCGTCGAGTTCCTGCAGGTTCTCTACCACTTCCAGTGGTGCGCCGCTACGGATAGAATAATCTATCAGCTCATCCTTACTAGCGGGCCAGGGGGCTTCTTCCAGGTAACTTGCTAATTCTAATGTCCAGAACATATTTTACCTTTTAATTTTTTGCAAATGTAGCCGTATAAACGAAACCACCAAACCTGAGTTTTTATCTTTCTATAAAGAAATGTTCAAAAAAAGGCCATTAAGGCCTGTCCTGTTGTAGGTTTGTAGCCAGAATTTAATCCTTACCCATGCTAAAAGCAGTAAATATTTCCAGGAATTACGGCAGTTTAACCGTACTAAAAGGGGTGGATATTGAGATTCATAAAGGCGAGATCGTTAGCATTGTGGGCTCCTCCGGCGCCGGCAAAAGCACCTTATTACACATTTTAGGTACCCTTGATAAGGCAGATGGGGGGCAAATTTGGCTTAATGGACAGCAAATTGACCAGCTTTCCGGAAAAAAACTGGCCGCATTCAGAAACAGTCAGATTGGTTTTGTTTTCCAGTTTCACCATCTTTTACCAGAATTTTCAGCGCTGGAAAATGTGAGCATCCCCGCATGGATTGCCGGGAAAAAGAAAAAAGAGGTGGCCGAAAGGGCAACGGAATTGTTAACAACTTTAGGACTGGCAAACAGGGTTCACCACAAACCGCAACAATTATCGGGTGGCGAGCAGCAGCGGGTGGCGGTGGCAAGGGCGCTGGTAAATAACCCCTCCATCGTATTTGCAGACGAACCTACGGGCAATCTTGACAGTATACACGCCAAAGAATTGCATGAGCTGTTTGTGCAGTTAAGGAATGATTTTCAGCAAACTTTTCTGATCGTTACCCATAATGAAGAACTCGCTGCCATGAGCGACAGAATACTGCATATGAAAGACGGAAAAATAGTAGGGTAATTTTAGCTAAGCCGGGGCTTCCACGGAATTTCCGCTACCTGTAACAGGTAACCCATATAACGCGACAGAACAAAGAGGTAATCACTCAAACGGTTCAGGTATTTAATCACCATGGGTTCAACAAACATTTCATTCTCCTGCATATTTACACAGCAACGTTCCGATCTTCTGCAAACACACCTGGCCACATGCGTAGTAGAAACCGCTATATGTCCACCTGGTAATAAAAAAGAACGCATAGCGGGTAACACCTCATTCATGGCATCGATCTCTCTTTCCAATAATGTAATATCCGCTTCTTTCAAATCCGGAATTTTCATCAATGGTTCTTTGTCAGGATCACAGGCCAAAGATGAACCAATGGTAAATAAACGGTCCTGAATTTCTTTGAGAAGTATTTTGGTATGCCCATCTGTTGCATAATCGCTCACCAACCCGATATAAGAATTGAGCTCATCCACTGTTCCATAGGAATCAATACGAATATGACTCTTGGGTACTTTGGTTCCTCCTATCAAAGAAGTCATCCCTAAATCGCCAATCTTAGTATATATTTTTTGTGCCATAAAAAAATTCAGGTTTGTTCCACTAATCACCCAAACAAAAGATAATAAAAATGGTTCACACACTCCTAACTCCTAATCATCGAAACCTCTCTCAAATGATCGCTCTCCACCATTCCATCCCGCAAACGAACCACCCGATGCGCGTATCGGGCAATATCTTCTTCGTGTGTTACCAGCACTACCGTATTACCACCCTGCTGAATCTTTCCGAATATCTCCATTACTTCAACTGACGTTTTAGAATCCAGGTTTCCGGTTGGTTCATCCGCCAGTAACAGGGAAGGATTATTTACCAGCGCACGGGCAATAGCTACCCGCTGTATCTGTCCACCACTCAGTTCATTGGATTTATGATGGCTCCTGTCTTCCAAACCCACTTTACGCAATGCTTCCATAGACCTTTCAATACGTTCTTTTTTATTAATACCGGCATAGATCAGGGGCAAAGCCACATTCTCCGCGGCAGTTAAACGGGGCAGGAGATTAAACTGCTGAAATACAAACCCAATTTCTGTGTTCCGTACTTCGGCCAGGTCATCATCAGCCATTTTACTTACATCTTTATTATTCAGGATATACCTGCCGCCGGTAGGCGAATCGAGGCAACCCAGAATATTCATCAGGGTACTTTTTCCACTTCCCGAAGGACCCATCAATGCCACATACTCATTTTTAAAAATATCCAGCGTAATGCCTTTCAGCGCGGAAATGGCCTGGTTACCCATAAAATAGCTTTTCTCGATTTCTTCCAAACGGATGATCGCTTCACTCATACAAACAGGTTTCGGTTAAGACTATTCAGTTTTATTATTTCCTGATCACTTTAGGCACTTTAAAAAAGACTGCATCGTTTACAGGCGAATTCAACAAAGCTTCGGAGCGGGAAACCGACCCCTGTACGGTATCTTCCCGAAACACATTGGCTGCATCACTGATAAAAAGCAAAGGTTCCACACCCATGGTATCCACTGTTTGCAGTTTTTCTACAAAAGCCACCATGCTTTCCATATCCGTACGAATGGACTCTCTCTCCGCATCATCAAACCGCAAGCGGGCAAGATGGGCCAGGGTGTCAACCATTTTAGCATCAATATTCATATCTAACAAAAATAACAGAAAGCGGGGCATTATCTATCGGTTATTTTTAAATGGCTATTAGAATGAAACAACGGTAATATTGGTGGTTTTTACCGCTATCCGGCTGATTTTAACCCCAAAAAATGCCGCATTTATTTTCAATTCCCCCACTTGCAAAAAAATATTTTAACCTACCTTCGATACAATTAGTTGCATAACTAACTAATTTTACGCAAAGCCTAAGAAATATGAAAAAAAGAGCCATTAAAAAAGTTGCTGTATTAGGTAGTGGTGTGATGGGTTCCCGTATTGCCTGTCATTTTGCAGGTATTGGTGTACAGGTATTGTTATTGGATATGGTATCCAAAGGCGCCGAAGCAAGTACCCAACCGGCAGAGAGAAACAAATTAGTGAACGATGCATTACTGTCTGCTATTAAAACCAATCCTTCCCCGGTGTTTACGAAAGACGTAGTCAAAAAAATTACTACCGGCAATTTTGATGATAACCTGAAAGAGATAGCCAACTACGACTGGATTATTGAAGTAGTAGTAGAGCGGCTGGATATCAAGCAAATGATCTACGAAAAAGTAGAGAAATTCAGAAAACCCGGAACGCTGGTTACTTCCAATACTTCCGGTATTCCCATACATATGATGGCGGAAGGACGTAGTGATGATTTTAAAAAGCATTTCTGCGGATCGCATTTTTTTAACCCGCCACGTTACCTGCGTTTACTCGAAATTATTCCTACCCCGCATACCGACCCGGCGGTGGTTGAATTTTTAATGGAATATGGCAACCTGTTTTTAGGCAAGACCACGGTTTTATGCAAAGACACGCCCGCTTTCATCGCCAACCGTATCGGTGTTTTCAGCATGATGAGCATTTTTCATATCATGAATAAACTCGGAATGGGAATTGATGAAGTGGATGCATTAACAGGTCCCATTATAGGCCGTCCTAAATCCGCTACCTTCAGAACAGGTGATGTGGTTGGTATTGATACCCTCGTTAAAGTTGCCAAAGGGGTGGCGGATAATTGTCCGGATGATGAGGCCAAAGCTATTTTTACCATACCCGCCTGGCTTGAAACGGTTGTAACCAATAACTGGCTGGGCGATAAAACCGGTCAGGGATTTTTCAAGAAAACCAAATCGGCCGCGGGCAAAGAAATACTTACCCTGAACCTGCAAACCATGGAATACGCGGCAAGGGTAAAACCTAAATTTGCCAGCCTGGAAGCGGCCAAATCCATAGATGATCTGAAGCAAAGAATTAAACTATTACACAACGCTTCTGATAAGGCCGGTGAGTTTTATACCTTATTTCACTATTCACTCTTCTCCTATATCTCTCACCGTATTCCCGAAATCAGTGATGAGGTATTTCGGGTAGATGATGCCATGATGGCCGGCTTTGGCTGGGAGATAGGCGCATTCGAAACATGGGATACACTGGGTGTGGCCAAAACAGCAGCAGCTATGAAAGCCGCGGGTTACCAGGTGGCAGGATGGGTAGATGAAATGATAGCAGGTGGAGCTACCGGTTTTTATAAAGTAGCGGACGGTAAACGTTTGTATTATGATGTGCCCACCAAATCATATAAAGTACTCCCCGGTGGAGAGGCATTCCTGATCCTGAATAATCATGCTGATAAACTGGTATGGAAAAGCAGTACCTGCCGTTTATATGATATAGGTGATGGAGTAGCCGGATTTGAATGGAGTACAAAGATGAATAGTATTGGAGGCGAGGTATTGGAAGGTCTGAATAAAGCCATCAATATAGCGGAAGAAAAATTCAAAGGCCTGGTAATCGCTAATGAGAGCGCTAACTTCAGCGCAGGGGCCAATGTGGGCATGATATTTATGCTGGCCATTGAACAGGAATATGATGAGCTGGATATGGCCATCCGCCTGTTTCAGAATAGTATGATGCGGGTTCGTTATTCTTCTGTTCCGGTAGTTACGGCGCCACACGGACTAACCCTGGGTGGTGGTTGCGAATTAAATTTACATGCCGATAAAATTTGTGCCGCCGCGGAAACCTATATTGGCCTGGTAGAATTGGGCGTGGGATTAATACCCGGCGGTGGGGGCACCAAAGAATTTGCATTACGTGCCGGTGATGACCTGCATGAGGATGAGCCCGAAACCGTAACCTTAAAAAAACGTTTCTTCGCCATTGCCACAGCCAAAGTGGCCACTTCGGCACAAGAGGCATTTGATATGGGTATTTTACGAAAAGGACAGGATGAAGTAGTGATGAATATTGGCAGAAGAATTGCTGAAGCAAAAAAATCAGTCATTGAAATATACGACCAGGGCTATGCAACACCGCAACCACGCAAAGATGTGAAAGTAATGGGGCGTTTAGGACTAGGCGCTATGCTGGCCGGCATTAATGGTATGTGGCGCGGAGGTTATGCAACAGATCATGATGCGCTGGTAGCCAGAAAATTAGCCTACGTAATGTGCGGCGGCGACCTAAGCGAACAAAGCCTTGTAAGTGAACAATATTTACTCGACCTTGAAAGAGAAGCATTCTTAAGTCTTTGCGGCGAAAAGAAAACACTCGAAAGAATACAGAGTGTTTTGAAGAGCGGAAGGCCGGTGAGGAATTAAGTTTTTCCCCTGCTACAACCTATGTTCCTTCCTAGTTCTTGTGTACTCATTGGTGTACGCTATTTTCATTTTATTGGAGAATACGGTAGTAAGGTTAAATCATTGATACTGTTCCTTTTCTACTAAGGTTCGCCGGAGCCGGTTTGAACGGCTTTTAAACTCGTTGGAAAATTTACTCATCGAAATTTACTACTTGTTATAAGACTATGCATTGCGGTTTATTTACCGCTAATATAGCAAGAAACGATGCTCATCAATATTGCCGCCATATCATCCATATCTGATTATCTTCGGGTTAACAACCAACCGTTTATTTATAAACCAAGTTATATGCAACCAGTTCTCTCACTAAATGGTATCTCCAAATCATACGGGCGCATCCATGCATTGAAAAATGTTTCTTTTGACGTGCCGGAGGGCGCCGTGTTTGGCCTTCTCGGCCCCAATGGCAGTGGTAAAACCACTATGCTCAGTATTATACTCGATATATTAAAAGCAGATACAGGCAGTTTTGCCTGGTTCGGTCTGCCGGGCGCCCCTGAAACAAGACAACGAATCGGATCCTTATTAGAAACACCCAATTTTTATCATTACCTGTCGGCAGTAGATAATCTTACTATCACCAGCGCCATCAGTAGCAGGGGCAACGCGGAGGATATTGACCGGGTGCTGGAAATTGTAAAATTATCAGAACGCAAAAAAAGTAAATTCAGCACCTATAGTCTTGGCATGAAACAACGCCTCGCGATTGGTGCAGCTCTCTTAGGAGATCCACAAGTGTTGGTTTTTGATGAGCCTACCAATGGCCTAGACCCCGTTGGTATTGCAGAAATCAGGGAACTGATTAAAGTACTGGCTAAGCGCGGAAAAACCATTATCATGGCCAGCCATTTACTGGATGAGGTTGAAAAAGTTTGTACACATGTGGCTATTCTGAAAAGAGGCCATTTACTCACTGCCGGTGAAGTAGATATCGTATTAGCCAACGAAGACATTGTGGAAGTTTCTTCCAATAACCTGGATCAATTGCTTTCCGTACTGGAAAAATTTCCCGGGCATACCCATATTAAACAGGATGGTAAACTGGTGCAACTATTTTTACCGGTAGGCACAGCCAGGCTGGAAGAGATTAACCGGTTCTGTTTTGAAAAAGGCATTACCCTCAATCTTTTATTGGTGAAAAAGAAAAGTCTCGAAACCAAATTCCTGGAATTAACCAACGACTAATTTTTAAAATACGCGTCATGCTTCCCTTACTAAAAATTGAATGGCTTAAAATAAAAAAATACCCGGCTTTCTGGTGGATGCTGGCTATTGTTGGTTTAACTTATCCAGGTGTGAATGGCATGACCTACTATGGTTACCTGAAAGCCACAACCGGTAAAGAGATCACGAATAATCTCGCCAAAATGTTTTTGGGTAACCCCTTTGCCTTTCCCGAAACCTGGCACTCAGTGGCCTATTTTTCTTCCTTCTTTATTTTACTGCCTTCCATACTCGTTATCATGCTGGTTACGAACGAATATACCTTCCGCACACACCGTCAGAATATTATTGATGGCTGGAGCAGGGCGCAGTTCATTACCAGTAAATTATTTGATGTACTGATTGTTTCTGCCATTGTTACCATAGTATATTTTATAGTAGCGGCGGGCTTCGGGGTATATGCGGATAGTACACTTACCCATCAATGGACCAAACAGTTACAGTATATTCCTTTATTCTTTTTACAAACCCTTGCACAGCTTTCCATTGCTTTTATGCTGGGTTACCTCATTAAAAAAGCTTTCATTGCTTTGGGAATATTTCTATTCTACTATTTAGTCATTGAAAATATCGCGGTAGGTTATGCAAGGTTCAAACTCAATGATATAGGCAGGTTCCTGCCATTTGAAATTTCCGACAGACTGATTCCGCCACCTGTTTTTTTTAGTCGCTTCGGTAAAGATGCCAAAGCTTCTTATGATCATGCCCTTTCTTTAATACCCGGGCATGTGATCTATACCATCCTTTTAACAGCGGCTACCTGGCTCATCTGTTATGCTGTTCACAAAAAAAGAGACTTATAAATCACTCTGTGAAACTCCCTACCTCCGTGCGCTCTGTGTTAAAAAAAATACTGCACATAAGGATATTTTTTTCAACACAGAGGCCACAGAATTACAGGGGGTACACAGAGAAGGGTGATTAATCTTTTAATAATTCTGATATAGCCTGCTCAACGTTTGGAAAGGAAAAATCGAAACCCGCTAACTGAATTTTACGGCAACTGACTGTTGCACTTTTGAGTACTTCAATACTCATTTCCCCCAACAGTATTTTTAAAACAAAAGAGGGAACATACACCGGAATATAAAATTTACCCCGCAACTGTTTTGCCAAAGCAATAATCAGGTATTGATTGGATACAGGATGAGGAGCCACTGCATTGTAAGCACCATACAATTCTTCCTTTTCCAAAGCATAGATAAACATACGGCAAAGATCATCTACCTGAATCCAGCTAATCACCTGCCTGCCAGGCCCGAGAATGCTTGCTATACCCGCTTTCAGCGGTTTTTTAAACTCAACAAAAGCGCCTCCTTCCTTACTCAGTACCATACCCGTTCTAAGTTTTACCAACCGGATACCCTGCTTCCTTACGGGTTCAATACTTTCTTCCCACAAACGACAGGTTTCACCAAGGTATTCAGAATCGGCAGGGGCTTCTTCTGTAAAACCCTGTTGTTTACTCTTCTCCGTATCCGCGCCATACCATCCAATGGCAGAAGAGCTAATCACTGATTTTACATGATTGGTATTCGCTGCCAGCTCTTTCACCAACAGCGCACTACTCTTAACCCGGCTATCCACTATCTCCTGTTTTCTTTCTTTACTCCATCGTTTATCCGCTACACCCGCACCGGCCAGATGAATAATATGGTCTGCTTTGGCAATGGCGCTCTTATCAATGGTCTGTTGGGCAATATCCCATTTCGCATAAGAAATGGTGGATGAGACTTTCGTTAATGGGGTTGCTCCGCGACTTAAAATAATTACATCGTATCCTTTATCAGTCAGTAACTGTGTAAGTCTTCTTCCAACCATACCTGTTCCTCCGGTAATTAATATGGTAGACATAAGGATTGCTCTTTATTCCCTGCCTTTACGCCAGTATGAAAATATGATTTCACCGGTAGCGACTGCAAGGTTAATTATCAATTTTTTTCAGTTCACCGGCACAAAGATGGGCTATTAAAGGATAATTTCAGCAAACAAAAACCCCCGACTCATCATCGGGGGCCACAACTAAAATCACCAAAACATATTAATGAGAGCATAATTTAGTGATACATTAAAATTTATTTTGTATCTTTATGAGATGATAATGATAAAAAAGCGAGGCAGCAAAGACAGCCAGGAAACAAAAAGGAAGTTGGCGGTAGATTTTCT
>Ga0265292_1000323_pt1 | contig 77259 bp, 69 predicted proteins | sample Munlanlewell296A_FD_189080 | JGI IMG/M metagenome (GOLD analysis project Ga0265292, IMG submission 189080) | Leachate microbial communities from a municipal landfill in Southern Ontario, Canada - Leachate well 296A | ecosystem: Engineered > Solid waste > Landfill > Unclassified | place: Canada...
TGGCGTTCCCCCGATTCGACGAACACATTGACTATGCCGCTTCCGTTCCCGTTGCGTCCAGTCGCCTCCTCCTTGCTTCGTAGCTCTCCGGCGACATGTACCCCAGCGACGAGTGCAGCCTGACGCGGTTGTACCAGCCCTCGATGAACTCGAAGATCGCGCTGCGCGCCCTCGCGCGCGTCGGCCATGCGTGACAGTAAATGAGCTCGGTCTTGAGCGTCGCAAAGAAGCTCTCGGCCACGGCGTTGTCCCAGCACTCTGCGGGACGCGACAGCGACTGCTCGATCCCGTGCTCGTCGAGCAGCTTGCCGAACTCGGCGGAGGTGTATTGACACCCGCGGTCGGAATGAAAGATCAGTCCCGGCTCGGGCCGACGATGGTCGATCGCCATCTTCAATGCGTCGGCCACGAGTTCGGTGCGCATGTGATCGGCCATCGCCCAGCCGACGACGCGCCGCGAGGCGAGGTCGATGATCGTGGCGAGGTAGAGCCAGCCTTCCCAGGTCCGGATGTAGGTGATGTCGCCGCAATACACCGTGTCCAGATCGATCAAGCCGGGACCGAAGACGCGCTTGACCAGATCAACTGCCGTCGTCGATGCGTCGGGATCGGGAATGGTGGTGCGACGAAAACGCCTGGGAGCGCGGCCGTAAAGGCAGTTGGAGCGCATCAGCGAAGCGACGCGGTTGCGTCCGCAGACCTCACCGTCTTCGCGGAGCTGGTGATGCACCCGAGGCGAGCCGTAGGTTCCCTTGGAGGTCTTGTGAACCTCGCGGATCTTGGCGAGCAGCGCGGCGTCCGAGCATGCGCGCGCGGACGGGACATGCTTGGCCCAGTCGTAAAAGGCGGTCCTGGAGACCTGAAGCAGTTCGCACGCGCGTTTGACGTTGCGCTGCTTGGCCTTCTCCGCCTCGATGAAGGGATACAGCTTCACCGGGTCTCCTTGGCGAAGAAAACCGTCGCTCGTTTGAGGATGTCTCGCTCTTCGCGAAGGACGCGGTTCTCCTTGCGCAGCCCGGCGAGTTCCTTGCGTTCGGCGGTCGTCAGGCCGTCACGATGGCCGGCGTCGATGTCGGCCTGGGTGACCCACTTGCGTACCGAGGTCTCGGTCAGGCCCAGATCGCGCGAAACCGCGCCAACGGATCGATCACCTTGCTTGCACAACTCGACGACTTCAGCCTTGAACTGCGGCGTGAACGATCGCCTGGTTCGTTGCTCTCGTTTTTCCATTCGGACATCCTCTCCGGGGCAAGGCCCCACATGGTGGATGTCCGTCGAATCGGGTCAGGCCCAGCTCTTCTTCCTGCATCGAATGCCGACTTGGCCGTAGCCTCCACTCATCATGTTCATGGGTCCCACCGAGAACTGGCCGCGGCATCAACGGCCCCTCGCTAACGCCGCGCTTCTCGAGGCCAAGCGCGCGGGCTGGTGGTTCAAACCCTCCTCCGGGCACACCTTTGGTCGCTTGAGGTGTCGCCCGCCCGATCATGATCCCGAGGGCGAGCCGGGCTGCTCTGTTCCCGTTTACTCAACCTCCGGCGCTGCGGACGGTTCCGATACGGCACGCGTGATTCGCGACGCTGTGTCGAAGTGTCCCCACATCGCGGCCGCGGCGCTGAGTGAAGAGGAGGGGCGCGTGCTTCCCGGTGCGATCGCCGGCGCTCTATCTGAGATAGCTCGCATCTTGGACGCAGCAGACGCGCTCGTTCGACGTGAAGGGATGTCGCGTGAGCTCGAACGGGTTTTCGGCGAAGCCACCCTCACGGCTTCGGATGAGCTGCTCGAAAGGGCGGCTGACATCGAGACCGAAATCCAATCGGTCGAGCGTGACGCCATCACCTCGGCCTTCGCAGGAGGCGTTGGCGAACCGTGGCCGCCGATCCACGGGGCCCGCACCTTGGTGGACCTGGTCTCCCAGAAGATGGGAGAAGTGCGTCGTCTCATCGACGGATGTCCAGAGTCAGAGGAATCTGCCCGTCTGAGCAGGGACTTTGACCAATCCCAGGCGGCACTTGAGCGGCTCATCGACATCCTGTCCGAATAGTCTGTTGGCAGATGCCAACGGTCGTGGCATACTACTGACTCGCCAGCTGAAGGGGTTGCTATGCCCGCCTATCGGATGAACATCGTTTTCACGGGGATCGACTTCGATGACGATGCAACGTTCGAAGCCCTCGCCGACTTGCCGAACGTGCTGTGGCGAAGCCAGGGCGACCATGCGTTTGCAACGGCCATCGTGGACTCGGCTTCGGCGATGAAGGCCGCGGATGAAGTCACCGGTCTGGTCATGGATCGGGTGGCGACTGCTCAGCCGTTCAAGCTCGACGAAGACTTGGTTTCGATCTCAGACATCGCTGCGCGGGTAGGAGTGACACGCGAGGCTGTTCGAAACTGGGCAAACGGCAGCCGCCACTCAAACTTTCCCTTCCCGCGGGGGACGGTTGGGGACCGAATCAAAGTTTGGGCGTGGGCAGATGTGAGCAAGTGGCTCAACCGGAATCTTGCATTGGGCGATCCCGAAGAGTTCCCGTCCCCCCACGATGTGGCCTTGGTCAACTCGCTATTTGCGAAGGAAGCACCTTCGCAGACTCGTTCGGCCCTTATGACGTGGCATGCCACTGACGTGATCGCGGCACGCACGAAGCAAGCGAATCTCTGGGTTTCCCCAGCTAAGCCAATGCGCTCCCCCATGATGCAGCAGCACGCCGTCAAGCTTCGCGTCATCGATGGGGGCCTTAGTGGCGCAGCCTGAGGAACGGGTCGATCGGCTCGCCGAACCAACGACCAAGGCAATCGAAGCGGCCAAGGACATTCTCGAGCACGTCGAAATTGTCGATGTTCGATCCACGTCGATTTCGGCTTCTGTCGTGGACTCGTTCCACCCGGGTGCCCCAGTGGAGCAGGTCACATTCAACGTGTCTTCGTCATATGCAGCCGAACAAGGCGCGATGGGAAACCGGTTCGAATTTGAGTTCACTCTTCTAGGTCCGGACGGAGACTTCTTCGGCGAAGTGAAATTCACAATCGTCGTCGACTATGCCGTCCCAGACGACTACGAACCGGATCGGGATGGTGCCGATTTCATCGCTTCGACCACGGGTTATTTCGCTGCCTACCCCTACGCGCGAGAACTACTTCAGTCTGTCTCTGCCCGTCTCCATCTCGATCCGCTGGTGCTCGGACTCCTCAGGCGGGGGTCGATGCAACCAGGTCGCATCGGTTCGGTGAACCTTGCTGCTCTACGAGCAAAAGACGCCTCGTAGCCGGAAGCGTGAAGCCAAGGCGTGGGAAGGTGCTCTCGCGCTCAAGAAGTTTGTCCGGAGTTTGGCCCTGCCCTCCACTGTGGAGGGTGATACCAAACTCTGCCCAAACTCCAGCCAGGGTCCCGCGTCATTCCAGAGAGTTCCAGTCTGGCCCTCGATTTCGACAACGGAAGGCCGGTAACTAGCCTGGGAAGACGGCTTCTGGCTCAGCGCTGTCGGGTCAAGACAGGCGTGCCACGCTTTTCGTCATGGTCGGGTCTTCACCCGCCCGGTGTCGTTACAGGCTGCAGCTGGGAGGGTCGCCTTTGCGGCTAGCGAGGGCACGATCTCGAGTCTGGCTGCAGAGCCGCGGGGTAGCGCGTCGCTGCAAGGTCTCGTGCCAGATCGATCGGGTGCCTGTACCCGTTGGGGCTGTTGATCAAGCGCCGCAGTTGGTGGTTCACGGCGAAGATGTCGGCGCGCGCGAGGCCCCCTTGGCCCGCCAGATCGTTCTCGAGCATCCAAGCCATGTCGTTCATGCACCCGAGAACGACGCGGCTCGCGGTCTTCGCTACTTGAACGTCGCCGGTATCCAGGACGCTGAACGTGTCCGCTGGAAGCTGTTCGGCAGACAGGGCCTCCATCACGTGGCGGATCAGGAAGTCGCCCGCGGGAGCGAGATCCCTTTTTCGGATGTCAGCCACAAAGGCGGAGAACAACGTGCTCGCGTGCGTGAGTAGTACGCACTTCCGACGATCGAACCACAGCAGGTTCGCGTACCACTCGCCGTCGAGAGCGGCGGACGACGCACTGTCGATCGCCGCGGTTTTCAAGCCGGCAGCCTTCAGGAACTTGCCGGTGCATCGGAGGATCACAGTGCTTTCGCCCATCTTCCTGGTTGTGCCCCCACCAGGAATTGAACCTAGATCTCCGGTTTAGGAGTTGTTTGCAGGGGGTTGTCGCGTGCGTGCTTGAAGGGTCGATACCGCGCGTGGCCTGCGCGTTCACTTCTCAGCAGTTCTCACCGGTTCTCGCTGTTTCTCAGTGGCGCGTTCCCCACACTTTCCCCAAAAGGCCTGGCTCTTGCGAATCAGTGGCACGCGGCTGCGGGGCAGGGCAACATGTCTCCATGGGGAGGCAGAGCCGGGAGAAGAAACGTCGTCGAGAGGATCCTGCGTACCGCGCCCATGTCGTAGCATTGAAGGCCGAAGCGAAAGGACGCCTCGTAGGCCCTACGCCGCGAGCGTACGAGGATGTTGCCAGGCGCGAAGGGTCCGACGGGGTAATCCGCGCACTCATCTCCCGTCACAACCAGCGGTGGGAGAACGTTCGCCGGAACGTCGGCGCTCTCAGCGATCCGGTGGCAGAAACGCTGCATGTTCTGTTTCCGCTCGACGTCGCTCTATGTCGGCTCGGAGCGGATTTCTCCGCGCATCCGGCGAGTCCGTACGGCGAGGGGCCAGACCACCTGCGATGGGCCTTGGATAGCGCCTGCCAAGTGCAACGAATGATCCTGGCATGCAATGTGATGGGGGCGGCAGCGGTCGCACGCACACAACTCGAGCGATGGAGTGTCAATCGAGCATCATCTAACGGATTCATGCAGGAGGACGGCACCGGCACGCCGGATTTCTATACGGAGATCTGGAGGCATGAGACACCGTCGGTAGAGGCCGGTCGCGTGTGGAACGACGCGTCGAGATTGCTGCACGGGCGAGGGCCCTTGGTCGCGGCCGCGCGATGGGACGCCGCAAACTTAGCTTCCCCAGCACGGCTCGAACATGTTGAGGGCGCGGTGCAAGCGATCGAAACCGCGGTCCAGTTATCGTTGCGACAAGCTCTGCTTTGCGTTGTTGGTTTGGTGACGCCGCCGAGGTTTCCCGCCGGCCTGGCGGAGACGCTCCGATACCTGCCGCTCTCGCTGCCCTCGGAGGTTGTCCTTCAGGAGGCGGCGCCATCCCTGTGGCCTCTCACGTATGACTACCTTCGAGTCTTCGGCTCTTCACTGATCGCAGGTGGTGAAGCGTATGCGGATGATGTGCGCAAACTTGAGGGAGGGGTACCACCTCGGGAAGTGGTCTATTCAGCACGCAGTTTCGAAGCGTTTGCATCACGTCGCTCTCGTGCAGCGGCGTGGGCGAGGGCGGCATTCGATGCAGAAGCTGCGCAGTTGGGGTCCGACTTCGATCCGGACTCCCTTCGAGGACGCGAATTCTCCTACATTCTGATCGCAGAGGTGGCGGGCTTGCTTGGTTCGTGGATGAGCGGACCACCCTCCGATGCGCTGATCGTCGCGGCAGCCTCGCTTCGCGCCGCCTTCTGGTTATGGCTCGAAGACGACGAACGGGCGATGGTCCTGGTCCGTTCGATATTGGAGCAATCCGCTCGGATCCGGACTTGGCGGCTGAAGCCTAAGAGGGCTGCCGAGGTGGAGGAACGCGGTGATCGAGTCCGCACTCGCGATTGGCTCCAGGAAGCCGGGTGGCGGCGGCTATCAATCCTCAACCGAAGTCTCGGCGAGTTTTCTCACGCCAATTCCATGAGCCGGTGGACGGGGGCTCGTGAGGCCTTGGCGCTAATCCAGCCCGAAAGTCGTCCCGGCAAGTCCTTGCCAGTCCAGACGGCAAGGGGCAGTGCACTCGATAGCGTCGCCTTCGCCCTTGGGTCTGAGGTGTTCGAGTGGGCGCATCGTGATCATCCCGCTCTCGCAGACGCACTGGCCGGCGTGCTACCGCGCGACTCCGGAGCGGGAGCACCCAACGAGGTGGAGGAGTGGCTTAGGCGCTGTTGGTCCAAACGCGGCCTGTCTTTCGGAGAAGCCGATTCCGGCACGGTTCAGCCATAGGGGGTGCGCCGACGCCAGGTCGGGGCGCGCTGCGTCCCTCTAGACCAGGCGCCCACGAGAACCCGGAACTGGCATCGATCGCCCGGAACAGCTTGAATCTCCGCGCAGGCAAGCGAGCGGCTGCTTGATACCATAAAACAAGAGGACTGAAACGACGGTGAGCCGGCGATGTAGCCGACTTCGAGTTGGTTGGCGCATTGACTCATGGGAGGCAACAATCCGTGCAGGTGGTTTGGCCCTTCGTTGCCGCCCCCGCTTCTTGGGAGTGGGAGACCCGCTCCGTGCGCTCGAAGATCGATTCCCGGCGGAACGTAGTGGGCCTGCTCCGACGTTCTGCTCGCGGGCGATGTCGGTGGCCTCGTGTAGGTTCTTACAATGACCGACTCTTCGCGATCGAGGATCTGGCGACCGGACGTCCTACAAGATGCGCTGCGCTGCGCGTCGCGCGAATATTCTCGGGCAGTCATGCTCAACCCGCCATTTGTCCGCAGGAGGAACCATCGTGACCGCCTCCGCTGACCACATCAAGGCGCTCGTTAAGAGCCACACGTCAGGAGACGATGAGGCGTTCTACGCCGTGGCGATGCAGGTGGCAGCCAAAGCGGCGCGGCAAGGGCATCACCGATTGGCAACGGACCTGAAGCAATTGGTGGAAGCCGCACGGCGGCAAAATTCTGGAACAGTCGTGACCCCGATCGTCCAACCGCGGGGCGAACTCGCGGATCTGGTGGTCGCATCGTTCCCTCGGGTTCAATTACGAGACCTCATCGTGCCGGATGGGCTCCGCGGTCGCTTGGAGCTGGTCATCGCCGAGCAAAGGCAGCGCCACGCACTGATGGAGCAAGGCTTCAACCCGGCCCACAGGCTCCTGCTCGAAGGGCCGCCGGGTACCGGAAAGACCATGACGGCGGCAGTGCTCGCTCACGCGCTGGATCTGCCGCTGCTGACGATTCGGCTTGATAGCGTCTTCAGCAAGTACCTGGGAGAGACGGGGAGCAAGCTGAGAACAGTGTTCGACGCCGCTGCGACGCAGCGGGCCGTCTATCTGTTCGACGAGTTTGACGCGCTCGGTGGCGACCGGGCGGGCAACGATGTCGGGGAAGCGCGCCGAATCCTTAACTCGTTCCTCGTTTTCCTCGAACAGGCGAGTGCTGAGAGTTTGGTAATCGCCTCGACTAACCATCGAGCGATTCTCGATCGTGCGCTGTTCCGACGATTCGACATGGTGATCACCTACGACCGACCGGACGCGGCACAAGCTGTCGCGGTTTTGAAGGCGCGCCTCGGCCCGATCGGGAAGGGCATTCGATGGGCGACAGTGCGGACACACACTGCAGGGCTGAGCCACGCCGAACTAGTGAAGGCCGCCGAAGCGTCAGCGAAGCGCGCTCTGCTCGCTGGCGAGCCAACAGTCACTACCGAGTCTCTCCTCGCTGCTCTACGCGAACGAGGCGAGTCAACAGTTGCCTGACCAGGAGGAGCGGTTACCTCATCTCCTCGTTCTCGCTCACGTCGAAGATCGTGAGTTCACGCGGCGCGGTGGCGGCGAGCCACGGATTCGTGATGTCGAGCGGCGTGCGCACGGCCAGCGCATTCAAGCTGAGGCGTCGTCCGCCCTCGCGGAGCAGGATGAGCATCGCGTGCAAGTGGGTCTGGAAGAGCCTGAGGCTTTGGGTGTCGTGGTCACGGTCGAAGGAAGCGGAGGGGTTGACTATCCGCTGCGCCTCGACTCGCTGGAGCACTTGAGTTCGCACCGCTCTGGACCCCTACCGAAGTGGCTACTTCTAAGCGTGTCGCCGGCTACGGACGAAGCTCCCGAGCGTGCCCTCGTCTGGGTCAGCGACCAGTATCGGGCGGCATTTCTGAAACAGTTCGAGGACTATGTCACGAAGGTCTCGCGGGGAGGCCACCCTCGTAACCGCGAACTCGTCGCGAATATGAGCCGCATTAGAGCGACGGTTCTTCGTGATCTCTGGCAGTCCGAGGGCGAGCCCGATACGACCGGCGTGAGGTGGTGGGAGCTTTGGTTGCTTCCGGTATCCGATGCGGTCGATCTCGCCGAGCGCTTCGCGCAGGCGGCAGGGCTGACCTTGATCGGGCGTCACTTGTATTTCGATACGCGCACGGTGGTTTGGATTCAAGCGTGTTGGACAGACCTGCTCCCCTTGCCTTTCACTGCGGTTCCAATCGCCGAGATACGACGGCCGCAGTTCGTTGACACGATAGAAGACCTCACGCTTGATGAGCAGCAGGAGCTTGTTGGCGACCTTTCAGGGCGGATCACTCCAGCGCAACCGGAGGCTCCAGCGGTGTGTCTTGTCGACACCGGCGCCCGTCGGACCCATGTGCTTCTCGACGGATCTCTAAGCTCAGGCGATATGCATTCAGTCGTCGGTCTGCCCGAGGGAGATGTGCACGGTCACGGGACGCGAATGGCCGGCCTCGCCCTCTACGGTCCGGTCGACGTTGAGTTACTTCGGAGTGGAGGCGTCGTCCTTCTGCATCGCCTTGAGTCGGTCAAACTCCTGCCGGACCCCGGCCAACCTCCTCACGACCCCGACTCCTACGGTCTCGTCACCGCCGAGGCGGTCGCCGCCCCGGAGGTCGTTTCCTCGCGTCGGAGGGCGTACTGCATGCCTATCACGGCCAACTCCGACCGCCCGGGCGAACCGTCGCTGTGGTCCGCGACCGTTGACGCGTTAGCAGTTGGGACCGACGTTGGTCGCTCCAACGACGGGATCAAGCTGCTTGGTCCCCCGTCTCCCGACGCAGCACGCCTCATCGTAATTTCGGTCGGCAACGTGGATGAGCCGTACGAACTCGATTACCGCCAGAAATGCGATCTCTCGCCAATTGAAGATCCCGCCCAAGCGTGGAACGCCCTCGCGGTTGGTGCATACACGGAGCTAACCGATGCACCGACCGATCCGTCGTTTGCGGGATGGAAAGGGGTCGCTCCGAACGGTGACATCTCGCCCCATAGCAGGACCGGCGTCATTGCTGGCGGTAAGGCATGGCCAATAAAACCTGACATCTGCATGGAAGGTGGCAACGTACTCACGGACGGGACGAACGACTTCAATCACAGCCACCCGCTGATGTCCCTGCTGACGACGGATCTGCGTAACGATGTCGCGCTCAGCTCGGCGAACGCAACGAGCGCTGCAACGGCGCAGGCAAGTCGTCTGGCTGCGTTGGCGATGGCGATCTATCCCTCCTATTGGCCGGAGACCATCCGCGGACTTCTCGTCCACAGCGCCGAGTGGACGGCGACGATGCGCTCCGAGATTCTCGCCGAAACTGGCAAGGAGAGGCGCGTTCTCCTCTTGAAGCGGTATGGCTGGGGAGTCCCGGATGCGCCGACCGTTCTTACCTCCGCGCGAAACGCTGTCACGATGGTTGTCCAAGACGAGTTCGTGCCCTTCACGGGCGAGGACTACCGAATGAGGAACTTCCGGCTGCACGAGTTGCCCTGGCCCCGTGATGTGCTCGCGGACCTGGGGGCGGACGACGTTGATCTGCGCGTAACTCTCTCGTACTTCATAGAGCCATCGGCGGCTCGTCGCGGCTGGCGTCGGCGGTACGCCTACGCTTCGCACGGTCTGCGCTTCGAGCTCCGAGGACCGAACGAGGACACACCCAACTTCATTCGCCGAGTCAACCGCGAAGCTGCGCGGGAGGAAGAGGAAGGGAACGCAGGCGTCTCGTCATCGACCGATCACTGGATGATCGGCCCGAACCAGCGCAACAAGGGATCGCTCCATCAAGACATCTGGGAAGGGCACGGAGCCGAGCTCGCCGCTACTGGCGGTGTGCTCGCTGTGCATGTCGTCGGTGGGTGGTGGAAGAACAGCAAGCGAAAGGACCGGGTCGACCGGGCGGTGCGGTACGCGCTGGTGGTCTCGCTCAGGACGAAGACGGCGGATGTCGACCTGTACACGCCGATCGCGACTCAGCTCAACATACCGGTGAGTGCGGTTGCAATCGAGGTTTGATGCGGCCCCGTTCTGCGGTTCGATGTCGGAAGCAGACGCTAGCTTAGAGGTGGGTGGGAGCGCAGGGGCGCATCGAGGAGGCGAGGCAAACGGAACTTGTCTGGGAAGGTAAGTACGACAAGGATGGTCGACGACAGGCTCCGCCGCGAGTTGCGCTCCCGTTTCAGACGGTGGAGACGGTCAACGAATCGGCGCAAGAGCGCCAGCGTTCATTCGATCTCTTTGCGCGCGGTGGCGATCCGACGTGGCGAAACAGGTTGATCTGGGGCGACAAGAAGTATGTGCTGCCCGCGTTGCTGGACTCCCTGGCGGGGGCCGTAACGCTTATCTATGTTGATCCACCCTTCGCGACGGGCGCGGACTTCTCTTTCTCGCGGGAAATCCCCGGATCAGACACCACTTTTACGAAGGAACCCAGCGTCATTGAGCAGAAGGCGTACAGGGACACCTGGGGACGGGGATTCGACTCGTATCTGCAATGGTTCTATGAGGCGGCACTCGTCCTTCATCAATTGCTCGCAGACGATGGCAGCATTTACGTTCACATCGGGCCGAATGTGAATCACCTCGTAAGAGTCTGCCTTGACGAAGTGTTTGGTCGAGAGAACTTTCAGAGCGAAATAATCTGGAAACGAGTTTCGGCGCGTAGCCACGGAAAAGGTATCCCCTTCTCGCACGACAGCATCCTGGTTTACTCGCGGTCTGAGGCGCCCGTATGGAATCCTCAGTACTTGCCCACCAGCGAGAGCTACATCAAGTCTCACTACACGCACGTCGAGTCGGGTAGCGGTCGGAGGTACAGGCTCGACAACACGCTGAACCAGAATCCCGATCGGCCGAATCTGACTTACGACTGGAAAGGGATCACCCGCACCTGGCGCTGGACGCGCGAGAAGATGCAAGAACTGGATGCGGTCGGACGTCTCGTCTACACGAAGTCAGGGATGCCGCAATACAAGCGCTATCTTGACGAGTCTCCGGGAACGCTCGTGCAGTCTGTTTGGACTGACATTCCGCCCGTGAATTCTCAAGCGATTGAAGACTCCGGATACCCAACGCAGAAGCCAGAGGTGCTGCTCCAACGCATCATCGAAGCGTCTTCGAACGAGGACGACTTAGTCCTCGACTGCTTCTGCGGAAGCGGGACCACTGCCCTTGTGGCTGAGAAGCTGAACCGCAGGTGGATCGTGTCTGACCTTGGGCGGTTTGCAGTGCATACGACTCGCAAGCGCCTGCTCGGAGTGCCGAACTTGAGTCCGTTTGTGGTTCAGAATCTCGGCAAGTACGAACGGCAGCTTTGGCAGGCTGCAGAGTTCGGACAAGCGGCGAAGGTGCGGGCGCGTGCGTATTGTCAGTTCATCCTCGAGCTCTATAAGGCGAAACCGCTTGAAGGATTCGTCTGGCTGCACGGGCTGAAAGCCGGCCGCATGGTCCACGTCGGAACGGTAGACGCACCGGTGACGGTTGGTGACGTTAAACAAATAGCCATTGAGTTCCGAAAAGCCATTGGCAAGGGCGAAGGTTCACCAAAGTCCAAAGCAGTCGATGTTCTCGGCTGGGATTTCGCTTTCGAGGTGAACGAGGTTGCCAAGCAGGAGGCCGCGCTCGCAGGTATCAACATGCGGTTCGTTCGCATTCCTCGTGAGGTGCTAGAGAAGCGCGCGGTGGAGCAAGGAGATATCCGATTCTTCGAGCTGGCAGCTCTTGGTGTTGACGTCAAGAAAAGGGGGAAGGTGGTGACGCTGGGTCTCACCGACTTCGTCATTCCACTAGACGATGTCCCCGATGAGATCCAGAAAGCGATCACGAACTGGACTCAGTGGATCGACTACTGGGCGGTCGACTGGGAGTACAAGGGTGACACTTTCCACAACGAATGGCAGACGTATCGGTTCCGTCAAAGCCGGAGCTTGGAGAAGTCAGTGAGTCATACCTACGAAGAGGCCGGGACGTACACCATCCTCGTGAAGGTCATTGACATCCTCGGTAATGACACGACGAAGACGCTGAAGGTAGAGGTGAAGTAGTGGCGGGCCGGAAGGAGAAGGCGGCCGAACAGCAGAGCATTCTCGAAGCTCGCGTGACCACGGCCCCATGTGTGCCGGCAATCCGATCGGCAGTCGCCGAATGGCGCGTGCAGAAATATCGAGATGCGACGGAAACGAGCCGACTGCTGCTGAATCATTGGTTCCTGACCGACCACCGCCAACCGAATGGCTCCTTCTTCCGTTACCACTACTTTCAGCGCGAAGCCATCGAGACACTTATCTATCTGTATGAGGTTGCCGGGACGAGACGCCACAAGGATCTTCTCGAAACGTTCGCGCCGAACCTCCCGGGTATCCGCCTGCTCCAATACGACGACTTCACGCGCTACTGCGTGAAGATGGCGACAGGAAGCGGGAAGACGAAGGGCATGGCTCTGGCGGTGGCCTGGCAGTACTTCAACGCGGTGGCCGAGGGTCGCGACGACTACGCCCGCACGTTCTTGATTGTGGCCCCGAACGTCATCGTGTTCGAGAGACTTCGAAGCGACTTTGGCGGCGGTCGCATCTTCAAGACCGATCCTGTGATTCCGCCGGAACTGTCGGTGTACTGGGATCTGGATTGCTACATGCGAGGTGAGAGCGAGCGAGCGAGTTCGCAGGGCGCGCTCTATCTCACGAACGTCCAGCAGTTGTACGAACGGCAGGAAAGGGTGGATGAGGACGAGCCGGAGGAAATGACGGCAGTGCTGGGGGAGAAACCGCCGCCATACATGGCTGAGCCTGAGCCGTTCGATCGCAGAATCGTTACGCGCGGCGGGCCATGCATGGTGGTGAACGATGAAGGCCACCACACGCACGAAGAGGACAGCGAATGGAGCAAGGTCATACGACGACTCCACGGGACAGTATCCGGCGGGGTTGCTGCGCAACTCGATTTCACGGCCACCCCAAGGTATGCGAAGGGCGGTCTTTTCACGTGGACTGTGTTCGATTATCCCTTGAAGCAGGCGATCATCGACAACGTCGTGAAGCGACCCATGAAAGGTGTGGCCGCAGGAATCAAGGAGCAGCCGTCCGATGTCGCGAGTGCCCGGTATCAGGCGTACATCACAGCTGGAGTTGAGCGTTGGCGGGAGTATCGCGAACAGCTCACGCCTCTTGGCAAGAAGCCGATCCTCTTCTTGATGCTGAATAGCACCGCAGAGGCGGATGATATTTGCGAGTACCTGCGCGTCAAGTATCCCGATGAGTTCGGCGGTGAGCGTTCGCTTGTAATCCATACGGATAGGAGCGGCGACGTTTCCAAGAAAGACCTGGATAAAGCGCGCGAGACAGCGCGTCAGGTTGATGAGGGCGAAAGTCCGGTGAATGCGATCGTGAGCGTTCTCATGCTTCGCGAAGGTTGGGACGTTCAAAACGTGACCGTAATCGTGGGGCTTCGGCCATACACATCGAAGGCCAACATCTTGCCTGAGCAGACGATTGGTCGAGGACTCCGGCTCATGTTCCGGAACATGGCCGGCGGCTACACGGAGCGTGTCGACGTGATCGGGAACAACGCGTTCCTTAAATTCGTGGAACAGCTAGAGCGCGAGGAGGATATCGCGCTCGAGTCGTTCGACCTCAAAGAACCGCTTGTTATCCAGACGATCGCGCCCGATCCAGAGAAGCTGGACAAGGACGTGACGATGCCGGTCCTGAGTCCGATCTTGTCACGCAAGAAGACTTTGGCCGAGGAGATCGCTGGGCTCGATGTCGCAGCGATGAGCTGTCCAGTGTTCCCGCGCAAGGCTGACGATGCGGCGTCGAAGAAGTTCAAGTACGAGGGTTACGACATCGTGACGTTGGAGAAGCTGGTCGATCGAGAGTACGAGGTCCCGGAGCCGCGCACCTCCGAAGAGGTTATCTCCTACTACTCGAAGCGCATCTCGCAGGACGTGAAGCTTCCATCACAATTCGCAGCCCTCGTTCCAAAGGTTCGTGAGTTCCTCGAAACGCGTGCATTCGGGGAGCGGGTCGATCTGGCGGACCCAGTCATCATCAAGGCCGTTGCGACGGCGGTCGCGCAATACGTGACCGTGAAGACGTTCGCGAGGGCCTTGCGCGGTCTCGTCGTCGAAGAGCTGGCGCCTGAGCTGTTGAGTCCGGGGCGAAGACTGTCTGAGACTCCGCCGTTCCCGTACTCTCGGCCCACGTTGCCCGCCAAGAAGACGGTGTTCAATCTCGCGGCGTGTGACAACGAGTTCGAGAGAGAGTTCGCTCGTTTCCTGGAGAACGCATCGGATGTTGTGTGCTTCGCGAAACTCCCAAGTCAGTTCGGATTCACGATCGAGTACACCGACGCGGCGACGAACCTTCGTTACTATGAGCCCGATTTCGTTGTCGTTACGAAGAGCGGCGGCCATTTTCTGGTCGAAACGAAAGGCCGCGAAGATATTGATGTCGCGCATAAGGATCGTGCTGCCGGAATCTGGTGTGAGAACGCAACGTTGCTTACGGGAACTGCGTGGGCCTATGTGAAGGCTCTGCAGGTGGAATGGAACAAGCTTCGGCCGTCCGACTTCGCCGAGCTACGCCTGGTGTTCAGCGCTTAGGACACTTGGAGCGCTCAAGACTCGTCGTCGATCAAGCGGAGTGTCGGAGAGAAGGGCACACTCGAAATGCTGAAACAGCGTCGACCGACACGGTACGCTTCGGAGCGATGGATGCTTCCGAACGCTTTGCGAAGCGTGCAATCGAGACGATAAGCGGTCGACCACTTGTTGCGTGGGACGTTTCGCCACGACAGGGTGCGGTCGACTTTAGGTGCCTGGAGTCACCGACGATTGCGGTCGAAGTGAAGCGACTGGCAATGCACGATTTCGAGCAGGCGCGGAATCGTGTCTCTCGGTACGGCGGACTCGTGGCCAGCAGCGAAGTAGCCATGTGTTGGTCTGTACTCATCGAGTTGCCAACCGACGGGCACCCCGGAGTTGCGCCCGATGTTCGTCGTCTCGCTGCGGAGCTGGGGCCGATCCTCGTGGCGTTGGAACAGCGGGGCATCTCCTCAACTCGTGGCGCGCACATGGACTGGGACGAGGTTCGCGGTTGGCACGGCCCGGTCGTCGAATTTCTCCGCCTTGCTGGCGATGCGATGGCGATGGCGACGCCTGCTAGCGAACAGCTCCCAGCGGGAATCACTCTGGTCGGGGGATGGGGCGCAGCGTGCAAGGACGATCCGAACGTGACGGCCCGGGTAGCCGAGGAATTCATCAACGGAGATTCGAAACAAGCGTTGAACATGCGCGAAAAGCTTGGGCGTTCGACAGACGCGGAGCGACACGCGTTCATTCTCTTAACGGATTGCGTTGCACAAGCATGGCTCTTCGATGACTGGGGTTGTACCCGGATGCCGACGGCGAGGCTGAAGCTGCCGGAGGAAATCGATTGCCTCTGGATCTCCAGAGGAGGAACCAGTGTGTGGTGGTTCGATGAATCGGGCTGGCACGGGACTGAGATGGAGAGGCAGGACGACACGATTGAGACGGCGAGCACCGGGTCGATTGCGCGAGGGTAGAGCTCGCGATGCTAAGCATCTACGTGACGCCGTGAAGGGAAGAGAATGCCCCTTGCGCGCCGATGACGACGTGGTGGCGAGGTCTTGATTGGGCGACCCTGTTGCGAGTGCCCCTGTGCCCCCACCAGGAATTGAACCTAGATCTCCGGTTTAGGAAACCGCCGCTCTGTCCGTTGAGCTATGGGGGCTCGGCGTCAGCATGTTACCGGTTCGCGTTGAAGCGAACCGGCGCCCTCGCGAACCCGATCTGATCTGCGGCGGGGCTGCATTCTTGGACGCCGCGGACACTTGTAGCCGGGGTGGTTCGCCCCCGATGAGGCAGTTACCCCAGTCAAACGGTATTCGCGACCTATGTAGGACTTGCGAAACCCCGACGAGGTGTTCGTCAGGAACGCGAACCGAGGGGGACTGGTGGACATGAGAAGGGGAATTCGAAGGCCGAAGCGCATGATCCTCGGACTTGCGCTTGTTGCGGTGCTGGTCACGGCATCCAACGCTTTCACCGCGTCGAACACCGTCCCGGCACAGAGCGCGGGTTCGGGGTCGAGCACGATCTCCGGCTATACCGTGAGCGCCGTGTCCTACACGCTGAACGCGACGACGCCGACCAACATCGACGCGGTGCTGTTCACGCTGAACGCGGCGGCGACCACGGTGAAGGCCAAGCTCGTGAACGCTGAGACCGCGTACTACGCCTGCACGAACACTTCCGGCATGAACTGGTCGTGCGCGACAACCACGCCACAGGCGACGGTCACCGCTTCCGACAACTTGTCGGTCATCGCAGTTCAGTAGTAGTCGTCGGAGGTAGATGCTTGCTCGAAAGGAGCGCATCATGAATCGGGGCTGGGTCAGGGTCGCAGCGTCGGCGATCGGAATCGGATTCATCGCCGCGGCGTGGCTCGGACTCGGCCCCCGTTCGCTTGGCGGGTCGGTCGACTATGTGGCGGTAGCAAGGGGCTCCAGCATGGAGCCGACGTTCCATGTTGGAGATCTGGCGCTCACCCGTCCTCGTCCGGTGGCGTCCTACGCCGTCGGCGATGTTGTCGCCACGAGAACCGACTACGGCAGGATCGTTCTTCACCGGATCGCGTCGATCGGCGGCGAGCGGCTCGTCACCAAGGGCGACAACAACGACGAGGTGGATCAGTATCAGCCGTTGCGATCAGACGTAATGGGCTCGCTGTGGCTCCGGATTCCTTCGGGAGGCCGGCTGTTGGGGCTTCTTCGTCCCCCCATCGTCTTGCTGCCGTTGGGCATCGTGCTCGCCGCTTGGTTGCTGATCTCGAGCGGGAAGCCGGCGCGCGCGCGCCGAGGGAATGGACGTCGGGAGCGCGCGCCTCGATCGGCATCGCCGGCTCCGCTGCGCAGCGGTGCTCCGCCCACCATCTCCGAGACGGTCTTTGGTGCAGCAGCGGTAGTGCTGATCGCGTGCGGGTTGATAGCGATGGCGGCGTTTTCGCGCCCCACTCGCGCCGCCGCTGAGCGATCCGTCGCGCATCAGGGAGCATTCAGCTACGCCGGGTCGGTGGCCGGCGCGACCGGACCGGAAGCGCGAATCGAAACCGGCGACCCTGCGTTCCTTCGCCTCACGCGCAGACTTCGAGTCAACTTCGCCTACGGGTTCGAGGTCGACGCGTCGCACTCGGTTGCCGGGGATTGGCGACTGGTTGCGGAGTTGAGTTCTCCGAACGGCTGGCGGCGCGTCGTTCCGCTGACGCCCGTTTCGCCGTACCAGGGTGATCGCTTTGAGGCATCGGGAATCCTGGACCTGCGCGCGCTCCGCAACGTCGTCCTTGCCACCGAGGACCGCTCCGGGGTCGTCAACCCGACCTACGCGCTCGCCGTGCGTGCCGACGTGCATGCGCGCGGGAACATCGAAGGGCGGTCGATCAATGAGGCGTTCTCGCCCGAGATGCGGTTCACGTTGGATGCGCTTCAAGCGCAGCTGCAGGTGGCCGACCACAAGGCCGGCGAATCGGTCGCCGTTCACGAAGAGAACAGCGTGTCGGTTCCCGGAGCGGCGTTGAATCACATCACCGTGGTGAAGATCCCTTTGCCGGTCGATCTGGCACGCGGGATTGGCGTTGTCGGGGTGGCCGGCGCAATTCTGACGATGGCGGCTGCCGGTCTGCTGATCGCACGCAGCAAGCGCGAGGACGAGCCGACGCGTATCGGGAAACGCTGGGGGCGGGCTTTGACCGCCATAGAGGCACCGATCGTCACCGGCTCGTTCACTGCGGCGGCGTCCTTCGAGGACCTCGTGCGACTCGCCGAGCGTTACGACCGCCAGATCATGTATCACGTGGATGGAGACCGGCACGCGTACATGGTTGAGGAAGGGTCGCGAGTGTTCCAGTACGTGGCGCAAGCCGAGCGCGCGCCCGAGCGGGTCGAGAAGACGCGGGATCTCGCTTTCCTCCAACCGTTGCTGGACCGGCGTCATGCGTAGAGGCGCGCGCTGGTTGCGGCCGGCGCTGGCGATGGCGAGTCTTTCGGCGGCGGCGATGGCGTGGGTGCCTGCTTCAACAGGCTCGAACGTCGTACCGGGAACGCGTGCGGGTGCGGCGGCTCCCATCGTGATCAATCCGAACGCCCTGAAGCCGTCTGAGTGCGCATCGCTGGACCTTCAAGTGCTCGTGACCGGGGGCGTTGACGGTGGGAATGGAAACGACCTCATGCTCGGCACTGTCGCCGTCGACTCGATGAGCGGCGGCAAAGGCGACGACTGTCTTCTCGGCGGTGGCGGCGGCGATTCCTTGAACGGAGGCGCCGGATACGACGTGTGCATTGGTGGTCCGGGCACCGATTCGTTCCACCCTTCGTGCGAAGTCCAGATCCAGTAGCGCGCGCCGGTGCAGGATGAGTCGACTGCCCCTTCCAGAACGTACAGATGCGCTATGTAGGGTCCGCACGCCGGCGACGATGCGTTCATCGAACCTCTAGGGGAAGGGACTGATGGACATGCGGCGGAGCATGCAACGACCCAAGCGCCTGATCCTTGGACTCGCGATTCTTGCGGTGCTGGTCACTGCATCCAATGCATTCACCGCATCGAATACGATTCCGGCGCAGAGCGCGGGTTCAGGGTCGAGCACGATCTCCGGTTACACCGTGAGCGCCGTGTCCTACACGCCCAACGCAACGACGCCGGGCAACATCGACGCGGTGGTGTTCACGCTGAGCGCGGCTGCGACAACGGTGAAGGCCAAGCTCGTGAACGCTGAGACCGCGTACTACGCCTGCACGAACACCTCCGGCATGAACTGGTCGTGCGCGACGACGTCGCCTCAGGCGACGGTCGCGAGCGCCGATAGCTTGTCGGTCATCGCGGTGCAGTAGCGGAATAGGTTTCAAGCTGCCACACGCAAAGGAGCGAGGAGAGATCCTCGCTCCTTTGCGTGTGGAAGGAGTGCTCCCCGTGGTGCGGAGGACCTCCCTGCGTTTATCCGGTGTTCCGCAGCCCGGAAGGCCGTGAACGTGGGCGCGCGCGTAGAATCGGCGGGGCTGGGTGAGGCTTGGCGCGCGCCACCGCGCGCGCGCAGAGTGGGGAGGCTATATGGGAACCGTCCAGACCGTTCTTGGTCCGATCTCCACCGACGAACTTGGTCCGACGCTTGTACACGAGCATGTGTCGATCTCGTATCCCGGGGACGCGCTCGATCCAACGGGGACGTGGACGCGCGCCGGTGCGATCGAGATCGCCGTCGAACGCATGCAGCAACTCATGGAGTACGGAGTGCGCACGTTTGTTGATCCGTGCCCTATTGAACTCGGGCGTGATCCCGAACTGATGGCTGAGGTCTCGCAGCGGTCGGGCATGAACATTGTGTGTGCGACGGGGTTCTACTTCGAAGAGATCGGCTTGCCGTATTACTGGCGTCTGCGAACCGAGGAAGAGATCACCGAGTTGTACTTGTATGAGATCCGCAACGGGATCGGCGGCAACGGGATCAAGCCGGGGATCATCAAGGTGGCATCGGGGCATCCGCCGACGGACCTGGAGCGCAAGTTCGTCGCAGCGGCTGCGATGGCCGCGCGCGAGTCCGGCCTTACGATCATCACGCACTGCGAGGCGTCCTCGGGCTTTGACGTCCAGCAGGAAATCTTCGCCGAGCACGGCGTGGATCTCGCGCGCTGCCTGATCGGCCACCAGGATCAGGCGCCGGACCCGAAGCAGTTGATCCAGATCGTCGAGCGCGGGTCGTTCGTCGGTGTGGATCGGATTGGGCTGGAGATCCTCGCGCCCGACGACCGCCGGGTGGAGTTGATCACGGCGGTGCTCGATGCCGGACACGCCGACAGGATCTGCTTGAGCCAGGATCACATGTGCTCACTGCGCTCGCCGCGATTTCCTTACGTCGTCCCTCCGGATTTGGCGGCGATCGCGGAGCAGTTCTTGCCGCTGATCTTGGAGCAAATCCACGGGCGCCCGCACACGTATTTGTTCACCGACTTCCTTCCGAAGCTCGAAGCGGCCGGGGTGGACCGCAGCGTCTTCGACTCGATCCTCACCGACAACCCGCGCCGGCTGTTCGGCGGGTAAGGTCTGGGACTATGAGTGCAAAGCGAGCGGTAATCACAGGCGCGGCGGGCTGCATCGGCCGCGCGTTCACGGATGCGTTGACGAAGGACGGCTACGAAGTGACCGGCATCGATTTGAGGTCGGGACCGGGCATCGTCGCCGGCGACATCAGCGAACCGGGGGAGTGGACCAAGGCGATCGACGGCGCGGATCTCGTCGTCCACGCGGCCGCGGTCGTCGGCGAACTCGGCGAACTCTCGGCCTACTGGAAGATCAACGTGGACGGCACGCGCAACGTTCTGGACGCCGCATCGAACGGGCGCGCGGGGCGCGTGCTGCACTTGTCCTCGATCGTGGTTCACGGCAGCGACTTCGCCGACGGCGTGGACGAGACGGCGACGGTGCGCATGACCGGCAACCCCTATACCGACACGAAGACTGCGTCGGAGCATCAGGCGTTGTTGGCGGCGGCCTCCGGGCGCGCGCAGGTCACGATTGTTCGTCCCGGCGATGTCTACGGCCCGGGAAGCGTGCCCTGGACGCTGCGTCCCGTCGAGATGATGAAGCGCAAGGTGTTTACGCTCGTAGATCACGGACGCGGGGTCTTGTCTCCGACCTACGTCGACGACCTCGTCGCGGGGAGCATGGTCGTGGCTACTCACGCGGATACCGTCGGGCATGTGTTCCACGTGACCGGCGGAAAGGGTGTGCGCGCGGCCGACTTCTTCGGTTACTACGCGCGCATGCTTGGGATCCGTTTGCGCTCGGTCCCGTCAAAGGCGATGTACGTAGTTGCTCCCGCCGCGAAAGTCGCCCGGATGGTCGGCAAGAAGTTGCCGTTCACGCCGGACACCATCGAGTACATCACGCACCCTGGGACTTACTCGATCAAGAAGATCGACGCGATGACGGGCTGGCGGCCGGCAGTAACCCTGGACGACGGGATGGCGCGCACCGAGGCCTGGCTGCGCGCGGAGAAACTGATCCCTTAGATCCAGCGCAGGATTACACCGAACACGAGCACGCCGGTCAGCACGATGCCCCAGATCGCTCCAACGGTCTTGAGTTGTGCCGCTCGCGTGCGCATGTCGTGGACGACGAAGGCGGCAACGAAGAACGTGCCGTAACCGAACAGAATGATGAGCACGATATTCGGCCAGTTCCACCACGAGTAGGTCCAGCCGAAGTAGCCGGTGCGGTTGAGCAGAACCTCGACGAACACCGCGAAGCACGAGAAGCCGAACGAGAGGAACCACCGGTTTGGGATGCCCAGGATCTTCATCTTGCGGTCCGGCGGCAAGGACTTGGTGAACAGGACCCCGGAGATCGCGAACAAGAACATGATCTCGAGGTTCAGCCCGACGAAGATCTGGTAGCTGGTGCTGCCCGAGGTCGTCCACAACGCTGAGTACTTGGTGACGTGAAGCCACACGCCGTTGACGATTTCGTTGATCCAGTCCACTCCCCAGAAGGCGAGTCCGGCGAGAACCACATTCCAGTTTCGCTTTTCTATCTCAACCGAGTACACGTACATGACCAATCCCAGCAGTGTGACGGCATACCACTGGAACTGAGACGCATCTCGAACCAGACGCAGCGCTTCTTGCGTCCACAGCGGTGCGTCGGGATGCAGAACGATGTCCACTCGGTTATCCCCCTCTCGGCTCTACGTGCCAGCGTAGGCTCGCAGCACCAGTATGAACGACACGCATCCAAAAGCAGCGAACAGTGTCGCGTTGAGTGTGATGCGGTTGTCGCCGGCTCGAATCCAAAGCGACGTTCGCTCCAATAGCGGGGCTTCCTGGTCGCCTGCGACGACCGGTGTCGCGCACACGGGGCAGGTCCGGTCGGTGTACGCGGGACGGAACCGCCACGCGCACGACGGGCAGTGTGCCCAGCTGTCGCCGGTCACCGGCCGTCTCCGGGAGGTTCAGCGCCGCGTCGCAAACGTCGCAGCCTAACGGCCTCAAAGACGGTGGCGACGATGCTGAGTTGCCACACGCCGAACAAAGCGACCAGGCCCCCGCCCCTACGTGGAGATGACGCTCCCAGTGCGCGTGAGTCTAGCGATGGGGTGTCGGCAGGCGGCGGTTGGACCGCGGTCCCCGGTGTTGTGACGATTCCCCCGTACTGGAATCCCGGGCTGATGTCGGAGTCGTCATCATCGGCCGAGGCGTTGGGCGCGCGCGCGATGGCGGCGCGACTGCCGTAGACGTCGGCCTCGGCTTTTCCAATCACTACAGCGAATCCGAGACCGGGCAGGCCGGAGTTCGACGGGACGGGGGATTCCCATCCAATCCCGATCCCGAGCACCAACGCGCTTCCTGATGCCCCTTCGTTCGTCTGGTCGGATCCCAGCGTCCGAATTCGCCATCCCGAGTCCGACAGTGCTTGGTTGATCTGAGTATTGAGATCTGCGAGGTCCTCGGGGCCGAATGGGGAGTCATTGTCTGCGATCTTGATGCCGTCGGCAGTAATGCGGACCGGGAATCCCCCCACGCTTGCGTCCGCGATTTCCAGATATGGTTCCGAAGATGCGGCAACCCCGTCGGTCACGACGCGCGCGACGGCCTTCACTGAGCGGATTCGCACGACGCCACCGCCCAGTGCGACACCGTCGGCGACGGCTTCGGTCTCCACGAGAACCCGGCCGTGTTGCTCGCGCACTTGGGACTGTGTTGTGAGCTTGGCGACCTTGAGTGTCTCGCCTGGGTTGGAGACGGCGACGGACGGGAGTCCGCGCGCGGCTCGAATCTGATTGAGCGCTCTTGAAAGCGATCTGAAGCTTGACTGGAGTTGGACGCCGGGGCCAGACCGTGAGGCTCCGGTGTCGGGTGTCGGGTTGGATGGGGGCGGCGACGTCAGCCCGAACACCGACGAAGCGGCTTGAGCGAGCGTCTCACTCGTTCTTGAGGTAGCGGTTGCCGCCTCGATGCGGAATTGCCCCGTGGGGTCGGTCTCGTCCACGACGGTGGCTTTGGCTTCTTGCGCCGACCCGGGGTACCTCGACGAGGCGTATTGCGGCTGAGTTTTACCGCCCTGGGACGCGAGGAACTGCACAAGCTGGCCGGTGTCGAGGTACGTGCCGGTGGCCGCAGCGGACGGCGCTGAGTCAAGGCTGGCCGTCGAATACGGGATTCCGAAGTTGACCACCGGAATGTCGGAGAAGGCGTCCGATGCTGTGTGGATCGAAATGGAACTTGACAAGGCAGTTCCGCCGAAGTAGCCGAGGGGAGTCGGTGGTGACGCGCGGAGAGGGTCCGGTCCGGCGACGGCGAGGAACAGGACCAGGATCCCCGAACTCATGAAGCACAGTCGTCGTCGCGTCACGCGGCTGCTTCGTCTCATCGTCCTCTCCTTGCCCGGCGCACCTTCGTGTCGGCGTCCGGCTCGCGCGCCAGCGCGCCCGCAAGAGCGACGGTGACGTAGTCGTCGATTGTCGTGTTTGCCTTCGCCGCAGCGCGGGACACATTGCGCCACAATCCTCCGGGCACCTCGAGTCGCACGCTCTGGCGCACGGGGTGCGCCTCGGTCTCTTTGCCTTGCGGACCGGAGTGGTGGCCGAGGTAGAAGTCCTCGACGAACTCACCCTGCGAGCGCAGGTCCTGCGCCGAACCCGAGACGACTACCATGCCCTTCTCTAGAACGTACGCCTTGGATGCGACTGCCAGCGCGTCGCCAACGAATTGCTCGACCAGCAGCACGCCGGTGCCGTTGCGAGCGACCTGTGCAACGTGGGCGAACAGCGTTTTGACGATCGCCGGCGCCAGCCCAAACGAAAGCTCGTCGACCAGCAGCAGGCGAGGTTCGCTCAACAGGGCGCGCGCCAGCCCCAGCATCTGCTGCTCGCCTCCGGACATCGTCCCAGCACGCTGGGAGAGCCGTGGTTCTAGCTGTGGAAAGACCGACAGGACGCGCGCAATCTTCTCCGGGGTCTGCTTCTTGGGGATTCCTGCCCCGAACGCCCCGATTTCGAGGTTCTCCATGACCGACAGCGTTGCGAAGATGCCGCGTCCCTCGGGGAGGTGTGCGATACCCAAGGACGCGATCCGCTCGGGCTTTAAGCCAACCAGTGGGATCCCGTCAAAGGTGATCGTTCCCACGTGCGGCCGGATGATTCCGGAGATCGCCTTCAGCGTTGTGGTCTTCCCGGCGCCGTTCGCGCCAAGAAGGCAGACGACTTCGCCTTTGTTGACGTGGAGGTTGAGGTTGTTTACCGCTCCGACGACTCCGTACGAAACGCAAATGCGTTCAAGCGCGAGCAACGTCAACGGACTCACCTCCTCCGGAGCCCAAGTAGGCGCCGACAACGTTCGGATTGCCGCGTACTTCCGAGGGTGTACCCTCGGCCATCATCTCTCCGAAGTTCAACACGTAGATGAAATCGCAGAGGTCCATCACCAGTCGCATGTCGTGCTCGACGATGAGGATGGTTATGCCCAGGGTCGCCCGAATGCGCAGAAGATCCTTGCCGAAGTCCTGGGTTTCCCGCGTGTCCATGCCCGACGCAGGTTCGTCGAGCAAAAGCAGTGCAGGTTCCCCGGCGAGTGCGCGCGCAAGCTCGACTCTGCGCTGCGTTCCGAGCGGCAAGTCCCCCGCGAAGGCGGTGGCAACCTCGGAGAGCCCCGTCAGGTGCAGGATCGCGCGAACCTTTTCTTCGGAACGCTTGGCTTGGATGCGGGCCCAGGGGGTCGACAGCGTGGAAGCCAGTGCGCCGGCCGTTTCGCGAGCATGTCGCGAAACCATGACGTTATCTTGAACCGCGAGTCCGCGGAAGATCTCGACACTCTGGAATGTGCGTCCGATGCCGAGTATTGCTCGACGCTCGGGTGCGAGAGATGTGACGTCGCGATCTAAGAAGCGGATGACGCCGGAGTCGGGCGGCCTCAATCCGGAGACGACGTTGAACAGCGTCGTCTTGCCGGCGCCGTTGGGGCCGATGAGACCCGTGATCTCGCCTGCATTCACGTCGAAGGACACGTCGTGCAGGGCCTGAATACCTCCGAACCGCACAGACACGCCGGTGACTGAGAGTATGGACATCAGCCGGGGTCTCCTTCGCTTTGCACTTGAGTCTCGGGGGCTGCCTCCATCCATCCCTTCACGCGCGCCGCGAGCCTGCGGGACGACTTGGCGGTCATCGGGATCGCGCCTTCGGGAGCCATGATGGTCTGAATGATGAGAGTGAGGCCTGAGGTGAACTGCGTGAGCTGATCCAGCAGTTTGACCTGTTGCAGGATCTGAGGCATGTCAATGATGGTGAATGCGGCCATGATCGATCCTGAGACGGTGGCGGATCCCATGATGCTGAGCATCGCCAGCATGACAATCGAGTGTAGCCAGTCATACGGGGCGGCAGTGTACGAGCCGATCAGTCCGACGTATAGGGCTCCCGCGACGGCGGCGAAGCCGGCTGATGCTGCGAATCCCAGAAGCTTGTATCGAGTAAGCGAGGCCCCGCTGGCGGCCGCCCCCTTCTCGCTTTCCCGAATCGCCGTGAACATGCGTCCGAGCTTCCCTCGTCGTATCGACAGTACGAGCCACAGGGCGGCGAGGAAGACCGCAAGCGTTACTTGGTAGAAGGCTCGGTCGCTCGAGAGCGAGAACGGACCAAGGGTCGGCCGTGGAATGGTCCTGCTCCCGACGGTTCCGGACAGAAGCGTCGAGGGAAGCACGAGCTGATCGAAGGTCTGCGCTATCGCCAGCGTGACAATCGCCAGTGCTAGACCTCTGATACGCAGAGCCGGTAGTCCCAGCACAAGTCCCGCCGCATACCCGGTGATGACGGAGGCAATTGCGGCGGACCAGTAGTTCCATCCGTACGCCTGCACGAGCGTGGCCGTCACTGCGGCGCCGAGTCCCATCAACTCGGCGTGCATAAGGGAAGGCTGGCCAAGCAGCCCCGCCACGATAACGAGTCCGAACAGCGCGATCCCGAACACGAGTGTCTGCGAGAGCAGGAACACGTGGAAGTCCGTCATTGCCACGGGGAGGAAGACGGCAAGCGGCACCGCGACCACCACGGCTGCAGTTGCTGTCTGCTTCCTTCGCGTCGGCATTGCCTCGGTCGCCATGGGTCAAGTGTCCAGTACTTCCGCGAGACGAGACCGGCGCCAGAGCATCGCCACAAGGACGATTCCCAACGTGATGAGGCTCTTGGCGCCCGATGTCCGCACCCAGATCACGACGTCGCTCTGAAGGACTCCCAAAAGCACTGCCGCGGCGAACGTCGCAGGCAGGCTCACGAGTCCGCCGGCGAGCGCCGCAGCAAACGCCGAGACGACGAGTAGCGTGAGTTGGATCGTGTCGAGTGTGATCATCGGGGATAGCAGCACGCCGGCGATGGCCGCCAAGATGCTCCCCAGGGCCCATGCGGCGGAGTTGACCAAGTCCACGCGCACCCCCAGGATGCGCGCGGCTTGGACGTTGTCGGCCACCGCGCGCATTGCGAGTCCCAGACGCGTAACCCGAAAGAACAGCGCGAGGAGCACGGTGAGTCCCGACGCAAGGCCGAGTGTCATCAATTGGAGGTAACTGACACGCACGCCGGGGAGCTGAACGGTCGCTTCAGGCACGATCTGAATCGGCGCGTGGTAGGCGCTCGCTCCCCAGATGAAACCGGCCAAACTGGTGAGCAGTAGCAGCCATCCGAGCGTCACGACAACTTTCGTAAGCGGCGGCCGACCTTCGAGCGGCCGGATGGTAAAGCGTTCGATGAATGCGCCGAGCAATCCCGCGAACACGACGGCCGCCAGGACTGCCAGCCAGATCGGCAGCCCCCACACGATTCCAACCTGGTAGGCGATAAAGGTCGAGAACATACCGATAGCGCCGTGAGCGAAGTTCAGCACGCGGGACGTCTTGTAGATCAGCACGATGCCCATGGCAGGAAGGGCGTACATGGTCCCCAGCACTATGCCTGCGATGGTGAGGGGAAGTAGCTGGCTCAGCGTGGACACGGTCGGCTCTCCCCTGAGCGCAGGCCCGTCACGCGCGCACATCCCCGCGCGGCGCTGGTCGGTCCTGGGGTCCGACCTCATCGAGCATCATCACTCGCGCCCTTCTGGTTGCGGTCGGCGGGCTCATTGGTAGGGGCGCGAAGGAGCTGCGCGCGCGCTCTTGGCGGTGTAGTTCCAACACTGCCATTGGGGTTTGTGCAAGACCCATCGATCGTTTGACCACCGTAACACCTCGATGCATCGGAAGGCGTCGTGATCGTTCGCGGTGAACGTGACCGGCGGCGTAAGGTCGGTGACGAAGTCGTCGAGTGTGTTCAGGCCTGCGATGAGCTTCGCTCGCGTCGGATCGGGGCCGGCCCTTCGCAATCCCTCGATGAAAAGCTCCCCACCACTCCACGGGAGTTCCATGAGCGGGTTGATCGGTGTGCCCGGGTAGTAGCGCCGCAGTGCGCCCAGGAATCGCTCGGCTCCGGGGTGGCCGGGATGCGCCAGCGGCCAAAGATGAGACTCGAAATCGATCGTTCCTTCGGGGGGGATGATGCCGGCGGCCAGATGCTCGGCGTTGGCTGTCGGAGCGTTGATGGTGACGAGCTTCGGCTCCCACGCTTGCCTCTTCAACGCCTGGAACAAACGGCCGAGACTCATTGGGTCCAGGACTGCCAGAATCGAATCGGCACCGGAGGCTCGCCACTGAACGACGTAGGAACTGTAGTCGGGGGTTGCGGCGCTCACCTCGTCGGTGCGGATTGCGCGGAACCCGCACTTCTCTTCGAGCCCTTTTTGCATCGTGTCGATCCACGCCCCGGCGTGGGGGATGTCTACGATAACCATCACGATCTTCTTCGCTCCGGTTGCGCACACCGTTGGAGCGATGCCGGGGCCCATCCGCGACTGATTGAAGTTGTTGGGAAAGACGGTCTTCGGCCCGAAGTCCTGCGGAATGCCCCCGCCGACTACCGGCACTCCCTGCTGGATGAAATAGGGCAGTGCCTGCGCCTCTGACGCCGGCGCGAGCCACCCGGCGATCGCGAAGACCTTGTCCTGTTGGACTAGTCGCTTCGCGCACTGGACTCCCCGGGTCGCGTCGTAACCGTCGTCGCAGACCGCCAGAGTGATCTTGCGGCCGTGTACACCCCCGGATTCGTTCACTGTTTGAATGAGCGCGCGCAACGCGTTCTCCGCGGGCCGACCGTCGAACGGGCCCGTCTCGGTGAAGATCGAGCCGATCTTGATGCTCTCGCCGGTCACGCCTCGGCGCTCGTCCGGCAGGGACGTCGTGCCGCCAGCGCGGTTGTCCGAAATCGAGGGGCCGGCGGCATTCGGGTTTGCGATGCCGTCCCCGGTGCCGGACTGGGGTCCGGCACCGGGGACGGCCGTGGTCGGGCTTTCGCCGGATGCGGCCGGTGCGGATGTCCGACCCAGGTCATAGATCAACGCGACGGTCAAGACCAGGCTCATGGCTGCGGAGTACGCCATGAATTGGCTGAGTCGCTTCTCGTGCACGTTCGTCGTCACTCTGCCGCCCCCTGAATGAAATCGTCTGCCGTGAACCCTTGTCTTGCGGAGACCTCGAGGGCTGCCGTTCTCACGGCGCGCCCCAGAAGAGCCATCCGGCTACGGGGTATACGCTGAGTCGTGCCGGAGATGCCGAGCATCCCGGTCACGCGTCCGGTGGCATCGAACAGCGGTGCCGCCACGCAGCGGATCCCCTGGTAATACTCCCCATCGTCGCAGGCGAACCCCGCTTCGCGGACGCCGACCAAATGACGGCACAGATCCTCTACGTCGACGATGGTGCGCGCGGTGTATCGCGCGAGAGGGGGAGAGATGAGCGCAGCGCGCTCGGTTTCGGAGAGAAAAGCCAGGCTGGCTTTACCGATGGCTGTGCAGTGCAGCGGATCCCGCTGTCCGACCTCCGGCTTGACGCCGAAGGGACCGGGGTTCTCGATATAGTCGATCGTCACAACGGCATTGCCTGCAGGCACAGCGAGGCGAACCGCCTCACCGATCGCTTGTGCCAGCTCGGCCATCACGGGCCTGGCGCGGACACGAATGTCGAGCGAGCCCAGGACCTGCCCGGAGAGCGCCGCGAGCCTGGTTCCTGCCAGGTACTTGCGAGATTCGGAGTCGCGTTGGGCGTATCCAATCTCTGCCAGGATCACTAGCAGTCGGGAGACGACGCTCTTGTCCTGCCGAACTGAGCGAGCCAATTCGGTGACCGAGATCGGCGAGCCGCCGGATAGCCGCTCGAGCAACGAAAGGCCGATTCGCAGCGTCGAGGCGCGTCTGGTGACGCCCGTACCTAGGATGTCTCCGCGAGCCCGCGGAGAGGCGTCGCATGATGGCGACGTTGAATCCTGTATGCCCGACTTGTTCGTTGCCGTGCGTTCTCTCATGGGCCCCAGCTGTCGACGGGGTGCTGCCAACACGTCGTGTTCGACGATGAGATCATTGCCTCTATAGCAACGGGGATTCCATATTGTCAATATTCGACATGATTTGGTGTGGATGGTTTCGCTGTGCCGTTTGTTGTTCTTTGCGGATTCTCATCGCTTGAGGTCGGGGCTTTGGGACGCGCGTATCGGCGAGGGGATCGGGTCGTTTAGATTTGTGCCGGTTCGGCTGCGGCAGGATCCGGCGGTCGGGCGACGAATTCTGACGTTAGGGTAGTTCCGCCTCAGGGAGGCGCTTTGGCTCTACGACGTTCTCAACTGGCTGCCGCGCTCGACGAGGAGTATCCCTCGACGTTCTTGCGCTTGCAGCGTATGTTCCGCTCGCGAGGAATCCCCGCCGAAGAGGCGGCCGACATGGCCCAAGAAACGGCCACGCGCCTGCTGGTACACCTCGACCGGCGTGGCGACGATGCGCCGGAGCCCGGTCCGCTGATTCATCGCATCGCTACGAACTTGATGATCGATCGCGCGCGTTCGCATGCGCGTCGAGTCGTTTCTCTGGACTTTGAGGCCGGAGACGAACCGGCCGCGCCCGATGATCCACACGAGGAGGTCTCGCGCCGGCACCGTGACGACGTGCTGTGGCGAGCCATCGACAAGCTGTCCGACAAGCAGCGGTCGGTGATTGCGATGTCGCTTGACGGGATGAATCCCGCCGAGATCGCAGGGGCGCTCGGAATCGAGAGGAATGCCGTGGATGCGTTGTTGCATCGTGGGCGTCGCAGCCTTGCCGGTCGACTCCGCAGTGTTCGCGAGGGACTGCTGGCGTTTCCTGCTATCGCAGCAGCCAAATGGCGTTTGGCGATGCGTCGAGGTGTCTCGGCTGAGGGTGCTCAGTTGGTCGCAGCCTCGCCTGCGGCAGTCAACTTCGTCTCGGCCGCACTCGCACTTGCCCTGACCGCAGGGGCGTTCGGGTCGGAAGTTGTCGTCCCGGCGGTCGCGGTCGCGAGGCTGCGACCGAACGCAGTCCCGGCCTTGCATGTGCCGGCGAGCGCTCCGGCAGCGATCGCAGATCCCGCCCGGGTGGCGCCGCGCATTCTGAGGCCGCGCGCGCGGGTCGCCGTGAACCCGCGGGATCACAGTGCGAATGTAGGCGCCGATGTCTACGATCCGATCACCGGCGAGACCGAACCCGTTGAACTTCAGATATGGCAGACCCGCGATGACGCCGAACGCGGCTACATCGGCCCGACGCTGGATTCGGCCACCGACTCTGCGTGTTCGGTTGCCGCTCCCACCTGTGCATCCCCGGAAGGAAACTGACAATGAAGATACGAGTGATGCTTCTCGCGCTGGCTGCGATGGTCGTTATGTTGGCGGGTACCGGTGCCCGCGCCGATGCACTGTGTGCGCGCGCGCTTCTTCCGACCGGCTCCGCCGCCACCGCGTGTGTGGCACTGCCGTAGCGGCAGAACCCATCCAGGTACAGGGATAGCGTTTCCGGTCAGATCGGAAGCGCTGGGATTGCGCTTGGGATTGCTGTGGGCAAGTTGTTCGCATCCGGAGTCAGCCGGATGTCGGCGGACCAGCACAGCGTGCGCGGTGCGATCTGCAATCCGATCCGGTTGTTTGCTTCCTGCCAGAAGGCCTGTGAGTCCGTGTCGATGTACACGTCACCCTGTCCGCCGTCGACGGAACTGACGGGAATCGTCGCATCCGCGTTGTCCGGAGGATTCGAGCACGGCTCACCGGCGCGCGCGCCCATCGGTCCGAGCGCGCCAACGGTGAGTGCGAAGAGAACTGCAATAAGCGCTTTCACGGTGGTCCTTTCACGAAAGGCGAACGAGGGCCTCGAGAGGCCCTCGTTCGTCTCCCTCGTGCGGCTTAGACGGGCAGGCCCGGGATCGGTAGCGTGCCCGGGTCCGGGATCGGCAGCGCGCCCGGGTCCGGGGCAGCGGCCAGGTTCGCGTCGGCGTTCCAGCAGAACGTGGTGCCGACGCTCTTGGCTTCGGTCTGCAGACCGGCCTCGCCGTTGGTCTCCTGATAGAGCCCCGGGGCGTCGGTGACGTAGATGTCTCCTTGTCCGGCCGGGACCGTGCTGACGGGGATCGCCGCCGCAGACGCGTCGCCGGGGTCGCCGCAAACGGTGGGCGCCGCAGACGCCGAGATCGGCCCCAGGCTGATCGCGGCGAGCGCGAGGGCCATGATTGCAAACTTCTTCATGTGTGTTCCTCCTTGGGAGACGGGCTCTGGTAGTGCGTTGTCCCCGCGCATATAGATACGGACGGCCATCGCTGTTCTTACTGAACCGGCCGGGGAAAAAACGGCCATACCTTCCCACGGAGATATCGCACGCGATCCGCCGCGTGATCTCGCGTGCGGGTAGGTTGGGCCGGTGAAGCCTGGAACGGTTGTCTTGGAGATCGAGCAGATCGTGGCCGGGGGGTATGGTCTGGCGCGCGCCCCCGAGGGCACGGTGCTGGTGCGCGGTGCGTTGCCCGGCGAGCTGGTCACCGCGCGCCCGACGCGCTCGGCCGGCGTCCTGCGCGCGCACGTGGTGGAGATCCTTCGGCCGAACCCGGCGCGCGTGGATTTCGCGCTGCCGCCGGGAGCCGATCTGCCGATGAAGTACGAGGCGCAACTGCCGGTGAAGGAAGGCTTGGTGCGTGCGGCGCTGTCGCGCATCGCGAAGTTGGACTGCGAGGTCGAGCCGATCCATCCATCGCCCCGTGAACTTGGGTATCGCACGGCCGCGCAGTACGTGGTCACATCCGAGGGGACGCTCGGCGCGCGCGCGCGCGATTCGGACCGCATCGTGCCGCTCACCGAAGACGCGCTCGTGGCCGATCCGATTGCGCGCGCGTTTTCGGTGTGCGCCGCCCGTTCGTTGCACGGGATCTCCGAGATCGCGTTTCGGGCCAGCCTGCGCGAGGAGAGGGTGCTCGTCGGTGTAGTGAGCGAGCGGGTCCAACTCGCCGAGCGCGTGGCCCTCGCACTGACGGATTCAGGTGCTGCAGGAGTTGTGTGGGCTGCTCCGGACGCGCGCGGGCGCTTTCGCGGCCGTGTGCGCGTACTCGCCGGCGCCGACCGCCTGCGAGAGGATTTCGGGGGTGTGCCGGCGACCGTTGCGGTTCAGAGTTTCGCGCAGGTGAACCCTCTAGCCGCCGGAGCGATGTATCTCGAGGCCGCGGAACTCGCGGGTGCGGGGCGGCGCGCGCTCGACCTTTACGCGGGGTCCGGTGTTCTCGGGTTGCACTTGGCGAGAGCGTTCGAGGAAGTCGTTGCCGTCGAGATCTCGCCGGATGCCGTGCGTCTCGGCGAGGCCGACGCACGCCGGATCGGCGCGGGCAACGTCGTCTTCCGGCGTGGCGACGCGCGCATCGGCGCGCGCCACTTTCCGGTCGACGCGGTCGTTCTCGATCCGCCGCGGGCCGGTCTCGCCGCGGAGGTGCTTGCGCTTGTTGTCGAGCACGCGCCGCCGAGAATTGTGTACGCATCTTGCGATCCCTCGACGTGGGCGCGCGACGTTGGGTATTTGGCGCGCGCGGGTTATCGCTTGCGTTTCGTGCGTCCTTACGACTTCTATCCGTTCACGCATCACGTCGAGGTGCTCTCTTTGCTGGAGCGATGAGCGGCTCCGGCGGGCGTGCCGGTGCGCTATTAGACTTGGCGCCCGATGCCTGAGCAACCGTGTGCCTTCCATCCGACGCGTACGACCGGCGTGACTTGCACGCGCTGCGAGCGTCCGATCTGCCCTGAGGACATGCTCCCGGCGCCCGTCGGGTTTCTGTGCCCGGTGTGCTCGGGGAAGATGCGCGAAGGAGCGCTCGGTCACGCCGGCTACCGGGTGCGCGCGCGCGCCGAGCGCTGGCCGTTGCTTCGGATGCTCACCGGTGCGGAGGCGACGTCGGTCATCATCGGCGCCAACGTGCTGGTCTTTGTGCTGATGGTCTTGACCGGCGCGCCGACTTCGCCGCAAACGCTCTACGATTTCGGCGCGCTTCCGGGTCTCTTGCCGGCCTCGCAGTGGTGGCGGCTCCTGACTGCGACATTCGTTCACATCGGGCTGCTGCACATCGTGTTCAACATGTTCGCGCTCACGATCTTCGGTGGGGCGATCGAGCACCGGTACGGGAAGGCCCGGTTCATCGCCCTGTACCTGGGCAGCGGAGTGCTCGGATCGGCATCGTCGCTCGCCTTCTCCAACGCGACGCTGAGCGCCGGAGCCTCGGGAGCGATTTACGGGATATTCGGCGCATGGCTCGCTCTGGCGATACGACACCGGTCGTCGCCGGCCATGGGCGGGCAGATTCGCAGTTGGGTGTTTCTCATCGGGATCAACCTGATGTTCAGCCGGGCAACGCCGGGAATCGACATGTGGGCGCACGTGGGCGGACTGGTGGGCGGGTTCGTGATCGGGATTTCGATGGAGCTGGCGACGCACGTCAAGGGGCGCGCGCGGCTGCCGCTTTCAGCCGCCGGATTCGTGGCGGTTGCCGTGGCGGCCTACGTGCTCGCGTCGGCGAACTTCGTGCGCGCGTAGGCGTCCGGGCCGTTTGCCGAGGCCTTTGTAGTCCATCTGAATCACCGGCAGGTGGGGTGGCTGTGCACTTGCCGTCTTACGGCCTTGGTCGTACTTTGAACTATTCCTCACGTTCTGCCGTTTTCGGCGGAACCGGGTCGAGAGCCACGGCTGCGCGTCGCCCGGACCGCCGGGGTGCGTTCACCGAGTCTTCTCGTCGAGCCGGTTCTTCCGGGGCGCACCGCGACACAACAATGAGGCTGGAGCCGAACGAAGGAACGGGTGAGCAGATGACGACGATTCTCGTTGAGGACAAAGAGCAGGCGAACCTGCTGTCGCTGATCCTCGAGACCGTGCTTGTTGAGGCACAAAAACTCGGAAGACGGTTGCCTTCAAAGGGCCGCATCGGAGTTAAGGCCGGTTCGATGGCCACGACGCTGGCGTTCTCGTCGAACGAGACGCGGATCATCTCGGGCGCGCGCCCACCGGTGCAAGCCAAGTTGTCGGCCCCGCTGTCGGTGTTGGCAGTGCTGGGGCGCGGCAAGTTTGCGACCGCGCTTCGCGGAGGCAAGGTCCGCTTCTCCGGGAACCTGTTGCTCCTGGGGCGCCTCGCGTTGGTTTTGCGTCCCGCAGGCATGGAAATGCCTCTCGGGCCTTCGTGTCCGGTGCGCGCGCGCGCTCTCAGGTGGTTGCGCCCGATCCTGAGCGCCTACAACAAAGTTCGCTACCGCAAGATCCGGGAGGTCAAGTAGCCGTGGACGTTGATCGCATTGCAGCCGTACTCGCCGGAATCGTTGGTCAGAACCGCGTCCTGACCGACCCACTCGTTTTGCGGGAGTTCTCGCGTGACGAGACCGAGAACGATCCAGGGAACGCCGAAATCGTCGTCAAGCCGGTCAGCACTGCGCAGGTTCAAGACGTCGTGCGCCTCGCCGCGGCCGAGGGGATTCCGCTGATTCCCGTCGTCGCGCGCACGAACCTCGGCGGACTTGGGATTCCGACGCGCGGTGGAATAGTCGTCGACCTCAACGACATGGAAGCCGCCGAGATCGATCCGGTCAGCATGCACGCGATCATCGAGCCCGGCGTCACCTTCGGGAAGATGGCGAAACTGCTGGAGGCGCAGGCACCCGAACTTACGGTGTCGTACGCGCTGTCGCCGCCGGAAGCGAGCGTGCTCGCCAACTGCATTTTGGATGGACTCGGAAACCTGTCGCTTCCGCACGGCACCATGGCCGACCAGATTGCCGGCCTCGAGGTCGTCATGCCCGACGGTGAGATCGTGCGCACCGGCTCTTGCGCCGTGATCTCATCCTCGTGGGTTTCGCGCGCGCCGATGCCCGACCTCACCGGTTTGTTCGTGAACTGGCAAGGTACAACCGGCATCGTTACGAAGGTCTCGGTGTGCTTGTGGCCGGTACGTCCGTTGCGTTTGCGCCGCTTCATTCCGACGTTCGATCTGGGCGCGAGTTACGGACTCCTTCGCGATCTGGCGCGGACCGGATTGTTTGACGATCTCGGCGGGCTGACGTGGCCGGCGTCCAAGATGCTGTTCGGCGTGGGCCGTCCGCTGCATCGCGACCCGGACGAGCCCGAGTTCTTCATCTACACCGACATGTCGGCGCACGACGAGTTCGAGATGGAAGCCAAGAGCCGCGTCGTGGCGCGCGTGATCGCGTCGCACCGCGGGCGCCTTGCGATGGAAGATCCGCTCGGAGTCGAGGACCTGACTTCGCTGGCTCCGTCATTCGCGAGGTTCGCCAACTTCCCGATGACGCTCGACTTCCTGACCGAGTTCGAGGGCCGCGGTCTGACGTGGATCGGAACTTACGGTCCGACCGGCGCGTGGGAAGAGGCGTCGGCCAAGGGCAGCGCGCTCATGGTCAAGCACGGTTTCCCGCCGATGCTGGTGATCCGGCCGATGAAGGGCGGGCACTTCGGGGTGCTGCGCTTCATTACCGCGTTCTATCGCGACGACCCGCAAGAGGTCGAGCGCGTAAAGGCGATGAACGCTGAGGTTCTCGAGGTGTGCCTGGACACCGGGTTCATCCCCTACAAGACGCCGGCGTGGGTCTTCGAGCGACTGCGCAAGCAGATGGATCCCGGATACCTGCGTTTGTTGGAGCAAGTAAAGGGTTTGATCGATCCGGCGGGAATCATGAATCCTGGGCGGTTCGGCTTCTAGCCGCGCCGCGAGGAGCGGATCGGGGGGCTTCGGGTGAGGAAGCGAGTGAGTTTGAGTAGCGGGCGCGCGCCTGCAGTGTTCGCCGTCGTTGTGGCGCTGGCTGTTTCGGCGTGGACGCCGCCGGGCGTCGCGCAACTCAGTACCACCCCGACGCACGGCTACCTCACCGACCTGTTCGATATCGGGTGGCGGCGAGCGGGGTCGCCGTCGGCGGCCGCTGCCGCGGTGTACATCAAAGATCACCTGGAGCCGCTTGGATACCAGACCGAGGTGCAGGAGTTCGAGTTCCCGTACTTCGAAGTGACGGAGAAGTCCCTGACGCTGGACGGTGCCCGGTACGAGATCGACGAGATCATGTATTCAGGATCCACGACGGCCGGGGGCATCACCGCCGAAGTGGTCGAGTTGGATTCCGCGGACATCGCAGGAAAGATCGCCCTAATCCCGTTCCCACAAGCAAACCCGGGTTGGAAGAACCTTTCCAACACCCTGAAGTCGGACTACGCGCGTGCGGTGGCTGAGGGAGCAGTCGCGGTTATCGCGGAGGCTCCCGATCGTCTCTACGCGGCGTCGGTGTCCAAGGCCACCTGGACTCCCGGCGCGATCCCAGGAGTTGTCGCGCTGGGCGCGCGCGCGCTGATCGGCAAAGAGCCGACGTTGGTGTTGCGATCGAAGGTCGTTTCCGGAATCGGGCGCAACGTTGTGGCTCATCGCGCCGGCGCCGGCGCCGAGACAATCCTGGTGCTTGCTCACTATGACGCTTGGTTCGGCGGCGCCGCGGACAACGCGAGTGGGACGGCCGCGCTGTTGCGCGCGGCGGAGTTGCTCTCCGAGGATCCGCTGCAGCGCGGCGTCACGTTCCTCGCGGTAGATGGTGAGGAGTTGGGACTCCTTGGATCGCAGGCCTTTATCGCAGACCGCGACCTGTCTGAGATCGTCGGCGTCGTGAACCTCGACATGGTTTCGGCTAAGCCGAGCGACGTCTACGAAGACGCGCCCGGGTTCCAGTGGCGGGTCGTGATGACCAGCGAGACGCCGCCGCTGATGGCTTCGGCGGAGGCGAATGCCGCGCTGAACCAGGTCGTACACGGGCCGCTGTCGGCCACGTTGTGGGAGGACGGGTACGGGGCGTTTCGCACCGACTACGAGTGGTTCTACTACCAAGGGGTTCCGGGGACTTGGGTAATCAGCGAAGCCGCGTACTACCACACCACCGAGGACAAACCCGATCACGTTGATCCGGCCGACCTCGAGAACGTTTCGCACATGGTGGCCGGCGTGGTTCGCGACATGCAGACGATGCTGCTTCCGAGAGTGACGCACCTGGACGTCGATGCGCGGATGGACGCCGGCACCGTGACGGCGACGGTGGGTCTCGCCGGCCGGCCTAGAGACGGTGCGACGGTCACCGTTGTCGGGTACCGCGGCCGGGCCGAGGTATCCCGCTCACAGGTGACTGCCGGGGAAGCGGGGACATACACGGCGGAGCTGCCGCCGAACGCTGAGTACGTGCGTGTGCATGCCGCCTGGAACACGCTCGACGGCGAGGCCTGGCTCCCGGTGGGGGACTGAGGCGCGATGACCGTGCGACGAAGGAGTGAGGGCGAATGACCGGAATGAAGATGCCGGGCGCGCGCGGCGTTGGGGCGCGCGCGGCGGCGGCGGCGCTCGCGCTTGCGGCGCTCCTGGCCGCATGCGGAAAGCCCGCCGCAGACAACCCGGGGGCGATCGGCTCCGACACTCCGATCGGGTCGGGGTCCGCGACCGCCGGCCCTTCGGCGGGGACTTCGGGCGTGCCGTCGGCGTCGACCTCCTCCGGCACAGGCGGTTCGCGAAAGACCGGGACTCCGACTGCGAAGCCGACGTTCGGCAAGGACCCCAAGAGCGGGCGTGTCCTGACGGCGACCGATCGCGGCGTGACCAAGGACAGCATCAAACTGGCGTGGTTCGAGGTCGAGAAGGCGGAGCGTCAGCTCGGCGCCAGTATCGGTATGTCCTGGGCCGCGACGTTGCAGGAGCCCATGGTCTACGTCCAGCCTTTCGTAGACGAGATCAATTCCAGGGGCGGCATAAACGGGCGCAAACTGAACGTGGAGCTGATCGAGTACCAGACGGTTTCGTTCGACGACATGCAGGCTGCGTGCGTGCGAGCGGCCGAGGACATGAAGGTGTTCGGAGCGATCACCGGCGTTGGGTTCTGGGGCGACGGCGAGGTATGCCTCGGGACCAAGCAGATCCCGACGCTTACCTACAACTCCGCGTCGGCCGACCAGCTGTATCGCAGGGAAAAGGGCTGGGTCCGCGAGACGTTGATGAACAAGGACCGGGTCGTCAAGAACTTGATCGACTGGCTCGTGGCGAGCAAGACGGCAACGCCGTCTATGCGTGTCGGCGTGCCCTATCTGGAGACGCCCGAGTACAAACAGGTCGTCGAGAAGGTGGTGCTGCCGTACCTCAAGCAGAAGGGATTGAACGTGGTTCAGAAGGCCACGTTCTCGACCAGCTACGACGAGACGCCCCGGCAAGCGGCGAGCGCCGTGCTGCTCTTTAAGCAGTCGGATGTCAACTTCGTGTTTCCGGCGCTGACTTGGTGGGAGATGTATCACTTCACCAACCAGGCGCAGGCCCAGAGCTACAAGCCGAAGTACACGACGTCGGACTTCGGTGAGTTGGCGAAGGACCCGCCTGCGTCGATCTTCGCGCCCGAGCAGTGGGACGGGACCACCGGGATCGCGGTGACGCGAACCGGCGAGCTGGCCGCCGGCAAGCCCCGCACCGCGCAGCAAAAGGAGTGCGAGTCGGTCTTCACCTCGCGAGGGGGCAGTATCCAAAACGCCTCCGACCGCGATTACGTGTGGATTGTGTGCGAGCACTTGCGCTTGTTCGAGATAGCAGCGAGTGCCGCGGGTCCGAACCTCACTCGGCAGCGCTATCTCGACGCGCTCGACGCACTTGGGAGCTACACCGACCGCACCGCGCTCTCGGACACGCTGAAGTTCGGCAAGGGGAAGTGGGACGCTGCCGATCGCTATGCGGTCGTCAAGTGGCACGCCTCCTGTAAGTGCTACCACCAGATCGAAGGCTTCCGGACCGGCCGTTGGTAGGCGGATGAACCGCGGCCCTGCTTCCTTCTCGCAGGCCGGTCCTGCGCCGCTTCTGGAGGTGCAGGGTCTGCACTTTCGCTACGGCAGCGTCGAGGTCTTGTTCGGCATCGACATCGAGGTCGCGCCCGGCGAAGCCGTCGCGCTCTTGGGCACAAATGGGGCCGGAAAGTCGACGCTGCTGAGGGCGATCTCCGGTCTCGATCTTCCCTCTGCCGGCAGGGTGTTGTTCAACGGCTTGGACGTGACCGGGATTCCGGCGGAACGCCGTGTGCGCCGCGGAATCGCGCACGTTCCCGGTGGACGCGGGGTTTTTCCGTCGTTGACGGTGCTTGAGAATCTGCGCACCGGCGCGTACTCGCTGGGACGGTGCCGCTGTCCGATCGAGGAGAGCATTGAGCGCGTGTTCTCGGTCTTTGGCGAACTCGCCGAGCGACGGAGCCAGCGCGCCGGTACGCTGTCGGGGGGCCAGCAGCAGATGCTGGCGCTCGGGCGGGCATTCCTTACCGAGCCGAAACTAGTGATGATCGATGAGTTGACGCTCGGGCTTGCGCCCTCGGTCGTCGAGCGCCTGGCTGAAGCGCTGCGGGTGTTTCAGCAGTCCGGGGTGAGTCTGCTGTTGGTTGAGCAGTCGGTGAACGTGGCTTTGGCGCTGTGCGAACGTGCGTACTTTCTGGAGCGCGGACAAGTGACGTTCTCGGGCCGAACTCGCGAGTTGTTGGAACGCCCCGACATCGTGCGCTCGGTGTTCCTGGAAGGCGCGCGCTCGGCGTTGTCGTCGGCGGTCGAGGAGCCCGGATCGTGAGCGAGTTCTTGCCGCTCTCCGTCCTGACGCTTGGCCTCGTCGTCGGGTTGGCGTACGCGGCGCTGGCGATGGGCATCGTGCTGACCTACAAGTCGAGCCGGGTGGTGAACTTCGCTCACGGCGAGGTCGGTGCGCTGGCGGCGGCGGTTCTTGCGCTGCTCGTCAACGACCACAAGGTTCCGTTCGGCGTCGCGCTCGTAGTGGCGGTTGCGATTGCGGTCGCGTTGGGCGTGGGTTCCGAGCGTCTGGTCGTGCGCCGGCTTGCGAAGGCTCCGCGAGTGATCGTGCTCGTCGCGACGCTGGGGCTGACGCAGTTGTTCTTGTTCGGGACGCTGTTCACGACTGGGGCGATTCAGAACAAGGGTCCGGGCTTTCCGCTGGCGTTTCGCTTTCACGTCGACGTAGGTGTGCTGGTTCTGAACGCGAGTCATCTGCTGATCCTTGTGTTGGTTCCTTTGGCAGCGATCGTGCTGGCGCTGTTCTTCCGCTTCACGCGGCTGGGGGTCGCGGTGCGCGCATCGGCTGAGAACGTGGACTCCGCGCGCCTCGCAGGCATCAACGTAGGCCGTGTTTCCGGTGTGGTATGGGCGATCGCGGCGGGATTTTCGGCGCTCACGGGGATCCTGCTTGGGCCGGGGAAGTCACTGTTGGCGTCGGAGTCGATGGGCCCGGGTCTGTTGTTGCGCGCGCTGGCCGCCGCGGTGATTGGGAAGATGACGAGCCTGCCGCGCGCCTTCGCCGCCGCGGTTGGAATCGGAGTCATCGAGCAGGTGCTGTACTTCAATCGCCCGATGTCGGGAGAGGTCGAGGTCGTGCTGTTCGCGATCGTGCTGGGTGGCTTGCTGATGCAGTCGCGGGGCGGTCTGCGCGATCAGGAAACATCCTCGTGGGTGTTCACGAGCGTGTCGCGATCTTCGGGCGCGCGCCGGTTCGGGTGGGTCGCGGGCGTGGGGGCTCTTGCTGTTGCGGCTGCCGCTCCGGCGGTGCTGAATAACTCGCAAACATTCCTGGCGACCACGATCCTTGTGTTCGCGATGGTCGCGCTGTCGGTCACGTTGCTGACCGGATACGCCGGGCAAATCTCACTCGGGCAGTTCGCGTTCGTCGGGCTGGGGGCGGCGGTGTCCTTTCGCTTGATGGACTCCGCGCACGTGCCGTTCCCGGTGGCGGTCTTGCTTGCCGCCGCGGCCGGCGGGGCGGCGTCCGGGCTCATCGGGATTCCGGCGCTGCGCGTGCGCGGCCTCCAACTCGGAGTCGCGACGCTGGCGTTCGCGTTGGTAACCCAGGCGTGGCTGCTCGGCCAGAATTGGCTGTCGGGATCGGGCGTTGTTGCGCCGCGTCCGGCGATCGGGTCGTTCGTCTTCGACACTGAAAAGCGGTACTACTTCCTCGTTCTCGGCACACTCGTGCTGTCGGTCTTGGCGGTGCGCAACCTGACTCGAAGCGGCGTCGGGCGTCGGCTGGTTGCCGTTCGCGACAATGAAGTCGGCGCTGCGTCCTTCGCGGTGTCCCCGGTGCGCGCGAAGCTCACCGCGTTCATCGCGTCCGGCACGCTGGCGGCGCTCGCCGGTGCCATGTACGGACACTGCGTCCGGCACTTCTCCCCCGAGACGTTTCATGCGAGCGAAAGTCTGCGGGTGGTGGCCATCGCGGTGATTGGAGGGCTGGGGTCGATCCCCGGCGCCATAGCCGGCGCGGTTGCGGTCGTCGGAATCGAGCGGCTGGTGAAGGTCGCCTACCTCGGGTTCCTCACGACATCGGTGGGCTTGCTCGGGCTGTTGCTGTTCATGCCGCGCGGCCTTGCCGGCATCGGCGACGCGTTGCGCAACGGATTGCTCCGCCGGTTCGGCCCGCCGGAGGGTGCGACCCAGACGGTTGCCGCGCCGCTCGACGTTGTCCTGTCGGCAGCGCCGGCGCCGTCCTCGCGCGCAGAGACGGTCGGCGCGCGCGCATTGCGGGTTTCTGGAATGGACCTTGCCTTCGGAGGAGTTACGGCGCTGTCCGGCGTGGGGTTGTCGGTCGCCGCCGGCGAGGTCGTCGGGATCATCGGCCCCAACGGCGCGGGTAAGACGACGTTGTTCGACTGCATTTGCGGGCACGTGCGCCCCGACGCGGGTCGGGTCGTGCTGGCCGGGCGTGATGTCACGTCGCTCGCGCCGCACGCGCGCGCCGCGTTGGGGTTGGTTCGCTCGTTCCAGGACGTGCGCCTGTTTCCCGGGCTCACCGTGATGGACACTTTGCGCTTGGCGCAGGAGAAGCACTGCGCAACCAACTTCGGCGGCGCCGTGCTGTCGTCACCGGCCGCGCGCGCCGAGGAGCGCCGAAAGAGCCGAAAAGCGGTCGAATTGTTGGAGTTGATGGGGCTCGGAACCTATCGCGACAAGTTGATCTCGGAGTTGTCCACCGGGACGCGCCGCGTCGTGGAACTCGGATGCATGCTGGCGCTCGAGCCCAGCGTGTTGTTGCTCGATGAACCGAGTGCGGGGATCGCGCAGAAAGAGGTGGAGTCTCTCGGCGATCTGCTCGCCTCTATCCGGCGGATAACCGGGACCACGATGCTGGTGATCGAACACGACATACCGCTGATCGCCGCGATGTCCGACCGGCTCGTCGCGATGGAGTCCGGACGCGTTTTGTGCGAAGGGCTCCCCGACACGGTCCTTCGTGATGCTCGGGTTGTTGCCTCTTACCTGGGGTCGGCCGGTGTCGCCGTCGGCAGGTGACGCGGTGAGCTTTGGCTCACGCGTCGCCGGGTACCGCGACGATCTCGCGCCAGACGCCGCTGCGTCGAACCTCGATGATGCGCAGTCCTGCCGCCGCGACGTTGTCCTCCGTTCTGCGGTTGGCGCTGTAGCCGAACAGGCGGCGGGTGAGGATGCTGATCAGATCGACCATCGCGCCGAGGATCGGGTTTGCGGGGCGCACGTGCTCCAGCAGCAGGACTTGCCCGCCGGGACGCAGGACGCGCCTCAATTCGCGGAGCCCTGTAACGGGGTCGGGCACCGAGCAGAACACACACGTTGCGGTTGCGGTGTCGAAGGACGCGTCGGGGAACGGCAAGCGTTGCACGTCGGCGAGTTCGAGGTGCGCCGCGCGCCCGGACGTGGCCGCGCGCTTGGCTGCGCGCGCCAGCATTCGTGCCGACACGTCGATGCCGACGACCGAGACCTGCGGCGGGTAGGCGTCGAAGTTCCGTCCGGTGCCGACGCCGGCCTCCAGCGTCACGCCGCGCGCGCGCGCGAACAGGCGACGCCGCATTCGCATGACGCCGAACCACTCCATCGGGCTGTTGATGAAGTCGTACACGCCGGCGTTGCGATCGTACCGGCGCGCGGTCCTTTCCATTTCGCGTCCATTCATGTCCGCCCCGCTCCCGTTGGGTCGCTGCACACCGTAGCCGTTTCCGTCACCCGCGTGAAGAAGCCTTGCGCTCTCGCAGGTGTGCGATGAGGCGTGCCGTGTCGACGACATGGGTTGCCGCCGTTTTCGTCGGCGTCGTTCTTCCGAGCGGCGCCGGCCCGGTGCCGGACTCGCCGATCGCGCGCGTCGTGCGCATCGCTCACGAACTCGATGAGGCGATAGGAGAGGACGCCGTGCGGGATGAGATCACGGCCCTTGCGACCGTTGCTCCGCACCGTCGCGCGGGCACGCCGTTCGAGATCGTCGCCCGCGACTGGGTGTACCGGCGCTTCCTCGACGCCGGACTCTCCAACGTGCGCATCGAGGAGAGCCCATACCTTTCGTGGCAACCGCGTCGGGTTGGGCTGTTCGACTCCTCAGCATCACCCGCCGACCTCGAGGTCCGTCCGATCATCGGCTCACCAAACACGCTCCCAACCGGTTTGACCGCGCCGATTGTGTACGTCGGACGCGGCGAATCGGCCGATTACGCGAAGTTGTCGCCGGCCGACTACGTCGGGCGCATTCACGTCGTGCGCCGTGGCGGCACACATCGCTTCGACAAGTACATCGCCGCCGTGCAGCACGGTGCCGTTGGTTTCGTGTTCGCCCACGATGTCCACGAACCGGACCGCAACCTGATCGAGACCGGCAGCATCGTGCCGCTCACTTCGATCCCCGCTGTCGCGATCGGCGCCGGCGACGGCGACCGTCTGGAAGAGGCGTGGCGGAACGGGATTGCACCTGAGGTCACGCTTGTTGTCGATGCCGAGAGCCGTCCCTCGGTCACCTGGAACGTGATCGGCGAGATTCCCGCCGCGGTTTCGACCCAGGAGTTCGTAGTGTTCGGCACGCATTACGACTCTCACGACGTCGGGCCGTCGGTGGCCGACAACGCCGCGGGGATGGGAGCCACGATTGCCGCCGCGCGCGTTCTCGCCTCGCGATGGAGCTATGCGCGCACGATCCGAGTCATCGCCTTCGGCGCCGAAGAGATCGGTCTGCAGGGATCGGTCGTGCACGCCGCGCGAACAGCGCCGGACATACTTGCTTCCTGCCGCTTGATGGCGGACATCGACGTCGCGGGCAACGGCGACGCCGGCGCGGCGTTGAACGCGACCGGATCGCCGCGCAGCGAAACGGCGACGGCAGCAGCGATGGTGGCGGCTGCGCTCGAGTACGAGCGAAGAAGCGGATATGGATTCAAGGCGGAGACCGGGGAGTTCCCAGCGGGTTACGCCTCCGCCTCGAATGATTCGGCCTCATATGCCGTCGGCGGTTGCCCGACGCTGGCGCTGAACAAGTGGCCCTTCGCGCACTACCACACCCAGTACGACACGCTGGACGAGATTGACTGGAGCGACGCGCGCCTGACCGCCGTCATCGCCGCCTCGATCGTCGCCGAATATGCGCTCGGCGACGACCTCACCGCGGGACCCACCCTGAGGGGGGCGCGGAAGCAAAGATGAGCGAACAGGACTTCGCGCCCGGCGCGCGCAACGCAGTCGCTCCAAGGGAACTGTTTCGCAGGTTTCCCGAGTTGCGCGCGCGCATCCCGTGGGTTCCTCTCGCCGATCTGCCGACGCCCGTTGAGCGCATGGCTCGGCTGGAAGAGTCCCTGCCCGGCGACGCGCGGCTGTTCGTGAAGCGCGACGACCTAACCAACTCCGGGTACGGCGGGAACAAGGTTCGCAAGTTCGAGTTCGTGCTGGCGCAAGCGGTCGCCTCGGGTGCGACGCACGTCGTAACGGCGGGTGGGTGGGGTTCTCATCACGTCCTCGCAACGGCGTTCTTCGCGCGCCGGTTTGGGCTGGCAACGCGCGCATACGTCTTCCCGCAGCCCTTCAACGACCACGTCGGTCGTCAGTTGCTTGCGATGGCGGCCTGCGGTGCCGAACTCGTGCCTTGCGCCGGACCGTCGGTTGCTTTCGCGCGGCTCGCTGTGGCGCGCGCGCGCCGAAACGCTCCGTTCGTAATCGCGCCCGGTGGCAGCACTGTGGCGGGAATGCTGGGCTACGTCGAGGCCGGACTGGAAATCGCTGCGCAGGTGACTCGCGACGAACTTCCGCCACCCGACGCGATCGTAACCGCACTCGGTTCGGGTGGAACCGCCGCGGGTTTGGCGGTCGGACTTGCGCTTGCGGGATTGGCGGCCGAAGTGATCGCCGTGCGTATTACTTCGCCGGTCGCCGCGAACGCGCGCTACGTGGATTTGCTGTGTCGTCGCGTGCTGCGGTGCCTGAACTCCGTCGTCCACACCGACCTTCGTCCCAGCGTCCGCGTACTCGGAGGGTACCTGGGCAAGGGATACGGGTTCCCGACAGCGGCCGGGGTTGCTGCGACGAGGCGCGCGCGTGACACCGAAGGGCTGCGCTTGGAGCCGAGCTATACCGCGAAAGCGATGGCTGCGTTCACCGATGTCGCTTCGCGGTCTGCGTCGCGCGGCAAGACCTACATGTTCCTCGATACATTCAGTTCGTCCCCGCTGGACTCACTCGTCCGAGCGGCTTCCCCAGCCGACCTGCCTCCCGCGCTGCGCGCGCTGTTTGCGCGCGCCTAGGACGCGGGCGTTGTGCCGCGGTGAACCGGTTGAGTGCATTCCGCTGGTAGGGTTTCGCCGGTGACGCACTACATCCGGGGTTCAGGCTTTCCTCGTACCCGACCCGGCATCGGCACTTATGGCACGGCTTGACGGTCGGCACGACAGGGGGACGAAATGGCGTATTGCGCGAACTGCGGGTTGGAGATCTCGGACCAGGCGATTGCTTGTCCAAAGTGCGGACAGCCGGGTGGCGGCAGTCAGACGGTCTCGACGGACACATCTTTGGCGTCCTGGGGTCAGCGGGTCGGGGCCGCACTCATCGACGGCCTCGTCGTGGGAGTGCCGTCGTGGATACTGATGGCGATCTTCGGGATCGGCGCGGCTGCCAGCGGACAGGTCGAGGTCGATCCAATCACCGGTGAGGTGGTCGGGGGCGGGGGTGCGCTCTTCCTGATGATGGCGGTGGTATTCGCGGTCGGAGTCTTGTATCGCGTCCTTCTTGAAGGCGGTCGGCGCGGCCAGACCGTCGGCAAGATGGCCTTGCGGATCCAGGTCCGAGACGCCACCGCCGGCGGATCGATCGGTTACGGTCGCGCGTTTCTGCGCTGGGTGGTCGCGGGCGCCCTTTGGATCGTCACCGTCCCGGGCATCATCGACGTGCTGTTCCCGCTTTGGGACAAGCGGCGCCAGACGCTGCACGACAAGGCCGCTCGCTCGATCGTCGTCCGAGTCGCCTGATCAAGAAACAGCGAGTGGGATCGGTTCACCCAAGTTCGGTGGTGAGCCGGTCCCATTCGGTTTCGAGTTCGGCGATGTGCGCGCGCAGTCGTTCGTATTCGCGCACCAACTCGGCAACGCCTTGGCCTGCGGCGTAGAACTCGGGATCCGCGAGGCGCGCGCCGGTCGATTCCATTTGTGCGTGCGCAGCTTCCAACTTCGTCTCGACGCTACGGACGGCGGTGCGCGCGCGCGATTGCCGTTGCCGTTCTTCGGCGTCGCTTCGGCGCTGCTCCTTTGATGTATTTCCCGCGCGCGCCGCTCGCTCGCTGGGCGCCGGCGTTGACTGCTCCGCGGAAACGCGTTCGAGGTAGCGCTCGTAGTCTCCGGGGAACGAGCGCACTCGTCCGGCCGTGACTTCGATGACGTGATCGGCGACGCTGCGGATCAAGTGGCGGTCGTGAGTGATCAGCACCATCGTGCCGTCGTACTCCTGTAGCGCGTCCTCCAGCACGTCGCGCGACGCGATGTCGAGGTGGTTTGTCGGCTCGTCCATGCACAGCAAGTTGAACGGAGACGCCAGGACTTTCGCTAGCGCGAGCCGCGAACGCTCTCCGCCCGAAAGCACGCCGACGGGCTTGTCCACGTCGTCGCGTGGGAACAAGAAGCGTCCCAGCAAGTCACGAGGCCGCACCTTGGAGCCGGGCGGCAGCGATCGCTCGAGTTCTTCCAGTACTCGCAGCGACGGGTCGAGCGACTCGACTTGGTGCTGCGCGAAGTAGCCGATGGCGACGTTCGCTCCGGGCGCGCACTCTCCGGTCGTCGGCTTCAACGCGCCGGCGATGAGCTTCAAAAGCGTGGTCTTTCCCGCCCCGTTCGGTCCGACGAGCGCGACCTTCTGTCCGCGCTCGATCGACACGTTGAGATCCCGGTAGACCTCGTGATCGCCGTAGGAGAACCCCACGCTACGCAGTTCCATCACGATGCGTCCCGCGCGCGGCGCCGGAGGGAAACCGATCTTCATGGTGCGACCCGCTGCCGCCACGACCGGTGCGGCATCCATGCGGTCGAGCGCCTTGATGCGGCTTTGCACCTGTCGCGCCTTCGAGGCTTTGTAACGGAACCGATTGATGAACACTTCGGATTGCGCGCGTTTGCGCGCGATGTTCTTCGCCGCAGCTTCGGCCTGCAGCGCGCGCATTTCGCGTTGCTCGACGAACGACGCGTAGTCACCGGTGTAGACGACGAGCTTGCTGCTTTCGATTTCGCCCACTCGTGTGACGATGCCGTTCATGAAGTCGCGGTCGTGCGAGATGAGCATCAGCGCGCCTTCGTATGTGCGCAGGAATCGCTCAAGCCACACGACGGACTCGAGGTCAAGATGGTTGGTCGGCTCGTCGAGCAGAAGCACGTCGGGTCCGGCCAGCAGCAGCTTGGCGAGCGCGACCCGCATGAGCCATCCGCCCGACAGCGTCTCGGTCCGGCGCGAGGTATCCGCATCGGAGAAGCCCAGACCCGCGAGGATCTGCCGCGCTTCGGTCTCCAGCGACCAACCCCCCAGCGCCTCGAAGCGTTCGGTCAGATGGGCGTACTCCTCCAGCAGCGGCCCGCGTTCTTCTTCGTCGGGCGTCGCCTCCAGTTCGGCCGTGAGGATCTGAAGCCGGTGTCCGGCGTCACGCATGGCGGTTCCCGCGGACATGACTTCCTCGAGAACGGTCCGACCGCGCAGCGCGTCCGTTTCCTGCGCCAGGTACCCAAGGACGGCGCCGTTGAGCAGGTTGATCGATCCACCGTCGGGCTCCTGGTGTCCGGAGATCATCTCGAACAAGGTGGTCTTGCCCGAGCCGTTCGGCCCCACGATCGCGATGCGGTCGCGCGCGCCCACCCGCAGGTCGGCGCCGTCGAAGAGAGCGCGCGCGCCGAACGAACGTCGAAGGCCGGAGATGATGATCACGCGTTGAGAGTATCGAGCCTGGACGAGTCCCGCGCGCGCCGTAGACTCTGAGGTGGGCCGGAGCAGACGTGTCCGGCTGGAATCGAGAGGGATGACAAGCCATGACGAAGTCCGCGGCGCGCGCTGTTCCCGATCCGATCGACTTCCTTCACATCGACGCGCTTCTGTCCGAGGACGAGCGGGCGATTCGCGATACCGTCCGGCGCTTCGTCCGTGAGCGCGCGCTGCCCGGGATCGCCGACTGGTTTGAGCGAGGGGTCTTCCCGCGGGAACTGGCGCCGGAACTGGGCCGCCTGGGTCTGCTCGGGATGCACCTTGAGGGATACGGCTGCGCCGGGACGAGCGCGGTCGCCTACGGTCTGGCGTGTACCGAACTCGAGGCCGGCGACAGCGGCTTTCGAAGTTTCGTCTCGGTCCAAGGCTCGCTTGCGATGTTCGCCATCCATCACTGGGGCTCTGAGGAACAGAAGCAGGAGTGGCTCCCACGAATGGCGGCGGGGGATGCGCTCGGGTGTTTCGGCTTGACCGAAGCCGATGCCGGCAGCGATCCCGGGAGCATGCGCACCACGGCCCGCCGCGACGGAACCGACTGGGTGATCGACGGCTCGAAGATGTGGATCACCAGCGGCAGCATTGCCGACGTCGCCGTCGTGTGGGCGCGCACTGAGGACGGCGTGCGCGGGTTCCTCGTGCCGGCCGGCACGCCCGGGTTCTCCGCGCGCGACATCCATCACAAGCTGTCGTTGCGCGCGTCGGTTACCTCTGAGCTGATCCTGGAGGACTGCCGGGTTTCTGCCGACGCAATGCTGCCCGAGGCGCTTGGGCTGCGCGGACCGCTGTCGTGTTTGAACGAGGCGCGCTACGGCATCGTGTGGGGCGCGGTCGGCGCGGCGCGCGCGTGTTACGAAGCCGCTTTGTCTTACTCGAAAGATCGCGTCCAGTTCGGCAAGCCGATCGCAGCAATGCAGCTGACGCAACGCAAGCTCGTCGAGATGTTGCTCGCCACGCAGCGCGGAATGCTGCTCGCGCTGCACCTGGGGCGCATGAAGGACCACGGCCGGCTCACGCACGAACAAGTGAGCCTCGGCAAGTATGCGAACGTCGGCGACGCGCTGGAGGTCGCGCGGCTGGCGCGATCGGTGCTGGGTGCGAACGGGATCACGCTGGAATACCCCGTCATCCGCCATATGAACAATCTGGAGTCGGTCTACACCTACGAGGGCACGCACGAAATCCACACGCTCGTCGTTGGTCAGGCCGTGACGGGCATGGCCGCGTTCTTCTGATGGCCTATGCGTGCTTGCGGTGTTCCTCGCGCGCGAGCGATGCGAGGTGCCGCTTGAGTCCTGCGAGCGTGCGCGCGGTGGTGCGCCGGAACACGAGCCCAAGTGCCGGGTCGAGCACTCCCAAGGGGCCCTTGCCCACAAGGATCGCGTTGTAGGTGATGCGCGAGCCTTCGCGCGTCTTCTCGATCGTGATCGCGTCTTGCGCGCGCAAGATCGTCGTCTCCGATTGGAACGTGATCTCTGACGGAGGCGTCATCGACGTTACGCGGTAGAGCCCTGTGATCTTGCGTCCCAGCAAAGTGGTCGCCAGGCGGAACGTTGAGTTCACTCGCACCGGGCCGTCGGTCATCTTTTCAGCTTCGGCGATGCCGGGGTCCCACTCCGCTGCGTTCGACATGTCGCTCAAGTACGCGAAGCATGCTGCGGGCGACAGACGGGTTTCGAGCGAGGCGCTATACCGTGCCATCCAAACCCCTCCTCGGGCTTTGCGTGACCGTTTGTCTTCCGATCATGGCACCGCCGGATGCCCGGCGACAGGTACGAACGTGGGATCTATTGCCGACAGAAAGCCCTGTTGGCACTCTCTGTCGGGACGCGTCCTCTATGCGATAGTTCGGTACCGGCGGATCGCGGTCGGCACGAAGACGATCATCATCCCCGCGATCCACGCTACCGCTTGAAGGGTGGGTTTGAGTATCGGCCCGGCGACGAGCAATCCGCGCATCGCATCGACCGTGATGCTGACGGGGTTGACCTTCGCCCACGCTTGCAGCCACCCGGGCATCGATGCGACCGGAACGAACGCTGAACTCGCGAAGGTCAGCGGAAAGATCCAGATGAACGACGCTGCCTGAGTGGACTCCACGTCGCGGACCACCAATCCGATCAATGCCGAGATCCACGAGAACGCGTGACCGAACATTAACGCAAGAGCGACCCCGCCGAGCGCGGCGATTGGGTTGGTGTGGATGCGAAATCCCACCGCGAACCCAACCGTCATCATCAGCCCGATGACGAACACGTTGCGGACGGTATCCGACAGCGTGCGTCCGGCGAGCACCGCCGAGCGCGCCATGGGCAACGACCGGAAGCGGTCGATCATGCCGCCCGAAAGATCCTCCGCAAGTCCGACGCCTGTTTGCGTTGAGCCGAAGACGACCGTCTGCACGAAGATCCCCGGCATCAGGAAGTCCACGTAGGAAAGCCCGCCGCCGGCGTTGATCGCCCCGCCGAAGACGTAGCGGAACAGCAGCACGAACATCACAGGCTGAATCGTGGAAAAGACCAGAAGCGTTGGAATGCGCAGGTAGCGGATCAAGTTCCGCTGCGAGACCAGCAACGCGTCGCCGATTGCGGCGGCTGCGCGCCCGCGCCGGACCGACGGTGCGGATGTCGTCGTCGTGTTCACTTGTGCCTCCCGCGCGCGCGCCGCCGCCGCCGTCCCGCCGCCGTCGTGTCACCCGGCAACGGGGCGTCTTCCGCGGTGTGTCCGGTCAGGCGCAAGAACACGTCGTTTAGCGTCGGGCGGCGCAGCGCGAGATCCGACAGCGAGATCCCTGCCCCGTCAAGCCGGCGCACGACCTCCGCGATTACCCGCGTTCCACCGATGCCCACAGGGATCGAGACGTGCCCCTGGGGAGCATCGACCGTAGGGGCACCCGCGCCGAGTCCCGCCACCGCAACGACGGCTTCGGATGTGCGCGCGCGATCCGCGACGTGGATGTCGACGACGTCCACTCCCAACCGAGTCTTCAATTCGTCGGAGGTTCCTTCCTCGATGACCAGGCCGTCGTCGATGATCGCGATGCGGTCCGAAAGATGATCCGCCTCGTCGAGGTACTGCGTCGTCAACAGCAACGTCGTCCCGTCGCGCACGAGTTCTTCGATCAAGCCCCACAACTCGATGCGGCTTCGCGGATCCAGCCCCGTCGTCGGCTCGTCGAGAAACAACACCTGCGGCCGGCCGACGAGGCTTGCCCCCAGATCCAGTCGCCGGCGCATCCCGCCGGAGAAGCCCTTCACCTGGCGCGCGCCCGCGTGGCTGAGGTCGAATCGTTCCAGGACCTCGTCGGCGCGCCGCTCCGCCTCGGCGCGCGGCAGGCGGTACAGACGCCCAACCAATACGAGGTTCTCGCGTCCGGTCAGCGTCTCGTCCACCGCCGCGTATTGCCCGGCGAGCCCGATGGCGCTGCGCAACTTCGCGGCATCGCGCACCACGTCGTACCCGGCGACCGTTGCGCGCCCGCCGTCGGGATGCAGCAGCGTCGCAAGGATCCGAACCGCCGTCGTCTTGCCGGCCCCGTTGGGCCCGAGCAGCCCAAGAACGGTTCCCGTAGGTACGCGCAAGTCGATACCGCGAAGCGCTTCGACGTCTCCGAACCGCTTCCGCAGGCCCTCGACAACCACTGCCGGTGTGTCCATTTCGGATCCTTCGCCGCGTGACGCTCTCAAACGAGGAAAGCCGCCTGAGCATACCGGCGCAGAAACCCAGGTTCCTGCCTTTGTCGAACGGTGGCGGTGAACCACTAGCCTTCAGGCGCGCGCCGGTGTAGAGAAGACACAGCAGATTGCGGTCTCCGGCGCGAGGAGAGGAGTTCGAGATGCGAATAGGGGTTCTCACCGGCGGAGGCGACTGTCCGGGGCTCAACGCGGTTATTCGCGCAGTTGTTCGAAAGGGCGAACGGACGTACGGAGATGAACTCGTCGGGTTTCTCGACGGATGGAAAGGCGTCATCGAGGGTTCGACGATGCCGTTGGACGTCGAGCGTTGTCGAGGCATCTTGCCGCGCGGTGGGACGATTCTGGGCACCTCGCGGACGAATCCGTACAAGATCGACGGTGGACCGGAGAAAGCGAAGGCGACCGTCGAGCGTCTGGGAATCGACGCGTTGATCGCGATCGGCGGCGAGGACACGCTCGGCGTCGCGCTGAAGTTGACCAACGAGGGCGTGCCGGTCGTGGGTGTCCCCAAGACGATCGACAACGACCTCGGCGGAACCGAGGTGACCTTCGGGTTCGACACGGCGGTCCAGATCGCGGCCGATGCGATCGACCGGTTGCACACCACCGCGGAGTCGCACAACCGCGTGCTTGTGTGTGAGGTCATGGGCCGTCACGCCGGATGGATCGCAACATGCGCCGGCATCGCCGGCGGCGCGGCGCAGATCTTGGTTCCCGAGCAGGAGTTCGACATCGAGAAGGTGTGCCAGGACCTGCTCCAACGTCACAAGAAGGGACGCTTCGCGTCGATCGTCGTCGTCGCGGAGGGAGCGAAGCCCAAGGAAGCCTCGACCGTGCTGCAGTCGGGCGAGTTGGACGAATTCGGTCACGTTCGCCTGGGCGGAATCGGCGAGGTTCTCGCCAAGGAAATCCGCGCGCGCACGGGGTTCGACACCCGGGTAACCGTGCTCGGCCACGTCCAGCGCGGCGGGACTCCGACCGCGTTCGACCGAATCCTCGCAACACGATTCGGGGTCGCAGCGATCGACGCGGTGCACGACGGCGCGTTCGGCACGATGGTGGCGCTTCGGGCCGGCGCGATCATCCGGGTTTCGATCGCGGAGGCAGTTGCCGAGTTGAAGACGGTTGATCCCGGTCTCTTGGAGGTCGCCGAGATCTTCTTCAGCTAACTCGACGGCGCGCGCCAAGTCGGCGCTTGCTTGGTAGGTCTTCGCGGGAATGCTTCGCCTCGTGTGAGAATGGCCCGGTCGATCACGGGGGAGGACTCATGCTTGACGTCGAACGCCGCGACAACATTGCCGTGCTGCGGATGGATCACGCGAAGGTAAACGCATTGGACGCGGAGTTCCTGCGCTCGCTCACTGCCAAGCTTGCCGAAATCGAAGGATCGGATGCCGAGGCGCTCGTTCTAACCGGAAACCACCGCGCTTTTTCGGCCGGCGCCAACTTGCCGCTGATTCTCGAGGGCGGCGCCGAATACGTTCGGGATAACGTCCCGGTGCTGGGAGAGGCATTCGGCGCGCTGTTCAGCTTTCCGCGTCCGGTCGTGGCCGCGGTGAACGGTCACGCGATCGCCGGCGGGTGCGTGCTGGTCTGCGCGTGCGACTACAAAGTCATGACCGACGGTGACGCCCTCGTCGGCATCCCCGAGTTGCGGGTCGGTGTGCCGTTCCCAACGTCGGCGCTGGAGATCATGCGTTTCGCGGTCGGGTCGCAGTTCGTGCAGCAATTGGTGTACCTGGGGGAGGTCTACGGTCCACAGGAGGGAATGCGGCGCGGTCTGGTCGATGAGGTCGTTGCGGAAGGCGACGTGCTCGCGCGCGCCCTTGAGGTCGCCGCGCACCTCGCGAGCATCCCGGCGGAGACGTTCGCCCTCACCAAGCGCGCGCTGCGCTACCCGGTACTGTCGCGCATCGAGCGCGACGCGCCGCGCTTCGACCCAGATGTCGTCAGGTTGTGGGCGTCGGACGAAGTACTCGCGTCGATGCAGTCCTTCGTGGATGAAGTCATCGGCGCGCGCCGCGCCGCACCCTGATCGGTTGCGCTCCGGTTGCCGTCCGGCGTCTTTACGATTTCGTGTCCGTCAATCGTAGAGTGCAGCGGTCGAGTTGGAACCGAATCCCTCCGCGGTGAGTCGAAGTGATCAGCCGGGTTGCCGCGACCGCCACTCGGGACTTGCGGCAACCCGGTTCGTAGACTTGTTCTTGGGAGTCGGACCGCCGGTCCGGCAGGACTTGTTCAGGAGGATTCGTGGGCGATCGCGAGGAGTTGGGGTCCGCGCTTGAGCGCTGGGTCGATGCGGGGATCATCACGGCGGAGCAACGGTCCGCAATCGATCGGCTTGAGGCGCAAGGCGCCCCCGTGCCCGGATCGCGCGTATCCGCGGTCGTCGAGGTCTTCGTCTATTTGGGTATCGCAGCGGTGGTCGGGTCGGTCGTTGCGTTGCTCTCGCAGTTCTGGTCCGACCTCGGGATGTCCGGCAGGGTCGGGTTGCTTGGAGCTCTCGCGGTGGGCTCCGGCGTCGGCGGTAGCGCGCTTCGCGGCCGCGAGGCACCGCCACTCGCGCGCGCCTCCGCGATCTTGTGGATGCTGTCCTCGGGGTTCGTCGCCTCGATGGGGGCAACGATTGCGACGACGCTGAAGGATCCTAGAGAGGCTGCGACCTTCCTTCTAACCGGTGGACCGGCATTCATTTTGTCCTTGGTGTACTGGCGCGCGGAGCCGCGCGCTGCGCAGTTATTGGCCGTGATTGCATCCGGCTTGTTCTCCGTCTTCGGGCTGAACGATGCAGCGGCCGCGAACCCCGGTGCGTTGCGGGTCGGGCTTGTGCTTGCGGTTGCGGGCGCGGTGCAGGTGGCGTTGGCGCGCGCCGGACTCCTTGCCCCGACCCATCTAGCCCAGTTGCTCGGGTCCATGCAGGTGCTCATCGGTCTGTGGATCCCGACGTTCGACGACAAGGTCGCGATGGAGGCCGTCGGCATCGTGGCGTCGCTCGGCTTCCTGTGGCTGTCGGTGCAGTGGCGCGCGGTCGGCCTGCTCGCTGCTGGAGCCGTCGGGCTGTTTACTTTCGTGTCGGGGTTCGTCTTGCAGCACCTCGCGGATTCCCTCGGCGTCCCACTGGCGTTGCTTCTCGCGGGGGCCGCACTGATCGGGGCGGCGATCCTGGTCGGCCGCCTCCAACCGCTGGTCCGCAGTCAACAGGACTGATCCCGGCAAAACGAATCACGCTTCCCGGCAGGAAACCACCGCGCGCGCGAGGAACTACTGCCCGAATCACAGGGTGAGGGATGAATCGGGGAGGAGCTTGCGCATGCGAGTGTTCCGGAGTTCACATCTGTCGTCGACGCGCCGCCCGCGCGGTATTGCGGCGCTGCTGGCCGTCGCGTTGGTGCTTCCGCTGGGCGTCGCGGGGGTGACCCGCGCCGCCGGTGATCAGTACTCGGCCAAGATCCGGTGGACCTCCCACGGGATACCGCACATCGTCGCGGACGATTTCGGCGGCATCGGCTACGGCTACGGGTACGCGTTCGCGAGCCAGAACCTCTGCGTAATCGCCGACGACTACGTGACCGTCAACGCTCAGCGCTCCAAGTACTTTGGGCCCGACGCCGGTTACACCATCGCTGCCAACGACGCTTCTCCGACGAACCTGCAAAGTGACTTCTTCTGGCAGAACATCATCGATGAGGGCACCGTCGACCGGCTCCTGGCTCAGGAGCCGCCGCTGGGTCCCGTGCAAGGAGTTCGCGACGGTATTGCCGGCTACGTCGCCGGCTACAACCGGTACCTCGACGAGACGGGCGTGGACGGCCTTCCCGACCCGCGGTGCCGCGGGGCGGAGTGGGTTCGTCAGATCACCGAGAAGGACGTCTACCTTCGTTTCTTCCAGTTGATGTTGCTCGCTAGTTCGGGCGCTCTTATGGAGGGCATCGTCGATGCCCAGCCGCCGCTGACGGCAACGGCCGCGATTCCTCAGGCGCGGCTGTCGGCGGCGTTGCGGAAGTGGGACGGGACCGGACTGCCGGGTCTGAAGACCGATCGACTCGGCAGCAACGCCTACGGACTCGGCAAAGATGCCACGGACAACGGTTTGGGCATGGTGCTGGGGAACCCGCATTTCCCGTGGGATGGTCCCGAACGCTTTTACCAAACGCAGTTGACGATTCCGGGCGTCGTTGACGTCGAGGGCGCCAGTTTGTTTGGAGTTCCGCTGATCCTGATCGGCCACAACGAACACGTCGCCTGGAGCCACACGGTTTCAACCGCGTGGCGCTTCACGCCGTACGAACTCGCTCTCGTGCCCGGCTCGCCGACCAGTTACATGTACGACGGCGAAGTCCGTCAGATGACCAGTCGCACGGTCGCGGTCAAGGTGAAGCTTGCCGACGGGACGCTTGCGGATCGCACGCACACTTTCTGGTCTACGCACTTCGGCCCGATGTTCGCAGGCATTCCCGCCACCGATTCCCCGGTGGGTCCGATCAATATCTTCAACTGGACGCCGACGACCGCCTACGCGCTTCGCGACGTGAACATACAAATGCGGGCGCTCAACCAGTTCTTCGGCATGAATGCCGCGACTTCCGTCGAGGACCTAAAGCACGTCACCGACACCTATCAAGGGATTCCGTGGGTGAACACCACGGGAGCCGACGACACCGGTACCGCCTACTACGCCGACCACTCGGTCGTTCCGCACGTCACCGACGCGCAGATTACCGAGTGCGTTAACGGGCTCGTCGGAAAGGCTGTTTGGGAACTCGCGGCTCTGCCGGTGCTCGATGGGTCTCGCTCGCTATGCGAGTGGGGTAGTGATTCCGACGCCGTCGTGCCCGGGATCTTCGGGCCCGGCCATCTTCCCTGGATGTTCCGAGACGACTACACGCATAACTCCAACGACAGCTACTGGCTGACGAATCCGCGCCATCCGCTGGAGGGCTACCCGCGAATCATCGGCAATGAGCGTACGCCGAGGACGTTGCGCACGCGCGTGGGGCTGCGAATCCTCGAGGACCGTCTGGCCGGAAACGACGGGCGTCCCGGGCGTCGCTTCACGATCACGGACTTGCAGGAACTGGCCTTCGGCAATCGCCAGTACGCCGGCGAGCTGTTCCGTGACGCGGCGGTGACCATGTGCCGCAAATACCTTGGACCGACGGACATCAAGGCCGCGTGTCCGGTGATCGCGGCGTGGGATGTGCACGACAACATCGACAGCGCCGGCGCCGTGCTTTTCCGCCGGTTCGTCGAGCGCGTTTTGCCGCTGGATCCCTACACGACGGCGTTTGATTTCCGCGATGCGGTCAACACCCCGAAGGGACTCGACACGTCGGACCCGCAGGTGCAGCAAGCCCTGGCCGATGCGGTTGCCGATCTGCAGGGGTCCGGGATACCTCTCGACGCGAAACTGGGGGATTACCAGTACGAGATGCGCGGTGACGTCAAGATCCCGATCCACGGCGGTCCCGGGCAGCTGGGTAACTTCAATGCCATCGGCAACGCCGGTGGATGGCAGCCGGGCGAGGGCTACCCCGATATCGACTTCGGGTCGAGCTTCGTGATGACCGTGCAGTTCACGGGGGAGTCGTGCCCGGTACGCGGCGGAACCTGGATCACCTACTCGCAATCGTCCAACCCGGAATCGCCGTTCTTCGGCGACCAGACGTCGATGTTCTCGCGCAAAGAGTGGAACCCGATACGTTTTTGCGAGCAGGACATTGCGTCCGATCCCGCGTACTCGGTCGTCAACCTTTCGTGACGACTGGCAGTAGCCCCGGTTCGTCTGCTCCAATGAGGACAACGTTGGACAGGGGGGGACATCTAGACATGGGACGTGGACGGGATCCGGTTCCGGATCGGAACTTGGCGATGGAGATGGTCCGCACAACCGAGGCGGCCGCACTCGCCGCCGCGCGCTGGGTGGGCCGAGGCGACAAGAACGGTGCCGACCAGGCCGCTGTTGACGCCATGCGGTTGATCTTCAATACGCTTCACATCGACGGCGTCGTCGTCATCGGCGAAGGCGAGAAGGACGAAGCGCCGATGTTGTATAACGGCGAGCACGTCGGCACCGGTGAGCCGCCGCACGTGGACGTCGCGGTGGATCCGATCGACGGCACTCGTCTGACTTCGCGCGGCGAGGGGAACGCCTTGTCGGTGGTCGCCATCGCCGAGCGAGGAGCGATGTTCGATCCGGGTCCGTGTGTCTACATGGAGAAGATCGCCGTCGGGCGTCAGGCTGCCGGCGCGATCGACATCACCGCCTCCATAGAAGACAACATGCGCAACGTTGCCAAGGCGCGCGGGATGGAGGTGTCGGACCTCACCGTGACGATCCTGGACCGCGATCGCCACGCAGATGCAATCGCGAGCGTGCGCGCGCTCGGCGCGCGCGTACGTCTGATCTCCGACGGCGACGTCGCGGGCGCGATCACGGCTGCAAAGCAGGGCACCGGCGTGGACATGCTCTACGGCATCGGCGGAACGCCGGAGGGTGTGATCACCGCGGCAGCGCTCAAGTGCCTGGGCGGCGAGATCCAAGGGCGCCTGTATCCGCGGAACGACGAGGAGCGTCAAGCAGCGATTGCCGCCGGATACGACCTCGGCCGGGTTCTCACGACCGACGATCTGGTGCAAGGCGAGGACGTGTTCTTCGCCGCGACGGGAGTGACCGACGGCGTGCTGCTCGAGGGCGTGCGCTACTCGGCCAACGGAGCGACCAGTCAGTCGATGGTCATGCGCGCGCGCTCGGGAACCGTCCGAGTGATCAGTTCCGAGCACCGGTGGTCGAAGCTGATGCACATCTCGCACATCGACTACCGAGGCCTGCCTCCCGTCCAGGGCTAAACGCGTTAGGGGCGGGGAAGCGGCGTCCGGTGGTTACCGCGCGCCGTTTCCCCGCCGCCGAGCGGCCCACATCCCAACCGCGATCCCAGAGGCGAACAGCCCGAGGCCTCCGACGGTTGACGGGATGCCGATCAGCAGCGCGCGCCTGCGAGTTCGCAGCTCATGAATCGGCCATCCGCGGGCGCGCGCCAGACGACGCAACTTCGGCTCCGGGTTTACCGCGTGCGCGTGCCCTACAGCCTCCAACAGTGGCAGATCGTTGATCGAGTCCGAGTACGCCGCGCACTCGGTCAGGTCGAAGCCCTTCTCCACCGCGAGCGCCTCGACGGCTTTGGACTTCTCGGGGCCATGCAACAGGGGTCCCGCGAGCTTGCCCGTGTAGCACCCCGCGTCGTCCAGCTCCGAGCGCGTGCCGAGCGCGCCGGTCATCCCGAGTCCCTCGGCGATCACCTCGGCGATCTCCAGCGGCGTCGCCGTAACCAGGTACGTCTCGTGTCCAAGCGACTCATGGTGCTGAATGATTCGCACCATGTCGGCGTAGACGCGCGGCAGGATGCGCTCGCGCGCGATCTCGACGCCCAACTGATGCAGTTCCTCGCGGTGTCTGCCCTTGACGAACCCGAGCGCGAACTCCTGGATGTCGTCCACGAGTCCCATCCGTTCGCTGCCGGTGAGCCGGAAGGTGATCTGGCCCCACGCGAAAGACGCGATGCGTCGAACTCGGATGAAATCCCGTTCGTACATCCCGCGCGCGAGCAGGTACAGGCTCGACCCGGGGATCACCGTCTTGTCGCAGTCGAAGAACGCCGCGCGCTTTGTCATTGCGACGAGTCTACCCCTGCGGCGCCACCGGAATCGACAGATACGAGGCCCGCGCTGCGTCGTGGTAGACGGAGTTCAGCGTCGGGGAGGTCAGGGTTAGGTGGTTCGGCGTGTCCGAGGATGTGATGTCTACCCGAATACTGTGTCCGGCGCCGAAGGTTTTGGCGGTCGGCCAGATTTCGATCTGATACTCGCGGACTTCCCCGGGCGGCGGTGGATCCAACGCGGCCGCCGTGTGCAAGTGATACGGCGCGAGGATCTCTCCGTCGGCGACGATGCTGCGAGAGAGATCGTATGTTCGATGAGACGCGCGCAAGTAGCCCTGCGTCAGCAAGGTCGCGGTTCCGTCGGCTGCGACGTCGGACACTTTCACGACGAAGTCGGTGTCGTTGTACGGCGGGGTCGCTTGCAAGACCGGGCCGTCGGCGGGAGTCGGTGGCCGCTCCGCTCCGAGCACCGAAGCGAACATCTTGAAGCCGATCGGTCCGGCGATTGAGAAGTCCGCGGCAAGCGGTGCGGTTTGGTACGTGAGGCCCTTGCCGGACTCCAAGCGCTGGTCCCACTGCGGCTGCGGCGTCCCCGCGGCGTTGTCCCACCGCGACAGCGTCTCGGCCGTGCCTGCCGACGGGTTGAGGGCGTAGAGGTCCTCGGCCTCGCTCGTGGTCGGCGCATCCGTGCTCAACCGTCCGTCGGCACGAAGGTAGAACCGCTGTACCGACAGATCCGCCGGCGGCCACTGGTCGGTTGTCTTCCACTCACCGTCGGCGGCGCTCTGCGCGCCGAGCACTCCGGTGCGCATCTGGAAGTAGCGCATGCGCTGCCCGCTCATCCATGACGGCGCGGCGCCGCCGTTCACGCGGTCCTCGAGCCAGTAGCGGTACCAGCCGACGAGGTCTTCGCGGAATCCTTGGTTTGGATTGATGAAGTGAGTCTGGCCGTGGTTCCAGGGCCCGATGATCAAGTAGTTGGGTCCGTGCTCGGAGGAGTTCGCGCGCTCCTGTTCGCGTGCGGCGGTGAAGGTCATCAGCTGTCCCCGCGTGAACGCATCGAACCACCCGGCGAGGTGCAGCGTCGGAACGCGAAGATTCTGAATGCGCGGCAGAATGCTCGAGTCCTCGTACAACTTCTGCGTCCAGCCGGGGTCGGAGTCGTTGCTGGAGAACTCCGCGTCGGCGTACGGCGCCATCAAGTAGTTCACGATCATGGGGTCGTTCTTGGTGAGGTGGTCCGTCCAGGCTGCTGAGCCCTGCTCGCTTTGGACGTCGGTCGGCGGCTCCACGTAGTACGCGGACGTGCCTCCCGACCAGATCTGACCGAAGGAGCCGATCGCGACCCCACCGTGGTAGACGATGTCGCGGTACAAGTCGCCGTAGGCGCGCTGTGGCGCGACTGTGGCCAGGTGCGGCGGTGCTGCCGGCAGATCGCCCGTGGCAACCTCGGGCAGCGATGCCACGAGGTACTGGATGATCCCCGAGTAGGACCCGCCGTACATCCCAACGGTCTCTTCGCACAGCTTGTTGCTGTCGTCATCGGCGAGCGGCGCGCCGTCCTTGGTCGCGCTGGTCGCGGCCCACTCGATCATGGCTGCAGCGTCGGCCTGTTCGCGAACAGAGAAGACGATGTCGTACTCGCCGCCGGAGCCGCCGGTCCCGCGCGCGTCGGTCTCGATCAGCGCGATTCCTTGGGCCGGCAAGTGGCCGGCGCCTTCGGCCGCGCGCGTTTCCTTGCGGTACGGCGTCAGCTCGACGACGCACGGGTACAGGCCGTCACCATCGCCGTCGGCGATGGTGGGGACGTAGATGTCGGATGCGAGCGGGACGCCGTCGTTCATCGCGACGCGAACGTCGGTCAGCTTGACGTAGGGGTCGGCGGCGGCTGCAACGTTTAGCGTGGTTCCGGCAATGAGGATGACTACGACGGCGGCAAAGCGACGCACAGGGGGCTCCCTCCCTCGGTGACTGCGTACCGCCTAGGTTCGCGCTTGCGAGCGTGATTCCTTCCGGAGTCAGTCGTCGGAAGCAAGCAAGGGAAGTAGAAGTCCGGCCGAGGACAGAGTTGCGATCCAGGTTGCGCCGACCAGGCCGCCGCGCGCCGCCAGAGCGAGCACCACTGCCGCCGCAGCGGCCGTCGCGAGTGCGGCGCGCGTGTACGGGCGGCCCCACATCCCGCGATCGATCAGCGTTCCGCGCCGTTGTCGCAGGATCACCGCCGGGGCTGCGCACGCAGCAATCGCGATCGGCCAGATGGTGAACACCGTGATGTTTGCGACCGAGTCGATGATGCCGGCGAGGATTCTTGCGACACCGCCGACCGTTGCGACGCTCGCGTCCGCCGGCAGGGCGATCGCGCGCTCCAGGGCCAGCAGCCCTGCGGCGGCGACCGCCGCGGCAGCGACACCGAGGTACGCGGGCGCGCGCCGGCCGGCGCGCGCCACGAGCATGGCTCCGGCCGCGACGGCCAGGACTCCGAATGCAGGTCGCGCTCCGAATCTGGAGGAGCCGAGCATCACTGCTGCGACGGCGAAGGACACCGACGTGATCACCTTCGCTCGCCGCAGCGCGCTCGCGCGATCGAGCGCGAACCCCGCCGAGACAAGTCCCGCACCGATGACGACGCCCGCGATCCCGGCGTCGGCGCCTCCCGCGCGCGCGCCCGCTGCAATAGGGAACCCCACCCCGGCGCCGAGCAGTCCCGGAAGGGCGAGATCGACCAGCGGGAGTGCTGCCGAGGCGATGGCTGAGCCCAGCAGCGCGCGCTCGCGTCCGAGTGTGATGCGTGCGATCAACGCGAACGCAACGGATGCGATGACGGGAATCAGCACGGCCACAGCGGTCGCCGCGCGCGCGTCGGCAATCGAGGTCGGGATCGGGAGAGATGTTGCGGCCGGCAGTGCGACCACCGCAACGAGTCCGGTAGCCACCGCGTCGCGCAAACCTCGCGGCAGACGTCCGCGCGCGGCGGGACGGCCGCGACCCGAGGCGATCGTTAGAAACGCCACCAGCACGAACGCCATCGCGATCGCCAGCGCGGTGCGCGTGAGTGGGCGGCGCGCGCGCGCCGCAGCAACCAGATCTCGCTCCAGACCCTCTACGGCGGCGTGCGCGTTCGTCCGGGGTCGCACCGTGATCGCGTGTCCCGTCATGTCGGCGGGAATCGCGATGTCGAGCGCTGCCAGCATCGTCGGCCCGAGGTCGGCGATCGAGGCGAATCCGTCGCGCCGGGTGGTTTGGCTGCGCAGCACTCCCGGTGGTCCGGTCATCGCAATCGCTCCCAGGTGAACCCCTGCGGCAATGCGACTTCGCGACGGCGTGGGCGAGACGACTAGGACCGAGTCCCGCGCGCCGGCGAGCGCCCGCAGCTGCCCGAGCACAACATCGGCGCGGCGCATCGCCAAATCCATCCAGGGCTTCCGCGTAGCCGGATCGAGACCGAACTCGCGCTCGACGCGCGCACCGTCACCGAAGTCCACCAGAACCAGATCGCTGCGCTTGAGCGCACCCAGGGTCGCTTCGCGCAATGCTGCGAGATCAACCCGGCGGCCGGTGGGGAATCGCGAGTCGGCGCGCATCGCGAACGTGATAGGCACCGGTGCCGGTACTTGGTCGGCGCAGCCGAACACGCGGGCGATCCGTTCGGTTACGCCGTCGTCGGCTGTTCCTGCCAGGATCTCGGCCGTGCGGCCGGCGGCGGACAGGGCGCGCGCCAGTGTGCTGCCGTTTCGCCGCGCTGCGGCACCGAGGGATTCCGGATACCGGTCGCCGCAGACCGTTCCGCCGACGGCTTCGGCGGCGCGCGCGCGCGCCAAGGGGGTTCCCGCCGCACCGCCGCGCGCGCGCGCCGCGAGGAGCCCCACCGCGCCGTTCTTCAGGAACGCCTGGAAGTTCGGGAGGTTCGGCGCCGACCAGTCGCCCAGGTCCGTGCCGTCGAGCCACAGCACGATCACTCGCGCGCGCGCCTCGGGCTCTTGTGCGAGCGCGGGTGATACGGGCATGAATGCGATCCCGGCCGCGGTCAGCGAGGCGATGATCGTGCGCGCGCCGCGGAGCCGTGAGGTCTTCACGGTCTCAGCCGCGCGCCAGCGCGGTCACCAGCCCGGCCACCATCATCAAGAAGCAGTAGATGCCGAACGGCCGAAGTCCCCGACGCTGAATGGTTCCGATGAACCAGCGCACCGCCAGGAACCCTGAGATCGCCGAGGACGCGATCCCGATTGCGAACGCTGTGCCGGCGCCGGTGCCGAAGCCTTCGTTCATGATGCTCGGCGTCTCGGCCAGGGCGGCTCCAAAGATGATCGGAATCGACAGCAGAAAGGAGAAGCGCGTTGCTCCCACGCGGCTCAGGCCCATGCGCATCCCGGTTCCGATCGTGGAGCCGGAACGCGAGATCCCGGGAAGAATCGAAACCGCTTGCGCAAAGCCGACCGCGAGCGCGTCGGCAGTTGTGAGTTCGGTTTCCGGTCGTCCCGAGATCGCGCCCGGAACCGTCTCGGCCTCGCGCGTCTCGACGATCGTTTCGGTGGACATCAAGAAGTAGCCGGTCACCCCCAGCAGCAGGGACACGAGCACCGGTCGCTCGAAGGCTCCACCAATGACCTTCTCCAGCGTGATGCCGATGATCGCGGCGGGAATCGTGCCGATCACGATCATGCGAAGGAGCGAGCGATCCGATTCCGGCGCGCGCTTCCACCCCAGTGCGGTCCGCGCAAGCATGGCGATCTCGGCACGAAACACGGCGGCTACCGCGACCAGGGTTCCGATGTGAACCGCGACGGCGAAGGCCAGCGTCGGCGCCGGCCATCCTGCTATGAACGGAACCAGCGTCAGATGCCCGCTCGACGAGATGGGTAAGAACTCGGTTAGGCCTTGGACGATGCCAAGGATTAACGCTTGAAAGACGCTCATTTATGCGAGGGTATCAGTGTCCGACGCGCGCGCCGTCCAGCGCCGAGGCGCAGGCGCAGTCGCGGGAAGACGGCAGGGCCGGGATTACTGCGCGCAGCAGGTTGCTCAGGCGGGAGTTGTTGTCGTTGAAGACCTGGATGATTTCGGGCACCGTGACCGGCGACGTTCCCTCGACACCGGCGTCGTAGTCGGTGATGAGCGAGATGTTGCAGTAACACAGTTCCAGTTCGCGCGCGAGCGCCGCTTCGGGGTGCTGAGTCATGTTGATGACTTCCCAGCCCATGGCCGAATACCACTTGGACTCCGCCCGGGTGGAGAACCGCGGTCCCTCGATCACGACCACGGTCCCGTGCGCGTGCACCGAGATCCCGGCCGCGTGCGCCTTGTCGATAGCGACCGCACGCATTGTCGGGCAGTACGGCTCGGCGAGCGACACGTGAATCGTTTCGGGGCCGTCATAGAACGTAGAGGGACGACCGGAGGTTTGGTCGATGATCTGGTCGGACACCACGAAGTCGCCCCGCGCAACGTGCTTTTGCAGCGACCCCGCCGCCGTTGGTGCCAGCACGCGCGTGACTCCCAGCTCGCGCATCGCCCACAGGTTTGCCCGGTAGGGGATGCGGTGCGGCGGGAACTCGTGCTTCGTTCCATGGCGAGGCAAGAACGCCACCCGGCGTCCGTCGATCTCGCCCGTTACTAAGGGGGCCGACGGGTCGCCGAACGGCGTCGTGACGACGTGCTCTTGTGTCCCCTGCAGGAACGAGTAGAAGCCGGATCCACCGAAGACGCCGATTTCCGCGGGTGCGCTCATGCCTTATGACTTCGCCGAGCCGGTGCTCGAGCCGGTGCTCGAGCCGGTGCGCGCCGAGTCCGTCTTCTTCTCGGACTTCTCCGGCTTCTGGGGCTTCTCGGACTTCGACTCCTTGGACTCCCCGGACGCCGAGGCCGACGAGGCCGCCGTGTCCTTGGAGTCCTTGGCTGGCTCCTTCGATCCGTCCTTCGGCGTGAAGGGACGCTTACGAGAGCGGTTGTCGGTGGAGTAGAAGCCGGAGCCTTTCAGCACGATCCCCACGGGGTGGAACACCCGCTTGAGGGCGCCTCCGCACTCCTCGCACGTTTCCAGCGGGGGGTCGGTGAAACGCTGCACGGCATCGATGTGGCGATGGCAGGACGTGCAGGCATACTCGTAGGTCGGCATGATGCGAGGATTGTAGCAAGGGAAAAACCAGGCCCGTTTGGCGCTAGGCGCGCGCGCAGCGGATCACCCGGTTCTCGGTCACCACCGCGTCGACGCGTTCGTCGTGGGGCTCGACGGGGACCTCGGGCACGACCTGGACTTCGAAGCAGATGCCGATCCGGGGAACCACCGGCGATTCCCTGAGGAAGGCGTCGTAGAACCCGCCTCCGTGACCGAGGCGGCGTCCGCGCTCGTCGAAGGCGACGCCCGGCAGGACGATCACCGATGCTTCCGCGGGATGTAGGGCGAAGCGTGACCGGGGCTCGGGAATGCCTCTATATCCGGGCTCCAGCTCGTCGAGGGACTCGACCTCGGCTGCCTGCAGCGCCCCGTCGTCGGCGACGTAGGGCAGCAGCAGCACGGAGCCCGACGCCAGCACGGCCTGAAGCAGCCGGCCGGTGGGGACTTCGGATCGCACCGACACGAAGGCCAAGACGCGCTCGGCCTCAGCCACCTCGGGCATGGCCAAGAGCCGCTCGATCAGGCGCTCGGCGCGCGCCTCGCGCTCGGCGGCGTCCAGCCGGCCCCGGCGAGCCAGGGTGAGGCGGCGGACCGTGTCCTTGCGTTCGCGGACCTGCATCCCAACCCTCCTCCGGTTAGATGCCCGGAGTACAGTTATTGACCCGACGCGCCGACGATACCCACGAGGGACAAGCCTCGCAAAGGGAGCCTGGGTAGACAAGGCGAAATGTGAGCATTGTGGTGGGGGGACCGAAGTCCGAGGGCGGCCGGCGCTTCATAGCGTTCCGGCTGCGCTTGTTGCTTGCCTTCGTGCTGCTAACCGGGGCGGTGGTGGCGGTGGCACTGCTGATCACGTCGGCCCCTCTCGACGTTGAGTTGTTGGTCTTCGGGATCTCGATTGTCCTCGCCGCAATGACCGGCGCGTTGGTGACGTCCTGGTTGGCTCGCCCCGTGGAGCATCTCGCCGAGGCCGCCTCGCGCGCGGCTGCCGGGGAGTTGTCCGAGGCGATCCGCCCCTCCACGCGCGACGAGGTCGGCCGTGCCGCTCTCGCCATAAACGACTTGAACGAACGCCTCCGGCGCGTGAGCGGCGACGTCGACATCTCGCGCGGGGAGGTTCGCAACTCCGTGCGCCGATTGGGTGAGGCGCTGCGCGCGACCCAACTACGCGAGAGCGATGAGCCCGACCTTCGCAAGATGATGTCGGTCGTGCTCGAGACGGCTTTGGTTGCGTTGCAGGGTAGGTCCGGCGCCGTGTACTTGTTGTCGGCTCGCCGCACTGATCTGCGGCTGAAGGTCGGGCGGCACCTCGATCCGCGCGCTCGCGACGAGCGAATCCTTGTGGGACAGGGACTTGCGGGATGGGTGGCACAGCATCGCCGCGGCGTTTGCCTTCCGTCTGCCGACGCGCCGGTGCCGGCCGATCCCGAGCCGACCGAGACCACCGCGCTCGCCGTGCCGCTGGAGACGCAGTCGCAGTTGATTGGTGTGCTCGCGATCTACGGACGCACGACGTCGGTGCCGTTCGGCGAAGAGGACGTCGAAACCATTATGTCGCTTGGGCGCGCGGCGGGAGTCAGCGTCGAGAACATGCTGCTGCACCAAGAGGCGCAGCGAATGTCGATCACCGACGGCCTGACCGCGATCTGGAACCGCCGCTACTTCGAGATGCGGTGGCCTCAGGAGTTCGAGCGCGCGTTCCGCTTCCAGCGGCCGTTGTCGATCGCGGTGATCGATATCGACCACTTCAAGAAGGTCAACGATGTCTACGGACACCAGCGCGGCGATGCGATCTTGATCGAGATCGCGCAACGACTGGTGGGCAATATTCGGCGCGAAATCGACGTTCTGGCGCGCTACGGCGGTGAGGAGTTCGTCTTGGTGCTGCCCGAGACCGGGGCCGACGGAGCCAACGTCGTTGCCGAGAAGATGCGCATCGAGGTTGCCGGCTTGCCGTTCGCCTCCGAAGGCGAGACGCCGGTCGCCGTGACCATCTCAATCGGGTACGCCGTATACCCCGAGAACGGAACAACGCCGCGCCAGTTGCTCGACGCAGCCGATCAGGCTCTGTACGAGGCCAAGGCGCGCGGACGGAATCGCGTGGTGAGCGCCGGCGGGAAGACGAACAGCCCGAACCTTGCCCCCGGCCGGACGCAACCGTAGACTCCCCGAGCCATGCCAGTCACGAAAGCAGTGATTCCTGCCGCCGGTTTGGGGACGCGCTTCCTGCCGGCCACCAAGGCTCAGCCAAAAGAGATGCTGCCGGTAGTCGATCGACCAACGATCCAGTACGTAGTCGAGGAAGCCGTCGCCGCCGGGATGACAGACATCTTGATCGTCACCGGCCGCGGGAAGCGCTCGTTGGAGGATCACTTCGACCGTTCGTTCGAGCTGGAGTACTACCTCGAGCAAAAGGGTGACTACGAGACGCTCGAGTCGATCCGTTCTATCAGCGATATGGCCGACATCCACTACATCCGCCAGAAGGAGCCCAAGGGTCTCGGCCACGCGGTGATGGTCGCCGAGCGCCACGTCGGTGGTGAGCCCTTCGCGGTGCTGCTGGGCGACAACATCATGGCCGACCCGTTGCTGGGTCCGATGGCGAAGGTGTACGAGCAGTACGGTCGCAGCGTGGTCGCGTTCCAGGAGGTGCCGCTGGAGCAGATCTCCTCATACGGCGCCGCGGCGTGTGAGCAACTCTCAGACAACTTGGTCAAGGTCTTGGACATCGTGGAGAAGCCGGCTCCCGAACAGGCGCCGTCCAACCTTGCCGCGATCGGGCGCTACATCTTCACTCCCGAGATCTTCGACATCCTCCGCAAGACGCTGCCGGGGGTCGGCGGCGAGCTGCAACTGACCGACGGAATTCGCAACCTCGCGCTGCAGCAGGTCGTCTACGGGTACCTGTATGACGGCGTCGCATACGACATCGGCCGCAAACTCGACTACTTGCGCGCCACCGTAGAGATCGCCGCGCAGCGCGAAGATCTGCGCGAGGACTTCCTGGCCTTCCTGGCCGATTTCGCGATTCGCAAGAAGTTGGTGTAGACCTTCAGGGCACGGATCGCCCGGCGGACTCCCGTATGGAGTTCCAATTTCTTCCCTGCCGGCGGCCGAGGGGCGGAGCCTGGGACTTCCCAGCTTCCTTGAAACCAGATATGGGGGTGTTAGTCTCGCCGTGAGCCTAGATGTAGTGGCTCCTGAATGGCGCTTTGAGCGCCCGATACCCGAGAGGGGGGGCGAGACTGGGCCCGACCGTAATCCTGTTGCTGCTCGTAGCATGGGCAGTGGTTCTGGTCCCCGTCTTCGGCTCCAAGCGCTCCTCTTCGTCCCCTCTGGTCGGCGTGCGTAGGTTCGAGCAAGTCATGGGTGTCCTGGCGAGCGCGCGAGGCGCAACGGGTGTTCCCGGCCGCTGGGTGATGGTGCCGAAAGCTGAAACCTCCGCTCCGGCGCGGCGCCGCAACCGCGTGGTCCGCCGTCGCCGCCAGACTTTCGCGCGCTTGGTCACCGCCGCGCTTTCGACTTTGATGGTTGCGTTCTTCTTCCACGCGTTCTTCCTTGCGCACCTGGCCGCCGATGTCGCACTCGCTGGATACGTCCTGCAGTTGCGGCGCTGGAGACTGCGCGAACTGCAGCGCGCGCGCGTCGTGCACCCGATCGCCGTCGAACGCCAGCCTGAAGAAGTCGCGGCGTTCGGCTGACGTCCCAGGAGGACCGCAGCATGGATCTCAACGAGATCGCTAATGACATCCGCGAACGCCTCGACGCCAAGAACCGCGCGCGCGAAAAGGGCATACCCGCATCGCGTCACGCCATCCGCTTCTGCGCGAACTCGATCCGGGCCGTGCACCGCGGCGAGATGGAACTCGCGCGCGAGTTGCAAGGCAAGGCGCGCGCCGAACTCGACATCGCTCAGGAAGCGATGCGTCCGTTTCCCGACATCTACTTCGCCGGGTTCCTCCACGACGCCGAGAAGGAGTACGCCGAGGCGCTCGCGACCTACGCACTGATCAACAGCGACCCGCTTCCGACGCCCGCCGAGGCGCGCGTCGGGGACGCCGCGTACTTGAACGGACTGTCCGAAGTCATAGGCGAGTTGCGCCGGCACCTGCTGGACATCATCCGCCACGGAGACCTCGAGCGCGGCGAGCAGTTGCTCGGGGCCATGGACGATATCTATTACGTGCTCGTATCCATGGACTATCCGGATGCGCTGACCGGGGGTCTGCGGCGGTCCACCGACGTCGCCCGCTCGATCATGGAGCGCAGTCGCGGGGACCTGTCCATCACCATCGCCCAGCGCCGAATTCAGGAAGCCATCGAGCGCGCGGGGCAGTCCGAAAAGGGGTAGTTGCGCGCGCCGGTATCCGGGAGAGCAGGCGCGCCCCCCGTGGTACCATCGGGTTCCCATTCGGGGGTGTAGCTCAGTTGGTAGAGCGCTGCGTTCGCAACGCAGAGGCCGACGGTTCGAGTCCGTTCACCTCCACTCACGATTTTGAGCGTTAGCGGTTTGCTCACCAGGTTCGATGGACGTCGGAAAACATGAACCCTGATGAGACTCGAACCTAGGGCGAGCGGAGGTTCAAGCGAAGTCGCAGCTCCTCCATCGGCGTGTCCTCCCAAACCTCGTGTTTGCTCGTTCCGTCCGCCCGCCACCCCTGTCGCTCATAGAACGCGATCGCGCGCGCGTTTCCTTGCACGACCCACTACGTTGCCTCGGTGCTGCCGCGCGATCGAAGCCAATCCATGCCGGTATCGTGGAGCGGGCGACCGATCCCTTTCCTCCAAACGGACGGGACGAGGTAGATCGCCTGCAGTTCGCCGACTAAGGATGGGTCGGCGTCGGGATCCCGCGATGGTCCAACGCAACATCGGCGGCCCGCTACTCGTTGACATCGGAGGCGTGCGCCACCTCCAGAGCGCGTTCGGCGTCGTCGCGGTAGAGGATGCCGATGAGACGTCCGTCCGGATCGGTAACCACGATCGAACCTACCTTGCGCCGTTGCATGCGCTCGACGAGCTTCGCGAGGTCTTCGTTCGCGCGGATCGTGGTCGGTCCTTCTTCCATGATCTCTTCGACGCGCAGCCGTTCATCGGTGCGCAGACGCTCACCGCGCAGCCGCCCGACGACGACCCCGTGCTGGTTGACGACGAGGCAAACGGGCCGGTCGATCTCGGCCGCGGCGCGCTGAGCGGTGCCGGCGGGGTCCTCGGGGCGGCAGGTTGGTGGGTTACGTCGCACGACCGAGCCGGCCCGAAGCGCGCCCGATGCGGTCCCTTCGGTCGGGAGGCCCGCCGCGAGCCAGTCGGCCTTTCCCGCGGCATAGCGATACACAACGGAGACCCCGAGACTTTCGAGCCGCCACGCGGCCCGTGCGTTCATGTCTCAGGTGTACTCGTGGCAGTACGTGATGACGGGACGCCCGCGGTCCAGTCGCGCAACCGTCTCGGCGTTCAGTTCTTTGAGCGGGAGGTTGATCGCGCCGGCGATGTGCTCCTCTTCGTATTCGGCCCGCGGAAGCACCTCGACAATCTGCGCCCCCTCATCGCGGACAAGCCGTTGGACTTCGTCACGATCGATGATCTGCGGCATGGGCGACCTCCTTCTCCAGGCTACTTTCTATGTCCTGTAGTAGCACGCCTCCCGGGGTGGAGTAGTTTGCTCATAGTATCCTCAGGGAAGGCACCGACATGACCGGCTTCGACCTGTTCGTCACCCTCGTTGGGATCTCTGCAATCGCGATGCTCGCCTGGTTCTTCTTCGGTCCGAAGGGCTCCACGTCAGCAGCCCTCGCGGACGGCTTGCAGCAGATCGACATCACCGTGAAGGGCGGCTACAGCCCGGACGTTATCCGTGTCACCGTGGGGACGCCGCTGCAGTTGACTTTCGACCGGCAGGAATCGGGAGACTGCACGTCGCGGGTGGTGTTTCCCCATCTCCAACTGTCGAAGTCGCTGCCAGCGTTCGAGAAGACCGCGGTGCAGTTCACACCCACTGAGGTCGGCGAGTTTGGGTTCGCCTGCGGGATGAACATGATCCACGGGCGCCTGATTGTGGAGCCCGCCGCAGCCGAAACGGCCGACACCTCGACGCCGATCGCGGACACGCCAACAGCGGACACGCCACGGTCGGCGCAGGTCGACTTCGCGGTGGTGAAAGGTCTGTCGTGCGCTACATGCGTCAGCACGATCGACGCCGCTTTGGGGATGCTGCCCGGCATCCACAAGGTGACCGCGAACGTCGCTCAGGACCGCGTTCTCGTCACGTATGACCCGACCCTGACATCGCCCGACGCCATCGCAGCAGCCGTGGACAACGCGGGCTACGCGCTCCGCGAACGAGGCGATGACGCCGGTGACGAGCAGGACAGCGAAGCCGCGGAACGACAAGCCGAGATCGCCGACCTTTCACGCCGGGTGCTGGTCGGCGCCCTACTCTCTGCTCCCGTCGCCTTCGCCGTGATGGCGATGGACATCTTCAACGCCACGTGGATTCCTGACGTCCTGCTCAATCGATGGGTCCAGTTCGCACTGATCACCCCGGTGATGTTTTGGACCGGGTGGCCGATCCACCGCACCGGCTGGCTAGCGCTGCGCCACCGCACCGCAGAGATGAACACGCTGATCACGATCGGCACGTCCGCCGCGTTCAGCTACAGCCTTTTCGTGACCCTGTTCCCCAACCTCGTCCCTGTCGACGTCCGGGCCGTCTACTACGAAGCCGTTGGCGTCATCATCACGCTGATCCTGCTGGGCCGACTCTTCGAGGTGAAGGCGAAGGCCGGCACTGGCGAAGCGATCCGCAAGCTGATCGGCATGCGGGCCAAGACCGCGCGCGTCATCCGTGACGGCGACGAGGTGGAGATCCCCATCGAGGACGTCGTTCCCGGCGACATCGTCGTGGTCCGTCCCGGCGAGAAGATCCCGGTCGACGGCGAGATCACCCAAGGCACATCGGCGATCGACGAGTCGATGGTCACGGGTGAGTCGATCCCCTCGGAGAAGACGGTGGGTGACACGGTGGTCGGCGCGACCGTCAACCAGACCGGTGCCTTCCGGTTCAGGGCAACGGCCGTCGGCAGCGACACGATGCTGGCGCAGATCGTCACGATGGTTCAGAGCGCCCAGGCCTCACGTGCACCGATCCAACGTGTCGCCGATCTCGTGTCGAGCTACTTCGTGCCCGGCGTCATCTTCACCAGCATCGCCACGTTCGTAGGCTGGTTCCTCGTCGGACCAGAGCCGACCCTGACCTTCGCACTGGTCGCCGCCGTGTCCGTGCTGATCATCGCATGCCCCTGCGCCCTGGGACTCGCCACCCCTCTGTCAATCATGGTCGGCACCGGCAAGGGCGCCGAGAACGGCATCCTGGTCCGGTCGGCTGAGGCGCTGGAGACCGCTCACAAGCTTGACGTAATGATCCTCGACAAGACCGGGACGATCACCAAGGGCAAGCCGGAGCTGACCGATGTCCTGTCGATCGACGAGGCCTTCGATGAGGACACGATCCTGCGACTGGTCGCGTCCGCCGAGACCGTGTCCGAGCACCCGCTCGGATCGGCCATCGTGCGTGGCGCGGAAGATCGCGGCCTGACACTGACCGAGCCATCCAACTTCGACTCGATCACGGGTCGCGGGATCCGCGCGACCGTCGACGGGCACGAGGTCCTGGTCGGCAACGAGACCCTCTTGGCCGAGAACAAGCTCGACACGACACGACTTGCCGATGAGGCTGCTCGCCTGGCGGAGGCCGGACGCACCCCGATGTTCGCGGCGATCGACGGGGCGCCTGCCGGTCTCGTCGCGGTGGCCGACACCATCAAGGAAGACGCCGCGGACGCCATCGCCGCGTTGGTGAAGCTGGGCATCGAGCCGGTCATGATCACCGGCGACAACCGGCGCACGGCCGCAGCGATCGCCGCGCAGGTCGGGATCCACCGGGTCGTCGCCGAGGTCATGCCCCAGGACAAGGCCGCTGCCGTCCGGACCTTCCAGGACCAGGGCAAAATCGTGGGCATGGTTGGGGACGGCATCAACGACGCCCCGGCACTGGCGCAGGCCGACGTGGGAATCGCGATCGGATCCGGCACGGATGTGGCCATCGAGGCCGCGGACGTGACCCTGGTCTCCGAGCGCATCACCGGTCTGGTCACCGCAATCACGCTGTCCCGCGGGACGATGCGCAACATCCGCCAGAACCTGTTCCTCGCGTTTGTCTACAACGCGGTGGGTATCCCGATCGCCATGGGCCTGCTCTATCCGTTCACCGGCTGGCTGCTCTCCCCTATGATCGCCGCCGGCGCGATGGCGCTGTCGAGCCTGTCGGTCGTGGGCAACGCCAACCGCATGCACGGATGGCACCCCGCACCGCTGCCCAACGTCACCGTGACCGGCGGCGCCACACCCGAAGTCCAGACCCCACAGACCATGGCAGCCGCCGTCGCCGGCGGTGACCAGCACGGCGAACACGACCACAGCGAGCACGACGCTGGCGGTCTGGTCGACCCGGTGTGCGGGATGACCGTGTCCGGCGACGGGCCAACCCACGAACACGAGGGCGTGACCCACCACTTCTGCTCGGAGGGCTGCCGGGAGACCTTCGCCGCTGCCCCGACGTCTTACCTTCCCGAGGCCGCAACCACACCGAGGACCGGCGCGTGACCGATCGCACGGAGAGCCTGAAGTTCGGCACATGGGTCCTGGGGTCGACCACGTGATGGAGCACACGAGCGAGCCCGAACAGAAGGCCACACTCAGCCTGATCGCCACGGTCTCGATGGGCACCGGCGTCATGATCGGCGCGGGGATCTTCGCGCTGACCGGACAGATCGCTGAGCTCGCCGGACCGCAATTCCCGATCGCGTTCGTGGTCGCTGCCATCATCAGTGGGCTCAGTGCGTACAGCTACATCAAGGTGTCCAACACCTGGCCGTCGGCGGGAGGCATCGCGATGATCCTGTCCAAGGCCTACGGCCGCTCCACGATCACCGCGGCCGGCGCCATGCTGATGGTCTTCTCGATGATCATCAACGAGAGCCTCGTGGCCCGCACGTTCGGGACCTACACGCTGCGACTGTTCAACGTATCCGACACGAGCGTGCTGGTCCCTGTCCTCGCGCTCGGTCTGATCCTGTTCGGTTTCGCGGTGAACATCGCCGGCAACAAGGTGATCGGGACAGTGTCGAAGGTTGCCGCCGTCCTCAAGGTCGGGGGGATCATCCTGTTCGCGGTGGTCACCCTCTGGGCATCGGGCTTCAGCCTCAAGACCGCGACGAGCGCCGGGTCAACCGTGTCCCCCGGCTCGGGAGGGATGCTCGCCGCCATCGCCCTGGCCATCCTCGCCTACAAGGGTTTCACGACGATCACCAACAGCGGGGGCGAGGTCGAGGATCCGCACCGCAACGTCGGGCGGGCGATCGTCATCTCGCTGGCGATCTGTGTCGTCGTCTACCTGCTGGTCGCCTGGGCCGTCGGCTCGACCTTGAGCGTTCAACAGATCGTTGATGCCAAGAACTACTCGCTCGCCGAGGCCGCGCGCCCCGCACTCGGGAGCACCGGCGTCGTGTTCACGATCGTCCTCGCGATCATCGCCACGACCTCGGGCCTGTTGGCTAGCCAGTTCGCCGTGTCACGGTTGCTCGCCATGCTGACCGACATGGCGCTCATCCCCCACCGCCACTTCGGCATGCCCGGCGGGCTCCGCCAGCACACGCTCGTCTACACCGTCGTGGTGGCTGGAGCGTCGGCCGTCTTCTTCGACCTCAGCAGGATCGCTTCCATCGGCGCGATCTTCTACCTCGTGATGGACATCGCGATCCACTGGGGCGTCTGGCGCCACCTGCGGGACGAAGTGCAAGCTCGTGCCTGGGTCCCGTTGGCGGCGATAACCGCGGACGTCGTGAGCCTTGTGGCGTTCCTGGTCGTCAAGGGCGGCAGCGATCCCCTCATCATCGTCTTGTCCACCGCCGGAGTCGCCGGGATCTTCCTGTTCGAGGGCATCTACCTGCGCGTCCGGGGCCCGGCCGATCACAGAAGCACCAGCGCCCACTGAACGGTGAGCGAAGGCGGGCAGGACGACTGACATGTCGTGCAGCGACGGCACCCGGGCGCGACGACCATGATGGGACCCGCGGTCGCAGGGCCTGCGGCCGCAACATCGGCGGTCACTCGCAGCGTCCGCGGCGGTCACCACGGGGGTATCAACCGCGTGGTGGGTGTGTCATCGTGCACCCCTGGCGACAACCGCCGCGACGTCGAAGGCTTACTGATCGGCGACGTCGCGGGCGTCCGAAAGTTTGGCCGATTCGCGCCGGGCGCCGCAGGGCAAGCCCTGAGCGGGCAGTTCCCCGGCGTACTCTTGGTGCCGTCAGCGGCGGATTAGTTCTCGCGGCCTACGCATTCGTCGCCTCGTTCATCGGTTCGTGGACGACCGCTCGATGCGACGTGCCTTGAGCGTGGAGTCGGATCCGATCCTTCAGTCGTCGCGCGGATGGGCCGCGCTCAGGGACGGCTTGGCGACTCCCTTCTGACCCCGAAACCCTCAAGTAAGCGCGCAAAACCCTCGAGCGATCGGAACGCCTCGAGCGAGTTACCTACCCTGGTAGATGGCTCGGACGTCCCTTCGAAACTCGTGGTTCGAGAGTCGTCCACTCAGGGCCACTCACGATTTTGAGCAAGTGTGGAAGTTCGGTACCTCTGTTCCACAATGGCTCCGGCACCTGTGCCCCACGCTGCGACCCGGCTTCGGCTCCTTGGCGACACTGGCTTCGGTACCTGTGTCCCACCCTCTCCACCCGCGACCGCTTCCTGACCTTGACTTCGGCTCAGCCGAGTCAAGGGGGAGCCCATGCTTCAGGAGCTGTCGATGGTCGAGCAGCGGTATCTGGCTGGTCCTAGGACGCTCCTGAAGTAATGCCCTCGGGTCGGCCGTTGAACGGGTAATGCCGCGTCGGCGCGGTCCTGGTGGGCGTTTGCGGCGATCAGATCCTTGAAATCGGTTGTCGGCTTCTCGTTGAGGC
>Ga0265292_1000324_pt1 | contig 77203 bp, 84 predicted proteins | sample Munlanlewell296A_FD_189080 | JGI IMG/M metagenome (GOLD analysis project Ga0265292, IMG submission 189080) | Leachate microbial communities from a municipal landfill in Southern Ontario, Canada - Leachate well 296A | ecosystem: Engineered > Solid waste > Landfill > Unclassified | place: Canada...
ATCTCCCCTCTGTATGTACTCACCTCATTTTTTATTTTGTCCTGCATATGCAATCAATAATTCAATTGTACCTATCAGCCTATGCTATGTAAAGATGACTTTACACACCATGACTGACAGAAACACGTATTCAAGGATAACGCTAATTTAGAACTTCCAGTCTACTTCAACACCTGCGTCACCAGTGCAACCATTTGGTCTTTCTTTTGAGCATCACTTTCCGCAATCAAAAGCGTAAGCGCGGTGAGTGCCCCCGGATTTATATTCCGTATTGTTTTAACTTTTGCTTTCCGTAGAAACCAAATAAACGCAAATGCGCCTGAACGCTTGTTACCGTCCACAAACGGATGGTTCTTCACCATAAAGTATAAGAGATGCGATGCTTTTTCTTCCAAAGATGGATACATAGCTTTCCCGCCAAACGACTGCATCACATTGCCCACTATGCCTTCAATACTTCCTTGTGCTCTTTCTTGTGCAAATATCTCTGTTGCCTCATCTTTATTCAGCAACTCAGAACGGAGATTAGAAATCGCATCAGTCAATTCAACGCCCGTGAGTGTAATTGATTTTTTGGTAGACCCAACAGCCTTGAGCGTTCCTTTATCGTACGCATCAAGCGATACCCAAGTGCTTGAAAATTCTTTAACCAATTCAAGAATGGCTTTCGGGTCCAGCGCCACATGCTGAGGTAAAAGTGCCTGAATATCAGACACCGTTTTCATAAATGCATCGTAGTTCTTGCCAATGCGTGAACGGTTAATTGCATAACCAGCAAGCAAGTATTCCCTAAGAGTTTTATTTGCCCACTTCCTAAATTCAATAGCGCGAGCTGAATTGGCCCTATAGCCAACGGACAAAATAATATCAAGTGAATAAAGAGCGACTGGTTTATCGGAATTTGCAATGTGCATTTTTTGCACATTGCTTTTTTGACTCACTTCTCCAATTTTAATAATGCTTCCTATGTGTTTTGTAACCACAGAACGCTCAATACCAAAAAGCTCAGCTATTTGTGCCTGCGTTGCCCATATATTTTCATGCTCAAAATCTCCACGAAGCTCAATAGCTCCGTTTTTTGCCTGATACACAACTACATTATTTTTTACTTGCTTCTTTTTCATAACTTAAAAAAATTATACCACATATAGGCGAACGTTCGTTCGCCTATATGTGGATACTTCCTCTCAAATCCACTCGGGGCATAGTTTTATCTAGGAATTTCAACCAACCATATCCTTGAGGTGCTTCCAGATCTGGTACATGGCGTAGGTATCAAGTGCACAATAGGTGCGTAAATCTTTAGCAATCTTTGCACGCTCCTCGGCAGTAGCGGTGGGGGAAATCATTTGCCACCACGCATCTGATGCCGCACCACCTTCAGAAATATCTAGGTCAGCGTGGCGAACTCCTTCCACGAGCGCAGGGAGTACTTTCTTAATAGAAGTTTTTCCACGAAAATCTGGATGTACATAATACTGCTTTTGAAACACATCTCGAAGATCGTACATCTGTGTATTTATACGCTCCAAGGCAATACGCTCATCAGGTTGCCTAAGAGCTAGTTCCCTATTCACTCCCTGCTCAAAGCTTTTATTCCATGAAATTACACTACCCTCCGGAAGAATATGTTCCGCCAACATTTCAGCTACTTTCTCGGAAGGGTCAGAGCGCTCTTCGTGAAGATACTCCACATGCCGGAGTTCACCGGCAGGAGTATCCAAAATATGGAGTGAAAATTGAAACGGAATTCGCTTGTATGGACTATAGCCGGAAAACATAGGTATGGCTGGGGCAAAAGTTTCGTAGTCCAAAAAGTAAAGAGGAAACATGAGCGCCTCCATTTCTGTAGAAATAGCATCAAGGTCAATAATAGGTTTCTGATTTCTATGCACGAGGAGCTGATTCAATTGAATGTCACTCAAATCTACATCGGCAGGAACATCGTCTAAACTAAAAACCTCTCGCTCCACCAGCGTTGCAAGTTTTTTCTTACTACTGCCAATCCGTGCCAAGTCGTGAATAGAATACTCAGGAACCTGCGGATTTGAGTGTTTGAATGTTGAACAGTGCGCACTCCGTCCTGAAAAAATACAATCACATCCTTTAATGGGCTCTTCCTCTTGTGTCAGGTGATACCGAGCCGCTTCCATTTGTTCTTCCACCTGAGGCATGCGTGCAATAACCTTCTCGGTCATGTCTTCTATTGCAAACAACTCCTCTGGAACAAGATCACCCATCCGTACATATTCTTTGTTGAGGTGAATGATGAAAAATTTTCCCGTCGGAACTTTCGCACGCCTCAAAACAGATGCTTGAAATGTGAGGTCGTCTATATGATCACGAGTCTTCCCCTCCTCCTTAATTGAGTTTGTGCCTTTTATTTCATACAAATCCCAACACTCATTCTTTTTGTCATAGGCAAGCACATCATTTTTTGCAATAAACCCGTCAACTACAAATGTTGCTTGAAATATTGCGGGTACTTCTGAGAGCATAAACCGCTCCGTCTCTCGCACCGCTTCATCTCCGGTTTCAGTAACGAGCATACCTCCAGGGAAAAGATTTCGAGCATACGCTTCAACTTCATTTCCCTGCTCAGCTAATTGAAGCTCAAATGCTGAAAGCGAAAAAAGCTTCATAAGCTCAGGCCTATGGAGCTTGAGCCAGATGTTCTTTGGACACATCAGGAATTCGAGGAAGGTTGTTTTGGAGATGAGGGGCATGAATGACTCAGTATACAAGAGGCATATACATATCTAATGTTAAAACCATTAATCGCTACAACTGTGGAAAACTTGCTATGAGTTTCGGTTTTCATTCGGTTATAATTACTTTGCAGCACAAAGAAATATGCCAACACTTACCGCAAAACAAAAAAAGGTCTTTGATTACATAACAACCTACACGGGTCAGAATGGAATCTCCCCTACTATCGAAGAAATCAGGAAAGGGCTTGGTTTAAAAGCCGTCTCTACTGTTCATGAGCATATTAACGAACTACGAGTAAAAAAATATCTCTCCAAAACAAAAAAAGGAGACCGGGGAATCGCATTGGAAAAAAAGATTAAAACCCTTGTAGAAATACCCATTCTTGGAATGATCGCTGCTGGACAGCCAATTGAGGCTATCGAGGATCCGCAAGAAACAATCTCTGTCTCCACAGATATAGCAACAGATTCCAAAAAATATTACGCACTTCGTGTAACAGGAGACAGCATGATTGATGACGGCATTTTTAATGGTGATGTAGTCGTAATAAAAAAACAGTCAGTAGCTGAGAACGGGCAAACTGTTGTTGCAATAATTGATGACAACGAAGCCACATTGAAGAAAATCTACAGAGAGGGTAAGAGATTTAGACTTCAGCCAGCTAATCCGGGCATGACACCACTTTTCAGAACCTCGGTAGAAGTACGAGGGGTTGTTGTTCAAGTTATACGCAACATCTCTGATGAGGTTCAAAAGCCCATTACACGAAAAACAAAACATGGATTCAAAACTATCGACCTCTTTGCTGGAGTTGGAGGTATTCGGTTGGGTTTCGAAGGCGCTGGTTTTGAGACTGTGTTTGCAAACGACTTTGAAGCGCAATGCAAACTAACCTACGATTTGAACTTTTCCACTTCGAAGCTGATTGTAGAAGACATACGGAACATAGGAATTGATGATTTACCAAAATTTGATTTTCTTCTAGGCGGTTTCCCCTGTCAGGCATTCTCTATCGCCGGGTACAGACAAGGATTTAATGACACGAAGGACAGAGGAAATCTATTTTTCGATATAGCAAAAATTATTGAAAAACGAAAACCCGAAGGATTCCTCCTTGAAAATGTTAAGAATTTAAAAAGCCACGACGGCGGAAACACTTTCAAAGTCATTGAAAGTAAATTGGAAAAGCTTGGATATCATCTAAGAGTAAAAGTCTTAAACAGCATGGAATATGGCAATGTTCCTCAGAATAGAGAGCGTATCTACATAGTGGGTTTCAAAAATGAAGAATATAAAAATAACTTCTCATTTCCTGATCCGGTGAAGTTAACAAAAAAAGTATCTGATTTATTGGAAAAAAACGTCCCTGAGAAATACTATTATGATGGAAAACCTCTGTATAAAAAACTAAAGAACTTTGTAACAGAAGAAGGAAAAGTCTATCAGTGGCGTAGGCAATATGTTCGAGAGAACAAAAGCGGAGTGTGCCCTACCCTCACGGCAAACATGGGCATGGGTGGACACAATGTCCCAATTATCAAAGATAAAAAAGGAATCAGAAAACTTACTCCTCTTGAGTGTGCGCGTATTCAAGGATTCCCAAATAATTACAAACTACCAAAAATTGCTGACTCGGCTTTATATAAACAACTTGGAAACTCTGTCAGCGTTCCGGTTATTGAAGCGGTGGCTAAGCAGATGAAGAAGGCGATGGAGTAGTTACCAAACCTTAACATCTTTACCTATAGGTTTAATTTTGTTTGGAAGAATAATATCTTTCATAATGCTAAACCTGGGGCGCTTTCCCAACAACTGTTGATCCTTCATTGTTTGAGTAAGATTTACTGCATTTGAATAAACTAGCTCAGTAGGAATTTCATAAACATTAAAGATTCCGTTCATATTTCCACCATTATAAAAATTCATAAAATACAACTTATCCCATTCACTTTTTGGCCCGAACGTACTTAAATCAAACTCAAGACTACTTGCTTTTATTTGTTCTTTTTCTTTTGTTTTAAGATTATAGGTATCAAAAGACACTGAACCGTTTCCACGAATCTTTTTTGTGTACCTAGACGAGCCAGAAAATATACAAAACATGCTTTCTGATAACGCCTCAGGAATATTAATTTTCCGACCGAATTTCGATATTAGTTTATTGAGCGTCACCCAAGCACCAAAAACCTTCTTTAGGTCCTGCCCATCTTTCTCATCAAAGTTCGCGAGCTCAACCACTACATCATTTCCGGAAATTTGTACTGTATGTATAGCTTTTTGCATCAACGTAAGACTACTAGTCATTTTAAAATAAATCAATTACTTGATTCTCATACCTGAGACATAGAAAAATCTTTAGGCATCGACCCAGCAACAAATCTTCGAGCTTGGGGGGGGTGTGAGGTTGGAACTAAAATGGCTTTAGAAAGACTCGCTCCAAGCAAAACTGAATTTCTCTAACTCCTCCCATACTTTATTCAGAAGTTCAATTTTCTGTCTTAAAAAGGCAGGGTCCATTTTTTCTGTTTTTGTGAATACACCATTTTCGTCAGTCATTAACCTAAGCTTCACCTCAAAAGATGAGTTCGCGTCCATCCAATTTGCGTGAACAACGTCGTTCCTAATGTCTTTCACCTTAAATAAATCATCCACTACTTTCCCATAGGCTTTTACTAATTCCGGACTCCCAACCGACTCCACAGCAGGTCCATACAATGATCTGAAGACTAAAACCTTTTTGGTAAAGTTACCCAGCTCTGCAGTTATGGTATAGCCCGGTTGCCGTGAACGGCTATTAACAATATCGGCAATTTGATAATCGAGGCTGGCTTCTACATAATTAAAAACAACTGCTAACTCTCCAATCAGCGGAAATAGTGTATTCAATTGTTCTTCTGAAATATGATCGCCTTCTGCTTCTGAGGGGTCCCCAGAATCGTACTGCTCCAAATATTTTCTTGTGGTATCAGTCATAATTTTGCTGGGAGTTTGGTACGAAGTTGGAACTTTTATAAACCAAGTAAATTATGAATAACCCTTGGATCTAGACCGAAATCTGCGCCAATTTTCAAAGCTGCCGATAACACTTCCATAGCACTTTTCAAGGCAGGTAAAGTTGATTTTAATTTTTCCAAGAAACCTCTTTCTTTAGATCCCTCTTCATGTTTTTGAAGCTCTGAATCAATCTTGCTCTGTAAATTAAGTAAAACTTGCACATCTACAGACTGCGATTGATTTTGAGTAATTACAGTACTTGGCATCCCACTGAATGGCGCAGGCTCATTTGCAAAATACTCTCCGTGCAAACGAGCTATAAGTCCGCCAAGTTTTGTTCTCAATTCGCTGACGTTAACAAAGTTTCCCATCTGACCATGCCTTATACCGGTAATCTTAAATTTGTTATAGTCACTTCCACTAACCTCATTTAATTCATCAATGGTGAGATTGAATTGAGTCCATAAAGTCTCATCTCGAGTGGAGGCAACGCCATGTTCACCTACGGTAGGTGCCTGACTAAGATAGCCTTGAAGTTCACTGTAAACAGGTCGGACTTTTGTCTTCAATGCTTCTTCAGTCATAAATTATTCCATTTTTAGGTAATTAATGATTGAATCTAATTTGTACAAAAAATATTCTTTCTCCACTTCCTTATAATCCGCATATTGGACTTCTCCAGTCATGTAATTAGAACTAATCCACCCTTGTTTTAGTTCGGATTCAGGTATTTTAAATTCTTCAATACTCACTCCCGAAGTAGTTAAAGAATCGAGAATGAGATGATACTCTCGTACAAATTTCTCATGAATCATCGCATTATCAAGGTTCGCTTTTAACGAAGATAACCTTGAAACGGCTTTTTTGTAAACCTCCTGTTTTTCCATAAAAAAAGTATAGCAGAGATTAAGGATTTGGATCTATATAATACTCAAAAGCTCGATCAATAATTTTTTCGTTAATGAGAGCAACAAGATCGTTTTCTATGTTTAGATACACAACTTTAGATTCTTGGTTGGTCATTCCTATTTTTTCCATTAATTCAACAGCCGTCCTAGTTTTTGGGAAGGCTAAGAGATGAGAAGGAGAAATTACAATCACCGCCATTCCATCAAATTCATCTCCCATAGAAATCGAACCGTTATCACCAATGGCGAATTTCCTATCGTTCGATATCGCAACAAAACAGATAGGTGTGAAAGAACTTAATTGATAAGCAGAGTCTTGCTGATTTATGACGTTCTGTATAGCTTTAAGTTGGGATTTTTTTATATCTTTCTCATGATTTTTAAAACTAAATATCCCATTGATACGCAACCAGTCTAATCTTTGATGCGAACTTCCCTCTCCTCTATCTTTTTTGTATGTGTGGAAACCTATAAACTCATTCGATCTGTAGTATGTGATATGTCTGAACTCTATTAGAGTTTTGTGCTCCGCGAGGGTGAGCTTTTCTCTTGAAATCAATTTTTCAATTATTGGAGCATATAGGTTTTCTCTTGAAGAAATTAAATCTTCAACTTCATTTACATTAAAATCATCATGTTCATAGAAATATTCTTTATACATACTCCCTCCAGGAGTTTTTGATAAAAACTTTTTGTACCTCTTATCAAATAACTTAAACTCAGAAGAAGTAAGAAATTTTTTGAGAATAAACCTTGGAACAAAATGCTGAACTCGTTTTAACTTTTTCTTAAACATAAAATCATAATGAAGGGAACGGGGGCAGGAATTCGGCTAATTATCCATCAAGCCCCACAAGGCTTTTCTAGTTGTTTTAAGTTTATCATTTCGACACCCTTCGGAATTACTCAGGACTACCTTTTTCCAGCATCTTAATTACACCATCCAATCCATCGTTCCAGCCACTTCTATAAAGATTTATTGATGGAATTAGAATCTCCCCATTGAACCTCTTCATTATCTCTTGCTGCAATAGTATGTTGGACTTAGTGCTTCCTTTTGAAACTTCATTTATTTTTGTAACAACACCAAGAGAAACAAGTTGGTGGGTGATCTTATTTCGGCTTTTTCTTGCTTCTTCAAGTTTTCCAAACAGTGGTGTGTCATGACTGATGGCGAGATAGAACATATTAATACTCTGAGCATTCAATTTATGCAGGCCTTTTGGCAATTTTAGTTTTAGAGTATTGGCTATCCAACCAATTAGTCTTGGCATCAAAATTTGATCAATAGTTGACCAAGATAACATTTGAGCTTCAACAAAATGCCCATTACTAATTGCCTTCTTTACCATCAACATTATTTGTCCGTCTACGGTCTTGGCGAAATCAGATTCTTCCCAATTTGGGACTAGCGGTTCTTTATTAACTATTGTCGAACGATCCTTTTTCATAACTCTGCAATATTTCTCAAAATCCGAACCTATCTCAAACTGGTCTTGGAACTTTGGACGAAGTTGAAATCTTTTTACCCATTATTTAATCTCTGTAAGGCCACTTGAGTTGCCTTAATTCTCAGTTTCGTTATAGCCTTGATACCGAGTATGTCGCGTATCTTATCTATTATCCTGTCGATATGTAGCTCAGATTCTTCCTCATTTTCGGGCTTCTCATGACCAAGGACCAAGCCGAACGATTTGTATATTTTGTCTATTAACTCTCGTTTCTTAACATCCATACCTTCATTAGCAGTCATTTCAAGATAGTGTTCATTTGCACCTATCTCTATTAAGGCCTGTTCGAAAGGTTTTAGTTTATTTTCAATATCGTCAGTTAGCCAAGCTGAATGTGTGTGCCGAATTCTAACTAAATCGCGTCCGATATTCATTGCTTTTGGTGATGCACCATCTCGAAACAGTTCCTGCCTTCCTTCTTGTATTCGTTTTATGTAATCTTCGCAAAACAAGACATGCTTGTCATAAGCTACTTTTGCTAGGTGTGACGATGTAGAAAGTATAAAGTCTTGCTGGTTGCTTTGAAGTAAAAGATTTCTCATATACTGCTGCTCGTCCTTTAGTAGCTCATACATTGCATACACGAGCGCTGCAGCACCCGGAAACGAAATTATTCCCTTGAAAATTTCTCCAACAGGTAGAAATGTTGCGCCCAAGAAAGAAAGAATTAGGACTGCTAGCGATAGAAGTAACTTTATGTATGATTTGTTTTTCAACATAGTTTTGCTGGGGAACAGGGATTCGGTCACCCGTCACTAAGTATTGTACTCCTTCCTCGTAAAATACTAAGTGCGCTCGACCCCGACTCGGCCGCACATGAAACATGTGGCTTCGCGCCTCCGTCTTTCGAATCCCTTTCCACAGAGTGAAATTAAAAAATACCAACGCTTTCGCATTGGTATCTAAATTTCACTAGCTGGGGAACAGGGATTCGAACCCCAATTAAAGGCTTCAAAGGCCTCTGTCCTACCATTAGACGATTCCCCATTACCTAACTTCTAGCTTACAGGTGATAGCTTATAGGTTTTAGCTTTAAACTTCAACCTCTTTATAAAAAACACCCTGCGGGTGCAGGGTGTGTTTTGAACTAAGAGTTAGTTTGATTTTGCGGATGCCTCTGCTTGAGCGGTTGCAGTTGCTTCGGCATTCAAGGATGCAATAATGGCATTTACTATTTGTGCTCGGGTTTCGTTTGAAACCTGAGCGCCAGCATTTGCTTTGATTTGAGCATTAGCTTTGAGTGAGGTTTCAATGTCGTTTTCAACTTTTGATACACCACCAACAAGGAAGCTCCACCATGGCAATTTCACTGTTACTGATACATTGCCGTCAGCGTCGCTCTTCACTTTTGTGTGGGATGTAATTTTCATTGGAATAAATCCCAAGAATCGCGCCTTATGCTGGTATGCCACCTCTACACTACCGTCTTCATTGGCCTCAACGGCTTCAACGTTTTCATTCTTTGACTCAACATCATCAGAAAATGATTTGAACTCAGTATCTACATCACCTGACATCTCTTCTTGATCATCAGAAACGTCAACCTTTACGTTAGCAATTGTTTCAGTTTTTTCAGAGTCAGTTTCTATTCCAGCCGAACTCTTCACGTCTCCACGCACACCGACATCTACTGAGACACCGGAACCCGAGTTAGCCATAACTTCCGTGTTTCCATATAAAGAAGCTGCTCCTACAGAGAGAGGAAGTACGAGAAGTGCAATTGGCAATAATTTTATAACTGTTTTCATGAAATTTAATTATTAAGTTAGTTAAAAGGCTTTTTAAATACCCCAAGACCTAGGGCACTAAAAGTATAAGACGGCTGTAGTAATGAACACTTACAGTGTTCCCGAATGCAATTTCTAGTTTTAATTCCTGAGTGATCCCTACGGATCCGATGAGGCATCGCCTATCACCTAAAACCTATAACCTCACACCTGGCTTCCAGCCAGTTCCATTATTGCAAGCTCTAATGGCAATTGCGGAACGGGAGAGCGAGGGATTTCTATAGAAGCGAGAATGAACTTTCTGAGGGTTTCAGAATTTATTTTTGATTTTGAATCTTTGGCGAGTGCCTCTAAAAATGCTCGGTCCGTATCGGCAAGATCACTTGCGAGTTCTTTCCCAAACTCTGGCGAGTAACGAAGCATAAGAAGAACACGCAAGCGCTGAAGAAGAAGCATCGCGAACACATTCATGTCAGCGTTCGCCTTCGTTGCCTCCCCTACTGCCTGAAGTGCACCATCAGCCTTCCCTTCACTTAAATCAGTAATGACTTTTTCCACGAGCTCAAGGCGAGGCGCCCCAGTAACAAGCACCGCTTCTTCAACGCTCACTTTTTTATCAGAGGAAGATGCAAGAATTTTTTGCAACGTTCCATGAGCATCACGGAATGATCCATCTGCAAGAAGTGAAATCAATTCTGCCGCTGCAGGCTCGAGAGTGAAGCCTTCAGCTTTTGCCACCCTTGTTACCATTTCCACCAATACTTTCTGTGTAGGTTTTTTGAAGGTAAATACTTGGCAACGCGACTGAATAGTTTCAGGAACTTTTTCGAGCTCAGTAGTGGCAAGAATAAACACCACATGTGAGGGAGGCTCTTCAAGAATTTTCAAAAAAGCATTGAAGGCACCCTTCGAGAGCATGTGCACTTCGTCGATGATGTACACCTTTCGAGGAGACTCAAACGGCATCACAAACGCTTCTTCACGAAGTTGGCGGATATTATCAACGCCCGTGTTCGACGCTGCATCCATTTCATAGATGTCACGCTCAGTTGCGCCAAGTTCACGAGCAAGAATGCGCGCAACAGAAGTCTTTCCTGTTCCTCGAGAGCCTATAAACAAGTACGCATGCGCAGGATGTTTTTCTTTAAGCGCCCCTTCAAGCACTTTAACCACATGATCTTGCCCCAACACATCCTTAAAGGTTGTGGGTCGGTATTTCCTATAGAGAGAAAGATCTGACATTTGCCCAAAGTATAACAGAACCTCCTATTCTTGTTTTCAACTCAAATATTTCCTCTATTTCCTAGGCGTGCTAGCTCTGCTTCTGCACTACGCCAACCTGCTTCGTCATTTTCTTTCAAATTACCTCCTATCCTTGCCCTACGAAAAATGCCATTTGGTCCAACCAGAAACTGATAGAACACACCCCCGAGCTGTATGTTTCTTGCCTTCTCTTTTCCTACTTCAGCCATAAGTTAAGTGTATCGAGGCAATTATTTAGATTCACTGTGTCCAGTGGTAGCATTTCGTCGTGGAGGCAATGGAATCATTCCGCCATCTCTTGTCTTAACGAATTGCTGCACACGATCACCATCTCGATGAGTGACTAGCGTTCTGCCATCTGCAAGAATCCTTCCTTTACTTTCGTGAGCCATAGAAAAATATAATAGGACTAGCAAGGAGCGCTGTCAAACAAGCCTCTTTTCTAACCGGTAACAAATACACATGAGTAATAGCGACAACTAGCCGTGATGATAGAATGTTAAAAATGGACTCAATAACCATCCGCAAACCCGACGATTGGCATGTGCACCTAAGAGACGGTGCAATGCTTGAAGCCGTTCTGCCATTTACTGCTCGTGCGTTTGGACGAGCCATTGTGATGCCCAACCTCTCACCCAACCCTGTCACCACAACTCTTGAGCTACAAGCATACAGAGAACGAATTGCTGAAGTACTTAAAGCGTATCCAAAATTCACACCTTTGATGACCTACTACCTCACCGATAATTCTTCGGCAGAAGAAATTGCAAATGGTTTTACGAGTGGCATCGCTTCGGCTGTAAAAATGTATCCGGCTGGCGCAACGACAAACTCAGCACAAGGCGTTACCGATATTAGAAAAGTATACGAAGTACTTGAAGCCATGCAAAAAGTCGGCATGCCCATTCTCATGCACGGAGAAGCACTGAAAGATGAAAGTGGAAATACCATTGACCCGTTTGATCGTGAGAAGGTATTTCTCGACACTACCCTTCCAGCAATTCTCAAAAATTTTCCAGAATTGAAAATTGTTCTTGAGCACGCAACTACAAAAGATGCCGTGGACTTTGTACAGAATGAAAACAGTAACCGCCTTGGCTCCACAGTGACCATCCACCACCTTATGGAAAACAAAACGGATGTAGAAGGGAGCGATGAGCCTGCATATCTTCACTGTATGCCAGTCATAAAAAATGAAGCGAACCAAAAGGCACTCCGCCAAGCGGTAACATCGGGCGACTCACACTTTTTCCTTGGCACCGACTCCGCACCGCATCCAGTATCTGCAAAAGAAAAAACTCCACCAGCGGCAGGTATCTTTACTGTTCCTTCAGCAATTGAACTCTACACAGGAGTTTTTGAAGAGGAAGGAAAGCTTGAAAACTTAGAAGCATTTGCATCTCTCAACGGTGCAAAGTTTTATGGACTTCTACCGAACGAAGAGACCATCACTCTTACTAAAAACCCTTGGACTATTGACTCGGAAGTTCTCGTTTCAAACGGCGAAACCATTCGTCCTTTTGGATATAACGAAGACCCTGCTAAACGTATCAAAATTCAGTGGAAGATTGCGTAGCTGGTAGATGCTTGAATGCAACTTTTGAGCCGAATGTGAATTCATCTGACACTTCCAACATACGCTTCTGCAGCTCATCTGAAAATGTCCATTGAACTTCTGAAACTTCGTCTGGATTCGGAATCACTTCACCGTCGTAAAATCCCCTGTATAAAGTAGTGAAGCGTTTTCTTGTTCTATTTTTGAAAGGCTCTTCACTATAATATGTTCCAATTTTGGTCAAAGTTATGCCTGCAAGACCAAGTTCTTCATTCATCTCTCTTAAAGCCGCTTCAAGATAATTCTCACCACGGTCAACATATCCAGCAACGGACAAATCCCATTTACTAGGGTTGGATGGAAGATGCATGGCTCTTTTTTGCAAAAGAATCTGTCCTTTCTCATTGAAAAGCACCACCCGAACAATTCGATGAATTATACCTTTCGCTAGAGCTTCTTTTCGTGAACCAAAACCGATAACGTTATCGCTTTCGTCAACAAAAAGAACATCAGTCATATTTTACCCAAGCAACAATTTCAAAAGCGCCATGCGCACAAGAACACCGTACTCTGCTTGTTTGAAGTAGACTGCGTGCGGTGAATCATCAACTTCAGGAGTTATCTCGCCTGCACGCGGAAGTGGATGAATGAGTATAGAACCTTCTTTCATCTGATCAACCAGTACGCGATCAATGACATATTTTCCACGAAGCTTTTCATACTGATCGTGATCAGGAATCCACTCTTCCGCAATACGCGTTTGATACACCACATCAGCTTCGCGCATTGCTCCTGCTAAATCATCTGTTTCGGTAAACTGAACGCCTCTCTCTTTCAAATAGTCTTTCACATCATCTTTCATAGCAAGCTCCGGACCAGACACGAATGTCATTTTTACATTATTGTATTTGGCGAGAAGATACGCGAGAGAACGAGCGGCACGATAATACGCGAGGTTTCCAACGAATGCGATGTGAAAATCATCAGTGCGACCTATCTCACGAAAAATAGTATACAAATCAAGAAACGCCTGCGTTGGATGCTGACCGATACCGTCTCCACCATTAATGACGGGAACTTCCGAAACAGCAGCGGCCCTCGCGAGCATTCCCACTTCTGGGTGGCGGAGAACAATGACATCCGCGTAATTGTCTACGATGCGGACAGTGTCTTCAATAGTCTCCCCTTTCGTCGAAGAGGAAGATTCGCTCGCATTCTCCATTGAGATAACATGCCCACCGAGTCGATACATGGCTGACTCAAAACTCAAACGAGTACGAGTGGATGGTGCAAAAAACAAAGACGCCATAATCTTTCCATCAAGATCCTTTGTGCGCTTCCCTTCAAGAGAAGTCGCAACTTGAAAAAGATTATTCAAGGCTTCGCGGTCAAACTGCTGAGTCTCGAGTATGTGTTGCATAGATAGGGGTTAGTGTTTAGTGATAAGGGTTTAGCGAGACTTAATTTCTTTTGCTAAGTTTGTATTCCACATAGCGCCTGTTGCACTCATGACAATATCAGCTCCAGCGCGGAGGTACTCAGTGTAGTCAGCGGGAGTAGTAACGCCACCAACACCACAAATTTTAAATGTGAATCCGCCAGCGTCACGCGCACTTTTAAGACGCTGTACCATCTCCAACCCTGCCCACTTTATGGATGCACCACACACACCTGAGCGTGAACGGTTGGGCCCTGGAAGCGCCTGCTCCCCTTTCTCGTCTACAATAGTTGCCTGCACTGTGTTGATGGCAGAAACACCGTTTGCATATTTTTCAGCAATTTGCGCTAAACGCACAACATCTTCATTGTTTTTGTAATACCCAACTTTCAAAACGAGCGGTGTTGAACCAATGACGGCACGCAAACCTTCACATACTTTTTCCGTAACATCCAAGTTGTAGCAAACCAAACCCTCATTGCCGATATTTGGGCACGACAAATTTACTTCCAAAACTTTTGCACCTGTTTTTGCTGCAAGAGATCCTGCAAGAATGTAATCATCAATAAATTCATTTTGGCTTTGTTCTGCTTTCACCGTACCCATGAAACTAAGTACGGCGAGCTGGCCTTTTTTCTCGTACGACATCGCTGTCTTAAAATCATCCTGCCAAACTTGTGTCTCTTTTGAGGGCACCCCAAATGAGTTAGTGATAGAAATAGGCTCGGTGTAATTAACATCCGCCACAAGCGCTTCCGCCTGTGCACGCTCTAGCGTGAGGTGCTCTCCTGGATGTACCGCAAGTACATTAGGAAATGGATGACACGGGTAGGCGCCACTTCGTATTGTTTTATAGACTGCAATATCAAAACCAGTATCAAACGCACCCTTCATGAATGCGCTATTTAGTAGAGGGCCAGCAGGAATACCAAATGGCGTATAGACTTTGTGTCCAAAAACATCATGCATTGGCTCGCCTTTTTCTTCATAGGCTGGTGCATTTTTAAATCCTCCAAACGGACCACCCTCGTAGTTTTCATCATACGACTTCGTTGGATCATAGAAAGGTGTGTTGGTCATAATCATTTAAAATATGTAATCATCCAGAGACCCGCAAGAGAAAGCAAAACACCAATTCCTTGGTATAGACTCATTTTCTCATGCCAAAAGAGAAAACCAACTAGAAGTGCGTAAACAATCAAGAGTGGATAAAAAATAGAAGTGAAAGCTGACTGTGGAGCACCGAGTCCGTACGCCTTGATGATTGCGACATTCCCAAGACTTATAAGAACTCCAACACCGAGAGCGAGTGGAAGATACTTAGATTCAAGCGCGAGAGATTTGTTTTCTGAAGTAAGAAAAAAAAGTACTAGCATCACACCAAACCCGACAAGTGAGGCATAGGCATTTATCAAAAAAGGAGAAATATCTTTCGGAAAGAATTTTGAAAGCGACTGATATGCGACAAAAAACAACGGGGCGATGACGGCTATAATTTTCCAAGTCATGATGGCGAGTGTTCTTTAAGATATTTTGCACCGTGACCAAACTGCGTGTTGATAGGAATTTTTTTGAGCCACTCGGGTACTTCACTCTCCTCATAACTTTCCATATCTATGTCAGCTAGAGAATTTACTGGCATACCAAAAGTTTCTTTCGTTACTAGTTTTGGATTTCTATTCACAATGAGCGACAACTGCACAATGTTTCCGCCAGCCTGTACTATTGCATCGATAGTTTTTTTAACCGAGCCACCAGTGGTAACGGTATCTTCAACTGCAAGAATTCGTTTACCTGCAACAATCTTGTCATAGTTTCGTTTCAATATCTGTCCGCCCTCAGGAGTTTTTTCTGTGAACACACTCAAAACTTCTTTACCGGTAATTTCTGACAAATGATACGCAGTCCACTGCGAAAGCACTACCCCTCCGACCGCTGGCCCAACAACTACATCAATCTCTTTATCTTTATTTAGTTCAGCAAGCATGCGACAAATTGTCGATACGAGCTGTGTGTGCAAAAGCCATGCATCTTTATTTATGTAGACAGGAAGATGTCTTCCTGATGCGCCAATAAAATGACCCTCAATGATTGCGCCGGAATTTTTCAAAATTTGCATTACATCATCCATACGCTTCATTTAAGCATCTTTCTTATACGCATCCCATGCTTTTGACTCCAAACCTTTCTTCCCTACTTCTGAAAGTGCCATGGCAAATGCTTCTGCTAGTTGGCGGTTAGTGATGAGCGGGATATTAAGGTCAACTGCCTTCCGGCGAATAATAAAGCCGTCCGATGGATTATTCCCTCCATTACCTTCTCGCACGAGCCCTCGATTTGCGAGATTGATAATGAGCTCGAGCTTTCCTGAATCAAGCAGTGTCCCTACATTTTCTTTCTTGCCACTCTTAATTTTATGCACAAGCTCTGAAGCAATGCCGTGGGTTTTCAAAAATTCTGCAGTGTGTTCAGTCGCAAAGAAATTAAACCCTAACACTTTGAGTTTTTCTATCGCAGGCAAGAGCTTTACTTTATTTTCCTCACCTCCCAGAGAAATCAAGATATTTTTCTTTGGCAATCGAAAGCCTGCTGACATCATAGATTTCAGAAGTGCCTCTGGGTACGAACTCCCAAACGCGGCTACTTCACCTGTTGATGCCATCTCTACATACCCGAGTGGGTCAGCGCCTTTAATTCGACTATATGAAAACTGAGGCGACTTCACCGCAACATAGTCGAGTTCAAGCGTTTGATAGTGTCCACTAATGTCTTTACCTAGCATTGCTTTTGTAGCGAGCTCAATGAAGTTGTAGCCCGTAACTTTTGAAACGAATGGGAAACTACGCGACGCACGAACGTTGGTTTCAATAACCTGTAATTTATTTTCTTTCGCCAAAAACTGGATATTGAATGGGCCAGTGATTTTCAACTCTTTGACTACTTTCTTTGCGATGCGCTTTGCACGGCGAATCGTTTCAAGATACGTGCGCTGTGGGGGCAAAACTACAGTTGCGTCACCCGAGTGCGTTCCTGCATTCTCGACATGCTCTGTAATGGCGTAGATTTCGAGCTTCCCCTTTGAAGCTACGCCATCTATTTCAATCTCCCGTGCATTTTCAATAAATTTTGAAATAACTATTGGATGCTCTGACGACACATCAACTGCTCGCTCCAAAAATCGCATGAGCGATTTTTCATCAGACGCAATTGCCATGGCGGAGCCTGAAAGAACATAGGAAGGACGAACTAGAACGGGGTAACCAAGCTTCATAGCAGCTTCGCCTGCAGCTTTTCGTGTAGTGAGCTCTGCCCATCCTGGTTGATCAATATTGAGCTTATCTAAAAGCTTTGAAAATGTATGGCGATCTTCTGCACGGTCAATATTTTCAGGCGTGGTGCCTAAAATCTTCACACCGTTTTTATGGAGTGGAAGTGCAAGATTGTTTGACACTTGTCCGCCCGTTGAAATGACAACTCCTTTTATTTTTTCAAACTGCACAATGTCCAAAACACGCTCGAGAGAAAGTTCTTCAAAGTACAATCTGTCCGACATGTCGTAGTCAGTCGACACTGTTTCGGGATTGTAGTTAATCATCACCGTCTCCCTGCCTTCGGCTTGGAGTGTTTTTAGCACCTGCACACTCGACCAATCAAACTCCACCGATGAGCCTATAGAATATGGTCCACTTCCAAGAACTGCGATTCCTTTTTTGCCCGGAATGACATCATGCTCAGTACCGTGGTAGGTCACATACAGGTAATTTGTTTTTGCTGGAAACTCCCCTGCCAGCGTATCGATTTGCTTCACCGCTGGAGTAACATTCTTTTTTTCACGAAGGGCACGCACCGCCACTTCAGTTTTATCCGTAATCGTTCCGATTTGTTTATCTGAAAATCCTGCTTGCTTTACTTGACGCAAAAGTTCAGCGGTGAGTGTTTCTTTCTTTAAACGCTTCTCAAGCTCGATGATGTTTTTCATCTTATCTAGAAACCATGTAGTGATACCTGAGAGCTTGTGAATCTCTTCAACAGAAACACCTCTATGCAGTGCCTCTGCTACAGCAAAAACACGCCTCGTTGTTGGATCTTTAATTTCGGCTAGATATTTTTCTATATGAAATGCCTCGCCTTTATTTGCAGTAAATCCATCTGCTCCGATCATGAGCATACGAATTGCTTTCTGGAGCACCTCTTCAAAAGACCGGCCGATTGCCATGACCTCTCCCACTGATTTCATTTCTGTTCCAATGGAGGTAACCGCACTATCAAATTTATTCAAATCCCATCGTGGCATCTTCAGCACCAAGTAGTCGAGTGCAGGCTCAAAACATGCGATTGTCTTTTGGGTGACAGCATTTTTAAGTGTGAGAAGTGAATGACCAAGGGCGAGCTTCGCAGCAATAAATGCCAGAGGATAACCCGTGGCCTTTGAAGCGAGTGCCGAGGAGCGTGAAAGTCGTGCATTTACTTCAATCACACGGTACTCACCCGTCACTGGATGGAGCGCGTATTGAATGTTGCACTCACCCACCACACCAAGGTGCCGAATAGTTTTAATCGCAACTTCACGCAAACGGTGGTATTCCTCATTCGTTAATGTTTGCGACGGCGCCACCACCATAGATTCACCTGTGTGAACACCCATCGGGTCAAAGTTTTCCATGTTGCATACCACAATGCAGTTGTCGTAGGCGTCGCGTACCACTTCGTATTCCACTTCTTTCCATCCTGCAAGATATTCTTCAATCAACACTTGAGGACTCCTATGAAATGCTTCCCCAAGTCGAGTTCGCAGTTCTGATTCAGAGCGTACTAGTCCAGAACCTTCCCCACCAAGCGCAAAACCCATTCGAATCATTACTGGGTATTTCAATTTTGAAGCGGATGCCACGGCATCTTTAATATTTTCTGCAGCAAAACTTTTGGCAGTTACTACACCAATTTCCGACAGACGCTTAATAAAAAGCTCTCTGTCTTCAGTATCTCGAATAACAGACACGGGCGTACCCAAAACTTCAACGTCGTATTTCTTAAGAACTCCACTCGCATCGAGGGCAAGACCTAAGTTCAATGCGGTTTGACCACCAAAGCCAAGGAGTATCGCATCAGGTCGTTCTTTTTCTATCACTTCTTTTGCAAAATATTCAGTGAGTGGTAAAAAATATACAGAATCTGCAAGTCCTTTATCTGTTTGCACCGTTGCAATGTTTGGGTTCATCAAAACAGTGCGGATGCCTTCTTCTTTGAGCGCTTTAATTGCCTGAGAGCCTGAATAATCAAACTCGCCAGCTTGCCCAATGCGCAAACCTCCAGAGCCGAGGATAAGAACTTTTTTTGGTTTTTTAGGCATGATTCTTTTTATACAAAGCAACAGAGGCTAAAAACTCATCGAAAACCCATGCGGTGTCGGTAGGTCCAGGAGACGCTTCAGGATGAAACTGTACTGCAGACCACGGTTTAGAGGTGTGCTTAATACCTTCAATAGAACCGTCATTCGCATTTTCAAACCACACCTTCCATTCTTTTGGTAATGTTTTTCGATTGATAGCAAACCCGTGATTTTGAGAAGTGATGTAACAACGAGTGCCGACAGTCACATCAGTACATGGCTGATTTTGAGAGCGATGTCCGTATTTTAGTTTGTAGGTTGATGCACCTGCAGCGAGAGCGAGAAGTTGAGTGCCGAGACAGATTCCAAGAATAGGAATATCTTTTTTAAATGCGTTTTTTATATTTTGAATTGTGGCACCGCACATCGTTGGGTCCCCCGGACCATTTGAAAGAAAGAGTCCGTCATACTCCTCTTTTGTAAAGTCATAATCCCAAGGAACACGAAGCACCGTGATGCCGGGGCGTGTGAGTGAGCGGACAATATTTTCCTTCATCCCACAATCAACTGCAATAATTTTTGTTGGACCGCTTCCGTACACACGTTTTTCTTTAATACTTACTTCTGCGACGAGATTACGCTTATTTGGATCTTCAAGAGCAATCGTGTTTCCCTTTACAGCAAGACCACCAAGCATGACGCCCTTCTCGCGAAGCTTCTTAGTGAGTGCCCGTGTATCGACACCGGAGATTGCAGGGATGCCAGATTTTTTCAACCACGAAGCGAGCGATTGCTTTGCAGATGCACTTGAGTAGGTCTCACTATATTCACTCACGACGAGCCCTGAAATGTGGATGCCAGTTGATTCAAAAAATTCGGGATCAGGAACGCCGTAGTTACCTACAAGTGGGTACGTCAAAACTAAAATTTGTCCTTGATATGACGGATCAGTCAGTGTTTCAACATACCCAACCATCCCCGTATTAAAAACAACTTCACCGGTGGCAGAAACATCTGCCCCGAAGCTTTTACCTTCTATAACCGTTTTGTCTGCGAGAATTAATTTCATAGGTCATGATTAAAAAAATCCTCCAATGAATGGAGGATTTTTGAGGAATTGATTTCCTTTTTTGGGAGAGAGTGAAGCTTGAAGCGGTTTTGCATACTCAAATTAAAAGTAGTCTACACGGCTAATGCGCTGAAGTAAAGAACCTGTCCACAGCATCCGCTACTTCTATAGCATTTTCTGCCCTCATAAGTTCCCCCCGAAGCTCTGCGGCGCCATCAAAGCCATTCACATACGCCTTATAGTGTTTTTTCATAATGGCAAAGGATTTGTGAGGTAAAAGCTCAGTAAAAAGCTTTGTGTGCTCCACCATCACCCGTAGTTGCTCTTGAATGCCGATGTGGGGTTTCGTAAACCCAACATTGGCAAATAGCCATGGATTGCCGAATATGGCACGGCCAAGCATGGCGCCATCAGCGCCAGACTCTTCAATTTTTGCTCGAGCGTCCTCAATATCCACAATGTCCCCATTACCCAAAATGAACGCGTCAGGATTCTCACGATTGCGAATAGCGACTGCGTGAGCAACTTCTTCCCACCGTGCGGGGACACTCGACATTTCTTTTCGTGTACGTGCATGAATGGTAATTGCAGAAACATCGGTTTCAAGTAGGTATGGTAACCATTCCTCAAGTTCGTTTTTGTTGTACCCAATTCTTGTCTTTACTGAAACAGGCAATCCTCCGCCACCTCTAATGGCAGCTTCAACAACCGCCTTCGCGCGCATAGGATCCCTCATCATTGCAGCACCAGCTTTTTGCTTTTCAATTGATTTGTCAGGGCATCCCATGTTGATATCGATACCATCAAAACCAAGCTCATGTGCAAGCTCAGCAGTTTTTTCCATATGGTCAGGATTTCCTGTAAAAAACTGAGCAACTATTGGACGCTCTTCTTCGGAGTAAATTAAATCGGCAAGCAATTTTTTCTTTCCTTCTTCAGGTGCACGCACCAAACCATCTGCTGAAACAAACTCAGTCCACATCACATCCGGCCCACCACTCTGTGCAACCTCCGGAGGTTGCACAGAGGGGTTAGTGTCAGTGCCTTGTTTTGAGTACTTGGCGATGATTCGTCGAAATGCTGGATCTGTGACATCTGCCATTGGTGCAAGAACCAAAAACGGCTTAGGTAGTCTGTCCCAAAATCCCCTATTCATAAAACGAGCCTAACATAAAGATTTATTTAAAGACGGATTTTGACTAAAGAGGAATAACAGAATCTGAATGAATTTGTTCGCGTTTCAATCGCCCTACCAATTGAACTAATCTTCGAATCACCGCAATACGTTTTGCTTCAAGCCCGTCAAATATAGCTTTATTTGCAGGACTTCTTTTTGCCCCCTCCATCATGAACCGCCTTTGATCTTCATACCCTCTTCCTGCGGTTATCAAAGCATCAACAGCCTCCCGTTGAGGAGTTCTTTCTGGGAATAGACTCATTGTGGTGCAACGTTCGGAGCACTAGCCATCATTCTTTTAAGTACAGGTTTCATTTCTTTATCGTCGCGTAAGTGTCCTGAGTTCTTAACCTCAATCACGCAGTCTTTACCAAGTGCTTCCTCAAATTTTCTTGCATACTGTATTGGCGTACAACGATCACGATCTCCTTGAGCGGTGAGAATTGGAATATCTCTAATTCTATCTATATTGTCTAAAATATAACTTTCTGGAATAAAGAGATCGTTCGATAGATAGAGAGTTTCTATACGTGCGGCAGCAATAGCATTTTCGTCTCCAACAACGTAAGACTCAATAGTACTTGGGTCGTCAGGCGCACAGAGGGTAAATTCATACATTGCGTATTCCTCAGCAAACTTTTGGGCAACTTTCTTATCTGAACTGTTTACCATTTTTTTATAGTAGGCAAGCACTTGTCTAGGATCGACTAACCCATCAGGACCTTTGCCCCGCTCATTAACTGGAACCATCCCCACAAATCTCTCCCACTCTTTTGTATATAAAAAGGTAGGATCACCTGTCTGATCAGCAAATAATCCTTCGGTTTCTTTTTTGGTGCCAAGATACATGCTCCACATTGCAAGCGATGCTGTTTTTTCAGGATGCTCAATGGCATAAAGAAGAGCCAAAGTTGAACCCCATGAGCCTCCTGCTACATTCATTTTTTCCAACTCAAACTTTGTACGGAGTTTTTCCATATCACTAATGATATGGAAGGGTGTATTAATTTTTTCTATCTCTTCTTTTTTCATCCCACCAGCTGACGGAGAACTTTCTCCACAACCACGCTGGTCAAAAAAGATTACATGGTCTGTTTCTGCATTAAAAAGTGCGACATGAGAACTATTGAAAGACTGCCCAGGACCACCATGCAAACACATGAATGGATTTCCATTTTTATTTCCCCACTCAATGACATATACTTTCTGACCCTCACCTACATCAACATACCCACTCCATAAAATATGTTTTACGGCTTCTTTCCCCGTTTTACCTTCCGCTATCTCTTGAGGTGTTTTAATACTTTCTTTTTCACGAGCCATTTATTTACTATAAAACAAATTCCTAAAAATACAAATTCCCAACTAAACCCTAACCGCTAAACGCTAACCCCTACTCCCCCTTAAACTTTATATACACCTTGTCGCCAAAGCGGAAATCCGCATATTCAAATTCTTTATTTCCCTTAAAGCTTTGGGATGCAAAAACCGATGCAATGTTTTCAAGGGTTGCTTGCTGATTTGATGTGCGAACAAACTTCAATACCTCACCGTCCGCAAACGCAAGCTCAACATCATTTGAGGCGCCATCAACAGTAACGGTATCTGGAATGCGATGTATCGATGAAGCAATGCCAGTAACTAATGTATTGAGAGAAGCAAAACCGCCATCAAGGTATGTGCTTCCAATAGGGACACCTCCGAGTGCTCCATAAAAACGAATCATAGGCGTGGCGTCTGTCACGGAAGCAAAAATAAATCCGTTTTTGTCGATACTGTAGCAAGCCTCAATCTCAGTGGCGCCATCACACCACAGAGCAGTCGCCCCTCGCTCTTCGGCAGTTACAGTGAGCGCATTGAAACCATTTCTAGAGATGGTAATTTTTGCCAGTGGAGGAAACGCAAGAGCTAGAGCATTCTCTATTTTTCTTTTTGGAAACAATAAGGAGTTTCTGTAGGGAATCCAATATGCGTATGAGCCATCCAATTTTTCTTCGACAAGTTTTTTGACTTCATCTGCTGAAACTATTGAGGTTCCTTTCACTTCAATTGAAGCAATTGTGGTTGCAGGGATACGCGCAAGAAACCACACAGCTATAAGCGACAGAGCGACAACTGCACTGCCCGCAGCCACCTTCACCCACACTAATCGGCGTCGCCTATCTCGAAGACTAAGTTTTGGCTGTTGCGAATTTGACATAGAAACCTTAGGTCTTCAGTATATCCTTCCCCACATATTGCTGAAGAACTTTTGGAACACGAACTGTGCCATTTGATTCCTGATAATTTTCAAGGATAGCCGCGAGTGTGCGTCCCATAGCCACAAGTGTTGCGTCGTTCATGTGCACAAATTCCATAGCGCCGTCAGAGCGTTTTGTTCTGGTATTCAAACGACGAGCTTGAAAACCGCCCATGTAGTCTGAGGTATGTGTTTCGCGGTATGCTCCCTGCCCTGGCATCCACGTGTTCATATCGAACTGCCTTTGATCAGGGAATCCCATATCCGCCGTGCAAATGGAAATTACCTGATACGGTAAACCGAGGAGTTGTAAAAAATGTTCCTGAAGTGCCACCATAAAATCCTGCTCTTGATACCCTTCCTCTGGTTTCGTGAAGGTCTCCATTTCTACCTTATCAAAGTGGTGCATGCGAATTAACCCACGAGTGTCTTTACCATAAGAACCTGCTTCTCTGCGGAATGACGGCGAGTATCCAACATAACGGATAGGTAGCATTTCCTCAGGAATAACCTCGTCCATGTGGATAGGCCCTAGAGTATGCTCTGCGCTTCCAATTAACACTTCATCATCTTTTTCAAAATAGTAGCGCTCATCTATAGGGTCGAGACGTGCCATCCTATTCATCACGGCTGAGCGCACCATATAAGGAGGGATAACAGGAATAAAAGGTTTCGAAGACACCTTTAAACCAGCACGCTCAATGACCCCTTTCAAAATGTCTTCGTCTGTAAGAACCTTCATTGCAAGATTGAGGAGTCCGAATTGCATGAGTGCAAGATCTCCCATGAGGTACGCAAAACGAGCACCAGAAACCACCCCTGCCTTCTCAGAATTTATAATTCCTAAATCACTCCCTATTTCAAAATGTTGCCGTGGAGAAAAAGGGCCGAAGCTTCGCTTTTCACCAACCTCGCGGAGCACCACATTCTCATCCTCACTCGCACCAATAGGTGTATCCGGTGAAGGAATGTTAGGAATCTTCAAAAGGAGTGTAACCAAATCTTTCTCTAGTGCTCCATGGCGAGCTTCAAGTGCCTGCAATTCTTCCTTAAGGAGTTTACCGGTTTCTATATCTCGCGTTGCAGCAGCCTCGTTTCTTTTACGATTCACTTCTTCAATCCGTTGCTTCACACCCTTGCGTTCTTCGTGCAACTTCAACACCTCGTCAATATCAACAGGCTTGCCTTTTTTATTTACAATCGCCGCACGGACGATGTCAGGATTATCTTGAATGAATTTGATGTCCAGCATGAGAATAGGGGTTAGGGTCTAGGGTATAGCGTTTAGGTTTAGATAGAGAGGAAAAATAACAAGAACGCAAAGTCCTAAGTTAAAATAGTAACACGATGGTTGAAATCAAAAAACTCAAACCCCAAAACTTTCCGGAGCTTCTTTCTGAGATTAACGATCCGCCGGAAACACTCTACTTACGAGGGGTATTGCCACCGCCCGAAACAAAACTTCTTGCGGTTGTAGGCTCACGGCGCATGAGTAGATATGGACAAGATGCGTGTGAGCATTTAATTGCCGGACTCGCTGGGTACCCAATTTCTATAGTTTCAGGACTTGCGCTTGGTATTGATGGTGTCGCCCATAAAGCTGCTCTCACTGCAGGCCTTCACACTATTGCCGTTCCTGGTTCTGGACTCTCTGAAGAGGCGCTCTATCCGCGAGCACACCTTATGCTTTCAAGAAATATCCTCGATTCCGGAGGAGCGCTTCTCTCGGAAATGGAACCAGATGAACACGCAGCTCCCTATACATTTCCTAAGCGTAATCGCATCATGGCAGGGATGAGCCACGCCGTCCTTATAATAGAAGCGGGCTTGAAATCAGGAACACTCATAACGGCACGGCTCGCTACTGAATATAACCGCGAACTCCTCATTGTCCCCCACTCTATTTTTTCCGAGGGAGGCGCCGGTGGGCATCTCTTTATGGGCCTTGGAGCAAAACCAGTACGGAATGCGGACGATATTCTTGATGTCTTTGATATGAAAAAAGAAGAGACTAAAAGAAGTGTTGAGCTTACTCCCGAAGAAGAGCGTGTGTTTGAAATTCTTTCTGCCCCCATGCCACGCGACGAATTAATTCGTACATTAGGAGTCTCTACTGGGAGTGCAAATGTGCTTCTTACACAAATGGAAATTCGTGGAATTATTACAGAATCGATGGGAGAAATTAGGAAAAATATGTAAGTCTACAGTTGACACGATTCATTTCATGCCGTACTAGTGTCTCGTAATGGCAACAAAAAGCGCAAGCGCAAAGAATACGCTCGTTATCGTTGAGTCGCCCGCAAAGGCAAAGACGATAGAAAAATACCTAGGACCTGGCTACAAGGTGCTTGCTTCCGTTGGGCATGTTCGTGATTTACCAAAATCTAGCAAGGACGCTATTGATATTGAGGGTGGCTTTATACCTCGCTATGTCACTGTTCCAGGAAAAGGAGATGTCATTAAAAAAATTGTAGAGGCTGCAGAAAAAGCTGACGAGGTGCTTCTTGCAACCGACCCTGACCGCGAAGGAGAAGCTATTGCGTGGCACCTAAATGAAGCGGCACATCTTAAAGGTGCAAAGCGTGTCGTTTTTCATGAAATTACCAAAGACGCCGTAACAGAGGCAATTGCGCATCCACGAAAAATTGATCAAGATCTTCGAAAAGCGCAGGAAGCCAGGCGTGTTCTTGACCGACTTGTAGGGTACGACCTTTCAGGACTCATTTGGAAAAAAGTTCGCTACGGCCTTTCAGCAGGAAGAGTGCAATCGCCAGCGCTTCGCATTCTCGTAGAAAAAGAACGAGAAATCCGTGCGTTCAACCCCGTCCAATATTTCGTTATCACTGCAGATTTGCAAACTCCTCGAGGCGATACATTTACTGCTACCTGCTCAACTGAGCCAGCAACAATCGCCGAAGCCGAAGAAATTGTAAAGAACGGCAAAAAAGGTGCGTGGGTAGTTGCCGATGTTACTTCTTCCCCAGTGAAGCGTTCCCCAAAAGCACCATTCACTACATCAACACTCCAGCAGTCAGCAAGTTCTCGCCTTGGTTTCTCACCTTCACGCACCATGCGCACTGCACAAAGGCTCTACGAAGCTGGCCACATAACCTACATGCGTACCGACAGCACGAGCCTTGCTGAAGTTGCAGTGAGTGCAATCGCAACACATGTAAAAAAAGAATACGGCGCAAACTACCTTGAAACTCGTACCTACAAGACAAAAAGTAAAAACGCTCAAGAAGCTCACGAAGCAGTGCGCCCTACAGACATAACAGTCGCGAGAGCGGGTGCAACTGACGAAGAAGAACGCTTGTACGCACTTATACGTGCTCGTACGGTAGCCTCACAAATGGCAGATGCAATAATGACCCGTTCAAAAATTACTGCCATCACTGAAGGAGTTCCTGAATTTGGTGTCACTGGTTCCACTGTGCAATTTGATGGATGGCTTGCTGCGGATATTGAGGCTAAAGGTGAAGAAACAATTCTCCCTGAAGCAAAAAAGGGAGAGAAATTAAAACTAGAGAAAATAGAATCGCAGGAAAAATATACCCAACCTCCCGCACGCTATACCGAAGCAGGTTTGGTTAAAGAACTCGAAAAACGCGGTATCGGCCGACCATCTACGTATGCGTCAATCATCAAGACTGTTGTCGATCGTGGCTATGTTGAAAAAATTGGACGAGCATTGCATCCAACAACTACAGGTGAAGTAGTCTCAACATTTCTAGAGGAAAACTTTGAAAAATACATCAGCGATTCATTTACTGCTGAAATGGAGAACGAACTCGACCAAATTGCCTCAGGCGAGCGTGAATATACAAAAACCTTGAAGGATTTTTACGGACCATTTTCAAAAGATGTCGCATCAAAAGAAAATATTCCAAAGCTCACTACTCTCGGTGATGTTCCTGAAGAATTCCCCTGCCCTTTGTGCGGACATGCAATGGTTATGAAACTTTCACGCACTGGCGTGTTCATGAGCTGTGCACGATTTCCTGACTGTAAAGGTTCTCGCACTGAGAAAGGAGAAGTTATTAAAGAGACTGAATCCATTGGTGATCATCCAGAAACCGGACACCCAATTCATGTGCGTGTCGGTCGCTTTGGCCCCTATTTAGAAATGGGTCCAAAAATGGAACCTGTACCAGAACCTGTGGACGGAAAAAAGAAAAAGAAAGCAAAAAAACCTGATACAAGAAAAGCGAGTATCCCTCCAGAAATAATCCCTGAATCAATCACAATGGAACAGGCTGTTAAGCTTCTTTCACTTCCGCGAGAATTAGGTGTCCACCCTGACTCGAGCATGCCTATCACTGCAGCCATAGGAAAATTCGGTCCGTTCATCGTACACAACGGAGATTTTCGTTCACTCAAAGGAGCTGACGAGCCATATGGAATTACCTACGAGCGAGCCCTCGAGATTCTAAAGGAGCCAAAGAAGGGACGCCCTGGCATTGCCATTGCACGCGAAGTAGGAACACATCCACGCACAAAGAAAAAAATATATCTCTATAAATCAAAGAGCGGGTTCTTTTTGAAAAAAGGCTTCAAGCATGTGCGAATTCCCGATGGAATGGATCCAGAGAAACTCACCGTGCCAGAAGCACTTGAATTATTAAAGGCGTCTTAGGCGAGAAGCTTCGGCATACCCAGTAGCAGCAATGCGTCGCAACAAAGGCGCTTGCGGTGAACGATAATTAATCAAGACCGCTGTAGCAAGGCCCCAAGCACCTGAATCTAAATTAGAAGCTCTACGAGCTATTCTTTCAGAACTCATTCGACTGACTCTTCTCGGAGGCAAACTTTCACGTGTAGTCATTTAAAAATTTTATATCAAAATTTAAACGATGTGTCAATAATTCTCAAATTCTTATCTGAAATTACTATCTATAAAAGCTAGCCCCTAAAGACTATACACCCCATGAGATAGCCTGTATTTCGTTCACATTCACATTGACAGCTACAAACCACAGACAGCAGGTAACATTGAACATTATTTATCTCACGGGGTACACTACTCAAATGCCTCATGCCACTGATGACATCGTACGTGCAATGCAGTCCCCTTCCTCGGAAGATCAGAAGGCAATTCAGGTAGCCTATGAATTTGCAAAGGTAGCTCATGGTGAAGAAAAAAGAAAATCAGGTGAGCCATACATCATCCACCCAACTGCAATTGCAGTAACGCTCGCCAAGCTTGGAATGGACCGCGAAACAATCATTGCAGGAATTCTGCATGACACAGTTGAGGACACGCCCGTTACCATCGAAGAAATAGAAGAAAAATTTGGTGCGACTGTACGGTTTTTAGTTGAGGGGGTCACGAAGCTTTCAAAATTAAAATATCGTGGAGTAGAGAGGCACGTGGAAAGTTTACGGCGTCTACTCGTTGCAACCGCAAATGACATTCGTGTCATCATCATCAAGCTTGCCGATAGGCTCCATAACATGGAGACGATCACTTTCGTTGAACCTATTGAAAAACGCATGCGTATCGCACTTGAAACGAAGGAGGTGTACGTCCCTATTGCAGAAAGACTCGGTATTGGTTTAATAAAATCTCAACTCGAAGACTTAGCATTTAAAACATTAGAACCTGAACGATACAAAAAGATCCATCAGTTCTTGGAGGAGCGAGGGGAAACAGAAAAAGAAGCACTCGATAAAGCCCTCAATGACCTACGCAAAGCACTTGCTGAAGCAGGTATACGCAACTTTAGAACAGAATCACGCGTAAAAAATGTTCATAGTTTTGCCACGAAACTTATTCGTAAAGGAAATGACCCTGATAAGGTGTACGACATATTTGCGATTCGCATTATCGTACCAACACTTGAGGATTGTTATCGATCATTTGGGGTTATTCATAATATTTGGAGGCCAATTCCTGGACGCATTAAAGATTACATCGCAAGCCCAAAGCCAAACGGCTACCGTACACTTCACACCACAATCATCACCCCCCATAAGTTGATTATTGAAATCCAGATACGATCTGAAGAGATGCAACAAGAAAGTAAATTCGGAGTAATGGCGCATTTCATATATAAGAATAAAAGTCAGGGTAGCGAGCCTGGAAAAGATTCAAAAATAGGATGGGTGGGACGGTTTGTTCCGTCGCTCATGAAAATGACGCGCGCAGAAAAATCTCTCACGCAAACAAGTGCACCAACACCGCGCTGGCTTACTGATTTAAATACCGCAGCGGAGGAATTTGAAGGAGAGGAAGCATTTAAAGATGCGCTCCGTGAAGATTTTTTTGCACGAAGAATGTTTGTATTCACCCCAAAGGGTGATGTTATCGACTTACCTATTGGTGCAACCCCAATAGACTTTGCATACGCAGTACACACGAACCTTGTTGACCTTATGTCTGGGGCTAGGGTGAATGGAAAAATGGTTGGTCTTGATACAGAGTTACACAAAGGAGATATTGTTGAAATACAAACAAAGAAAATAGGAACGCCAAATAAAAAGTGGCTTGATTACACAAAAACTGCATCGGCTCGTCGCTACATCCGCGCAACATTAAAGAAGAAAGAAAATAAATCCTAGCTCTACGCCGACCATGCCAAAGAATTTCAAGTTAAAAGATTAAAAATTTTCTCTTAGAAAAAATTCACCCATATATGGGTGAATTTTGTAAAGATATACTGCGGAGGATTTTCCAGTGACTTGATATATCAAGTCACTACCACCCCCTTTAAAATAAAATACCCTAAGGTGAAACCTTGGGGTATTTTTGTTTATTCTGCTATACAGGTGGAAACTAGATAGAGAAATGTTTCAAAGAAAAGTCATCATCATTCGAAGGAGGTGGAGGTACAGAAGCGAGCGTTGAAGGCACATCTACCATATCGTTTCTTTGTTCTTGAACCTCTGAGATAGGGCTCTCTGCTTGAGGCGAGATAGCACGGCGCTCTATATGTGCGAGCATTCCTTCCAAATCTTCTGTTGAGAAAAAATCAATAATAAGCTTTCCTCCTTTTTCTTGTGCTTTTATTTCAACTTTTGTTCCCAATGATTCTGCAAATGCTCGCTCAAGTGCCTCTATTTGAGGAGTAATGTCGCGCTTTCGCGCTTTCTCCACAGCAATCTCACGCGTAATTTTTTCAACATCACGCACTGATAATTTGCGAATCATAATGTCACGAAAGACTGTCTTTTGTTCTTCGGGTCTGTCGGAGAGCATGAGTAATGCTCGAGCATGACCTTCGTAAATAGCACCACCAATAACTGCCTGTTGCATTTCAGCAGGTAGTGCAAGAAGGCGAATTGAGTTTGAAACATACTCACGACTCTTCCCCACCTTCACAGCAATTTCTGAGTTATTTAAACTAAATTCCTTCTGCAAACGATCAAAGGCGCGCGCACGGTCAATGGCATTCAGATCTTCTCGTTGTAAGTTTTCAATGATAGCAAGCTCTAAGCGTACTCGACTTTGTTCCTCAGTGGAGCGAATAATAACAGGCACTTGAGAGAGGCCAGCAAGCTTTGATGCACGGAGCCGGCGTTCCCCCGCGATGAGTTCATAGTAGGTTGAAAGTCCGCCATCTTCACGCGACTCTTCGTATCGTGTGACCATAAGTGGCTGTAAGACGCCGTACTGACGAATAGAGCCTGCCAAATCTTTCAATTTTGCTTCATCGAACTCGGTACGTGGTTGATATTGATTTGGTCGTATTTTTTCAACCTCGACCCAAAAAATTGCATCTCCTTGAAACTGTGACATGGGAAAATTGTAACACGAACACAAAAGAAGCGTGAGATAAAAAACTCTCCTGTTTCTCAAAAATTGAGAAAATTCAACTACCCAACCTATTCCCTACTACTCTTTACCTGTATAGTATAATTTAACGACCGTTAAATTATACTATACAGGTGGAATGGTGTGGAGGTTTTTAGTTTTTTAAGTATCGAACACGAACCTCTGATACAGGTCATTCAACTAACTCAATCTAGTATTGAATATCGTAGGATAACTAGACCATACTGCTCCTTTCGGGTACTCTACACGAAGCAACGCACGAGTCCTAGTTGCACAAGCCGGAGTGGTGGAATGGTATACACGCACGACTCAAAATCGTGTCTCGCAAGGGATGAGGGTTCGAGTCCCTCCTCCGGCACCAGTAAGCAGAGCGAACGGGCCGGAAGCATGCCAGACTACTCTGGCATGCGGGAGGGACTCGAAAGCCGGAACGATGTTTTTCGTTACGAAAAACCGTGAGCTGGGGTCGAGAGCAAAAACGAGCGCAGGCGAGTTTTTGACTTGTGACCGAGTCCCTCCTCCGGCACAGTGAACAAAGTGAACGGGCCGGAAGCACGCCAGACTACTCTGGTGTGCGGGAGGGCGATGAGCACATCGTGCCGAGAGGAACTCGAAAGCCGGAACGATTTTTTTCGTCAGGAAAAACCGTGAGCGGGCGATTAGAGAATCGTGCCGAGAGGCTTCGCAGAAATTGTGAGCGACGGCGAACAATTATCTGTGACCGAGCTCTCCTCCGGCACACCTATATTTTTCTCGAATTGGTTGTAATAATATTCCAATCGTCCTTTTCTGTAATCAAAAGATAATCAACAGGCTCATCCCATGGTTCACGGTTTAATTTCTCTTCAGAAATTTGGAGCGCATTTAAAACACCGATACGAATCCATTCACGAGGTAACTCTTTGAGAAATCTATCGTACCAGCCTCCACCACGCCCATGACGTGTTCCGAAATGATCAAATTCCCTCCCAGGAATAAGAATACAAACTTTTTCATCCGCATGTGTCTCTAAAAGCGACAGTGCAAAATCATGCGGAGAAATATTCTTGTCTGCAAGAATGGAACGCCCAGAGTTAAAAATTTTATTTTTAACTAGAAACTCATGCAGGTTAGGCTCATCGCCCATCGGTGAATACCCAATGATGGCATCCGCCTCACGAAGTTTTTCAAGAAGTTCTTCCTTGTCATTCATCGATCCAAAAGCTGAAAGCTGTAACCTGACACCTGAAAGCTGGTCAAATCTTTCCCACCAAATCCAAATCCCCTCCTTTCAGTGTATCGTCACCTGGTTTCCATGCAGCAGGACACACTTGACCTCCGTGCGATCGAACAAATTGAGCAGCTTGAAGCTTGCGAATAAGTTCTTGTGCAGAACGGCCAATTGAATTGTCATTGATTTCCATCGTAGAAAGAATGCCATCTGGATCAATGATGAATGTGCCGCGGAGCGATAACCCTTCATCTTCCATGTGTTCAAGTCCATCATTTTCAATATAGGTCCCGAAAGCTCGAGCAAGTCTACCTGCAGTATCTGACGCCATAGGGAATTCAATTTTGGCTATTGCTGGCGATGTATCGTGCCATGCTTTATGCACAAACACTGTGTCAGCACTTACGCTGACAATTTCGGTATCTAAATCTGTAAAAACCTTATGGGAGTCCGCAAGTTCTTCAAGTTCTGTAGGGCACACAAAGGTGAAATCTGCTGGATAGAAAAAAAGAACAAGCCACTTGCCTTTATAGTCAGAAAGTCGAATTTTCTTTATTTTTTCGTTGTGAAATACCTCGCATTCTAAGTCAGGAATTGCACGTCCAACACGCACCATACTCATAAATCCTTTCGTCGTATCTTCGTTATTGTCTTTTTTTTCTTTTGCCATTGCAGTTCTAATGAAGCTAGTTCTAACGATTATCATGATAGCATACCAGCCATAATGAAAGAGAAAATTATAGTCATCCTTGGACCTACTGCGGTGGGTAAAACAAGCATTTCTATTGAAATAGCTAAAGCACTCGGTGGTGAGGTTGTGTCTGCGGACTCACGGCAAGTCTATAGAAGACTTGATATTGGGAGTGGCAAAGTTACACCATCTGAGATGAACGGGGTCCCCCATCATCTTATTGATGTTGTAAATCCTCAAGAAATATTTTCGGTGTCCGACTATATACACCGAGGCAGACAAGCATTGAACGACATACTTGCACGCAAAAAAGTGCCAATCATTGTTGGGGGCACTGGCTTCTACATTGATGCACTTTTAGGAACCATCTCACTTCCTAATGTACCGGCTGATCAAGATTTGAGAACAAAACTTTCAGGGTTCAGCTTGGAAGAATTAAATGCAGAGCTTCAGAATTTAGATCCTGAAAGAATTAAAACTATAGACATAAAAAATCCAGTGCGCTTAATACGAGCCATAGAAATAGCACGGGCACTTGGTACAACTCCTCAATCCACACCAGAGGCACCCTACAATGTTTTATATATTGGACTCACTTTGCCACTCACTCAATTGCAGGAAAAAATACGCACTCGTCTTCTCGCTCGTCTAGAGTTAGGAATGCTTGATGAAGCAATTCGGCTCCACGCACATGGGCTCTCATGGGAGAGAATGGAAAGCTTAGGACTTGAGTATCGCTATATGGCACGACACCTTCAGGGAGATATTTCGTATGAAGAAATGATTAACCAGTTAGAAATAGAAATACGACATTACGCAAAGCGCCAAATGACGTGGTTTAAGCGAAACAAAGATATTCAGTGGTTTACCCCGAATGCAGTTGAGGGGTTTAATCCAGAACAGAAAAAAGAAATCCTCGCACTAACAAAAAACTTTATGTCTCCCAACTACTCCGATTAATCGGAGTAGTTGGGAGAGGTATTCCGAACAGTCCACACCCCGAAGAACCACATATTGACTTTCCTCAGAGGAAGTACATGATTTAGTGAGATAGTGCCTGATTATTGGTTTTCTAAACAGAAACTGAAACATATGGGATCGCAATACGAAGGTCGACATCGTGCTCCAAAAAATAATTGGGTTGCGCCATTGTTTGCGGCTCTTTCGCTTGGCTTATTCACAAGCGATGCGGGAGCGCAGAGTCAACCTGACCGAAGCTTCTACTTTAATCGTGACCCTGAACTTCCCCTAGCGGAAAACATTAGAAGATTTAATCAAATGCAAGCAAGACGGAGGAGTGGGGAAATATCAGATGATTGCATGGAAATTATAGCTATTACAGAAAGACAGCTACGAGCAGGTGATCATCCGGAGTATTTAGATGAAGATGTTTCAGCTTGCAGTAAAAAGGAATTTAAAAGATTAAAAGCTCTCGAGCGTACCAACCAGGAAGACCTATTTGAGTGATGGGAACAGTAACTGGTAACGGGGCGCGACTAAGTATATTAAGAACGCGCGAATAATACGTTAGACAGCACGCCATGATCTGCGGATTTTATTTCGATTGCATTTTAAAACGTTAGATCACCTTGAAATTTCACTGCGCCAGGGCAACCCGGGAAACCAAGGTTCTTATCGGCATAATATTGATTCACCCAACGAGGCGCTACAACAAGAGTATCGAAGGTGCAGAGCTCATGTAAAGAGACTCTGAGTCTTTGCATGAGATCATCTGAAGCCCTGCGCCGTATATCACCAATAGGTTCTTTGAAAATTGAAAGATATATTCGTTGCTCGTCAGGAACGTAACTTATTTCATACTGAAGGTCAGTGTCAGAAAATTCAAACTCTTTAGGAAATGCAATAAGAAACGCATCGCCTTCTGAGGTGGTAGCGACGTCGATGTCTTTTGTGAAATCTCTCACCTCTATCACGCCACTTAGAGTACGAAGAGGAATTGTGCCCGAGGTCTTCATTATGTCATTTTGTGTATCTTGATCTGACGAGAGTGTGGCACTGCTCTCTTTTGAATTTGAAAATGGCAAAAGACTTGAAAAATAATCAGATGGCGAGGAAACCGTTTTTTTCGGCGCGAAGAATAATGTATACATTACACCAGCACCTATAACCAGAAGAAGGGTAAGAGTAACTGTAGCAATGAGCAATGTGTTTCGAGGATTCATAAAAATAAGCTAATACGAACAGGCATTTGTAACTTGCAAGTCAAGAATGGTCGGCTCTAGCGCGTACCTATTTCCACATCCGTCTACATATACATCAGCTGGGTATGTGCCTGGACCTCTGCCATCAAAATCATCGAAGTGTCTATAAAATCTAAGACTTTTTACAAAAGCATCAAGCGGTGGACCTCTCCGTATATCAAGCTTAAAGCCGTTTCCGTGAGAATAGCGACCAGTAGCGTGTCTTCCGTCAGTGCCCGAAGTAATAGTAAAGACGCATCTACAGGCATTATGAAGATTGATTGCTTGCACAATAGTGCTTTCTTTCACACCCTCCAGTGACGCAGAGGAAAGACATTGGACTCCTGTTCTGCCACCACATACACCAGCACCTTCGAGACGTCTCACTGCCTCAGCGTTAGTAAGGGAGTTTCCCGGTACGCTTATGGGTGTACCAACCGCAGTTCCACTGCCGGTCACAGGAGGACGAGATGTTGGTGCACCTGGTGCGTCTGGAAACGCGGCGCTGGTTGGCTTGTCCACACACGCAATATCACTCCATATAGCAAGCCCCCTTCCTGTCAACACCGAAAAAGTAATATTAACGAGAAGCCATGCGGTCAGGACGATACATAAACCAACAAATACATTCACAAAGACCCCATGCGCTTTCTTCACTTGCTCTGGTTTGCTCGCTGCGGTTACATACAGAATGCCTGCATAGGCAAACATGAGGGTTGCGATAATAACTGAAAACGCAATAGCAAAATTAATGACATTACTAGAAAGCTCAATGAGATCACATGCTCTGCAGAAAGCACCTTCACATTGGGGGACTAATCCACCACCACTACCGCTTAAGAGTGCTGAAGGATCTTGCTGGACTGCAGCAAAGGAAAAAAACGGAACAACAATGAGAGCTATGCTGAACAAAATAAGAAGCTTTTTTTTCATACGCCTTGCACTTCTCAATAGTATATAGGCAAAGTGTTCTCAAAATGATACTTATGCCCGTCCCTGAAGCCTAGGTATTGAGCAATCCACAGTGTTGGGTTGACATACTTGACCTCTGTTGAGAGAGGAGTATGGTGAATGTGTGTGCTAAAAGGGAGATACTTTTAGAAGCTCATTTTCATAATCAATAGTATGGCAAACTTCTCATTTGAAGGATTTGAAAGTAGTGAAAAGCCCAAAGCTCGGAAAGTTAAACTTCCGGCAATATTGGGAGCCATTGCTTTGTTTTTAGGTGGTGAAGCGTCTGCACAACAAGCGCAGGGTCGTCCTATAACACAAGCGCAATTTGAAGCAACTCTCAGTCCTGAGGAAAGAGCGTTACGAAGAGCATACGAGGAACGAGAACGAACAGATCCAGTTGCTAGGGCCGCTGCGATTGCTAGAGAGAGACGGCAAGCTCAGGCACAAAGAGACGGCGAAACTTACTGTAGGCAAATTGAAGCACGAATTGAAAATGAAGGCTACGCAAAGGTCGAGCGAGATATTGGCGGAATGGGGTTAATGGACTGTGGTTTGGACTAAAAAACTCTCTCAAAATAGAAACTACCCTTACAGGTAGTTTCTATTTATGATTCTGAATCCACCACTTTTTTACTAGTGGGAGCGACTGTGTAGAGAGGAAATACCCCACAGCAGGTAACAATGCATTGAGTATAAAATTTCTAACCCCAAGCACTGCAAGAATAAAACACGCAACAATATAAGTAATGATAGTAATAGTGAAGATACGAAACCAACTTACCTCCCATGCCTTCTCGGCCCCCACTTTACTATTTCGCTCCCGAATGAGTTGCACTTCCCTTTCCAATTTTTGTATACGATCTTCTGTCATAGAATCAGTGTAACTCATCCGCTTCAAAAAATACTACCAGATCTCACCACTAAATAAGGTTAATCACTTCTTAATTATCACTACGCAAAACCTTTTTTCCATCTTTCAGATTTAAAATCACAATATAGTATAATCTAACGGTCGTTAGATTATACTATATTATGCATTGAGGCTCGGCAGTTAATTCTACTGTTGATTTGAACTGTGACCTCGCTTTTCTAATGCGCTACAGAGCAAAAAACCAATCAGTGTATGGAAATGTTAGGATTGTAATCAATGCCCATAGATATTCTCAACCCAGTTTCTTCAACATACATCTTCGCAGTACTACTTTTCGTGGGGCTGATGTTTTCGTTGAAGAAAAAAGAACATACAGAACTCCTGCCTCCAGCCCTTTCACAAGAACTTAAAGGGTTCGCTATGCTTGCGATTATTTTGGCGCACGTTGGGTACTTCCTCGTAAGCGATCATCGATTTTTATTTCCTCTTTCAATTCTCGCGGGCGTTGGAGTTGACCTCTTCCTCTTTCTATCCGGTTTCGGGCTTGCGCTATCTGCTCTCAAAAAGAAGCTTCCCTTGAAAGCCTTTTACTTACGACATTTACCTAAATTATATGTTCCATTCTGGATAGTGCTTGCTGTGCTTTTTGTTGCTGATTTTCTAATACTCAAAAATACTTATTCTTGGAGCTACACACTACAATCATTTGCCGGCTTCTTTCCTCACGCCAATCTATTTACCGATATCAACTCCCCTCTTTGGTACTTCACCTTTATTCTTTTTTTCTATCTAATATTTCCTCTTCTATTCCTGAAAAAAAGACCTCTACTTTCAGCACTCCTCATGTATGGAGTAGCGGAGGGTATTATGTTTCTGCATCTGCCTATTTTAAAAGACACTGAACACCTCTATCTCCTTCATACCATTGCGTTTCCTTTGGGTGTAGCGGTAGCAGGGCTTTATGAGAGGTATTCAAAAAACCGCGAGTACCTAGAAGGGCGCATCAAAAAATTGAGCGTCTGGATCCTGATTCCGACCATCATTTTTCTTGGAACAATCTTTTCTTACTTTGCTTATTTTTCTGGCGTTGGCACACCAACACAGCAATATATAAGCCTACTGTTAACTTTATTACTCGTAATCCTTTTCATCCTCAAACCCTTTCGTATAAACCTTTTCTATCTCTTGGGAATTTATTCCTATGAACTCTATCTCATTCATTGGCCATTAATGTCTCGGTACGACATTTTCTACCAAAGTATTCCTGCATGGCTGGCAACGGCACTATATATACCTCTCCTTTTGGGATTAAGCTGGCTTTTGCACACACTCGTGGTGACTATCCTTAGAAAAAAAATCCCAAGTTAACCTATTTCATAAAAAATACCCGCCATACGACGGGTATTTTTTACTGTTCCAAAAGAATTACTTTCTCGTGGTCACCGTCACAATATCTCCTCGCACAGTTCCGTATGAGTTTTCAGCAACTACACGGTAGTAGTAACGAGTATCCTTAGAAAGACTGGTAACGGTTGTAGAAACCGACACATTCGATGTTCCAGAACCTGCCACATTTGTTTTAGTGGTAGAACCTAACAAAGAACCAAGTAGAGCATCTACTCCGTACTCAAACCAGAAACGAGTAGCGTCACCATTTGGATTCACTCGTCCATTGAACTTGAGAGACGACTGCGCTATGTTAGTTGCCGAAGTCGTGTCCACAGTTGGAGAATTCGAACTTGCGGGTCCAGATGTCGTGAACGAAAGAATGGAGCCGTTTGTTGTCCCGTATTGATTGCTAGCATTCAGACGGAAATAATACTTAGTAACAGGTCTCAGGTTTGTAATTGCAACCGAAGCTCCAAGAGATGTAGATCCACTTCCCGCTCCTTGAAGTGCGGTTGCGTTACCGAGGTTATTCGTTTCGCCATACTCAAACCAATAGCTCGTTGCTAAATTGTTTGGGTTTACATTTCCAGTAAGGTTTGCCGTAGTACGAGAAACATCTACCGCATTATTAGTCTGAGTCGTTGGCACACTTCCTGTAGGTGGAGGGTTTGAGTTAGTAGTTAGGCTTAATGTTCCTCCGTTCACAGTTCCAAAACTATTTGATGCACTCAAACGGTAATAGTAAGTGGTATTTGCTGACAGCCCCGCTATGTATGCAGGACTTGGAATAATAACGAAACCAGAACCAACAATTTGAGAGGGAGTCTTTGTTCCTAGAGTTGCTGTTTTTCCATACTCGTACCAATACACAGTCTGCGCACCCTTTGGCGTCACTTTCCCAGTTACGAGTGCAGTAGAATTTGATACAAATACCTCGGCACCTGTGACAACCGTAGGCACAGTGGCATTTACTGTAGGAGTAGGTGTTGATGGGGTGGTGGTGTTTCCTGAGGGTGTAGGTGTAACAGCTACCACAGGAGAACTTGGATTTGTACTATATGCATAGACAAGCCATCCACTCACAGCAACAATAGTTACAACTAATATAGCGATAATCGTGTTTTTACTGATGGTCATATGTTCGAAAAAATTATTTTAAAATACAGAAAATAAGTTGGTTGGGTAGCCGACCTCACGATGCATACCTTTCAGCGATAATGACGACCAACGAACACACCTATTACAGCCGAGGATAGATACCGCTACTGCGAGAGATAGTTAGATTAGTTTTTATATCTTTCCCTTACCGAAAGCATTCCAAGGAAGCTTGATATTTGATTCTGGGAAACTATTCAACACCCATTCCACGTAGGTATTACTATTAGGACCAAAAAGCGAGTAATAATCTCGATGTGGATACGAAGTGACGGAATGCTCAATGTAATCAGCCATACGCTCCGCAATTGAACCCATACCACCTTCCACTATATCTATAACTTTCCCATTCCAATGGTGTTGATGCATAGAGGGAAATATTTCTAAACCTTCAAAGGGCGGTTTTGCATTTTTATGTAAACGACCAGAACACTCTTCACAAGAGTGTTCTCCAAAAAACCCTCCACTTTCTTCGGTATTGTAGCGACCGATACCAAATCGTGACACTACTCCTTTTTTATTTATAACAAACCACGGATGCACGGCGAACGAAAACGGCATCGTTGCTGGGCAACCCATCAAAAAAACCTGATAGGTATCTTGTTTTATGAGTGATGCTGAAGGTTGGAACATAAAGCTATTCAGAAGGATTCGCCTCTCGTTGCTGATGCAATTCGAAACCTACGGTCGCTCTTCGCCCCCTGCGGCCATTTCTGGGTAACAAGGATTCTCTCCTTACAGGAGCTGTACACCCTTTCATATCGTACTCGCCTGAAGACAGGCTCCGTGCGATATATTCAGGGTCTTCGAATCCTTGTCGAAAAGCACATAAGTGCTTTTCTTGGGCCCGCAGTTTTTCACTGCGTTTCAAAACTGCGGGCCCACAAGGATTCGAACCTTGATCGACGGTTTTGGAGACCGTAATTCTACCATTGAACTATAGGCCCTATAGAGTCACCAGTATAAATGAAAAAAGGGAAAAAGTATTTCCCTTTCAAACACCAAAAGTAGGCAGTGCTTACTTTTTAGCTTCTTTGAAGGTCACACGCTTTCGTACGACTGGGTCGTACTTTTTGAGCGCCATTTTTGTATTCGCAAGCTTCTTTTTGTTTTTGGTAGTCCAAATAACATGGCCAGAAGCCGAGGATTTCATCTTGATGAGGTTATCTTGTGACATGCCGTGTACTATACCTCAGGTTCTACTACGGGTCAAAATACGAGAAACTCCCTATACTCCCTGTCCCAAAGATCCGCTTGCTCGCCTAACAAGCTCATCTCTCAAAACCTCTGCATCTGCTTTTGATACTCCAGGCAACCTCCCTTCTGCACTGATGCCTGCCATCCCATATCGGCTTATCGAAGCACTCGCCCCTGCCGTCTGAATATGCAAATCTGAAAGGCCAAGTAGGCGCGCCAGAATGCCGCGGTTAATATCAACATTTTGGATTCGTGCGTAAGGTATCGTAACGTATCTTTTCCAGATGACTCCCGACTCCTTCCGAAATCCCAAATCAGTGAGCTCATAGCGGTAGAAGTGATATGAGAGCTTTGCCCAAATAAATGAGAGTGCAGTGAAAACCGCTACGACTAAAACGAGCCATCCAAGCACAGTGGAAAGCATAGTATCGCCCATGAAAGAGTTTTCAAAAACGACAAAGAGCGTCCATCCGACAAAAATCAAACTAAAAATTAAGGAGCTAGATACAGAGCTCAAAAAGAATAACCACACTGCTTTTTTGTCTAGTTGTTTCATAGAAAATATATAAATAAGTGAACTCCTTTCAGTATATAACAAATCTCGGGTTGGATTCGCCTCTCGCGTTTGACCCTCAAAGGGAGACGAGGCGTCTTGAGCTCGAAACCTACGGTCGCTGTGCGGACAACAGTTCCAACTGCAACTATTCAGAATAGATGAAGAAACTTGTTGTTCATATGATTAGATAATTTCCCCTGTCTTCTCAAGCATCATGTGATGGATGGTGCTGATGGCAAGCCAGATTGCAATAAGCATGAGGACAGCTGAGCACATGAGTGCATCCATTTTCGTGATTCCGAACACGTCCTCAGAATTACCGAAAACACTAATCAAGAAAGATACAACTCCAATAAATCCGGCAACTACACTGCCTACATGTATTGCTTTTGATAGTTTCATAATTTTGTTTTATTTTTTAATATTTATAAAGTTCTTCTTCCCAGTAGAACCGCATTGATCGCCACAATGACAGTTGAAAGAGACATGAACACCGCCGCTAACCATGGTTGCAATATAATACCCCAAGGCGCGAGTACTCCAGCAGCCAATGGAATAGCGACGACGTTATAGCCAGTTGCCCAGAAGAGATTCTGGATCATTTTATTGTAGGTAAGACGGGAGAGATTAAAAATTTTCGGAATATCTCTCGGGTCATTTTTAACAAGTATTATTCCCGCAGATTCAATGGCCACGTTTGTACCTGCGCCAATTGCGATACCTAGGTTTGCTTGAGCAAGAGCGGGGGCATCATTTACCCCGTCGCCAACCATCGCAACTCTACGACCATTACTTTGGAGCAATTTTACCTTTTCAGATTTTTCTTCAGGTCGAACGCGCGCAAAATACTCATCAATACCAAGCTCGTTGGCAACTTCTTTCGCTACGTCCTCAGAATCTCCCGTAATCATCGAGACTAAAATGCCTGCTTCTTTCAAATGTGCCACTGCTTCCTTTGCTTCAGGGCGAACAGAATCGGCTACTACGATCGTGCCAATAACCTCACCATCTTTTTCAACGACAATATCCTTACCACCTCGATGACCAACAAAAATAGTAATGCCGTCAACTTTTGCTTCTACTCCAGTACCCGCGATAGTTTTAAACTCTCTTACTTCTCCAATGTGTAGATTTCTCTTTTGAGCTTCTTTCAGAATTGCCTTGCCGATTGGGTGCTCGGAGTTTGTTTCCACTGCGGCTGCGAGTGCAAGTACCTCATCTGAAGTTACTGAAACGACACCAAATTCTCCTTTGGTGAGCGTACCCGTTTTATCGAACAAGACCGTATCAATCTTCCGAGCTTCTTCAAGTGCGATTCTTTGGCGGATTAACAAACCATTTCTTGCTGCCATTGTTGTTGATATCGCAGCAACTAGCGGTACTGCCAGACCTAGTGCATGAGGACAGGCAATTACGAGAACGGCGACAAAACGCTCGACGGCGGTGAGAGTGCCGGCGCCTAGAGCGATCCATGCTGTAAACGTAATACCCCCACCAACGATAGCTACAATGGTGAGATAGAACGCAGCTTGATCTGAAAGCACCTGTAATCGCGACTTTGACGCCTGTGCCTCAGCTACCAGGCGCATTACTCCTGCAAGAAACGTTTTCTCTCCAATGGTACTAATCTCAACTGTGAGGCTACCATCTCCATTTATTGAACCAGCGATGACCTCGGCGCCTACAGTTTTTCGCACTGGCTTCGATTCTCCTGTAAGAATAGATTCATTTACATTTGATAGCCCCTCAATTACTTTGCCATCAGCGGGGATTTTTGAGCCCGGCTTTATCAAAACAACATCGCCAACCTTAAGTTCAGAAATTGAGATCGTTATCGTAGAGCCACCACGAATAACATCTGCAGTATCAGGGAGCAGTTTTGATAATTCTTTGAGTGCCCCTTGTGCGTTGGTGACAGATTTCATTTCAATCCAATGACCAAGAAGCATAATTGTTATGAGAGACGCGAGTTCAAACATCAGGTCATGCATCCCGCCTGAGAGTATTGAGAAGGTGCTATACGCGTAAGCGGCAGTAACTGCAATGGCAATGAGCGTCATCATGCCGGGCAATCTGTCTTTTAGCTCCCGGTATGCACTTTGGAGAAATACCCAACCACAGTAAAAGTAGGTAACCGAGCCGAGTAGAAGCAAAAGGTATTGCCACCCGATGAACTCGGGACCACGAATATTAAAAACCTCCATAGCCATTTCTGAGTAGAAGAAAATGGGGACGGAAAGTACCAAAGAAATCCAGAACTTCTTTAAGAAGTCGGCAGTGTGATGCCCGGCGTGTTTGTCATGCTGTGCCTCATGTTGGTGATGAGGCGAGTGGTTGTGGTCCATATTATTTTTTCTTTTGAATTAGCTTGTACACTTTCAACATCTCATCGATAGCTCTTTTTTCTTTACCGCTCTTCATCTGATGTAATACGTGAGTAGATAGGTGGTTTTCAAGCATAAGATTTTCCACTCCGGAAAGCGCCTCCTTGATTGCATTCGACTGCGTAATAATCTCAATACAGTATTTTTCGTCTTCAATCATCTTCATCAGGCCCTTTAGCTGACCTTGTACAATTTGGAGACGACGAACAATTTTTTTCTTAGTATCAGACTTCATTATAGTATTATACCCCCTAGGGGTATAAGACACAAACAAAACACCCCTTATTTTTCGAATCCAGCAAAAAAGTCATTTGTGCGGACATGGGTAAATCTCCTGACGGAGATTTTCCGCGATCCCAGGGTTGGATTCGCCTCTCGCTCTGCTGAGCTCGAAACCTTCACTCCTTCCCAGTCGTTGCGGGCAACAATAAATTTAGTGCACTGCGATTTCAAAAGGTTGATTACAACCTAAGAAATCGGGAGCCCGCGGTTCGAATCCAGCTCGTGCCATGGCAACAAAAAACACCAGTATGAAACTGGTGTTTTTCCGTCGCGGTGCGCCGGGTTGGATTCGAACCAACGAAGACCGAAGTCAGGAGATTTACAGTCTCCCCTCGTTGACCACTTGAGTACCGACGCAACTAACTAGCCAGTTATGGCTAGTTGCTACAGTAACACTTTTCTTTAGTTTTTTGAACTCGCCGCTCCGACTTTCGCACGGTGTGACTTAGTAGCACGGGCACTCTTCACAACATCAAAAACAAACTCATTCCCCTTCATGCTGACGCTCACGGTACCTCCCTGCATCACGCCACGGGACACCATAAACGATGCTACCGGCGTGAGAATCTTAGATTGAATCAAGCGTTTCAATGGTCGTGCGCCGTACTGAGGGCTATAGCCTTCTTTAGCAAGGTACGCATACACTTCAGGATGTATCGCGAGCTTAATGTCTTTCGTAGCGAGTCTCTCTTCCACAATCTTCACCTGCATATCAACAATGTTCTTTATTGCTTCTACCGAGAGAATGTTAAAGACAATAATCTCATCGAGACGGTTCAAGAATTCTGGTCTGAAGTAATCTTTCAGACGACCCATGACTTTCTCTTTGGCAATGGCATATTCAGCTACATCACTGCCATTTGCTGAGCTAAATCCGAAGCTCGACATCTTATCGATGAACTCAGCTCCGATGTTTGAAGTCAAAATGATGATGCTGTTTTTGAAGTTAACCTTCCTGCCCTTAGCGTCCGTGAGATGTCCGTTGTCGAGAACTTGGAGCAAGATGTTAAACACTTCAGGATGTGCCTTTTCAATCTCATCGAAAAGAATCAAGGCGTACGGACGGTGACGAACCTTTTCAGTGAGTGAACCTCCCTCTTCATGCCCAACATAGCCCGGTGGTGAACCAATGATTTTAGACACTGAATGCTTTTCCATGAATTCGCTCATGTCGACACGGATGATTGCGGATTCATCATCGAACATAAACTTTGCGAGCGCCTTGGATAGCTCTGTTTTTCCTACCCCCGTAGGTCCCAAGAAAAGGAATGAACCAATTGGGCGATTGGGGTCAGCGATACCTACACGCGAGCGCTTTACCGCATCCGACACAAGACGCACAGCATCATCTTGTCCCACCACAGAAGCTTTGAGATCTTCTTCCATTCGAGCAAGCTTCTTTGCTTCAGCCTCGAGCATGCGCGACACCGGCACGCCGGTCCATCGGCTTACCACTTCAGCAATATCAACATCGGTTACCTCTTCGCGGAGCACTCTCCTAGAGCGTTGAAAACGCTTTAGTTTGTCGAGCTCCCGCTCCAAATTTTTCTCTAGAGTTGGCAATTTACCGTAGCGAATTTCAGCCACACGTGCCAAATCTGCGCGAGCCTCAGCAGACTCTGCTTCTGCACGAAGTTGATCAAGCTCTTTCTTGGTGACTCCAATAGCAAGTAACACTTCTTTTTCATTCTTCCATTTCACTTCCAAATCAGCTGTTTTCTCACGAAGTTCAGCAATTTCTTTTTCAATGGCACGCAAACGCACCTTCGTACTCTTTCCCACATGTGCATCTTCGTCTTTTCGCAATGCTTCAAATTCAATTTCGAGTCGACGAATTTTCCGATCAGTTTCTTCGAGTGCTGGTGGTTTATTTTCAAGGGAAATCTTCAACGCAGATGCGGCCTCATCAATTAAATCGACAGCTTTGTCTGGAAGAAATCGGTCAGTGATGTAACGACTCGAAAGCCCTACTGCAGCAACAATAGCTGCGTCCGTTATACGCACACCGTGATACAGTTCGTATTTCTCTCGTAGACCTCGAAGTATCGCCACTGCATCCTCAATTGAAGGTTCTTGTACAAACACGGGCTGAAAGCGACGCGTGAGCGCGGGGTCACGCTCAATGTGTTGTTGATACTCCTTGAGTGTTGTTGCACCAATAACGCGGAAATCCCCACGAGCAAGAGCGGGCTTCAACATATTTGATGCATCCATTGCACCTTCAGCAGCACCTGCACCGACGAGTGTATGAATTTCATCTACGAATAGAATGACTTTACCGTCAGACTTTTCAACTTCCTTCATGATTGTCTTAAGTCGCTCTTCAAACTCGCCACGATACTTTGTACCAGCTATCAGCATGCCAAGATCAAGCATCAAGAGCTCCTTGCCCTTCAAAGACTCAGGTACATCATTCACTGCCATGCGACTTGCCAGTCCTTCTGCAATAGCAGTCTTTCCAACACCCGCTTCACCAATAAGGATTGGATTATTTTTTGTGCGACGCGACAAAATTTGAATAACTCGATTAATTTCAATATCACGCCCAATGACTGGATCGAGCTTGTTGTCGCTCGCGAGCTTCGTGAGATTTCTGGTGTATTTACCCAAGGCACGCATCTTCTTTGGTGCTTCGGGTTCATTGGTGCGTCCTGCACGAAACTCCTGCATAACAGATACGACAGCAGTACGGTCAATACGAAAGCGATTAAAAATCTCAGCAGCGGGCCCTGGATTTTCAAGAATACCGAGGAATAGATGTTCAACTGAAACAAACGACTCGTTAAATGTTGTTGCAATTTTTACCGCAGCCTCAAGCGCCTGCGCCAAGTCTGGTGTCAAATAGAGCTGGTACGAGGGCGAGAGCACAGAGCCTGTTGGAGGAACTTCCAAAAGTTCAATAACGGAATCTGTAAAAAGAACGGTATCAACATCCAGTCGCTCCAAGATAGCGAGCACAATTGACTCCTCCTGCATAACAAGAGCACCAACAAGGTGCAGTGAACTCACATGGTTTTGACCACGCTCAATAGCAATCTCGTGCGCTTTGCGTACGGCTTCTTTTGCTTTTGTTGTGAAATTTCCAAATGGTGGTGGCATACTTCTATTATACCACTCGAGTAATTATTTTGTTACAAGATGGATGAACCTAGTACAAGGTAAGTCGTTGCAAAAGGTTCTAGGCTCTAGCTTTTCTGAAATTAAAACTAGAACCTAGCACCTAGAAGCTACTTCACTTTCGCTGGAGTAGAGCTTGCGTGTGATGACGAAAAGACCGTCAAAATATCGCTTGTAGCAATGAAGGTTCCACTTCCACCAGACGCTTGGGAAACACTCGTTGAAATACCCACGAGATCACCAAAAATATTCACCAGTGGTGTTCCTGGAACTAGGGTCGCGTTTATATTTGTATCAATATTTCGAACTGAAATCGCCGATGCCCCTTTTACTGGAACAACATCGGTAGATACTGTGCGTGACGATACCGCACCAATGACTACACGTTCTTGCGTAACACTTACCAGTGCCACCGTAGTTGCACCGAGCTTCAAAGCACCAACATCACCAATTCTAAACGGCGCACCGAGTTTTGTGTCGGAATCTTTTGGAACAAGAAATGCGATACCTACTTCAGGAAACTGCTGTGACACTGTGTATACCGCTTGCGTACCACCGACAACAACAAGATGATCTTTGCCGACAATACTTGAGTCAGTAACAAAAAGTGCAGGGCCAATCTGCGCGGCAAGACCAACGATTGGCGTCGTAGTGGAAACCCCAGCAAAGACACGACCAGTTTTCCCTAGTGATGCGGAAATTGAAGCGGTGATGAGGTCATCCTCCTTCACAACAACAGTAGTCTCTTTAGTAGTTGCAGGTGTCGAAATATTAGTAGGAACAATAGTCTGAATAGTGCGTTCAACAACCTGATTAATTGTTTGCGTTACTCCTGTAGGCGCTGCAGCAAGAAGCGACACGGTAACAATGCCAGTAGCAATTGATGTAACGAATGACACCAAAATGACGAGGAGTACTATTTGAAATTTTGAGAGGTCTTCGATATCCATAGATTAAGTAGAGGGTAGCGTTTAGGGTTTAGGGTTTAGGGTTTAGGGAAAATTCTAGGGAATAGGTGCTAGCTTTCAGCTTTTACCTTTTGACTAAATCCTACTCTCTCCTCAGGTTATAGCGTTTAGGGTTGAACAGCAAGGAACTATAGTGAATGATTAGTGAATACCTCCTCGGGCAATTTTGAGGGCGCCTTTAAAAGCCGTGACGGCTCGTTCAATATCAAGTCGTGTTGTATCAATGCCGAGTGAAAACCTAATAGTGCCTTTGGCTTTTTTCTCATCGCCAGTGAGTGACATAACTACATGCGATACATTTCCACCTGTACCTACACAGGCACTCCGTGGTGACACGGCAACACCAGCCTCATCCATCAACACTGAAAGATAATCACCGTCGATACCAGAAATAGCGAAAAGTGCGTTCGAGGCGATTCGTCGTTTTGGGTGTCCAATAAGTTCAGCGTCAGGTGCAACGTCCCGCACTAACTCAATTAAATAATCTCGCAATTCTCGTACACGCACCTCCCGCACTGCTCTTTCCTCTTTTGCAATGACAAACGCTACACCAGCACCAACTATTCCAGCAACATTTTCAGTTCCTGGTCGAACACCTCGCTCTTGGGTTCCTCCGCCCCACATAGGAACCAATGGGACAGCGAAATCGCGGTACAAAATACCAACACCTTTCGGCCCACAAAGTTTCTGCGCATCATACGAAACCATATCTGCTCGAAATGCATGTGGACTCGCTTCGCTATACAACGGAGACTGTGCAGCATCAACATGAAAAATTGGGAACGAAACTTCAGGAACTAATTGTCTAAAGGTACTAACCTCCCTCCCCTTCCATCTTGATATTTCAGTACTGATATCGGCTAATGGCTGAATGACACCCGTCTCGCTATTCACATGCGCTAGTGTTATCAGCGCTGTCTTAGGTTGTATTGCACTCGCGATTGACTGAACACGAACAATCCCATCGAAGTCAGGAGCAACATAGGTAACTGCGACACCTCTACCCTGAAGAATTTCAAGAGTCTTTAAAATAGAACTATGCTCAACCGATGTTGTGACAATGTGTATGTCAGTATACGCAATTCCTTTTTTGTGTAACGCATCAATGACGCCGAAAATAGCAAGATTATTTGATTCAGTACCGCCAGATGTAAAAATAAGTTCTTCTGACTTAACTCCGAGCGTTTGAGCAATAGCACTCCGTGCACGTTCAATCGCTTCATAGGCTTTTCGTCCCTCGGTATGTGGTGCGCTTGGATTTCCTGGAATATCTTCTAAGGCACTGTATACAGCCCTCGCGACTTTAGGGTGCACCACTGTTGCGGATGCGTTATCAAGATAAATACGACCATGCGTGGAAGACATACTTCTATAATACAGCGACTACGACACAAAACATACGCTATAATCTTCTGATACTCATGGAAACCGTTCATATCGTACTCCAACATGTCCTTGAAGCTGTTCAAGGAAACCCCGTGCTTTCTGGGCTTACTATTCTCGTAGCGTGGGCCCTCATTCAAGACCTATTTCTCTTCCGAAGATTGCGACGACTCGTGCGAGGCGGAGATGGAAAAACACTTGAAGGTACTATTCGGAAACTACAAGAACGCGTGGACGCATTAGAAGAACATGCCACAAAATCTACCGTAGCGTTTAACAATGTTGATGCACGATTAGAAACCTGCATTCGCGGGATCGCAGTAAGACGCTTCGATCCATTTGGCGGAGAAGGCGGACAGCAAAGTTTTATCCTTGCATTACTTGATGAAAAAGGAGATGGTGCGGTACTTTCTGGTATTCATGCAAGAGATGGCGTGCGTGTATATGCAAAGGCAGTTAAAAAATTTCTGTCAGAACGCGAGCTGTCTGACGAAGAGCGAGGTGCGATTTCCGACGCAAAAAAAACACTTGCGTCCGAAAAATCCTAATATACGGCTCTCACGCTATTTGCTTAAGAAGCGTTTTTGTGTTTCTCTTGCACTATGACAAGCCCACGATCAGCCAATCCTAAAGAATGTCACCAACCAGTTGTTGCAATTGTGGGGCATATTGACCACGGCAAGACGACACTTTTAGATTACATACGAAAATCCGCAGTCGCTGCAAAGGAAACAGGTGGTATCACTCAGCGTGTATCAGCATATGAGGTTACTCATACAGGAGCTGAAGGAGAAAGACACATTACTTTCATCGATACTCCAGGACATGAAGCGTTTCAGAAAATGCGAGCCCGAGCTGGCGCTGCTGCTGACATCGCTATTCTAATAGTTGCAGCTGATGACGGCGTAAAACCACAAACTTTGGAGGCACATAAGGCAATACTGGAGGCAGGCATTCCTTTTATTGTGGCCTTCACAAAAATTGATAAAGACACGGCTTCCTTGGATCGCGCAAAAGAAAGCGTAATGAAGAACGGCATTTACCTTGAAGGCTTAGGTGGCGACATATCCTTTATGGGAGTTTCTGGAAAAACAGGGGCGGGCGTACCGGAGTTACTTGACCTCATTGGACTCGTCGCTGACCTACACTCCATCACCTGCGATGCAACAAAAGAAGTAGAAGGAATCGTTATAGAATCTGCTCGAGATCCAAAAGCGGGAATAAGTGCGACTGTCATTGTCCGCTCAGGAACAGTAGCTGTTGGTGGTTTTGCTGTAATAGGGAGCGCCATGGCACCACTTCGTACACTAGAAGATTTTACAGGAGCAAAGGTTACAGAAATTTCCTGTGGTAAACCTGCACGCATAACCGGATTTGATTCTGAGCCGAAAGTTGGGAGCGTTCTTTCAATAGTCAAAACTAAAAAAGAGGCTGAAAAACTCACCGATGAAGCACGACAACCTACTCAAGCGAAACCACGCGGTAGCGCAGTCGAGGGTGCAGGGAAGCGTACGCTCGTGCGACTAGCACTCAAAGCAGATACCGCCGGTTCACTTGAAGCCCTTGAACATGAACTCGCAAAAATTTCAGAAGAAGGAATTGAATTGCACATTGTCTCTGGCACTGTTGGTCCAATTTCTGATAACGACATCAGACCATTTATTGGTTTCTCCCCTGCTATTGTTCTTGGTTTCAATGTGAAGGCAGACGCTTCAGCAAAAGACCTCGCGGAAAGGCAACGCATCACCATTGAAACGCGCGCAATCATTTACGAACTCGGCGATTGGCTTCAAGAAGAAATAAAAAAATTCAAACCAGAAATGGAGGAGGGAGCAATTTCTGGTACTGCTCAAATCATTAAACATTTTTCAAGCTCTGGCTCAAAACATGTTGTCGGAGGAAAAGTGCAGAGCGGAATCATCCACCTCAAAGATCAGGTACTTATACACCGCAGAGGTATTGAGGTAGGAATGGGAAAAGTAGTTAATCTCCAAACACAGCGCGCTGATGTTGATGAAATAGTCGAAGGAATGGAATTCGGAGCACAAATAGAATCAAAGGCGGATATTGTTGCAGGCGACACCATAAGCGCAATGTTCAAAAAAGCATAACCCTGTATGCCACGAGACCAAATCCATAGAGACGAACGATTTATATCAGCACTAAGTGCTGCAGCCGCACAGTTCATTAACCGTGAATCAAATCGTCGTTCACTCATTACTGTTACTAAAGTACATATTGCTGATGGTGGGAAAACAGCACAAATCTTTGTGAGCGTATTACCAAAAGAACAAACGCATGCGGTTGCAGATTTCCTATCGCGTCAACGACAAGAATTTCTCGTTTTCTTAAAAACACAGGCGAGACTCCATACCGTGCCTCGAGTTACCTTTCTTCCCGACCCTGATATGGGCGAGAGCGTTGCTGAAGACACTGAACAAAATTAATTTGGAGGCCACGGCGGGAATCGAACCCGCGCAATATCGGTTTTGCAAACCGCTGCGTTTCCACTTCGCCACGTGGCCTTAGTACTAAACTGAGCTTCACAACTCTTGCGTAAAGTATTCGCTTAGTTCCAAATTGAGTGTAACAAATAAAAATTCAAAAAGATATTATAATGGTAGATGTAGAGTTGAAAACTCACATGTGCAATCTACCGTATGTGATACAATGAACGCATGGGAAGAAGGCGTTCTTGGACTCTTAAACAACTACAGTACGCAGTTCGCACATCAGTGAGCATGAGACAAGTTTTGTTGAAGTTAAAACTTCGGGAAGCTGGCGGAAACTACGATCAGCTCAAAAAATATGTACGAGAAGAAAAAATCGACACAATTCACTTTGTGAGTACACCTTGGAACAAAGGAATGCGAGGGATAGGAAAGCCACTTATTCCCCTTGAGAACATACTCGTAAAAAATAGCACTTACCAGAGTTTCAAACTAAAAAAACGACTCTTTCAGGCAAATCTGAAGTCGCCTACGTGTGAAGAATGTGGCTGGGCAAAAATTGCAGAAGGCGGGTACCTACCTTTAGAGCTTGACCATATCAACGGAGACAGACATGATAACCGCATAGAGAACCTCCGGGTTCTCTGCCCCAACTGCCATAGCATGAAGCCAACTCATCGCGGTAGAATGGGAAGAGGTAAAAAGAAAAGAAAGGATTAAAAAGTCGGGGTGGTGAAATTGGTAGACACGCGACACTTAAGATGTCGTAATCGTAAGATTGTGAGGGTTCGATTCCCTCCCCCGGCACTCGCAAAAAGATACGATATACTGCTTCGCACATATGACTCTTTTCCTTGTTCTAGCCCTGTATGTATTACTAATACTTATTTGGTTAGTGTGCTTCTTTTTTTTATTGTTAATGAGCTACGGCATCATCACAACTAAAGTACCCTATGTGCCAATACCTCAGCATGTGATTGATGAAGTAACGCGATTACTGCCAATGAAAGCAGGTGACCAATTCTACGACCTCGGCTCTGGCGATGGACGCGTCATCGCTACAATGGCCTCAGCATATCCAGAGGCATTTGCGACAGGTGTAGAGAAAGCACCACTTCCCTACACTCTCACCCAAATTCGTTTCTGGCGAAAACCTTTAAAGAATGTGAAAACCCTTTTCAGAAACTTCTCACGCGTACCGCTCAACAATGCAACACACATATACATGTATCTATTTCCTGAAGTTGTGGAGAAACTTTTACCAAAGTTCGAAGCAGAATTAAAAAAAGGAATCCGAGTTGTTTCTTGTGACTTCCCTTTTAAAACAAAAGAACCAATTGAAACTGTAGTTGTTAGCGGTAGACACAAACACACACTGTATGTGTATGAGTTTTAAAATAGACCCTTTAGACTATTGATTCAGGAGGAAAATCGGGTAGTATAAGCAGGTCCGCTCGTAAGGAAACCTTTCGGGCGGATATAAACAAAGAGGAGGAGGCACTCGCGCCCGTAACAAAAGCAAAGCTTTTATTTCGGGTCGCTCTCTCGAAGAAAATGAAGACGTTCCGTCCTCATTTCCCTTCTCGTTCGCGCCGTAAGAAAATCTTTCGTGCGGCGCCATCGAAGGTAATACAAGCGTTCCGCTTTTATTACCCTTCTCAGTCGCGCCCGTAGCTCAGTTGGTAGAGCGACTCCCTCTTAAGGAGACGGTCGTAGGTTCGAGCCCTACCGGGCGCACAGCATAAAAAAGCACTACGTAAGTAGTGTTTTTTGCTGTGCGCCCGAGTAAGCGAATAGTTTCGCTTACGTGTAGAGCTCGAAAAGCGGAGCGTTACTTTCTGTTTCAGAAAGTCGCGAGCTGGGGCTGCGACCGAGGCGAACAGTTGCACTCGCCAGTATGACGAAGCGTCAGGTGAGCCGAGAGTTGTGGCCGAGCCCTAGCTAAACTCGTGACCACAAAAAATACTACCCACTTTAATTAAGATTAGTGTACAATCCCCTCTTGGGCGGATGGCGAAATTGGCAGACGCGCCAGCCTTAGGAGCTGGTCCCGCAAGGGGTGGAGGTTCAAGTCCTCTTCCGCCCACAACGAGTTTACGAGTGTAGGCGGAAAGCACGCAAACTGCTTTGTGTGCGTGAGGACTTGAATGCCGGAACGATGTTTTTCGTTGCGAAAAACCGTGAGGCGGGGCTGCGACCGAGGCGAACGTAGGTGAGCCGAGAGTTGTAGCCAAGTCCCCTTTCCCCACACTCCGATTCAATGACTCGCTCAGTGTAGACACTTGAAATTAAAAACACCCCACTATTTGCGGAGTGTTTTTAATAGTCTCTATTTCTGTATTGATTACCTCGGCAAACTAACCCCGAAGGTTCCCGTAACAGCAGTCAGGATGCCTATAACAGATACCATTATGAAGAATCCAATGATCCCCCAAAGCATCTTTCGTTCTCCTTTTTTTCTTTCCTCAGGATTATCTGCTTGTGCAATGAACACCGTCACACCCCAAACAAAGTACATTAAGGCCAAGGCAAACAAGAGACCTAAAATTGGTGTGAGTATCAACTCAACAATCTTAGCGATAAATTTAGAGAGGATGTCATTAGGGGCAGTCTCAGCGGCAAATGTAGCGAAGGGTAAGAGAGTTGCTACAGTTGCGATACCTACCCTTAAAAATCCTTTCATATAGTTGATGATTAGCGTATGCCCAACGAATCAATCCCAAAAAATACAGGATCAGTCTGCCATACTTGAAGAAACTCCTTTTCAGTAAATGCCTATAGCCTCGACGTTAGATACCTACTGTACCACCACCGTCTACATCCGGAGTAACTTTAGGAATTGAGATTTGTGTGTTCTGGACACCCAAAGTGCTCTGAAGAGCATTAATGATACCGAAGACTGAGAGCATGACAAATAGGGCGATGATACCCCATACCATGATGTGAATACCTTTCTTTCGTTTTTCATCATTTGAAGAACCAAAGATGTACGTAACCAAACCCCAGAAGAACGCAAGAAGAGCGAGAGCAACAACGATCGGTGTCGCTTGGGAGATGAGGTCACCGATTCTTCCAAGTGCATTACCAACATCAGCAAATGCCGCAAATGGAGCAAAAGCGACTACAGTAGCAATACCAGTTCTTAAAAATCCTTTCATATAATTACGAACAATTAAATATAACGAGATAAATCTCTTGAATAATAAGTCAGCCTTAATTGTATCATTTCCCCTGTTTGAAAGGAGAATGTAATAAGGGTATGTGGAGAACCCTTAACGGAGAGCCTGAGAAAACATCCATCTTAATACAGGCTACCTACCTCTGGTAATAGTTGGGATCTGCAAACTCCCTCCTCCAACTTGAAGGGTAGCCTGAAGCATATTAATGATGCCAACTATGGAAAGCATCACAAAAAGAGCGACAATGCTCCAAATCATCATGGGTACACCCTTCTTTCGTTTTTCGTCATTAGAAGAACCGAAGACATACATAGCCAAACCCCAAAAGAAGAGGAGGAGTGCGAGCATTACTACAAGTGTTGTTGCCAACTGGAGCGGGAGATTGAGATTGCGTAATACTTCCTGAATAGTACTTGCAGCCGCAAAGGTTGAAACTGGTACGAGTGCCATTGCGCTAATAAAAGTTGCTCCGATTATTTTTTTCATATGAAAATATATAATTTTTTAAATATCCTGTATTGGATTTGGATTAGATGAAGTTGGTGGCACTCTTTCAAAGCCGGGATCATTTAAATCGGGATTGAAAGGTGAAGTCCGTGGATTACCAAAAGAACCTGGTGGGGCTGTTTGATTGCCACTTCTTGGCCCAGCTAATAATTCAGGTGACTCCGATGAAGAACTTGAGCTAGAGGGTGCAAAGGTTGAGTTGCTTGAGCCAAGAAGTGTGTTGCTAATTATATTGACGATTCCACCCAAAGAAAATATTACGGCGAGTGCAACAATGCTCCATATAAGACGAGGGAGCGCTTGTTTTCTTTTTTCTGCGTTGTCGGCGTCAAAAATAATTTTGTACGCATTCCAATAAAAAATCAAAAATACGAGAACCCACGGAACCGCTAACGTCACAACATCCGTCATGGTGTTAATAATCGATGTCAATGTCATAAATATTTTTACAAGCCAGCCTGAATATTGTTAACAGTTTGCTGTATTGCGAGTGCAAGTGCTTGAGCGCCAAGTACCACTAAAGAGCCGATAATCGCCCAGAAAAAGAGACTCCTCACTTTTGCAATCTCTTCAGGCTTACCTTCGGCAGTGATGAATTTAAACCCTATGAATACAATGAAAAGCACAATCACAGGAAAACCAATTTGAGTAATTAACTGAAGCATTCGCTGTAAAAATTCCCAGAGAGAATTATATCCAAGAGGATTACAAAGACCTCCTGCGGTCGCGCTATCGCAACCAGATGCAAGTACAACAAAAGGCAATGCTAACGATAGAGAAAACGGGAAAGCTCGTGCAAATATTTTTTTCATAATATTTTTCTTCGTATGTATCTAAACACTATACACTAAATGATCCCTACGGATCCGACGAACCTGGTCCCTTCGGACACGACGAAGCGTCGCCTAACCTTTACCTCAAAAGTGCCTGCAATTCGCTGTGTGCGCCTTGTGATGCCTCTGTTACCCGAAGCTTTCCAGAGGATACGCTTTCCATCATCCTTTTAAAAATTCCGTCCGTTGCTGATGGATCGGGATCAAGAAACGAAAATGAAAGCACTGCGGCATTTTGAAACATTGCACCGTATGGATCATTTGGATTATTTGATACCGCGTCTCTTCGAACTGAAGGAAGTGAAATAAGCGACAAGAGCGCTCGTTGGGAGTCTGTAGAGGTAAGTGCAAGCGCAACTGCAAGCGCTCCCCCAATGTTGCGACTTCCTCGGGGAATCGAGAGTGCCGTCACCTCGGCTGAAACCCCCGCTCCGCCACCTCGAACTGACGGGACCGGTGCCACATCAAAGTTTAAATTTGGATTTGCCTGACGCATCCCCAAGAGTTCACTCACGGAACCAAAATACATAGCCACCCCTCCTCCAAGAAATGCATTCCGCGATTCTGGCGCTGAGCGATTCCACGAATACACAGGTTTTACTGGATCAGAAAAATCAGTATAAAAACGAACGGCTGAATTTACCGGTGTGAGGGCACCGCTCTCCACAGCTCCTTCTGAAATCATAGATACATATGCTCCTTCGCTATTTCTTCCAACGACAGGGTTTCCAAGTTGATGAACAAGTGTAAGAAAAATAGCCTTTGCGTGAAAGATGTTATCCCACGCACCAAGTGCAACAGAATTTTGAGTCAATGTTCCATTTTCTTGTGTTTTTGTAAGACGCGGAGCTATGTCAGAAAGTTCATCCCAAAACTTTGGTGGCTGTGCAAGACCTGCATTTGCAAACAATGTACGATTCCAATACATCACTAAAGGATCAACAGTGAATGGGATTCCTTTTATGCCATCATTGGCCAAAAACACCTCACCTGCCTGAATGAAGGTGTTCTGAAATTCACGCCGACTCACATTGCTATAGGGAATAGATGTCAGTTTATCGCCTTGAGAGAGTAAATATTCAGCAGGAAAAATAACCAAATCAGGACCTCTACCTGCAGCAATGGCTTCAACAAGATTTGAAATGAGCTCAGGAGCAGGAACAAATGTGTATGTAACACCATCATAGGTGCTGTTTCCTTCCTGCAAACCACCCATTACTGCTTCAAAAGTAGAGAGAGGAAGCGAGCCCCACACAGACACTTTGCCAACACTATTTTTATTCAACGAAGTGAACGTTGCGAAAATAATGACTGCACCAATGGCGAGCGCAAGAAAAATACCAACCACGATTACATTAAAAAGCTTCATCCTGTTGTAGAGTTTCGGCTCGTGCTTTTGCACAAGCTCGTATTAATACAAACTTGAATATTCACCATGAACAACTTTTAGGATACCATGCGTTATTTGTAAATAAGCCGAAACTTCACAATGGGATTCATTCGCGTAGCGTCGCAAGAAATGCAAAATGGTGTGTGCCCGCAGGAAGCATATCTCCAGTGTCAAAACCGGCTTGCCTAAAAAGACGTACTGCCTCCCCCGGAGCCAGTACAGCCTCAGGTGAAGGTCCCATATTTTTAAATGAGGAGATCCAATCAACAACAAGAACAGTACCTTGAGGGCGCACTACACGCGCAACCTCCATCACAAAACGCTCACGCTCACGAATTTGGTGAAGTATATTTGCCACCACAGCAATATGGAGAAGATTTTCTGCGATTGGTATAGGCTCATTCAAATCCGACTGCAATGTATGAAACTCAGCTGGATAGTGTTCCCCTTTCCGACGAATAGCATCGAGCACTGGGCCAAACGCATCAAAAGCATAAATAGTACCCTCTGCACCAAGCTTTTCAGCCAAGGCAAATGAATAGTGCCCAGCACCTACCCCAAAATCCCCCACTTTAGCGTTCGCCGTGATCGAAAGATGCGAAAGAATATCTCTAGGGTTCAAGAACACATTTTCAGTATATAGTCTTTACCTAAAACCGAAAACGTAGGTGGGGAGAAAACTGACTTTTGGTTTTGATTTCTAAAAGATTTCGGCTGTCAGCTTTTCTGAAACTCAGAATTCAGAAGCTGGCAACTGAAAGCTTGAACCTGACAGCTAGAAGTCAAAAGGCCGTAAACGCTGCAATCTTGTCACCGTCACGGAGCTTCATGATACGCACACCCTGTGTTGCACGCGAGAGTGTTGGCACTTGTGAAAGCTCAGTTCGAATTACCTGTCCATTTTTTGATGCAACGATTATTTCTGACATTTCTGGAGTAACGACGCGCGCCGCAATAATTGAACCTGTTTTTGGAGTTACCTTGCCCGTTTTAATACCAGAGCCACCACGCTTTTGTATTTTGTATTCCTTTGCAGGTGTTCGCTTGCCGTATCCCATATCAGCGAGAACCAAAACCTCACTCTCTTTTTCATTCTTTATAACATCTGCTGCAATTATTTTATCTTTACTTCCAAACTTCATGCCACGCACTCCGCCAGCCGTTCGTCCCATCTCGCGAATATCTGATTCCTTAAAGCGAATTGCCTGACCTCCTGCGGTTACCAAAATGACACTCTCACCTTTTTCAACAGGAAGAACAGCAATCAAACTATCTCCTGCCTGTAGTGACATCGCGATGATGCCTGAACGGCGTACATCTTCAAACTGGTCTGCTTTCACTTTCTTTGCAACACCTTTCTCGGTAATGAGCATGAAAGAAGATGTTGCTGATTTTTTAGTCAATGCAACTATTGAAGTAATGCGCTCCTCCGCAGAAAGCGGGAGTACATTCATAATTGATTTACCTTTTGTGGCTCGCCTTCCTTCAGGTACTTCATACATGCGTGTTCGATATACCTTTCCGCGATCAGAGAAAAACAACACCGAATCATGGGTAGAGCCTTCCAAGAACCGCGTCACAAAATCTTCTTCTTTTGTATTCAAATCAATAACTCCCACGCCACCACGATTTTGCTTCTTATACTCGCTTGGGCTGGTGCGCTTCACATATCCAGTAGAAGTAAGTGTGAGCATCGCAGCTTCGTCAGGAATTAAATCTTCGTCTGACATATTCTTAATGCCACCCTTCACAATTTTGGTACGTCTCTCATCAGCGTACTTCTCGCGAAGCGCCAAGAGCTCAGCCTTCACCACTTTCATTATTTTCTTTGTTGAAGAAAGTATTTCTTCCAATTCCTTAATGAGTGCCTGTATTTCTTTCAACTCGTCTTCAATTTTTTTACGCTCCAAACCTGCAAGCTTTTGTAAGCGCATTTCAAGAATAGCTGTAGCTTGGCGCTCTGAAAATTTAAACTTCTTTTGGAGATCAGTGTGGGCACTCTGAACATCTTTTGCTGCCTTAATAACTTTGATGATTTCATCAATGTGATCAAGTGCTTTTTTAAGTCCAAGCAAAATATGCTCTCTCTCTTGCGCACGTCTCAAATCAAATTCAGTGCGTCGCTTTACAACAACTTTTCTGTGTTCAATGAAATACGAAAGGATTGCAGAAAGCGAGAGTGTTTCAGGTACACCGTCCACCAAAAGCACCATGTTGTAGTGAAATGCGTCTTCAAGTTGCGTGTGCTTATAGAGGTAGTTCAATACCTGCTGTGGTTGGGCGTTATTTTTCAACTCGACCACTACACGAATATCAGTCGTTGATTCATCACGAAGATCTCTCACGCCTTCCAGTTTTTTGTCACGCACCAAGTCTGCAATGTTTATGATGAGATCGGCTTTGTTTACACGGTACGGGATAGAGGTAATAAGGATGATGTTGTTTCCTTTTTTATCTTCAGTAATTTCTGCATTTCCTCGAACTACTACCGGTCCGCGCCCTGTTGCATACGCATGGGCAATATCTTTTGAATTAAACGCAATACCTCCAATTGGAAAATCGGGACCTTGAACAAATTGCAAAAGTTCATCAACGGTTGCATCCGGATTATCAATAAGATGTACGGTGGCATCTACCACTTCACCTAAGTTATGTGGAGGGACATTAGTTGCCATACCCACAGCAATACCAAGGGTTCCATTCAAAAGAATGTTTGGAACTCCCGCAGGAAGAACATTAGGCTCCTTTTGAGTACCGTCGTAGTTTGGACGCCATTCAACGGTATCTTTATCCAAGTCAGAAAGAAGATCAGCGGAGAGTTTAGACATTTTCGCTTCGGTGTAACGCATAGCAGCAGCTGAGTCGCCATCGATTGAGCCGAAGTTTCCTTGACCGATGATCAATGGATACCGCATGGTGAAGTTCTGAGCCATCTTAACCATTGCTTCATACACAGCAGTGTCGCCGTGTGGGTGGTATTTACCCAAGACATCTCCAACTACCGCAGCCGATTTTCGAGGTTTTGAAGTAGCCGTGAGGCCCATACGATGCATAGTGTAAAGAATGCGACGATGTACTGGCTTCAAACCATCACGCACATCAGGCAAAGCGCGCGCAGTAATAACGGACATTGCGTAGTCGAGGTACGACTCGCGCATTTCAGTAACAATTGAATGTGAAATGACACGAAGGCCCATGTCGGCCTCCGGAGTACTATCTTCAGGTGCTGTTTGCACTTTCTTTCGAGCCATATTCTTCTTAAATTATAGCACTGAGGTGCGGTAAAAACCACTTATGCATTATTGAAAAAACTATTCAGAAAATGGCACCTGAAGGTTAACCTGAGAAACCTCAGAAGCTGTACTGGATGTAGGTGCCTTATAAAAATCAGTAGATAAAACTGAGAACGTAAAGAGCACAAACCAGACGAGAGTAATGAACCCGACAATAATCACGCTAATTAATGCCGTAAATTTTTCACGAGTATGGTGTGGAGCTCGTCGTAGTTTTTCAAAAGCCTTGAACATACTCTGAGTATCTGATTGACCAAAACTTAGGACAGAAGCACTACTGCCCCATCCATAGAGGCAAGTTCTTTTGCACGCACGGTAAGTTTGTCAATTGGTTTTGTGTCAGCAACACCTTCTGCTTTCAAAAAAACTTTCAAGGCATCATCCTTGCCGATAGCATAAGGAATAATTACTTTGGTTTCAATAGTGTTTACCAAGTCATGTGCAACTTTTCCATCGAGAGTATCCTCACCCACTGGCACAAGAACAATGCCAATGTTATCAAGTTCACTTCTCACTTCTGGAGGTAGTTTTGGAGCAGAGAGAGCCCCAAGCGCTAACACTCGAATGCCGTCCATTTCAATTATATAGACAGTGTTGCCAACATCAGACATCACATCACCATAAGCCCCAGGAGTTCCGTAGCCAGTAATAATGATGTCCCCAACTTCGTATGCCCCTGGACCTGACACAACAAAAGGCTCTTTACCATTGTGTGTTGCCTGCTCTGCCCCGTTCCAATCTGTGTGAGGTACAGAAATGACCACAACATCTGAACCGAATTTAGAAACTTTGTGCTTACTTTTTGAAGATGGAGGATTGAGGGCGATAGTAGTGTCGCCTGAAGAAATCTTAAAACAATATCCGCCCGCACGTTGAATGATCATTCTGAGAAGTGTACAGCAAACAGTGAACAGTGAACAGACTTGCGGGTGAGCTTTCAGCTTTTACTTCATTCCACCTTGGTCCTGTGACACTGGAGGATGAGACATCATCATCCACCATAAGGGGCCGAATCGTGTAGCCATTGCGAAATTAAAAACTGAATTAACAAAAATATCATTCCGCAATGCATCAGGTGGATTTTCAGATAAATCCGTACCTCCAAATCCTTCATTGCCTTCAGCCATTACATACATCGTATACCATCTACGAAATAGGCAAACGATTTAGAATAAAAATAACTGCGCTATTGATTAAAGCTATTTGAAAATTTACTACTCTGTCTCACGCTCCGCTCTTCTTGCTTTGCTTTCCTCTTGCAGTTCTTCCACTGTTGGTAATAGCAACGCCATGAGCAAGTCAAAGCCTGCCTTTCGATCTGGACTCATTCTTACAGGAGGACGCACTGGATCAAGTAAGCGCGGAATACCCATATCATCCATAATGAGACCAGCTATTCTGGCGTCTTCATGTCTGTCTCCAGTTACTGAGAATGGTTTTTCTGGTTTTTTCAGTTTCTCTTGTTTTGCCATGTGTGTATATTCATTAGTTCATACACCCTAGAATTTCGAATGGGCAATGTCAATAAATTTGTTCTTGGCTGATATATATGGTATAAATTTCCCACAAAGCCCTCGGGCTTTTTATCACTTTGGTTGGTGTTAATCCTTCCTAGAATCTAGCCCCTAGAAGCTAGAACCTAGAAGCGCCCAATCGATTACTGATTAAATGTCTAAGAAAAAAGAAATAGTAACGCCTGTGGTCAATGAGCAGATGGAGAAACTTCTCCTTGAAAGCGTCATTCCACCAGCAGAAGGAGATACGGTCGAAGGACCCGTTATTTTCATTGGTTCAGGAAAAATTTACATAGACCTTCCACCTTTCGGAACGGGTATCATTTACGGACGCGAATATCTTTCTGCTCGTGATGTACTTCGCAAAGTTGCTTTAGGCGACACCGTATCTGCAAAGATTGTCGGAAGCCACAATAAAGAAGGGTATATAGAGCTTTCTCTTAAGGAGGCGCGTCAGGCAATGATCTGGTCGGATGCTGAAAAAGCAATCGCCGCAGGTACTGTCTTCGAGCTTCCTGTTAAAGATGCAAACAAAGGTGGACTTATTATTGCGTGGCAGAGCATTCAGGGCTTCCTTCCTGCTTCGCAGTTGAAGCCTGAGCATTACCCACGCGTCGCAAACGGTGAGAAACAACTCATTTTGGATGAATTGAAGAAATTGATTGGCACAAACATGTCAGTTTCTATCATCACTGCAGATCCTCGTGAAGGAAAACTCATATTCTCAGAACGCGGAGGTTCTAAAGAGGCTCGCGGAACACTCGTTGACCGCTATGCAGTTGGTGACGTTGTAGAAGGAACTGTTACCGGCATCGTGGACTTCGGTATCTTCGTGAAAGTTGAGGACGGACTCGAAGGCTTGGTACACATTTCTGAAATCGACTGGGGCCTCGTTGAGGATCCTCGTGTGTTTGCAAAAGTAAACGAGCCAATTAAAGTAAAAATTATCGACATCAAAGACGGTAAGATTTCCCTCTCCTTGAAACAACTTCAGGAAGATCCTTGGGTTATCGCAGCTGCGAAGTACAAGAAAGACGGAGAAGTAAATGCTGCGGTCATTAAGTACAACAAGTACGGTGCACTCGCTTCAATTGAAGAAGGTGTGGCTGGATTAGTACATGTTTCAGAATTTGCTTCGGAGGCTGAACTTCGAGAAATGTTGGGTCTTGGTAAAACCTACCCATTCACCATCACGCTCTTTGAACCAAAAGAGCATCGAATGACACTCTCATTCGTGAAAACTAAGAAATAAATTCCTGCACTAATTTAAAAAACACCCCGTACGGGGTGTTTTTTAAATTAGTGCAGTTTTCGTTTGAGGAATGCTCGAGATATTTTTGCAAATTCAAAACCAGCAAGAGCATCTGCCTCAATATTTGAAAATGTTTCATTAGAATATTCACCACGTGCATACAACCTACGAGCGCGCTTTAAAATTTTTCTTAAGGAATCTTCATTACGAGTAACATCAGCAAGGCCAACTCGCGCTCTTTCAGTGTAGTAACCCTCGTAACCCTGACGTATCATGGCTGTAACTACAGTATACCTATGGTAAAACGGGTCACCCATCCAATCCCCCGCCTCAAAGGGGTGGGGGATCCTGGCGTCCGCCAGTAAAACCCTAATGTCGCTTCTTATTGACACGCTTACGTCTCTCAGCAATAGAACGCATTGCATTTACATATGCAGAAGTAGTTTCATCAATCCACGCTTGCAATAGATCCCCCGTTAAACCTCGACGCTGTGCCTCCACCATCGCCTCATCATGAAGTTCCTGCCACTGTTGTTCTTCTCTATTAAGAGACGTTGGAGTATCAATCTCTTCCGCCTCATAACTTTTTGACATAGCAATCAATTACACTTGTTCATGCCTACTTGATATCCCTCCTCAACGACAATTGCTATTGACTCCCCTGCCTTTTTCAAAACTTTTGGCATCACCTCCCGTTCCTTTTTTGCAAACTCGCCTAAAAGAAAATCGAGAACTTTTTTCTCTCCCGTTGGCTTCTTTAATTTTCCAGACGGTGTTGCTGGCGAAACACCAAATCGCAACCGTGGAAAATCTTTCGTTTTCACTGCACGGATAATTGACTCAAGACCGTTGTGTCCACCAGAGCTTCTTCCGTATGAAATCTTAAAAGTACCGAAGGGAATATCAAGGTCATCGTATACAACCAGTAATTCTGATGCGGCTTTTTTTGATTTCACCAACCCTAGGACAGCTTTACCGGAATTATTCATGAAAGTATCAGGAATAACGAGCAATGCCTTCACTTTTCCCACCTTCCCTTCTGCGGTGTGTGCGTTCAATTTTTTATTAAACTCCCAATCAGAAAAATCATACTTCTTTCTAAACCAATCAAGTGCCACACGCCCCGCATTGTGGCGTGTATGCTCGTATTTTTCTCCGGGGTTACCAAGTCCAACGATGATGTACATACAATGAAGGGTTTAGTGGACAGTGTTTAGGGTTTAGACGACGCTTCGTCGGATCCGAAGGGATCACTCAGGTTTCAAGATGGTACGAAGAAATTTTTATTACGACATTACGCTAACCCCTAAACGCTAAACGCTAAACGCTAAACGCTCCTAGAAGTGTATACGAAAAAAATATTTTTGCATAAATAGCATTGCACAACAAAAACAACCTTGCGCGCAATAGTAGCGAAGCGTACAATTCTTCTTATGAATGACACGCGACGTGAGATTGTCACCGATACAATCAAGTTCGCACTCATCGCACTCCTCATTGTTATCCCTGTTCGTTGGTTCATCGCACAACCCTTTGTTGTACGTGGAGCATCTATGGTGCCCACATTTGAAAACAACGAATACCTTATAGTTGACCAACTTACCTACCACTTTGAAGACCCAAAACGTGGTGATGTCATTATTATGCGATACCCTAAAGACCCAAAAACATTTTTCATCAAGCGCATCATAGGCTTACCAAATGAAACAATTGAAACTATAAATAAAAAAATAATCATTCACGGAGCAAACACAGAACCATTCACCCTCGATCAATCTTTCATTGACCTCTCTCGCATGCGCGATGAGCATGCAACATACACACTCGGAAGCGACGAATACTTCGTCATGGGTGACAATCGCAACGAAAGCTCTGACTCAAGGTCGTGGGGCAACCTACCGCGTGCTGACATTATAGGCCGTCCAGTGGTGAGACTCTTTCCACCAAACCGAATACATCTATTCCCTGGTTCAGTTTCATTACAGCAATAATTTTCTTACCTAATTCTCTAACCTACTAATCACTAATAACAAACATGCGATCAATTGAAAAAGGGAAACAGAATGAATCTCTCGAGCAATCAATTGCACGCATTGCCTACGCATACGGATTCACAACGCAACCTGCAGCAATTCCACGCCGAGCATTAGTTGCCACAAGTGCAACTACGAATCAAAAAACAACAGCATCAGTTGCACTCGTTAACCTTGCTCAAAGTGGCAAAGGTCCAACACAATCTTGGGGAGTATCACGCAAAGGTACGGGCACATTGCTTTCATTCGGTATCTTTTCAACGCGCCACGCAATTGCACCAGCCATAGTAATAAAAACAGCGCTTTCTATTGTAGATGTTGCGGGATTCACTGACCTTTCTGTGCTCGTATCATCAGTAGGTGATGCAGAGTCACGCAAAAGGTTCACTCGTGAGTTAGGAAACTTTTTCAAAAAACATCCCGAAGCAATTCCAGAAGATTTGAAGCAAATTACCCCACATGATCCAGACTCAACCTACCGCACCATGATTATGAGGAATGATCCGGGCGCCGAACAAATGCCACGCTCAATCGATTACCTTTCGGAAAATTCACGCAAGACAATGCTCTCGACTCTTTCCCTCTTTGAATCAGTAGGTATTACCTATTCCATACAGTCTCGACTGATTGCAGAACCGGGTATTGAATCAGAACTTTTATTTGCAATTGAAGGAACAAACAAAAAAGGCGAACGAGTGCGTGTTGCAAGTGGTGGTAGATACGACGAATGTGCAAAACGCGCACGAGGTAACCTTGCAGAGCCATCGGTCGCTATAAGCTTGGAAATGCAGGGAAGGGTTGACATTGATTCACTCGACGATGAGCCAGCGTGCTTTATTGTGCACGTTGGGGACGCTGCAAAACTTCGCTCTTTTGCATTGCTTGAGGCACTCTGGCGTGCCCAAGTTGCAGTAGGTCAAGCATTGATGTTGGATAGCCTGCGTGATCAGGTACAGAAAGGGACAGACTCAGGCAGTAAATATATTGCCATCATTGGACAACGCGAAGCCTTGGATCAAACAGCCATCGTGCGCTCAGTCGTTACACAAGCACAAATGACACTACCTCTCGACAAGCTTGCACAGTATGTGAGCCGAGGACACAGGAGCTAGCGGTTAGGGGTTAGCGAATAGGGTTTAGGGAGAAACACATCCTCTAAACACAAAACGATTTCAAGTTGCTTCTGGGGGCAGTCTATGCTTAAATATGCTCCACAATGATTAATGTTTCAGTAACAAAGACCGGAACCGAAAATACCATGGGCTTGGTGCGCCGTTTCTCAAAGAGAGTACTCGGAGCTGGAATTATCCGTCGCGTCAAAAATAATCGATACCGCCAACGCGAACTATCGCAGAGTAAGCGCCGTGCCGGAGCGCTCCGCCGTATCGCTAAGCATGAAAAATCAGCTACTTTGGAGAGACTCGGTCTCGTTGATCCAAATGCCCGTGTTCAAAAGCGCGCAAAATAAAGCAATATCTAGACTACAAAATTTCAGTTATTGAATTTTAGAAAAGAACAAGAAATGAAGTTCGTAGTCGCAAATACAGCAAGGCACTCACTTCCGCGAGTGCCTTTTTCAATGATGAAAGAAAAAGTGCTCGGTAAAGAATATGCACTCTCACTTGTTTTCGTCCCGCCACGAAAAATGCAGGAATTGAATCGACGCTACCGAGGAAAAGATGTTCCAACTGACATTCTTTCCTTCCCTCTATCCAAAAAAACTGGAGAAATATACATCTGTATGAGTGTGGTCAAAAAAAAGGCACCACAATTTAAAATGAATACCGCCACCTATCTCCCCTTTCTTTTTGTCCACGGGATGCTCCACTTACAAGGACACGACCACGGCAAAAAAATGGAAGCCCTCGAAAAAAAGTTCTGCAAAATACTGAAAATCCCCAATCCATACTAGTGTAGCCGTGATACGATAGGTTTGACGACAACGTTGCTGGTAAAACCGACATGATCCCTTCGGATCCGACGATTAGCGTCATGATCCCTTCGGACCCGACGAAGCGTCGCCTATCCCCTAATCACTAACCCCTATCCCCTAGTTACAATGGCACCCCGTATCGCAGTTGGCATCGATATTGGCACCTATCAGGTGCGTGTTGTCATTGCGCGCGAATCGGCAGACCGAACTTCTCTATTTCCTAAAATCATAGGCACCGGATACGCGGAGTCAAAAGGTCTTCGACATGGCTACATTGTAAACGCAGACGATGTAGCTCGATCAATTCGCATTGCCGCAGCACAGGCTTCAGAATTTGCAGGTGTAAAAATAAAAACTGCCTTTCTCTCTATCGGTGGCATCGGACTTGATGAAGTACGAGGCAAAGGAGACGCAATTATTTCTCGAGCTGATGCTGAGGTTACTGATCTTGATATTGAAAAAGCGATTGACGCATCTCGCGAAAATGTATCAGGAAGACTAGTAAACAGAAAAATTCTCCACACCGTGCCTTTGGTGTTTTCAATAGATGGTTCAGAAGTGTTAGGTCGCCCACACGGAATGAAAGGAACAAAACTTTCTGTCGAAACACTGTTCGTGACCTGCTTAGAGCAACACGTAAACGACCTCATTGAATCCGTTGAGCGAGCTGACATTGCCGTGGCTGATACTATGGCGTCACCTCTCGCAGGATCCATCATTACCCTTTCAAATGCTGAAAAAAAAGCCGGGTGCGTTCTTGCAAACATAGGCGCTGAAACAGTTTCAATAGTTGTATTTGATAACGGCATGCCGGTATCACTGAAAGTATTTCGTATTGGCTCGATGGACATCACAAAAGATATTGCATTGGGACTCAGAATCTCACTTGATGAAGCGGAGCAATTGAAACTCGGTGCAATAACCAACGCTACCTACTCAAAGAAAAAATTTGATGACATCTTGACTGCGCGACTCACTGATATCTTTGAACTCATCGATGGTCATTTAAAAAAACTTGGTAAAGATCAACTACTCCCTGCAGGCATTGTTCTTTCAGGAGGTGGTTCCGGTATTGGCCCTATAAAAGAAATTGCAGAATCAGCATTGAAACTTCATTCAAAAATTGCATCACTCAACATTGCTAGTGATGCAAAAATAAAAGACTCATCATGGGCAGTCGCGTATGGACTTACTATATGGGGACTCACCGGTGACAACTTTGCTCGTCCCACCGCAGGCATTGCTATCAAAGAAGTCAGTAATTCCGTCATGGGATTCTTGCGCCAATTTTTACCCTAACATCTCACCCTATTCTGCTTTTAATGAAAATGAACGACCTCGTAGGTCGTTCATTTTCATTAAATAACGAATCAATTTGATAAAAAAGTCAAACATTGCAACGAGGGTTCATTTTCTCTATTATAAGGCGACTAGTTAATAACACTCAAAAAAGCACCATGGTACAGGTACATTCAGAAATGGAGTCATCAGCACGAATTCGCGTCATCGGTATCGGCGGTTCCGGTAAAAATGCCATCAACCACATGGTTGCATCGAAAGTAAAAGGGGTTGATTTCATCGTCATCAACACTGATGCACAAGACCTTCAGCAGTCAGCAGCAAAAGCAAAAATCCACATTGGGAAAAATCTCACACGAGGCCTTGGAGCTGGAATGAATCCAGCAGTTGGTAAGCGCGCCGCTGAAGAAACACAATCTGAAATCCAAGACACGCTCCGCGGATCCGACATGGTCTTTATTGCAGGAGGTATGGGTGGAGGTACTTGTACAGGTGCCGCACCTATCGTTGCAAAAATCGCAAAAGAGACTGGTGCACTCACCGTAGCAGTTGTTACTAAGCCATTCTCATTTGAAGGTCAGCAACGCATGCGCCTTGCAGAGCAAGGTCTTGATGAACTCCGCAAAGAAGTAGACGCTTTAATCGTTATTCCTAACGACCGCCTTCTTGCAGTTGTTGATCAAAATACGACGGTGAGAAGTGCATTCGCGCTTTGTGATGAAGTTTTGCGACAGGCGGTTGAAGGTGTCTCTGACCTCATCACCACACCAGGCAACATCAACCTCGACTTTGCTGACATCAAATCAATCATGGAAGATGCAGGCTCTGCTTTGATGGGCGTCGGTATTGCACAAGGCGATAAGCGAGCAGAAGAAGCAGCTCGTTTGGCAATCAACTCCCCTCTCCTCGATATTTCTATCAATGGCGCAAAAGGCGTCTTGCTCTCAATTGCTGGAGGTGAAGACTTGGGACTTCTTGAGGTACAGGCCGCAGCACAAATTGTCACTGAATCAATCGACAAAAATGCAAAAGTTATCTTTGGCACATCAAAAGATGAGCGACTTAAGAAGGGCGAAGTTCGTGTAACCGTCATTGCAACTGGATTCCCTGAAGAGGCACCAAGTGTGCATGGGCAACCTCTCTTCCAAATCGGTGCAAAGAAAGAGAAGAAAGAAGAGGAGGCAGGAAAAATATACAATACTGTAATGCCAAGTCGAGTAGATGACGAGGAGATCGTCCCGCCAGTACGACGCGACATGCCAGCACCAAAACCAGCCGAAGAAGATGATGAATGGGCAGCCGTTCCTGCATTCTTGCGCAGAAATAGAAAAAACTAGTGACTAGGGTTTAGGGTATAGCGTTTAGGATTAGAAACAAAAATACATAAAAAAGCTGGAATCATCCAGCTTTTTTGTTGCTGTTTAAAGCTAAAAGCGGTATTCAAGAATACCGCCGTCGCTCTCTCGGGAAAGAGAATTAGATTCTCTTTCCTCTCGCTTCGCTATGCTGTAAACTGACACCTATTACTATGTACGATGTTGCAATAATTGGAGGAGGCCCAGGAGGCTCAGCGGCAGGCGTATACGCGGCACGCAAACTTTTAAAAACAGTACTGATTACTGACCTTTTTGGCGGACAAAGCGTTGTCTCAGAGGAAATACAAAATTGGATTGGCACGCCAGCAATCTCAGGTGCAGATCTAGCAAAAAATCTTGAAGCACATGTGCGCGCATACGCAGGCTCCGTTGTCGATATCGTTACGGGAGAGCGTGTACTCAAAGTTGCTTCAGAAGATGGACATTTCACCATCACCACAAAGACTGGTAAGTCCTACAATGCGAAGACTGTCCTCGTAACCGCAGGAGGCTCAAGAAGAAAATTAGATGTTCCAGGTGCTCATGAATTCGACAATAAAGGAGTTACGTACTGCGCATCCTGCGATGGGCCACTGTTTAGTGGAAGTGATGTTGTAGTCATCGGCGGAGGTAATGCTGGGTTTGAAACAGCCGCCCAACTTTTAGCATACACAAAAAGCGTTACACTCTTACACCGAGGGGAACAATACGCCGCTGACCCTGTCACCGTTGAGAAAGTATTAGCACACCCAAACATGCGCGGATTGCTAAACGCTGAAACACTTGAAATCACTGGAGAAAAGTTTGTGAATGGTCTTCGATATAAAAACCTCCTCACTGGGGCGGAATCTACACTCGCTGTTTCGGGAATATTTGTTGAAATCGGCATGATCCCTTCAACTGAATTCGTTGACGGCTTAGTTGAGCTCGATCAATACAGGCGCATTATCATTGATCACAAAACACAAAAAACATCCTGCACCGGAATTTGGGCTGCTGGTGATTGCACTAGCAGTCTGTACCACCAAAACAACATCGCCGCAGGAGATGCGGTGAAGGCACTAGAAGACATTTATGTTCATTTAAAGACGAGGTAAGTATTTCAATTTCTTTTATTTTCTGAGCGTCCGAGGTAAACTTCGAGCAGGGGCTAGCGTTTAGTGTTTAGCGATTAGGGAAAGAAAATCCTAACGCCGTCCACTCTAAACGCTAGCCCCTAAACGCTAAACACTTTTCTCCTATGAAAATCTTCATTTCAGGTTCTCTTGCTTACGACCGTATCATGGACTATAAAGGCCTTTTTGGTGATCATATCCTGCCGGAAAAAATCCACGACATCAATGTGAGCTTCTATGTGGACTCCCTAGAAGAGTCCTACGGAGGTACCGCCGGCAACATCGCCTACACTCTCTCGCTCCTCGGTGATGATGCTGTCATTGTTGCTAATGCTGGAAATGACTTTGAGCCATATCTTAAGTGGATGGCCTCGCACCACATTGGAACTGGGCGCATACGCATCAACGGAAATCTTCGTACCGCGTTCGCCACCGTCATGACAGACCAAAAATACAATCAAATCAGCGCTTTCTATCCTGGCGCAATGCAATTACCATATGCCCTCAATGAACACACAATAGACAAAGACTCATTTGTCATCGTTGCCCCTGGCAACCCAGAGGACATGCGCGCCGTTCCTGAATTCTGTCGTACACATGGCATTCCTTTTATGTTTGATCCGGGTCAGCAAATCAGCAACATTTCTGATGACGATATAAAAAAAGGTATGGAGGGTGCAAAGGTATGTATCGTAAACGATTATGAGCGAGCGCTCATCACAAAGAAAACAGGGTGGAGCGCGGAAGAAATGTTAACGCACACAGAAATACTAGTTACCACCTTTGGTGCAGAAGGCTCAGAAATACGAAAGGGCAACATGATTATTAAAGTTCCAGCAGGAACCCCTAAAAGCACTATTGACCCAACTGGCGCAGGAGACGCATACCGTGCGGGATTTATGCATGGGCTTTTGAAAGGCTGGACACTCGAAACCATAGGCAAGTTTGCAGGACTCGTTGCGTGCTATACAGTTGAACTTCGAGGAACCCAAACCCACATCTTTAATCCAATAAGCTTGGGGGCGCGTTATAAAGAAAATTTTAAAGAATCACTACCTTCATAAATATGGAATACGATATTAAAGACATAGCTCTCGCACCCCTTGGAAAGAAAAGAATCGAATGGGCAGAACGCGACATGCCGGTACTTCGTAATGTGCGTGCACAATTTGAAAAAGAACTCCCGTTTAAAGATATGAATTTTTCAGCATGCCTCCATGTCACCGCTGAAACCGCAAACCTCATGCGTACACTGAAAGCTGGTGGTGCCAATGTACTGTTGGTAGCCTCTAATCCCCTTTCAACACAAGACGATGTCGCAGCAAGCTTGGTTGAAGACTATGGAATTCCCGTATATGCCATTCGTGCTGAAAATAAAGAAACATTCTTCTCACACATTGAAGCTGCTATTGCACACAATCCAGTCATCACTATGGACGATGGCGCAGATCTCATTACTACCATTCATCGCGACCACCCTCTGAAAGCAACACAAATTATGGGAAGTATGGAAGAAACGACTACGGGTGTCATTCGTCTTCGTGCCATGGCAAAAGATGGCGCACTAAAAATTCCTGTTGTTGCTGTAAACGACGCAAAAACAAAAAACCTTTTTGACAATCGCTACGGTACCGGCCAATCAACTTTGGATGGCATCATCCGTGCAACTGACGCCCTCATCGCTGGCAAAGTAGTTGTAGTTGGAGGATATGGTTGGTGCGGACGAGGATTTGCAATGCGCGCTCGCGGTATGGGAGCTCGCACCGTAGTTACCGAAGTAGATTCCATAAAAGCACTTGAAGCGGTTATGGACGGCTTTGAGGTCATGCCTATGAAAGAGGCCGCTAAGATTGGCGACATCTTCTGCACACTCACAGGGGACATCAATGTCATCGACAAAGCACACTTCCCTGCCATGAAAGACGGAGCCATTCTCTGCAATTCAGGTCACTTTGATGTAGAAATAAATCTCAAGGCTCTAGAGGCAATGGCTGAAAAAGTTACTAAAGATGTTCGTAAAAATGTTGATGAGTACCTCGTGGGAGGCAAAAGACTCTATGTTATTGGTGAAGGACGCTTAGTAAACCTCGCAGCAGCTGAAGGACATCCTGCATCCGTTATGGATATGAGCTTTGCAACACAAGCGCTTGCTTCGTCGTGGGTAGTGGCAAACAAAGCAACACTGAAAGCTGGAGTGTACGAAATTGATCCAGAAATAGAAAACCGTGTTGCTAACTTGAAGCTCGCTTCGATGGGTATCTACGTTGATACCCTCACCGAAGAACAAAAACACTACCTCTCAAGTTGGCAAGAAGGTACGTAATAATCTTCGATGTAACTCGAAAATTATTTCTTCCTAGTGTTTAGTGTCCCGAACGTTTGGAACTGGAATTAATGTTCCATTCCGAATCGCTTCTAAAATACTATCTACATTCGCCCTTTGTTGTGCTACCCATTCAGGAGAAAAACCGAGTGAACCATATATTTTCTGGACTCTCGCATCTCGCGCAACAAAATCTGCTGGCAAAGCTTCAACTCTTACTGTTATGCGTTTCGCACCTCGTCTTTCGTTTCCATTAGCCATTACTGAGACTATACATATACAGAAAAGAAAAATCAACAGTATAGTATAATTTAACGACCGTTAAATTATACTATACAGGCTATTTTAGAGTTTTTTACTTTAATGAAGTAGCGGAGTGCTAAATCAGCCTTTATCCTCATCGGCGAGACGCCATAAGTACCACGAAGCAATGGTGCGATAGGGGCGCCACGCTTCAGCAAGACGCTCCATTTTCTTTGAGTCAGGCAACTCCTTCATCTTAAAAAGTTTTTGAAATCCTTTTCTAATACCCAAGTCCCCCGTTGGTAAAACATCGGGACGGTTTAGAGCAAACATAAGAAACATATCGGCGCTCCACCTCCCTATGCCTTTTACCGCAATCAAATGTTGGCGTATCTCTTCATCCTCCATCGTTCTAAACTTCTTTGGTTCAATAGTGCCGTCAAGAAACTTTTTAGACAAATCTTGTATGTATTCAGTTTTTTGTCCCGAAAGCCCAGCACCCCTCATTTTTGCAACACTCATTTTTAAAACCACTTCAGGCTTCGGATAGCTACTTCCTGGAAACAATGCAAGAAATCGTTTAAGAATCGTTCCAGCTGCTTTCCCAGAGAGTTGCTGATACACAATAGAACGCACGAGTGCTTCATACACATTGCGTGCAGGTTTAAAATCCGGCTTCGGGTTCTTTTTCATTACACTCACCAATCGCGCATCCTTGCGAAGGAGTTTAAGGGCGTCACTTAGTTTCGTTGAATTCATTGTGGATGGACCAGTTGGGATTTAATCTTTTTGGTCAAGTAACCGTAAGAGTATTCTAGCGAACTTTGGTGGGCCACGTTGGGACACTCGGGTAGGACTGGTTTTTCAGAGAATCTAGTCGATCGGAGTAGCGTGGTGGAAAAACATCTGCCACCCACCATCATTATTTCTCCAATGTGAACTTCTTAGAGAAATAACTTTTTCTTTGCCATCGGTAGTTCTCTCTGTTTTAAAAGTAGCAACTACAATATTATCGGAAGGAGTATCGATGGCGAAATCGCTCACGACATATTGGATCTTTTCAAGGGTATTAGGAAGCCTTTCGAGAATATCCGCTTTCATGTATTTATTGCCCGAATTCCCGAGCTCAATAAAATCATCAGCGAGCAACTTATCGAGAGCTTCTCTTGAAGATCTCACTTCTGGTTTCAAGAGTGAAAGCTCTAATTCATAGATTGTTTTTGTCAGGTCGTTCATAAGGCTTTTGAAGTACTCGGATTCCCCGATACTTAAGACCACGGGCGGAGAGGGGGAGATTCGAACTCCCGAGAAGCTTTCACCTCTGCCGGTTTTCGAAACCGGTGCTTTCGACCACTCAGCCACCTCTCCATTAGAAAAGAAAATGAGCCTGTATTTTCCGCTTGTGCTTCAAATTTGAAGATCCAATAAGCTCAAAATATCGCTGAATTTCCTTCTTCCTTCTCAAAAATACCGCATATTGGGTCTTTTGGGTAGGGTGTAGCCCAATTGATTCTAAGGCAGATTTGAAATCAGACAGGAGAGGAATACATCGATTTGAAAACATCATCGCTATATTTTTATATGTACGCCCCTTAATTTGATGGGTGTCGACATACACACTGCCGTCTGTATCAAAAAGTCCTCGAATAAATGCGAGGCGAAATACTTTACGGGCTTGTATCCAAGGTGGCATATGCATGCCAGAACGAATTTTATGATCTTGAGCCATACCTTTGCGAGCAAGGAAACGGCAAACTTCTTTAGATGAAACTACCACAACACAAGCTTTCTGTTTTTTTCTGTATGAAATTCTTACAGGAATTGAAAATAATTTCTCACACAACGCTTTTATGTATTCCGCATGTTCACGATCAGTATCTGAATTTGTAGTCACTGTTGCTTGGTATTCACCTAAATGTCCGTCACCAGCTAAAATTCCTAAAAGTTCTGCGAGCTCAGAAGAATTAGGCGGGTTCTTTAAGGAGCGTAAGACCTTAAATCCAGTCTTTCTTAAATTGTGAGTCTTCAAAGAATTTAAACCTCCTAGGCGTCTGCCTGCGGTCGTTCCAGGATTCCCATGAACCCGTACGCGCGCAAGACCCCCAACTCTCCCGCGAGGAATTTTCGCAGTATGCATGTTGTTATTATACTATTTCGAGTCGCAATCCATTAACCTGTCTGTGAATAAAATATTGTGATTAACCTCCTTGGATGCTATATTTTCTGCTTCGGCCTCAACCTTTTCTGGGTTGGCCGAACATCCTGCTCGGCAGTATGTTGTAGGCCCCATCGTCTAACGGTTAGGACACAAGCTTTTCAAGCTTGGAACCCGGGTTCGATTCCCGGTGGGGTCACAAAATGCGCAAAGCAGGCAAACTACTTTGCCTGCGGGCATTTTGTGAGCTCGGAGCGATGTTTTTCACTTTGAAA